>Ga0302310_10002310_pt1 | contig 15402 bp, 13 predicted proteins | sample III_Palsa_N1_2_FD_200451 | JGI IMG/M metagenome (GOLD analysis project Ga0302310, IMG submission 200451) | Peat permafrost microbial communities from Stordalen Mire near Abisko, Sweden - III_Palsa_N1_2 | ecosystem: Environmental > Terrestrial > Soil > Palsa > Peat permafrost | place: Sweden...
TCGTAGACCGTAGCTGCGCTGCGCGGCCTCGCTGTCGAGCACCCAACGACAGAGCTGCGACAGGCGCGCTTCGGGGTCGAGTCGGTCGAGCGAGGACCAGTCCAGCCATTCCGGCTGACCCGCGAGGCCGGTGTAACTGCGCACCGCCGGCTCGCCGCCGCGTGCCAAGACTTTCCACGCCATGTGTTTCAGGGGGACGCCGGCCTCGTAGGCGCGCAGGCCCGCGAAGTCCTCATCACCTCGCGTATCCGAATGCGATGCGCCCATAGCCGCTGCAGCCGCTGAGGGGAGGGCATGGTCTCCCACCGGCCGCGGCGCGACGTAGGCCGTCAACGGGTGATGCACGTAGGTCCAGGCGCGAAACCAGCCGAAGGGTTGGCGCGTGCGCAGCTCGATGCGCGGTAGCCGCAGGATGCCGCGGCGCTCCACGGCGAGGTTGAGTTCCACGGGCTGGTAGCCCACCGGGGGCACCGATTGGGTGACCACGCCGTCGCCGCAGCGAATTTCGATGTCGCTGCGCTCGGCGAGAGAGTCGTTGCGCAGAATAAAATCGAAGCCCGCCGTTTCGCCGGCAATCGCGTCGACGTCGGGAGTCACATCGAGGGTGAGGCCGAGCAGGTTGCGGTGACAGTGATGCATGGCCACCAGCACCAGGCTGGTCATGAGGAAGCCGAAGGCCAAGCCTAAATTGCTGTTGTAGTTGAGGCCTGCCAGCAGCATGGCCATGAGCAACAAACCCAGCGCCACGCCGAAGCGGGAGGGAACAATGTAAATGCGGCGCCGAACGACGCTGATGGGCAGCGAGTCGATGCCGTGCCGCCGCTGCGACCACGAACTCAAGCGGGTGACCGCTGCTTGCCGCATACGTGTCACTCGCGTGGTTCCACTCAAGGGATGGGGACGGCCTCGAGCACGCGGGCGACGGTTGCCCGACTGCTGTCGCGCTGTCTGAGGCGATGTTCGACGACCGCCGCGAATACCGCCTGCAAATGCTCGGGGATGACCGAGTCGCGGCCCTCGATGAGAGCCCAGGCGCGCGCGGCGCGTAGGAGTCCGATCGCGGCCCGCGGCGATAAGCCCAAGCTGAGCGTCGAGGCGCTGCGCGTGTGGGCGACCAGCGCCTGTACATAGTCGAGCAGGGCGGGCGACACGTGCACGTCGAGCACGGCGCGCTGCAAGGCGGTGAGCGTGTCGAGGCTCACCGCGGGTTCGAGAGAGTTCACGAGATCACGACGATCGATGCCGCTCAATAATTCTCGTTCGGCCGCCGGCGCCGGGTAGCCCAGATGCACGCGCATCAAAAAGCGATCCAACTGGGATTCGGGCAGCGGGAAGGTGCCGATTTGATCTTGCGGGTTCTGGGTGGCGATGACGAAAAAGGGCTCCGGCAGGGCCATGGACTCGCCGTCCAAGGTCACTTGGTGCTCTTCCATGGCCTCGAGGAGCGCGCTCTGCGCTTTGGGCGAGGCGCGATTGATCTCATCCGCCAATACCAGCTGCGAGAAAATCGGGCCGCGCTGAAAGCGGAAAGAGCCGGTTTCGCGATCGTAAATCGATACGCCCAAGACATCCGCGGGGAGAAGGTCGCTAGTGAACTGTATTCGCTGGAAGGATAATCCCAGGGTCTTTGCCAGCGCATGGGCGAGGGTGGTCTTGCCTACGCCCGGAATATCCTCGATGAGCAGGTGGCCCTTGGCCAGGATGCAGGCCAGGCAGAGATGTAGTTGGCCATCCTTGCCGAGAATGACCCGGTTCAACTGCTCCAGTATGCCTGCGATGGCGCGCGATGACGTCGTGGGCGGTGGATTGACGGTCATACGGCGGCGCGCTCGGTTACTCGTTCTGCAGGCGTTTGACGCGGGCGACTTGCGCGGTCAGTTGGCCGATTTCGGTGCGCAGTTCGGCGAGCCGCAGGCGGTCCTTCTCCACGATCTCGGGCGGCGCGTTGCGGGCGAAATCGGCATTGGCGTGTTTGGCTTCCAACTTGTTCAAATCGACCTCTGCCTTCTTCTGGCGCTTCGCCAGGCGATCGAGTTCCGCCTGGGGATCGATCAGTCCCGCCATGGGCACCAGGATTTCCAAGGTGCCCAGCAGGGCGACGGCCGAGATGGGAGGGGTCTCACCGGCCGCCAACGTGCGTGGCGGCAAAATCCCTGCCATGCGAGCTAGGTAGGGTAGGTTGCGGTGCGCGTATTCGCTGTCGAGCGGTCCGCAGTTTTGCAACAGCACCTCGAGTTTGCGGCTGGGGGCGATGTCCATTTCGCCGCGAATTTGGCGCACGCCCTCGATGAAGGACATGACCCAGCGCATTTCCGGCTCGGCGGCCGAGTCGACGGCATCGGGCTTAGGGTACGCGGCGTGCATAATGGTGGGTCCGTCGATGCCGGCGGCAAGCTTCACGCGCTGCCAAATTTCCTCGGTGATGAACGGCGCCACCGGATGCAGGGCGCGCAGCAGCGATTCCAGGACATGGACCAGGGTATCGCGGGTGCCGCGCTTTTCGGCTTCCGTGGCCTCTTCCGAAAACAGGGTGGCCTTCGATAGCTCGAGGTACCAGTCGCAGTATTCATTCCAGGTGAATTCGTACAGGGCGTTGGCGACCACGTCTAGTCGGTACTCGGCGAAGCCGGTCTCGACGCGGGTGAGCGCCGCGGACAAGCGTGAGCGTATCCAGCGGTCGGCCAAGCTGAATTGCGGCGGCGTGTTCGAGGGGGTGTCGGCGCCGGGCGCGCGGCTGTCGGCGTTCGCGGTTTGGCCTTCCACATTCATGAGCACGTAGCGGGCGGCATTCCACAGCTTGTTGCAGAAGTTGCGGTAGCCTTCGACGCGCGCCATGTCGAAGCGCAGGTCGCGGCTTTGCGTGGCCAGCGAGGCGAAGCTCAGGCGCAGCGCATCCGTGCCGTAGGCCGCAATGCCTTGGGGAAACTGTTTGCGCGTAGCCTTCTCGATGGCGGGCTTCATTTGCGGCTGCATGAGGCCGGTGGTGCGCTTCGCGAGCAGGGCGTCCAGGGAGATGCCGTCGACGATGTCCAGAGGGTCGATGACATTGCCCTTGGACTTGGACATTTTTTGACCATCGTGGTCGCGAATCAGGCCGTGCACGTAAACCTCGCGGAAGGGCACTTCGCGGGTGAACTTGAGGCCCATCATGATCATCCGGGCGACCCAGAAGAAAATAATGTCGAAGCCGGTGACCAGCACCGAGGTCGGATAGTAAGTGCGATAGGCCGGTGTGTCGTCGGGCCAGCCCTGTGTGGAGAAGGGCCAGAGCGCCGAGGAGAACCAGGTGTCGAGCACGTCATTGTCCTGACGCAGGGCCACCGTGGCGTCGAGACCATGAGCGGCGCGGGCCTCGGCTTCGGTGCGTGCGACGTACCATTTGCCTTCATTGTCATACCAAGCCGGAATGCGGTGGCCCCACCAGAGTTGGCGGCTGATGCACCAGTCCTTGATGTTGCGCATCCATTCGAAATACACGCCCGACCAATTCTCGGGCACGAAGCGAATGTGCCCCTCCTCGACGGCGCGAATGGCGGGCGCTGCCAGCGGCTTGATGTCCACGAACCATTGATCGGTGAGCAGAGGCTCGAGGATGGCGTTGGTGCGATCGCCGCGCGGCACGGTGAGCTTGTGCGCCTCGATGAGCTCCACCAGTCCCAGCGCTTCGAGGTCGGCGACGATTTTCGTGCGCGCCACGGCGCGATCGAGACCGCGGTACCCAGGCGGCACGTTATCGTTGAGCGCCGCCTCGGGCGTCATGATGTTGATGAGCGGCAGGCTGTGGCGCTGGCCCATCTCGTAATCGTTGAAATCGTGGGCGGGCGTGATCTTGACGCAGCCGCTGCCGAAGGCGGGATCGACGTAGCCGTCGGCGATGATGGGGATTTCGCGATCGGTGAGCGGCAGGGCAATGCGCTTACCGACCAGGTGGCGATAGCGCTCGTCGTCGGGATGCACGGCCACGGCGGTATCGCCCAACATGGTCTCGGGTCGCGTGGTCGCCACCACCAGGTGTCCGCTACCGTCCACCAAGGGATAGCGCAAATGCCAGAGGCTGCCGTTCTCCTCGACCGAGGCCACTTCGAGGTCGGACAGAGCCGTTTTCAGTACCGGGTCCCAATTCACGAGGCGCTTGCCGCGGTAAATCAAGCCTTCCTGGTACAGCTTGACGAATACTTCGGTGACGGCGAGCGAGAGGGCGGGGTCCATGGTGAACTTGTCGCGCTGCCAGTCCACCGAGGCGCCCAAGCGCCGCAGTTGATTGGCGATAATGCCGCCGGACTTGTCCTTCCATTCCCAAATCTTCTCGACGAAAGCCTCGCGGCCTAATTCGATGCGGCTCTGGCCCACGGCATTCAGCTGGCGCTCCACCACCATTTGTGTGGCAATGCCGGCATGATCCGTGCCCGGCTGCCACAGCGTGTCGAAGCCGCGCATGCGCCGGTAGCGAATGAGCGAGTCCATGATGGTGTCTTGGAAGGCATGCCCCATGTGCAGCGTGCCCGTGACATTGGGCGGCGGGATGACAATGGAATACGCGGGCCCAAGACCGCTGGGCGCGAAATTGCCGGCGGCCTCCCACTGGGCGTAAATGCGTGCTTCGATATCCGAGGGCGTAAAGGCCTTATCCATTAGTCGTGCTCTTGCCGTTGACCGGGAGAGATTCCGGGCGAGGGTGGGTTAGTCAGGGCCTGTTCGCGGAGAATGCGATCCACGAGTTCGGGTAACTTGGCCTTCAACTCGTCGAACACGCGTTCGAACAAAGCTGCTTCGATGCTCTTGGCCGCCTGATGCAACAGGGAGTCCGCCAAGTTCAGTGTTTCGGTCACCACCGCGGCGTGTACGGATTTGGTGTCGTACAGCGCGGCGGCGCTCATGTCTTTTTCCACCGACTCGGTGAGAATGGGAATGTCGCGCGGATCATGCGAGTCGTTATTCATGTGGTCACGCACCCGAGCTCTCGTCCAATTGATGTGTTTCCACCGGCAGCTTCATGTCTCGGTAGGCCTTGAAGCGTTCACGGCCTTTCGCGCGGCGCTCGGCGTCGCCGTCCATGATTTCGGCGATACGCGCGAACCGGTCGAGGCGGGCGGGGAGGCGGTCGCTCAAGTTCACCAAGAGATCGGCGGCTTCGATGGAGTCCAAGTCTTGCGTTAATTGCACGGCTGGCGCAAATCCCGATGCCGATGCCGATGCCGATGCCGATGCCGCGCGCGACGCCGCCCCGGTTGCCGGCGCGCCTGTGCGTAGTTCATGCGGCACGAAGGCGCGTTCGTTGAAGGTCCAGAGCAATTCGTCGAGGGCTTCGGCATCGGCGGCGGATTCGCTCAATAGCACGACCTTGAGGTCGCGCAGGTAGGCCTTCTCGGTCAGCCGGCACGCAAAAGTCCAACGCTGCTTGGCCGTCGAACTTTTCAGGACGTAAAAGTCGACGCGCTCGGTCATTGCGGGGCGATCATTTTGCGTCGGCGCGATGAATCAAGAAATCGACCAGCATGGGCACGGGGCGGCCGGTGCTGCCCTTCTGTGAGCCGCTGAGCCAGGCCGTGCCGGCGATGTCCAAGTGCGCCCAGCTAAGGTCCTTCGCGAACTTCCAGAGGAACGAGGCCGCGGTGCAGGCGCCGCCTTCGCGGCCGCCCACGTTGGCGATGTCGGCGAAATTGCTTTTCAGTTGATCGACGTATTCATCGCCGATGGGCATGGGCCACGCACGATCGTCGGCGCGGACACCGGCGGCGGCGATGGCATCGGACAGCGCTTGGTTGTTGCTCATGAGGCCGCTGAAGTGATTGCCGAGCGCGACGATGCAGGCGCCGGTGAGGGTCGCCACGTCGATGACCACGGCGGGTTTGAAGCGCCGGCTGTAGGTAATGGCGTCGCAGAGGACCAGGCGGCCTTCGGCGTCGGTGTTCAAGATTTCCACGGTCTGACCGGACATGGTGGTGACGATGTCCGAGGGCTTGACCGCGCCGCCGCTGGGCATGTTCTCGCAGGAGGCGATGATCACGACGAGATTCAGGGGCAGCTTCAATTCCGCGACGGTGCGCAGTGTGCCGAGCACCGAGGCGGCTCCGCCCATATCGAATTTCATTTCGTCCATGGCAGGCGGATCCTTCAAGGAAATACCGCCCGAGTCGAAGGTGATGCCTTTGCCGACAAGGCACACCGGAGCAACATTCTTTTTCGTGCCGCGATATTCGCAGACGATGAGGCGCGGCGGCTGATCCGAGCCCTGCGTGACGGCGAGGAAGGCGCCCATCTTGAGGGCTTTGATGCCGGCTTCGTCGATCACCTTGGTTTTGATGCTGGGGAATTGCTTCGCCAATTGCAGCGCGCGCTGACCGAGATAGGTGGGCGTGCAAATATTGGGCGGCAGATTGCCCAAGTCGCGGGCCAGCGCCACACCGTTGCCGATGGCGACACCTGCGGCCAGGCCGTCGGCGGCGGACTTCGCCGCGCGCGCATTCTCGGCGGCCACGGCCACGCTCTTGAGCCGCGAGGCTTTGGGCTTGTTGCCGGTCTTCAGGTCCGGAATCTTGTAGGCGTGGACAGTGAATATTTCCGCTACCATGCGCGCCCGGTACAGCACGTCGAGGTCGGCGATGTCTTCCAGAGTCAAGTACACCACGGCGTCCGTCGCGCCGGTTTTGGCCAGCCCCTGGGCACTGGCCAGCAACGCTTTGCGATACTGTTTGCGGCCGAAGGCGGCGCGGCTACCCAGACCGATGAGTAACACGCGAGCGTATGGCGCATCGGTGGTCAAGGGCAGCAAGAGGGAGTCGCCTATTTTTCCGGCGAAGTCGCCGCCGGCATGTAAGTTACTGATCATGCCCGCGGTTTGTTCATCGACATGACGCGCGCTGGTTCCCAGGTCGCCTTGCTCGTAAACGCCCACGACGGCGCAATCCGTGCTTTCGCGCGCTTTGGTATCGACGATTGCCTTGAAATCCATATGCCGGAACTCCCGCTGGACCGCAAACCTGCGGCTCCAAAAACCAAATAGTTTACTAGATTATTGCGAAGGCTCTAAGCTCGATGCCTATGAAATGGACCATTCAGCGATATGTACTGCGCGAAGTCATGCAAACCTGGCTCGCCGTGACCGGGGTATTGGTGGCCATTCTGGTCTCGAACCAGTTATCCAAGGTTTTGGGTCAGGCCGCCGACAATCAATATGGCCGGCACGTGGTGTTCGACCTCATTGCCTTGGGCGCGGTCATGAACCTTTCGGTGATCGTGCCGGTGAGCCTGCTGCTGGCCGTGGTCCTGACCCTGGGGCGCCTCTACCACGACAGCGAGATGGCGGCTCTGCAGGCCTGTGGCTTCGCGTCATCGAAGCTCTTGGCGCCTTTGTTCATATTTGCCGCGTTGATCGCGGTGGGTCTGGGGTGGCTGTCCTTCGTCCAGGTGCCGCGGGCCGACGGTCAGGTGCAGTTGATCCGCAAGTCTGCCATCAAGGAGGCGCAGTTCGGGCAGCTGGACGCCGGACGTTTTCGCTCCTTCAGCGGCGGCGACGCGGTGTTCTACGCCGAGCGCGTGGACAAGGACGGCATCCTGCACAATGTCTTCGTGCGGCGCGAGTCCCAGGGCCACATCGAGCTGGCGCTGGCGGATACCGCGACCTATTCGGCGGGCGGCGCCAGCGACATGCACTTCGTCACCTTGTTCAACGGCCGCCGCTACGAGGGTGTGCCGGGCCAGAGCGACTTTCGGATCATCGAATTCCGCGAGCATGGGATTCCCATCGCGACGCCGGCCGATACCGCCGGCGGCAAGCAGGATCCGGACACCAAGCCCACGCGCGAGCTGTGGGGCACCCATGAAACCTCGGACATCGCACAGCTGCAGAAGCGCGGCTCCAGCCCGTTGATGGCGTTGGTGCTGACGCTGGTGGCCGTGCCCTTGAGCCGGCTGCGTCCGCGACAGGGCCGCTATGCGCGGGTCGGCTTCGCCATCGTGGTGTACTTCGTGTATTCGAATTTACTGGCGGCATCCGAGGTTTGGCTGGAGAAGGGTGAATTGCCGCCGCAGATCGGCGTATGGTGGGTACATATCATCATGTTGGGGCTGGGTCTTTACCTGGTCGTGCGCGAGTCGAACAGAGCTTGAATACGCTAGATCGCTATTTGTACCGCACGGTGCTGGTGTACTCCTTCATGGCGGTGGCGGTGCTCATCACCTTGGGCGCCCTGTTCCTATTCATCAGCCAGCAAGGCGACATTGGAGTCGGCAATTACAGCGCCGGCGACGCGCTGATGTTTACCTTTCTCAATTTGCCGGAACAGGCCTTCGAACTCTTGCCCATTGGCGCGTTGATCGGCTCGCTCATGGGCCTAGGTAATTTGGCCGCGGGCAGTGAGTTGGTGGTGACGCGCGCCTCCGGTGTGTCGGTGTGGCGCATCGGCTGGCCGGTGGGCCTGGCGGGGCTCACCATGGCCATCACCATGTACGGGCTGGGCGAATACGTGGCACCCCCCATGGCGCAGCTGGCCAAGCGCGAGAAGACCACGAGCAAGCTCGCCGATGTGAGCTTTGCGGGCTCGTCGAGCGCGTGGGTGAAGGATGGAAACCTGATTCTGCGGGTGCAGACGGGCGAGGTGGATCAGGCCTTCGGCGGCGTCTCGTTGTTCGAATTGGATGGGTCGAATCGACTCAAATCCGTGAAGCGGGCGGCGCGGATTTCGGTGGCGGATCCTGGGGAGTGGAGACTGCACGACGTCATGATCACTCGCTTTACGAGCGATGACAAAATCGACAGTGAAGTGGTCCCGGAGCTGACCATGAGGGCCAACATCAACCCGGACTTTTTAGGGTTGGCGGCCACTGACCCGGATCTTTTGACCCTGCGTGGGTTGGCTTCGTACATTGATCATTTGCGGCGCAACAACCTGGGGACCGTGCCCTATGAGATTGGGTTTTGGTCGCGTATTGCGCGGTTGTTTGCCGTGATCGTAGTGACGCTGTTGGCGTTGCCGTTCGTGTTTGGGCCACTGCGTACGACCGGGGCTGGGGCTCGCACGGTGGTGGGAGTATTACTCGGCGTCGTGTTCTTTCTCATCACCGGGGTGGTGGAGAAGGGGGGGCAGATTTTCGGTATCAACCCGGTGCTCATCGGGTGGTTGCCTACGGCAGTGATTGGCTTCTGCACCTTCGTCGCGATTTCGCGGACGCGTTAGGTGCGGATGACGCGGGTTTTGGAGAGGCGGTCGTGGATCGCGGCGTGGTAGGGGTCGAAGTACAGCCACAGCACGCCGAGTGCAGCTGGGGGCCACGCGATGAACCCGAACGCGAAACGCAGCAGGCCGGCGCGTGTCGTCATGGGCCTGCCGTCGTCTTGGACCACCTTGATGCGCCAGGCTCGCATGCCTAGGGTCTGGCCGCTGTGGACCCAATTGAGAAGGTAGTAACCGCCGATCACGGCGAGTTCGCCGGCTCGATACACGTACCACCAGCTTCCCATTTCTTGGGTGACCGCCATGTGTCCTTTCGTGAAGACGATGGATATGAGCGTATAAATCATGAGCAGAGCCAGCAACAGGAAGCTGTCGTAAAGCAGCGCTGCGAAACGCCGGCCAAATCCCACACCGGCGCTGTTGCCGTTACCGTCGCCAGTGCTCGTGCTCGTCGAGCTATCCTCTGCGGTCACGGCGTGTGGGGGGATGCGACTCCCTTGGGTGCGTGCTGTGGCACCGCGGATGATGCGGGTGACTTCGAGGAGACCGGTGTCTTGATGAGCGGGGACTCCTTGGCGGCCGGCGCCGGCTTCGGCACGAGCATCTGCTCCAGCGGCTTAAAAATGCCGTCATAACGGTAGGGTGCGATATCGAAGGCGCGGCCCGCGGTCTTGGCGCTCAAGGTGGCGTCCTTGGAGGAGGCCACTTGAATCCAGTGCTTGTCGCCAATGACGGTGCCGGTGAGGGTGAGCACGGAGCCGTCGGCGAGTGTGATGGTGGCTTGCGAGGCTTGACCGAAATCAATGCTGCTCGCCGGCGCGACATCGTCGGCGTTGAGCGCGCTTAAGGTGTTGGTCGCGGCGCCGAGGGCGGCGCTCTCCAACGGCTTGCGGCCGGCGGGCGTGCCGTCGAGGGTGAACGTGTCCTTCGCGGGTTCGGGCGTCGGCGCGGGCGGCGTTGCGGGCGGCGTTGCGGCCGCGGAGGCGGCGCTGGTGTCGGCGGCCTTGGCCGCGGTGTCTGCGGGCTTGGTCGCGGCGTCGGCGGGTTTGACGCGATGAATGGCGTAGGCTGGACTGCCGATGGGCTTCACGTCGAGTTCCTGAATTTGTGCGCTGTCGACACTCAACAGGTGCGCCTCGATCCAGTAGTGGGCATCGGCGTCGGCGGAAATGCCGGGTTCGACGCTATAGGTCTTAAGTTGGCCGGGTCTGCGCACGAAGTTGCCGCCGCCCACGGACTTGCCCACGATCAAGGCGCGTTTGTCCTTGGGAGTGATCACGGTGACCTCGACCCCGCCGGCGCCGACGGCGGGCTCGTCGACGCCGATACTGGCGAAGCGCTGCGGATCGGAGGTCTTTTCCTCGATGATCTTGGCGTCGCCAAGGGACAAGAGCAATTTACGCAGCTTGCTGAGATCGGCGGGATAGTCGGCGCGCTCGGCCACGGTCCAGATGTCGCCGCTCTTGTGCAACGTGACGCTGGGCGTCGCGCCGCCTTTCTGCAGGCTGACTGCGGTCACCGCGCCCAGATCGGCGGCAAGCCCCGGAAACACCGGCAGGCCCGCGGTGTCGGCGCTTTGATTGCGCCGGGCGTTCAGGAACAACGCAATAGAAATCGCGATCACTGCTGCGATGAGCAGCTGTACAAAGCGCTGTCTACTCATGTGGCTCTCGACTCGCTGGGCGACAGTCGCGTCTGCGACGAGCCGCGCGCGCGGCGGCGGCGGCGCAGAGCGAGCACCACGACACCAATCACTGCGACGATCAGCGGCGCAACCACGATGTTGAGCACCTTGATCTCGTTGTCGAGCCGGTCGATGTCGACGTTGAGGCCGCGCTGGGTTTCGCGCAGCTCCTTGCGTGCCCGCGCCTTCTCGGCGGTGAAGTGCTTCACTTCCTCTTCTTGCTCGGGCGTGAGCATCAGCGAGGCTTGATCGTTACGCTTGGCCTGCAAATCGGTCAGCTTGCTCTCGGTTTGCTGCAGCTCGGATTGGAGTTCCATGGCCTTGGCGCGCAGCCGGTCGTCAGCCTGACGGCGCAGAGCCTCCACGCGTTCGAAGGGGCGGGAGAAACTGGCGCGGCCGCGGATGCTAATGAGGGCGCTACTGCCACCCAAGTTGTCCAGGATGTTGGCCACGAAGTCGCCGTTGTTTGCGAAGGCTTGCGCGACACGCTGCCCGAACACCTCGCGGGTTTGCACCCACATGTAGTCCATGAGCATGTCGGTGTCGGCGATGATCACGATGTTGGCCGGCACGGAGGACTTCGCCAAATGCGCGGCAAGCGGCGCGGCCGGCGGGCCCGCGGCGGGTTTCGGATCGGGCGGCGCACCCTGCGGGAAGGCCGATTCGACCGGGCCGGTCAATCGAGCCGCGATGATGTAACGCTGGCCGGTGGGCAGAAAGCCGTCGCGCAGAGTCGAAGGGTCGGTGAGGGCGTTGAAGCGGTCGGCCGGAATGGGGGCCGCGCTGGTGGAGCTCAGCAGCAAGGGTTCCAGCGTGGTCTTGGCACCGGGCTTGGCACTCAACGAGCCCACGGTGGCCATGTTGATGACATCGAGTGCGTTGGTCACCACATCTTTGGGCGCCATGTCGTCATGGTGCAGGCCGAGAATGCCGATGTGACGCACGGGCGGCGCATTTTGGGTGGCGCGCACTTCTAGCCCTAGGCTCATGTCGCCGATCACCTTGGTGGGATCGTAAACCACACCCCACGCCGCGAGCAGCGGCTCGAGATCGGATGAATGATTCGCCATCGCGGCGGCCATGGGATTGGACGGGTCCTGGCCCGACTGGTCGGCGCCGGAATTGGGATCCACGAACAACAGCATCTTGCCGCCGTTCATGACGTATTGGTCGATGGCGTACAGTGTTTTGGGAGGCAGTTGTTTAGGTTGCACCACCATGAGCACGTCGACGTCCTTGGCGATGCGATCGGCGTCCGGCGCCAGCTGCTGCACGGTGAAAAGTTGTTCCAACTGGGAGACGATGGGCCACGCCTCGCCCATGCGGCCTGACATGGGATCGAATTGGCCTTGCATGGGCAGAGAACTCAGCAAGCCGATCACCGGCTTCTTGGGCGTGCCCAATTCGTGAATGAGTTTGGCGACATCGTATTCCAGGAATTCTTCGCGATCCGCCTGGAAGCTGGGAATGGCCGAGCGGCCGTCGGTGGAGTTGGTGCCCGCAAGGCCGAAGTACAGCGAATCGCCGCCGGTGGCTTGCATGGCCTGCAGCCCGAGTTCAGCGGCCCGATCTTCTTCCTCAGAGAACGGCTGCGGATCGATGACGCGCAGACGCACCTTGCCATTGGAGCGCGCGGCGACTTCCTCGAGGAACTCGCGCACCCGGGTGGCGTACGGCAGGATGAGCGGCGATTGCTTGGAGGCGGCTTCGCGCGAGAAATAGAAGTAGAGATTCACGGGCTCCTTGAGTTCACCCAGCACCTGCTGCGTGCCCGGCGTCAAGGTGTAGAGCTTGTTCTGAGTAAGGTCTAGACGTACTCCGTGAAGGCCTGCGTTGGACAGCATGACCACACCCAGAAACAACACCGCGAGGGCGGCCAAGCCGCCAATCCCGTATCCCGTCTTTTGCCAGCGATTTGCGTTCACCTATTCCGCCTTCTTCATGTCGAGCACAAGAGCAGTGGCCGTCAGCCAAAAGCCGATCAGCGCTGCGAAATACACCAAATCGCGCAGGTCGATGACGCCTTTGGAGATGGCATCGAAGTGCGTGAGAAACCCCAAGGACGAGACTGCGTCGACCAGCACCTGCGGCAGGGCGAGGCGCAGGAGGTCCAGCACCAGCGGGAAACCGGCCAGCAGGAAAATGAATCCCACCAGGGCCGCCGTGATGAAGGCAATGACTTGGTTGCGCGTTGCCGCGGACATGCACATGCCGATGGCGAGAAAGCCTCCCGCCATCAGGAAGCTGCCGATGTAGGCGGCGACGATGGCGCCGTTGTCGGGGCTGCCCAGGTAGTTGATGGTGATCCACACCGGAAAGGTGAGTGCCAACGCGATGCCGGCGAAACACCAGGCAGCGAGGAATTTACCCGCGACCGCCTGCCACAAGGTGATGGGCAGGGTCATGAGCAATTCGATGCTGCCGCTGTTGCGCTCCTCGGCCCAGAGACGCATGGAAATGGCCGGGATGAGAACCAGGTACAGCCACGGATGCCAGCGGAAGAAGGACTGCAGATCCGCTTGGCCGCGCTCGAACAGGCCGCCCAGCTGAAAAGTGAAGACGGCGGACAGCACCAGAAAAATCACAATGAACACATAGGCCAACGGAGTCGCGAAATAACTGCGCAACTCGCGGCGGAAAACTATCGATACCTTATTCAAGCCGTCGCTCCTTCGATGCTGGCCGTGGGCGCTTTGACATGCCCTTGGGTGAGCGTACGGAACACCTCGTCGAGGCGTCCCGCTTCCAGATGCAGTTCGGGGACCTGCCAATTGTTGCGCGCGATGAGGGCGCTCACGGCGGGCAGGGCATTGACACCGGGCCGCGGCACGGCGGTGAGGCGCAGATCGCGCTCATTCGCCTCCACGGCGGCGATCTCGGGCAGCGCGCCGATTTCGCGCGCGGCGGCAGCATGCTGCTCCGGCTTCTCGAAGCGCAGGCTGACGGCGTGGTAATAGCGCGAGCGGGCTTCGAGCGCGCTCGGTGTCTCGTCGGCCACGATGCGCCCGTTGGCAATAATAATGGCGCGGGTACACACCTCGTGCACCTCTTCCAAGATGTGCGTGGACACGATGACCAATTTGTCCTTGCTCAATTCATTGATGAGGCGTCGTACCTCGTGCTTTTGATTGGGATCCAAGCCGTCGGTGGGTTCGTCGAGAATGAGCACTTGCGGGTCGTGGATGATGGCCTGGGCCAGGCCGACGCGGCGGCGGAAACCCTTGGACAGGGTCTCGACCACTTGGTCGATCACGGGCTCCAAGGCCAGCCGTTCAATCACGATGTCGCGCCGCTGCTTGCGCAAGCTGCCGGTGAGGCCGCGAATGTCGGCCACGAACTCGAGAAACTCAGCCACCGTCATTTCGCCGTAGCTGGGCGCACCCTCGGGCAGGTAGCCCATGCAGGATTTCGCGGCCACCGCTGCTTTTTCGATGTCGTGTCCGCAGACGGAGACCGAGCCGGAAGAGGGAGCGATGAAGCCCGCGATCATGCGCATGGTCGTGGACTTGCCGGCACCGTTGGCGCCGAGAAATCCTAAGACCTCGCCCGGCGACACCGTGAATGTCAGGTCGTCCACCGCGAGTTTGTCGCCATAGAGTTTGGATAAATTTTTCGTCGTTATCATGGGCGCCTTAGATGGGAATGAACCTCATAGGTTCCAATTTATTTCGGCCAACCGTCACCGGCTACGTACGTCCGGCTTTTTTGTCGATGAGTTCTTTATTGTCTTTCAGTATACGTCTTACGTCGGTGACATGCGGGCGGTCCGACATGCCGGCAATGAGTTCGGCTAATTCGTACCATTTCCGGCCCCATTGTACGAGACGGACCGCGTCGGCGATAACCTGTTGGCGAGCCGCCTCGGTGGGACCGTTCTGGTCATAGGCCGCAGAGGTGCCGGCCGATAACGCGGCTGCGGCTGCGTCGGCCGCCGTGGCCTTGGGGGGCTTGGCCGCCGGCTTGGGCGCGGGCGCGGGCTCCGGCTCCGCGCTCTTACGTTCGGTCCGTGTGACCCGTTCGGTGGTGGGAGGCGTCGGTGCGCGACTCTGACCGACCACGAATTTCGGCATTTCTCGCGTGCCCGTGGCGGCGTTCGCGGGCACCGGCTCGTGCGTGGCGATCGGCTGCAACACGGTGGGGTCTGAACCCACGCTCGATTCGCTGGCAGGTTCCGCAATGGGAATGAAGCGCTGGATGTGCTGCGACCCCACCAGATTGGCGAGGAATATCATCAACTCCAGGGAATCCGAGAATTTCGTATCCCCGGTTTTGACGCGCTCCTGCAGCTGAGTCTGCAGTGTCAGTGTCCTTTGCTTCGCCAAGTCGATAATCCAGCGGCTCGGCCGTTGATGTGCGGGCCAAGGCTGCATCTTCGAATAGCTGTCGTCGTCCAGAGAAGCATACTTGGTGTGCAGCTCGAGACTCGTGAGCCATTTGTCCAGTAGTTCCAGCAGACGTTGATCGGCGGGTGTTGCCATGCTTAACGCTCCAGGCAGCACCCTAAACGATGCGCCGGCCGATGGCTAGCGGTACATGGCACGGCAT
>Ga0302310_10002314_pt1 | contig 15393 bp, 14 predicted proteins | sample III_Palsa_N1_2_FD_200451 | JGI IMG/M metagenome (GOLD analysis project Ga0302310, IMG submission 200451) | Peat permafrost microbial communities from Stordalen Mire near Abisko, Sweden - III_Palsa_N1_2 | ecosystem: Environmental > Terrestrial > Soil > Palsa > Peat permafrost | place: Sweden...
ACTGCAGCGACTCGAGCGCGAGCGCATGATCATGCGGGCCGCCATACGCACCGGCCCGCAGCAGTCCGATGCCAAGCGCGCCCGCGGAGTTGCCCGAAGCGGCGGCCTTCGTGAACCAGCCCGTGGCTGTTCCGAGGTCCTTTGGCACACCGAGTCCCACGGCGAACTGATGGCCCAACCGGGCTTGAGCCGCGGCGTCCCCCGCCTCGGCCGCGCGCGTATTCCAGAGGGCAGCAGCCTGAGCGTCCTGCGGTATCGCGACGTCCTTGGGGTCGCCAAGTCCCGTGAGGTAGATCTCACCCAGTCGTGCCATCGCGGGCACGGACCCCTGCGCCGCGGCCGCATTGAACCAGCGCACCGCCTCGACGAAATTCTGCGGCTCACCCTCGCCTCGCTCATACGCCTGCGCCAGTCGCAGCTGCGCCGCCGCGTCTCCCGCGGTGGCGAGTTCGCGCACCTCGCCGGCAGCCGGAGTCCGGTTGCGCGATACCAGGTTGGAAAACAGCGACTTGACGCCCACAGTGCGATCCATCGAGCCGGGAACAGTCCGGCGCCGGAATACTAGCATGGGCCTCGCAGGCTTCAGCTGTGCCGTTGATTGGTTCTGCGAACCGAGACATCATCGCGGCCCGGTGTTCACCATAATAGAAGATGAGAGCCACACCATGCGCAGCCGCCCTCTTCTGAGCCTCCTCGCGAGCGCCGCTCTCCTCACTTCGACTACCTCGCAGGCCGATCCCCCGCCGAAATCGTCCATCACGAAACTCGTGCTGCTCGGTACACAGGGAGGCCCACGGGCTAATGCCGAGCGGGCGCAGCCGTCGAATCTGCTGGTCGTGAATGGCACCCACTACCTGATTGATGCGGGGAACGGTGTGGCGCGCCAATTATCACTCGCCGGCGTCACGGTGGCGGCCGTCCATACGATATTCATCACCCACAATCACGACGATCACAACGCGGACTGGGGCACGCTCATGGGCATGGCCTGGTCCCTGAGCAGTTCGCGGCCGATCACCGTCTACGGCCCCGCCGGCACCGAGTCCATGCGCCGGGGGTTCCTGCAGTATTTCGCACCGAACGTCGCCGCGCGCTACATGGAAGGCGGTCAGAACATGCCGGTGGAGAAATTCATCCTTGCGCATGACTACCAGGCAGGTCGCGTCTACGAGGACGCCAATATCAAAGTGACCGCCGTGGAGAACTGCCACTTCCATCTGCCGAAGGGCACACCCGGGTACGGCTGGCAGCGCTCCTATTCCCTACGTTTCCAGACGCCGGACCGCGTGATCGTCTTCAGTGGTGACACCGGCCCCTGTGGTGATGTGCTGCCGCGCATGGCCAAGGACGCCGATATCCTCGTTCACGAAGTCATTGATCTGGATCCCATCGCGGCCCAACTCGCAGGCGAGGTCAAGAGTGGCCAGATCACCCCGGGCCAGATGTCAGGCCTCATGAATCACATGCGCACGGAGCACTCCACTCCCGAGGAAGTCGGCCGGGTTGCCGCAGCCGCCGGCGTGAAACTGCTGGTGCTCTCGCACCTTGTGATCGGCCCGGGATCCGAGGGCGAGCAGAAGCTGCTGGCGGGAATTCGCCGCTCTTACAGCGGCCCGGTGGTCGTGGGTCACGACCTGCAAGCATTCTAGAGGATTGGAGTAAGCTCGCCTGCACCCCAGATTCCGGAGATCCAAATGGCGAACTACCTGACGGTCATACACGAATGCGAGGATTTCGCGGTTTGGCGCAAAGGCTATGACGCCGATCTTCCCGGGCGCGCGGCGGCCGGTCTGAGTGAACTCTATCTGGTGCGCGACCACGCGAACCCCAACCTGATTGGCATTGTTTTCGAAGCCAGCGACGTGGGCCGCGCCAAGGCGATGATCGCCTCCCCGGAGCTGGCCACCACCATGAAGGCCGCGGGCGTCATCGGTACGCCGAAGGTTCGCATCCGTCACGGTGAACTGAAGCAACAGTTGGCCGCCAATTTCGCCACGATCACGCTGACGGTTCGCGAGTACGCGACGGGGCTGAGGGCGTATGCAATGGATGCGGCCGACAGACAAGGTGCAGGTCTGATCGACCTGGGCGTGCTGCAACTGGAAGAGGATCCGAACAATTTGCTGCTGTTCTGGGCGGTCAGCGATGTGCCGCGCGCTACGGCGTTCCTCGACTCACCGGCACTTGCGGACCATATGGTCGAAAACGCCGGCGTGGTAGGGTTTCCGGAGCGCCATTTCTGGAAGGCCTGATGGCCGGCCAGGCCGGCTCACTGGGTATCGGTGCGCTGCATCCGACCGATGTCGTCCACCCATGACAGTGCGGAGCGATGCCAGATCTGGCGGCTTGGACTAAGCTGCGCCCGCTGCTTGAGCGTCCCGACACGGATCCCATATGCTTGGGGTTGCTGCGCGTCGGTCGCATAGAGTGGCGTACCGCACTCAGGACAGAAAGCCTGCGCGCGCCTGTTCCCGTTTTCGGCGGTCTTGATGTAGATCTTCGGGCTTCCGGTGCGCAGCGCGAAATTCGCGACAGGCGTGTGGACAGTCACCCGAAACGCAGTGCCGCTGAGTGTCTGACAGTCCGTGCAATGACAGATCCGCACCGCACCGGGATCTATTTCAGCTTCGAAGGTGATCTGTCCGCAATGACAACTGCCGTCGACTTTCATTGAGCACCTCAAAGGCCCGGAATCTTACGTCACAGATTATAATGGATGGATGCGACTCGCGATGAATACCAAGATTGATTTCGTGTCCGATGTGTCCTGTCCGTGGTGTGCGATCGGACTGCAGTCATTGCTCGCGGCGCTGAAAATTGTGGGCGGTGCGACCAGCCTGCACTTCCAGCCGTTCGAGCTCAATCCGGATATGGTGCCGGGCGGTGAGGATATCGCTGAGCATATCCGTGGCAAGTACGGTTCCTCGCCACAGCAGTTTGCGCAGAGCCAGGCGATGATCAAGTCCCGCGGCGCGGAGCTTGGATTCCGCTTCGATATGGACAAGCGCACGCAAGTCTACAATACCTTTGATGCCCACCGGTTGCTGCATTGGGCGGGACTGGAAGGCAAGCAGCTGGAATTGAAGCAGGCGCTGTTAGGGGCCTACTTTGGCGATGGCGCGAACGTAAGCGATCACGCAGTACTCGAAAGGATTGCCGCCCAGGTCGGCCTCGACCCGGTAGTTGCGCGGGAGGTTCTCGGATCGGACCGCTACGCAGCCGACGTGCGTGCGCGTGAGACGTTTTATCGCAACCAGGGCATCAACGCTGTGCCTGCGATCATCATCAACGATCGGCACCTCATCGAGGGCGGTCAACCGGTGGCGGTGTTCGAGAAGGTCCTGCGACAGCTCGGAGCCGCAGCACAGAAAGCCGGCTGAGGGATCATGGCTGTCTATCCTGCGCAAATTGCGGGATAGCCAATGGGGGCTGCCATGCTTCCCGGCGGATGACCCACACCTCGTATTCCGGGGAGAACGTCGCACCATGCGCCTTGCGACAGGTCATGCAGTGGCATAAGCCGGTACGTCGCGGACGATTGTTCGCTCGGAACCGGACGTCGCCACAGGCGCAACCGCCCTCGCATGAGACAGCGTTTGTGTCATTCATAGATTCCTCACGTGTACAGCAAGATCCACAGTCCGCATGCCGCGGCCGCACCGCCGCTGGCCCTGGCGAAATAGCGCCATCCCGGCATCAGCTTCTCCAGCAGCACGAACACCATGAGAGCCGCGATCCACAGCAGGTTCATGACCCCGCCGACAAACAGCAGTGCCATCAGTGCCCAGCAGCAGCCCACGCAGTACAGTCCGTGCTGCAACCCCAGGCGCAGCGATCCCGACGCCCGCATCTGAAACCCGCCATGCTCCATGATAAAGGAGAGCGGTGCGCGGCAGCGGGAGAGGCACGCATACTTGATGGGCAGCCACTGATACAGCCCGGCGGCGATCAGCAGCAGGCCGCCGAAGCGGCGGCTGGAGCTGGCCATCATCGGCGACAACAGCGCCAGCTGTTCGAGTCCCCACTGCGTGAGGGTTGCCAGCAGCGAAAATCCTGTCCAGGCCAGAAGGTAGCCGCCGGCGAACCAGAGCGCCGAAGAAAACGGTGTCGCACCGGTGTGGCGGCGCGCGATCTGGGTATAGATGAGAATCATCGGCGCCACGGACGGGGTCATCATGCCGATCATCATGACCGTCCACATGGCGAACATCGCCATGAAGTGCCCCAGGCTCCACCGACCGAACACCGGGCTCATCAAGCCGGAGGCGTCCATGGGCATGCCGGGCATCGCCGCCATGTCGGACATGGCGCGCGCCAGGTGCAGTACATCCGACCAGGCAAGGGCAGTCACCGCGATCAGCGCGGCCACAACGATGGCCCGGTCCCGGCGCAGCAGGGCTGCCAGCGCCGACTCGGCGGTCAATTGATGATTCCGTCCTGGCAGAGATGCAGCTCTGCGAACTGGCCGTAGGAGTCGGCCAGGTCATAGGTGATCGGACCCGTCGCCTTGGTCCAGCCGCGCCCGATCTCGGCTTCCTTGAACTCAAACCCGTTCTCGGGCTGGATGCGGATCCGGTGCTCCTTACCCGTTACGGGATTGACGATGGGCTCGCCGCGCTGCTCGATGTAGCCGGCCACCTTCAGGTGCGCGCGACGTTTGTCGATGTCGACCCCGAAGTCGATATCCGCGAATACCGGGTCGTAGACCTTCGAGAGCATCGAGGCAAACACCTGGAACATCGTGGCGCCCGGTTTCGTGTCCTGGCCACTCATTATGCGCAGCAACGCATTTCGTTGGGCATCGTTGGCGCGCTGGTCGACGATGGGCAGCGCTTCGCCATTGCCCATGTGAATGGCCTGCGGATATTTGAAGATGCCGGCGAGCCTCAGGCCATCCAGGGGGGTATCCCCGTGAAAGCCATGGTCGATCTGCAGACCGATCACGGCCCAGCAATTGCCATGGGTCGGCAACGCGTTGAACTGGCAGGGGCAGCCGTACGAGCAGTTGCAGTTCGCGAATTCGCGGCCGTGAATCGCCCACTGGGTGTCTGGCATAGCTCGCTCCCCTGATACTTTCCAGTACCTTACCAGACCGTGCAGTCATCACTCAATCTGCATGCGTCCGTACCGAATCAGGCGTGAAGTCTGGGCACGCGACTCGAACGTGGGTATGAGCCTCCCCTTGGCTTTCACGCCCTAGAATGAGGTCGTGTTGCGGGCCGTGCGTTCGGATAGATCAGTCTGGCCCCGAACCACCTCGCTTGCTTTCGCGACTGCATCGTGGTGGCCGAAACCCTGCGGCGCAAAACATTGAGTCGGGCCGGTGACACGCGCCTCGTGACACGCGGTCACGCCGACGGCGATGAGGCAGAGAAGGAAAAACTTGATCAGTCGATTCACGGGATCAACTCGCGGTGCAACAAGATATGGTAAGCGTAGGCTTATCCCCGCAAGTTCGATGTAGGTAGCGGACCCAATACGCGCTACCAAAGGTCCGAGCACGTCGCAGGAACGGCGTAAATCCGCTGCCAAAAAGCTCTGGCGCAGCAGTAGGCTCTGTTATGTCGTATTGCGGGGTTTGAGTCCCGACATACTCGCGTGCCAATCGGCCAACACCTTTTGCTCCCGCTGCGCTGAGAGACCTGACTTCAGAGCAGCCTGCCGTTCAGGTGTTTGCTGCTTGAACCAAGCCAGCGTGTCGCTGGCCGTTTCCGACAGCGGACGGAACACCAGCCCGGCTGCCAGCGCTTTGGCGATGCTCCGGCGCACAAAACCTTCGGAGTCGCTGTCTCGGGGCACCCACACCGGCATGTCACTCCACGACTCAACCTTTTCTGCGTCCAGAAACTGCGCCGGAACCCAGGTCAGTCGTGCGTCAGAGTGGATCGCGGCTGCGACCGCGTTGAGCGTGGCCCCCATCGTCAGTTGCTGCGCGGGGCCGGTCGCGTTGAAGGTGCCGAAGATGCGCTTCTCGGCCAGTCCGATCGTCCACTGCCCCAGGTCGCGGACATCGATGATCTGGACCGGATCGGCGCCATCGCCCGGGGCCAGCACGTCTCCGCCGCGGCTTAAGCGCACCGGCCAATAGGTAAACCGATCCGTCTGATCTCCCGGCCCCACGATCAGACCGGGACGGATGATGGTGGTCATGCCCTTGAACTGGCTCAGGGCCTCCCGCTCACTGCGCGCCTTGAGCGGTCCATACAGCTCGCCCCTGCTGGCACGTAGCGAGTCCAGGGTCTCCGCCATCGGGTCGGCGCCCGAATACGCGGCGAGGGGTGCAGACTCGTCCGCCGCCGCGTGATTACTCGCGTACGCCGACACCGTCGAGATGAAAATGTACTGCTTGACCTTGCCGTGCAGCACCCGGCCCACGTCCCGCACCCACGCGGGCAATGTCGTCGGATTATCGATGCAGACATCCCACTCACGGCCCGCCAACGCGTGCAGGTCGCCGCTCGCCCGGTCCCCCACCAGCTGCTCGACCGTCCCCGGCCACTGCAGCGCCTCCTTGCCACGATTGAAGAGCGTGACATGGTGACCGCGCGCCAAGGCGTAGCGGATCTGGTGCGGTCCGATGAATCCGGTACCCCCCAATATCAGAATGCGCAGCGGCTTAACCCTTGCACCGCCCGGGTTGTCCGCAGCGAAGGTCCTGAGTCCCGCAAGACTCCACAGTCCCAGAAGTGAAGCGCTCAATACAGTTCGGCGACTGATCGTCATAGCACGGCACTCAGTAAATCTCGTCGCCCTGTTGCACCCCGAACGGCGAGACCGGCGCGGACACGCCGTTCACCGTGTTGCCGCCGTGGTGGATGGCCGGAAACCACGGCGCCATGCTTTGCGGGAAGCCAAAGGTCGGTTTGGTGAGGGCATCGAGCCGACCGCGCTCCTCCTGCGAGAGTTTGATCTCGAGCGCCTTCACGTTGTCCTCGAGCTGGGCGAGGCGGCGCGCGCCGATGATGATCGAACTCACGCCGGGTTGCCCGTGGACCCAGGCGAGCGCAATGCGCGCCACCGTGGTGTCGCGCGCCTGGGCGATGCGCTCCAGTTCATCGACGATGGTGTAGGCCTTCTCATTGAGATAGGCATCGACAAAGGCGCCCCGATCCGCCTTGATCTGCCCGGCGTTCTTGCGGGTGTATTTACCGCTCAGGATCCCGCTCTTCAGCGGCGACCAGGGCGTAATGCCGAGTCCCAGTTCCAGCGCCATCGGCACCAGCTCCTGCTCCACCGAGCGCTCGAGGAGCGAGTATTCGATCTGCAGCCCGATGAACGCAGACCAGCCGCGGAACCGGGCCGTGACGTTCGCCTCGGCAATCTTCCAGGCCGGCGTATCGGAGACGCCGAGATAGCGGACCTTGCCCGCGCGCACCAGGTCCTCGAGCGCCGCCATGGTTTCATCGATCGGCGTGTGCACGTCCCAGTTGTGCAGCCAGTACAGATCGATGTAGTCCGTCTGCAGCCGGCGCAGTGAGTTCTCACAGGCGGCCATGATGGATTTCCTGCCCGAACCCCCGCCGTTGGGGTCTCCCGGGTACAGGTTGCCGCTGAACTTGGTCGCGATGACCAGCCGGTCGCGCCGCGCGTGATGCCGGCCGATGTGATCGCCGATGATCTTTTCCGAATGGCTCTTGGTGTAGAAGTTGGCGGTGTCGATGAAGTTACCGCCGAGCTCGATGAACCGGTCGATGATCCGTTGCGACTCCTCGACACTGGAGCCCCAGCCCAGCTGCGTCCCGAAGGTCATGGCCCCGAGACACAGCGGGCTCACACGAAGACCGGAACGGCCAAGGGTAATATAGTGATCGAGGGACATGGCGCTCTCCTGCGGCGATCTTAGGGTTGTCTGCACTGTATCGGAGGAATGTTGAAATCGCACGACATCGATTGGGCCCGCCTCCTGCTCACGCTGGTCCTGGCGGGAACCGCGACGGCTCAGGTCGCCGTTGCGGCCGATGAGACGGCCCATCAGCATTGGGTCGACACGGCCAGCGCGGGACTTGATGCCCAGGCGGTGGCGACCCTGCATCGCATTCACGGCGCTGATCGACAGCTGCTGGCGCTCAGAGCCTATCTGCGTGCAGGAGATTCCCTGTCGGCGCGGTGGAGCTGGTCGCAGGAGACTCTCACACAGTATCCCTCGACGCCTGAAGGCAAAGCCGCTGCCGCCGACATCGATACGGTGATCGCGACGTTCGCGAAAGAGAACCCCGGATACGAACTGCAGGTCAATCGCGAGCCCCGCAGTCTCGAGATACAGCTGGCGCACTGGAATGAAAATGAGTCGGTGGCCGCCGTGGCCGGCTCGCTCGTCAAATCCCTGGACCAGCACTTTGCAGATTCCCCCTCCCCCACGGCCGGCGACTTGCGCGATGCGCTCGCGCAGTGGACGCCCGATGCTGCAGCCGCGCTGGCCGCACCCGGGTTGTCGGCACACGGCCAGGGCCGGGCCTTCGACTTTGCCGTAGTGCGCAATGGCAGTATCGTGGCCGGCATGGTGGCAGCAACGGCCCAATCGCAGTGGGACAGCGCGGGATGGACCCGGAAGGTGCACCAGGCCGTGCTCGATTCCGGGGAGCCCTTCGCGGGCCCGCTACAGTCCCCCTATGAACCCTGGCATTACGCGTATACGCCGCCGCAGCAGGCGGCAGGAATCTCCAAATGACTGAAGTATTCGAGGGCGGCTGCCGCTGTGGACGGATCCGGTACAGCGTCGCCGCCAAACAATTGCCCAACGCGTATGCGTGCCATTGCCGCGACTGCCAGACCTGGTCCGGCAGTGCCTTCGCCATGCAGGTCATCACCATGGAAGAACACTTCAAATTGACGGGGGAACCCGCGCTCTTCGAATTGCCCTCGTCCGACGGCAGCCGCATTTCACGCCAGCGGGCCTGTCCGGTGTGTTTCACGCGGGTCTTCAATACGAACACTGCGCGACCTGGCTACGTCGTATTCCGTGCCGGTACGCTCGACCGCAGCGACGAACTGAAGATCGTGGCGCACATCTGGACCAAGCGCAAAGTGCAGGGGATCGACATTCCGGAGGGCCTGCCGGTGTGGCCGGAAGGCCCGCCCGTTGCGGAATTCATGGCGGCCCTGCGCTCACCGGGGTGAGGGCGCCCCCGCATTTAACTTTGTCATGCTGCCTGCCGACTCCAACGCCGCGCAACTGTGAACCCCATCTAGCTCCTGTTGTGTCATCAACAGTGCGCAACGACTCCGGCTATATGCTCCCTGAATCACTTTAGGGAGCCCTCACCATGAAGCTCGTTGCCTACCTTACAGTGCCCGCTGCGCTCCTGGCCGCTTCATTCGCCATGGCGGATCAGGCGCCGCAGACCGTCACGCTGGCCTGCCATGTGAATTTCACAACCCAGGAGAACGGCAAGCCGGAGCAGAGCGGAAGGTCCGATCTTTACGTGACCATGTCAGTTGAAAACGCCCCCAACGGCTACCTGCGGGTCATCGCCTCCCATCCCGGCGGCATCGCAAGCTTCGACACCTTCAAGGCCACCAGCGCTGGCCTGGTCACTCCACAGGGCATCTTCAGAGATGTGTCCACGTCGGGCAGCTGGACCTTGAATCGCTCCCTGCGCACCGCCGATTCCCAGGAGTTCGAGGAAGTGATCATCAACCGAATCTCGGGCGAACTTTTCTATCAGAAGCAGATCACGAACAGGCTCGGCGTGGTCCTTTACACCAAGAATGCTTCCGGACCGTGCGCGCAGAAGTTACTGGTCGCGACGCAGAATGCGGATTTCGCGCAACGCTGAGCGCGCCGTCACGGCCAGTCCGGGCGGCAGCGCGCGCTGGGCGCCCTGAATCCCCGCGCCACTTGGCGCCACCGTGCACGACCCGCCGCTGCGATAAGCCAGAGCTTGGCTGAACTGGGCTTCATTGGCATCGCCCAGGGCGTGATCGAAATCATCGGCCACTGAGCAGCCCGGGATGACATAGCCGGCAGGATCCACGGTATTGGCGGGCGAGAACCCATCGGTGTAGTCGCCGAAACCTAGATTGTTGACCCCACGGAACTGGATCGAGAAGTAGGTGGTGCCGCAGTTGTCCTGCGGATAAAACCCATAGGGTTTGCCGCAGGTCGTGGAACCGATCTCGATCACCTGAACGTTGATGCCACGCAGGCTGTTGATGATCGACTCGCTGGCCGAACAGGTCTGGGCACCGGTGAGGATGAAGACCCGGGACAGGTTCAACGACGGCAGGGCCTGGCCCGAGGCCACCGAGAAGCCCTGCGATGTCGAATGAAACAGCGTCGGGGTGATGCCTTCGCCCGTCACCGGGTTGGTGGTCGGATACTGGCTGTTGAACTGCTGCAGCTCGAAGGTGTGGCCCGTGGTCGCGGCGGCGCCTGCGATCATGTACGCCACTTCGCTGGCGATATCCAGGTAGCCGCCGCCGTTGTAGCGGATGTCCAGCACCAGGTCCGACACGCCCTTTTGCTGCAGGGTCGTGAACGCGTTGAGCAGCTCGGATTCGGCAGTCGCGATGTGGTCGTTGAAAAGGATATAGCCCACCGCTGAGCCGTTGGCGGTCACGGTGGTGACGACGGGCACGGGTGTCTCGGTCACGTCCGCGGAGACCAGCTGCACCGTACGCGGGGTCGCGGAACCGACATCGAGCACCGTAAAGGTGTGAGTTTCCCCCACGCTCGCCGGCTGCAGCCCAGCGTTCAACGTCGCGACGCCAGCGCTCGTGTCATCGTTGACATCAGTGCCATCCACCGCCTGCACCACCGCGCCGCGGCCCAGGCTTACTGCCGCACCGGTCGCATTCGGGTCAACATATGCGACGCGGATATTGCGCGGCGGTGTCGCGGCGACCACATCAAAATTCACGCCGTAGCCGGCCTGTACACCCTGCATCGACAACGACTCCCAGGTCGCGGTCGGATAGGTGAAGTGGAACTTGTCCACCGGGGCGCCCGAGGCTGTGGTCGCGGAAGTCTTCAGCAGCGGGAAGTAGTCGACCGTCGTGTACAGCGACGGATCCAGGTCCGGAACCTGGTCGAACCACAGATACAGCTGATGGGTCCAGCTGCGCAGGAAGTTGTTTTCATCCGTTGCCGTTCCCGCAACATCCGGATAGGCGACATTGGTCACCGGGTCCGTACCCGAACGCGGATTCGCGCACTTCGCTGCGAAATTCGCCGCCGGCAGGTACTGGCCCGCGATGTAAGTGGAACCGGTCGTCGTGCCGGAGCCGCCGGAGCTCGAATTCGTGGCGGCGCCGCCGCTGCCACCACACGCAGTCAGCGTCAGGGCGGCAAGAACAATGGCGCCGGTGATAGCCGGGCGGGCATTGTGGCTGGTGATTTTCAACGTAGCAGCTCGGATAGGCCTATTCATTCACTCGATGCGCAGTCTGCAGCCAGCGGTCGAGCGCCGGCAAGTCGTCCTTGCGCACCTTTGCGATGTAGTCGATCTGCGCAAGGTGTGTCTGCACGGCGCGCTGGTCGTTCGGCGCTATGTGGGCCCTGGCGAAGTCGCGCAGCTTGTCGGCTGCGGCGCTGGAGTTGGCCGTGGCCATGAGGTTCGCGAGGAACGGCACGCGGGTGTCCGGTTCAACGGACGCATACACCTGAGGCAGATGGCTCACCACAAACTCGAAGGCCAGATCCGGGTGATCCCTCGCGACGGCAGAAATGACATCGGGCCTGAAGGTGATACTGGCTTCGCTGGTGAGCGTCAGGTCAAGGGCCCGCCGCGCGAGCACCGGATCACGCGCCGCACCGAGCATCCTGAAATACCGCTGCGACTCCGTCGCGGTCGGGGCATGCAGCGCCAGCTGATGCAGCTGCTCCCAGGTCGCGGCGTCGGCATGCAGCGCGACGATCTCCTGCACCGCACTGCGCGGCTCGCCGGTGAGGTTTTCGGGGTTTTTCAGGTATAGCGCGAACAGCGCGCGGGCCTTCGTAACGGCCTCCGGATCATCGAGCCGGCCCAGGACCCGCAGCAGCTCGCTGCGCAGCTGGCGGGTACCCGCATTGTCCTGAGCTGACTCGCTCCAGCCGACCTGCGCCAGCAGCGGCCGCAACAGACCCCTCGCGTAGGCAGCGTACGCGGCCCGCCCCGGCAGATCGCGGTAGAACACATCCAGCGCGGCCAGTTGGGAGGCGACCGTGCGCGCGAGGACCGGATTCATGCCCGGCGTGACATGCCCCGCCAGCATCAGGATATCGGGCAGCGGCTCATAGCCTGCAAGCGCCAGCGCGGAGGTGTCCTGAAACAGGCCCATCTGGTCATCCGCCGTGAGCTCACCGAAGCGCGCAGACAAGCCGGCAAACAGCTCCGGCGCATACCGGGTGCGGAAGTAACCGGTCTGGCCGTCGTTCACGACGGGGACCGCGCCCGGTGCCAGGCTGAGGGTCTGCGGTCGGTCGCGCCGGACCAGTCCTTGCCAGACCGGGCCACCGCCCACCGCGCGCTCAACCACCGGCACGTCCCATGCCGTGGCGGACCGTTCCGCGGAATCGCTGAAGAAACGATCCTGAGTGAGGACGACGCCCTGCGCGCTACGCGCGACCTTGATGAGCGGCACACCGGCCTGAAGGGTGAACTCGCGCGCGAGGGTGGAGATGTGACGCCCCGAAACCTGATCCAGCGCCGCCCACAGATCATCAGTCACCGCGTTGCCATAGGCATGGGCCTTGATGTAGCGGCGCACGCCGTTGCGGAAAGTCTGCTCGCCGAGGTGGGCCTCGAGCATCCGCACGACCGCCATGCCCTTGTCGTACGTGATCCGATCGAACGCCTGATCGGCCTGCAGCACATCGCGGATGGGCTGGATCACGGGATGGGTACTGGGGCGGGAGTCCACGTTCATCGCGGTCTGGCGCTCCGTCAGCGCGACCAGCCACAGATCCCACTCGGGATGGAAATGCTCGGTGGCCTTGTTCTCCATCCAGGAGGCAAAACCCTCGTTCAGCCACAGATCGTCCCACCATTGCATGGTCACCAGGTCGCCGAACCATTGGTGCGCCATCTCATGCGCGGCGAACACATAGACGTTGAGCCGGTCGGTCTCGGTCGATAAATCATCAATAAGCGCGACATTGTCGAAGCAGAAGATCGCGCCCCAGTTCTCCATCGCGCCGAAGTTCGAACTGGAGCCCGGCGCCGATATCAGATCCAGCTTCGGCAGCGGATAGCGGACACCGAAGTAGTCGTTGTAATAGGGCAGCAGCTGCGCGGCGGCATCCAACGCGAACTGCGCCTTGTTGCGGTCGCCGCGCTTGAACACCACCCCGACATCCACACCCGACACCTTGCGGCTGATGCGCTCCAGGTCACCGGCTGCAAAGAACAGCAGGTAGGAGGACATCCTGGGCGTGGGCTCGAATGTGACCTGCTTGCGGCCCTGCGGCAGGCTTTTCGAGGTGCCCACCGGCATGTTCGACACCGCCAGCTGCATCTGCGGCACGGTGGCCGTCAATGTGAAGGTCGCCTTGCGATCCGGTTCGTCCCAGCAGGGCATGAAACGCCGCGCGTCCGAGTTCTCGAATTGCGTGAACACAGCGCGTTGGGTGCCACCGGGAGTGCGGTAGTCCAGGTAGAACAGACCCGACGCACTGGTGTTGATCTTGCCGTGATAGGCGATGGTCAACTCATGGTGCCCGACCGCTATCGGCGCGGGAAACGTCAGGGTCGCGGTCTCTTCAGTCTTGTCGTACGTGACGGTAGCAGCCCCCGTCACACCCGAGGCCGAAACCTGGGTGAACGTAAGGTCCGCGGCATTCAGCATCACGGTGGCGGTGGCCTGGTGCACGTCGATTTCGATGCGCGCCGTGCCCTGGAATGTTGCCGCAGGCGCATCCGGTTCAATGGTCAGGTCGTAGTGCAGGGGCTCAACGTCGCGGGGGAGAATCTCCCGATCCGGGGCATTGGCAGAGGCGGTCGCGAATATCGCAGCAGCTGTCAGCGCGAAGAAAGTAAGACCGGTCTTCAGAATCGGTTTCAGGGGCATTACGGATCTGTGTCGAAGAAGATCCGCAATTATAGGCCGACTGCGCCCTATTCCTCCCACCGGAACAGGCTGATCGCCAGAGCGCCGAGGACGACGCTCAGGCCCAGCAGTTCGACGACCGGCCAGACAACGCTCTGCAGTGGCTGCGCGCGCCAGGTCATGGCGTCGAAGCCATCGATGGCCCAGCGCGAGGGCACGAAGCGCGTCGCGGACTGCAGCCATTCCGGGAAGACGAAGGTCGGCACCCAGGCACCACCGAGCATGACCAGGAGCAGAGTCAGAATGATGGCCATGCCGCGCGTCGCCTCGGGCGTACGACCGATCGCGGCGATCAGCAGGCCCAAGGTAGACGTGAGCGCCGCGAACGCGATCGCGACCGCCACGAACCCGAGCCAGCTGCCCTGGACCCGGACACCAAAGACCACGATGGCCGCTGCGAATATGCCAGACATCAGCAGCAGCCCAATGATCGTGCCTGCGACGATGCGGCTCCCGAGCAGCGTGCCGCGCGAGAGCGGCGCGGCGCGCAGCCGCTGCCACAGGCCCATGCGGCGCATCAGCAGCAGTCCGACGCCGAGTTCGACGCCCATGAGCAGGATGAACTGCACCGTCATGCCGGCGAAGGCATGTGCGAAGGCATTGTAGTCCGTCTCCCCATTCGTGACCTGGATATCCCGCGTCGTGTAGGGCAGCGTCAGCCCCTGCGCAATCCCTGCCTTGCCGCTGCCTTGCGTCAGGCTCTGGTTGTTCACGACTTCGATGTCCTTGAACATGTTCAACAAATCGGTGCGAAATGCCGGATCGAGTGTCGCGCTGTTCGCCACCGAGTCGCGCGCCTGCTTCAGAGCCGGCGCCGCGGCACTCGGATCAAAGGCGGCCGCGGTCACGACCTGCATGACGTGCTGGGTCAGCAGACCCTTGATCATCTCCAACGTCATGGCCTGCGAGGGATCGTAGTGCAGCTCGATGACCGGCCGGGTCAGAGTGGGCCGGAACAGGGCCTTCGTGGTCGCCTCGCCGAATCCCTTCGGGATGATCGCCGCGGCCCGGATCGTGCCCTTGCGCACCAGATCAATGGCCGGACCCTGCGGCAGTGACTGCACCGCGAATGAGCTGTCTTCAGACAGTGCCTTCACGATTTTCTGCGACACGGGACTTCTATCGAGGTCGACCACCGCAAAGGGCACGGCCTGCGGCTTGGACGGCGTGCCGCCGAGAACCGAGCCCAGGAAGGCGCTGATCAGGATCGGCGCCACCAGCGACATCAGCAGTGCCCGACGGTTGGACGCAAAGAGCCGGACGTCCTTGCGGACCAGTGCGGTGAAGGCGCTCATGATGCGTCCCGCAGGGCTTTGCCGGTGAGATGCAGGAACACCTCCTCCAGTGAGGTGTCGTCAATGGGCTTGG
>Ga0302310_10002321_pt1 | contig 15379 bp, 13 predicted proteins | sample III_Palsa_N1_2_FD_200451 | JGI IMG/M metagenome (GOLD analysis project Ga0302310, IMG submission 200451) | Peat permafrost microbial communities from Stordalen Mire near Abisko, Sweden - III_Palsa_N1_2 | ecosystem: Environmental > Terrestrial > Soil > Palsa > Peat permafrost | place: Sweden...
CGCCACGAGGTCACAAGATCGCGAATGCGAACGACTTCGGGTGCCAGTCGCGCGTCCGCGATGCTGAACAGCATGCTGTCGAAAGAGGATAGGGACGTCGACAGCGTCACCCATTCATGGGCAGCGTCACGCACCCGCGACATCGCATTGCGCCGCTCCGCGAGCAGGCCGCTGGGCCGATAGGAGGGTGCCGCGAATATACATTCGCGTTTGATTTCCGGATCCCCCGAGAACAGTGAGCTCGACGGGATCGGCAGCCCGATATCGATGCTGTAGCCCACCGCTTCATCGCAAAACCCCAGACGTAGATTCACGGGATCGTGGCGCGGGCCGCCTTGCACCGGCACCTCGCCGGACTTCATGCGTCGAGATAGAACCTCCGGACCAGCCCACAGCGTCGAATCCAAACCACCCTCTCGCGCCAACGTCGAGATCACGCCGCCACGCGCCGTGTCCGACAAGAGACGCAGCGCTTTGTACAGATTCGACTTGCCGGATCCGTTGGCACCCGTGACGACGTTCAGAGGCCCGAGGGGCAGTACCATGCGGCGGATGGAGCGGTAGTTGGCAATAGCGAGAGTGGTTAGCACTCACCCCTCACATTACGTCGGCAGTGAAACTTCAGGCATGAGCTTCAGCCGTCGGGCTCTACGCGCAAATCGGCGATCATCAAAGGTGACAAACTGATCGCACGCCGAGCTGCAGGTCAAATGCAGCGCGTCGGCAAAGTCGAGCCCCTGCCGATGGAGATCAGCAGCATCCTTGACTGCCTCCCAGCGATCCACCGTGACATGCTGCATACCTAGCAAGTGTGCAACTGCGTCACAGAAAGACTCCGGTTCGGCCTCGTAGAAACCCCGCATAACCCATTCGAATTCAAGAATGACGGATAGCGGCACAAATATGGCGTTCGACTCAACCATTACCCGCTTCGCCACCAGCCTTTGTCGCTCCGCTTCCGGATCATTTGGATCGTCGCAATAGAAGCGAGCCAGGATATTGGTGTCGACCGCTATCATTTCTTGATCTTCGGCCGCCTCAGCAAATCGGCTGCGTTAAAATCTGATAGTCGGCGACTGCTTGCACTACCGGCTCGTTTGACCTTAATGAGACCGAATCCAGCCGCTGGATCGGTTACCTGCACGCGCCGTCGAACCAACAAACGAATGACACCACCATCGTCGACAAATTCTACTTGGGTACCCGGAGTCAATCCGTACCGAGCGCGGATATCCGCAGGAATGACGATTTGGCCTTTCTCCGTAAGAGTGGCGGCAGACATGAATAACCTCCAAGTGCTATCGATGCTTCAATCATACCACGCCGCTTACCTGGTAAGCCAATGCGGATTAAGTAAAATCACTCCCCCTCATCATCCGCCACAAAAGTCCCCTGCGCATTGAGCTCCGCAAAGAGACCGCCCTGCTTGACCAACTCATCGAAGGTCCCCTGCTCCACCAGCCTCCCGTTTTGCATCACGAGAATCTGGTCCGCTTCGCGCACTGTCGTCAGCCGATGGGCAATGACGAACGTGGTGCGTCCCGTGGTCAGGGTTTTGAGCGCCCGTTGAATGCGGGCCTCGGTGGCATTGTCGAGCGCACTGGTAGCCTCGTCCAAGATTTGAATGGGCGCATCTTTCAACATGGCGCGCGCGATGGCCAGGCGTTGGCGCTCGCCGCCCGACAGTGATCGCCCGCGCTCCGCGACCAAGGTGGCATACCCGTCCGGCTTCACCACAATGAAATCGTGCGCCTCGGCCGCCCGTGCGGTGCTCTCGATTTGCTCCTGCGTCGCGTCAGGCTTGCCTAGGCGAATATTGTCGGCAATGGAGCGGTACAAGAGACCCGGATCCTGGAACACCACCGCGATCTGGCTGCGCAGCGACTGCAGGGATACCGTGCGAATGTCGACGCCGTCCACGGTGATGCGGCCCGCGGTGGGATCGTAAGCGCGATACAGCAGACTCAGTGCAGTCGTCTTACCGGCGCCCGTGGGCCCCACCAAGGCAATGGTTGAACCGGCCGGCGCGCGAAAACTTAAATCTCTCAAGGCCGGATGCGCTTCGCTGTAACCGAAGGACACATTCTCGAACACCACCTCGCCCACCACGCGCGGCAGCGCCTGGGTGCCCGGCTTTTCCGTCAGCGCCGACGGGGTGTCCAGAATGGCGAAAAACTCTTTCAGGGAGGGCGTTTGAAAGAACAGCGTCGAGATGAAACTCGCGAACTGTTCCAGGCGACCGATGAGGGTCATGGCGAAGCCCGAAAAGGTCACGATGGCGCCCACCGTCACTTCGCCGGTGCTGTTCAACGCGGCGCCCAAGAGAAAAATGGCCACCACCGTCAGGGTACTCGCGGAGCGGGTGGCCACCGACAGCCACGCCCACCCCCGCAGCACCGGATACTGCGCTGCCAGCACGCGCTGGGTCAGTTCGTGCACATCACGCACTTCGGCCTCGTGACGTGTGAAGCTCTGCACCACCATGGCGTTGCTCAGGACATCGCCGGTGCGTTCCGCCATTTCCTGGTGCAAGGTCTCCACCCGCGATTGCGCCTCGCCGGTCCGATGCATCGCGAGGGCATTGAATACGGCGAAGCTCGCCATGAGCGTGATCATGAGCACCGCGAGTTTCCAGTTGATGGACAGCGCCACGGGCAGCATGACAACGATGGAGAGTAAGGTCGCGAGATGCTCGCGCAGAAATCCCAGCCAGAGATTGAATAGGCTGCTGCCGCCGGTGTGCATAATGCGCAGCAACCGGCCCGTATGATGCTCGCCGTGAAAGGCCAGCGGCAACGCCACGGCATGCTCGAAGAATTGCGCGAGCGCCGCGAGGCGCCGTCGATGCGCCAAGCGGTCCGCCTGCAGCGACACCGCGACGCCGGCCAGGATGCCGCATAAGCCGAATCCCGCCCAGGAACCGATGTAGAACCAGGCATCGGCATGTTTGCTTGCCACCAGGGCATCGATGACGCGGCCGAATAGGTACGGCTCGATGAGCATAATGCCCGCGAGAATGAGATTCGCGATCACCAGCATGATGGTGAGCGTCCTCTCCGGCGCGAGCAGGCCGATGACGCGGCGGTAGACTTGGAGCATGGACATGGGCAAGTCCCGCCGCGTTCCGACGACTAGCGCTTCGGCATATACAGGTCGGTCAAGGTTCCTTCAAAGGCCTCGGCGGAGAACCCCACCGTCTCGGACAACGTGGGATGCGGGTGAATGGTCAAGCCCACATCGGCCGCGTCGGCGCCCATCTCGATGGCAAGACCCACTTCTGCAATGAGTTCACCCGCGTTGGTGCCCACGATGCCGCCGCCGATCACGCGATGCGTGTTCTTGTCGAATAGCAGCTTGGTGAAGCCGTCGTCGCGATTGAGCGCGAGCGCACGGCCGCTCGCGGCCCAGGGGAACATGCCTTTGCCGTATTCTATGCCCTTAAGCTTAGCCTCGATTTCGTTGACCCCCACCCAGGCAATTTCCGGATCGGTGTACGCCACGGAGGGAATGCAGCGCGCGTCGAATGAGGATTTCTGTCCGGCGGCGACTTCGGCGGCCACCTTGGCCTCATGCGTCGCCTTGTGCGCGAGCATGGGTGCGCCTGCAATGTCGCCGATGGCAAAAATATGCGGCACATTGGTGCGCATTTGCTTATCCACGCCGATGATGCCGCGCTTGTCGACGGTAACTCCCGCCGCCGCGGCGTTAATGGAATTGCCATTGGCGCTGCGACCTACGGACACCAGCACGCGATCGAAATCCGCGGGTTCGGGCGAATCCGGGCCATCGAAAGTGGCACGCAGCCCGCTTTTGCCCGGCTCCAATTTCGCCACTTTGGTCTTGAGCAGAATTCTCTCGTAGCGCTTTTCGATGCGCTTCTGCAGCGGCCGCACCAGATCCCGATCCGTGCCCGGCATGAGACCGTCACTCAATTCAACCACGCTGACTTTGGCACCCAAGCCGTCGTAGACACAGGCCATTTCCAATCCAATAATGCCGCCGCCGATGACCAAGAGGCGCTTGCAGTCCTCGGGGATTTCCAAAGCGCCGGTGGAATCGATGACGCGCGGATCGTCCGGCATTCCCGGCAAGCGCACCGACTCGGAACCGGCCGCGATAATGCACTGTTTGAAATCCAGGCGCCGCACACCCTCCGCGGAGGTGACTTCCAGGGTATGCGGCCCGGTGAACTTACCCTCGCCGCGCACCACGTCGACCTTGCGCTGCTTGGCCAACACCGAGAGGCCGTTGACCAGCTTGGACACGACTTTGTTCTTCCAACCGCGCAGCTTCTCGCGGTCGATTTGCGGCGCGCCGAACACAATGCCGTTGGCGGCCATATCGTGCGCGTCGTCGATGACCTTCGCCGCATGCAATAAGGCCTTGGACGGGATGCAGCCCACGTTCAGACACACACCGCCCAACATGGGCCAACGCTCGACCAGCGTGACCTTGAGTCCCAGATCCGCCGCGCGGAACGCCGCGGTGTACCCGCCCGGACCCGCGCCCAGCACGATGAGATCCAAGGCACCGGCGGGAGCTGAGGATACCGGCGCGGTTTTGGGTGCCGGAGTGCCGTCCGATGCCGGAGCTGTCGCAGGGGATGAGGCGGTCGCAGGCGCCGCCGCGGCAGGCGCTTTGGTTGCCGCCGGTGCCGCCGCCGCGCTCTTGTCGTCCGTGGCCGGCTTGGCCGCCGAGTCGGCCGTCTTGACCTTGACGATCAGGGTGCCGGCGGTCACTTCATCGCCTTTCTTGATCTCAATGGACTCGACCACGCCGGCCACCGGCGAGGGCACATCCATGGAGGCCTTTTCGGTCTCGAGGGTAATGAGCGGATCGTCTACCTTGATCTCAGCGCCCTTCGCCACCAGTACTTCGAGGACGGTGACGCCTTTGGAGTCGCCCATTTCGGGGACTCGAACTTCGGTCACGCTCATACCAACGCCTTCGCGTCGGCCAACGTCTTGCTCAGGAACACAATGAAGCGTGCGGCCTCGGCACCGTCGATGACGCGATGGTCATAGGACAGCGACAGCGGCAGCATGAGTCTCGGAATGAAGGCGCCGTATTCGTACACGGGTTTCTGGCTGGACTTCGATACGCCGAGGATAGCCACTTCCGGCGCGTTGATAATGGGCGTGAACGAGGTACCGCCGATGCCGCCGAGGCTCGAGATGGTGAACGTTCCCCCCTGCATTTCCGCGGCCTTCAATTTTCCGGCGCGCGCCTTCTCGGACAAATCCGCCAGCGCTCGCGCAATGCCGTAGAGGTTCAGCGAGTCGGCATTGTGAATCACGGGCACCACCAGGCCATTCGGCGTATCCGCCGCGAAGCCGATGTGGAAGTACTTCTTCAACACCAGGTTGTCGCCGGAAGGCTCGAGCGAGGAGTTGAAGCGCGGAAATTCCTTCAGAGCCGCAATACAGGCTCGAATAATGAACGCCAGCGGCGTGAGCTTCACGCCCTCCGCCGCTGCCTTCGCTTTCAACGCCGTGCGGGCCGCTTCTAGATCCGTGATGTCCGCATCGTCGTGCTGCGTGACATGCGGCAAATTGACCCAACTCGCATGCAGCCGGGCGCTCGAAATCTTTTGAATGCGCGACAGCGGTTTGAGTTCCACCGCACCGAACTTGCTGAAGTCGATTTCCGGCAGCTTGGGTAACCCGGAAACTCCGCTCGAGCGTGCGGTGAGGATTTGCTTGACGCTCGCTTTCACGTCCTCATGCGTGATGCGCGCTTTCGGACCGGTGCCTGTCACCTTGCCGAGATCCGCGCCCAATTCGCGCGCGAATTTGCGCACCGAGGGACTGGCGTAGGCCTTGGAGAACTTGGCCTCGTCGACCGGCGCCGAACCCCGCGGTCCCGCCGCCGCGGGAGAAGAAGACGCCGTAGGCGCGGCAGGCGCTTCTGCCTTGGGCGCCGGCGCACTGGCCGCGGCCGGCGCGGGAGTCGTTGCGGGCGCTGCGGCAGGGGCCGGTGCAGCAGCCGGAGCCGACGCCGCAACGGGCGCAGGAGCCGCGGCCGCAGGCGCCTGGGCGTCGGCGGCGCCGTCCGCCGGCTCGAGCGTGAGGATCAACGACCCTTCGGACACCTTATCGCCGGTTTTCAGCTTCACCATCGCGATGCGGCCGGCGGAAGGCGCCGGCACATCCATGGCGGCCTTTTCAGTTTCAATGGTGACGAGCGGCGTTTCCTTGTCGATCTGTTGCCCGTCTTTCACCAACACATCAATGACACTGACGTCTTTGAAACCGCCAATATCAGGAACCAAGACCTCGATTGGAGTTGCCACTATGTTCGCCTAAACCGACAGGGGATTGGGTTTTTCAGGATCGATGCCAAACTTCTGCATGGCCTCGGTCACGGTCTTCACCTCGATCTTACGATCATCCGCCAGCGCCTTGAGCGCCGCGATCACCACGTAGTGCCGGTCCACCTCGAAGAAGCGGCGCAGCTCAGCGCGCGAGTCGCTGCGGCCGAAGCCGTCGGTGCCCAGCACCGCATAACGGCCCGGCACCCACTGGCGAATCTGATCCGCCACGGTCTTCATGTAGTCGGTGGCCGCAATGAACGGGCCTTCGCGATCGCCGAGGGCCTGCTGAATGTAGGTCTTCTTCTGCGGCTCGTTGGCATGCAGTAAATTCCAGCGCTCGATGTCGAGTGCGTCCCTTCGCAGCTCGCTGAAGCTCGTGACCGAGTACACATCCGCCGGCACGCCGAACTCCTTTTCCAGCAAATCGGCGGCGGCCAGCACCTCGCGCAGGATGGTGCCCGAGCCGAACAGCGTGGCGCGCACCTTGCCCTTGCCGCCACTGCGCAACGGATACATGCCTTTCAAGATGCCTTCGTTCGTACCGGCCGGCATGGCCGGATGCGCGTAGTTCTCGTTCATGCAGGTGATGTAGTAAAAGACGCTTTCCTGTTCCTGGTACATGCGCCGCATGCCGTCCTGCACGATCACCGCCAGTTCATAGGCATAGGTGGGATCGTACGAAACGCAATTGGGAACCGTGCTCGCCAGCAAGTGGCTGTGTCCGTCCTGATGCTGCAGACCTTCGCCGGCGAGCGTGGTGCGGCCGGCGGTACCGCCCACCAAGAAACCCCGCGCCTGACTGTCCGCTGCCGCCCAGATGAAATCGCCCACACGCTGGAAGCCGAACATCGAGTAATAGATAAAGAAGGGAATCATGTTGACGCCGTGATTCGCGTACGCCGTTGCCGCCGCCAGCCACGAACACAGGCTCCCGGCCTCGTTGATACCCTCTTCCAGGATCTGGCCCTGCTTGTCCTCGCGATAGAACATCAGCTGGTCGGCATCCTGCGGCGTGTACAGCTGTCCCACCGAAGAATAAATGCCGACTTGGCGGAACATACCTTCCATACCGAAGGTGCGCGCCTCGTCGGGCACGATGGGCACAATATTCTTGCCCACGTTCTTGTCCTTGATCAACGTGGTCAGGATGCGCACCAACGCCATGGTGGTGGAAATCTCGCGATCGCCGGTGCCTTCGAGCAAGGCACTGAAGGCCTCCAGCGGCGGGACGACCAACGCGGGAGCCGCGTCGGTGCGCGCCGGGAGGTACCCGCCGAGCGCAGCGCGACGCTCCAAGAAGTACTTCATCTCCTCGCTGTCGGGCGCGGGCTTGCGGAAGGTCAGACCCTTGATCTCTTCGTCCGAGATCTGAATATTGAAGCGGTCGCGCACCTCCTTGAGGGCCTCGTCGCCGAGCTTCTTTTGTTGGTGCGCCGAGTTCAAGCCTTCCGCCGCCTTGCCTAGCCCAAAGCCTTTCACGGTCTTCGCCAGAATCACGGTGGGTGCGCCTTTGTGCGCAGCCGCCGAGGCATAGGCCGCATACACCTTCTGCGGATCGTGGCCACCCCGATTCAGGCGCCAAATCTCCTCATCGGACATGTTGGCGACCATTTCCTTCAGCTCGGGATACTTGCCGAAGAAATGCTCGCGGGTGTAGGCGCCGCCCTTGGACTTGAAGTTCTGATACTCGCCGTCAACGCACTCTTCCATCAAGCGCTTGAGAAGGCCTTTTTGGTCCTTCTCGAGCAAGGGATCCCAGCGCGAGCCCCATAGCACCTTGATGACATTCCAGCCGGCGCCCAAGAAAGCGGCTTCCAGTTCCTGGATGATCTTGCCATTGCCGCGCACCGGCCCGTCGAGCCGCTGCAAATTACAATTGACCACGAATACCAGGTTGTCGAGCTTCTCGCGCACCGGCAGGGTGAGCGCGCCCATGGACTCGGGTTCGTCCATTTCGCCGTCGCCCAAGAAGGCCCATACCTTGCGATCCGAGGGCGGGACGATACCGCGATTTTCCAAATAACGAACGAAGCGCGCCTGGAAAATGGCGGTCATGGGGCCCAAGCCCATGGACACCGTGGGGAATTGCCAGAAGTCGGGCATCAGCCAGGGGTGCGGGTACGAGGACAAGCCGCCGCCCTTGACCTCTTGGCGGAATTTCAAGAGCTGGGCCTCGTCGAGACGTCCTTCCAGGTACGCGCGGGCATAAATGCCGGGGCTGGAATGGCCCTGGACGAATATCATGTCGCCGGGATGGTCGGCGCTCTTGGCGCGCCAGAAGTGGTTGAACCCCACCTCGTATAACGTGGCCGCCGAGGCGTAGCTGGCGATATGGCCGCCGTACTCGGAACTCACCCGGTTGGCCTGCACCACCATGGCGAGTGCATTCCAGCGTAAATAGGCCTCGTTGCGCCGCTCCAACGAGCGGTCTCCCGGGTACTCGGGCTCCTGGGCCTTGGAAATCGTATTGAGGTACGCGGTGTTCGGTTTGAACGGCAAATAGGTGCCGGACCGGCGCGTGAAATCCACCAGCTTTTCCAACAGGAAATGGGCGCGTTCCGGCCCCTGGGCGCGGAGCACGGAATCAATGGATTCCAGCCATTCCTGGGTCTCGGTAGGATCGATGTCTTCGAACGGTGATTTAGGTGTCATATAGAAGCCTTGGGTTCGGCATGCGCACATGCACATGCCCACGTGTCCTGTTAAGATGCCGGCACGTTACAGCGCCGTTGCGCGAACTGCCCCTAAAAGTTTACCAGGTGATTTTAACATCGCCGTCAATGGGGTTATGGATTTTCACGCGCGAGCGATACGCTTGCGGTTTAACTGATATGCCCACCCGCACCCGCCTACCGCTACGCTCACTGCTCGTACCCACGCGCCAAATTGGCGCAGGCGGACTGGCCGCCAAGCTATATCGCTACGACTGCGTTATCGCCTTTTTGCCCGCAACGCCCTCGCCCAGCGACTGGGCGGCATTGTCCTTGGGCGAGCCCCTGCGGAGCCTCTTCCGGCGTAAGGCTTCCAAGGCCGGTGAGTTCGTGCAATGGCGCACGGGATCCCAGGCGAAAACCCTGGTGGTGGCGATTTGCCTCCCCGAGACGGGAAGCACTTTCGAACGCCTGTTGGCTGCCGGCAAGCTGGCCCGGCTGGTCTTGGAGGCCGAACCCGAGTCGATTGTTCTGTGTGCCCAGGGCGTGGCCGCCGCCCCGGCGCACGCTGCTTTCCACGCCATGGTCGCTGCATTGCAGGCCGCCGCCTTTCGTTTCGAAAGCTTTAAATCGAAGCCCAAGGCGCCGAGCCCGCCGGCGCGTATTGATATCGCAGCAGCGGAAAAAGTTGCCGACCTCGATCTCACCCTGGCCACTTCCGCCGGCAATAATCTTGCGCGGTGGCTCACGGCGCTACCGCCCAATACGTTGGATGCCGCCGGGTATCGGCGAGTGCTCCAAGAGCTGGCCGATCATCTAGGGTTAGGGTTCAAGTTCTACGGCGAGCCGCAGCTGAAACGCTTGGGCGCGGGTGCCTTTCTCGCCGTCTCCCAAGGCAACGCCACGCGGGACGCCGGGATCGTGCATCTCACGTATCGACCGGGTGCCCGAGCAGCGAGTGCTGCAGCGTCCAGCCCCGCCGCGGTGAGCCTGGTGGGGAAAGGAATCTGCTTCGATACCGGCGGTACTAATCTTAAACCGCATAAGAGCATGCTCGACATGCATACGGACATGGAAGGCAGCGCGGTGGCCGTGGGCAGCATGTACGCCCTGCATGCCTTGCGCTCGCCGCTGGCCGTGGATTGTTGGCTGGCCATTACCGAAAATCGCATCGGCTCGCGAGCCTATAAGCCGCAGGACGTGGTCACCGCGTTGAATGGCACCACCATTCAAGTGATTCACACCGATGCCGAAGGGCGCATGGTGTTGGCCGATACCTTGAGCCTCGCTGCCAGTAAAAAACCCGGCGCCATGATCGACTACGCCACCTTGACCGGTGCCTGTGTGTACGCGCTCACCGAGCGCTACAGCGGCGCGTTCACCAATCGACCGGAAGCGCGCGATCTCATCGAAGCGGCCGGCACCAGCAGCGGCGAGCGCGTGTGGTGCTTTCCCATGGACGAGGATTTCGATACCGACTTGGAGAGCTCCGTGGCGGACATCGTGCAGTGCGCGGTGGAAGGCAAAGGCGATCATATTCATGCGGCGCGTTTCTTGAGTCGCTTTGTTCCCAAGGGCATTCCCTGGCTGCATCTGGATCTCGCGGCCGGTACGCGTGCGGGCGGCCTCGCACATATCGGCACGGATATTACGGGCTTCGGCGTGCGCTATACGCTGGACCTCTTGCGCCGTGGCTGGCCGATTGCGCCGCGTCGCGCGGCGGGCGCTCCCGGCCGTAGTGATAAAACCCGATGACGACACTGACTCTGCAACGGCCGGATGACTGGCACCTACACCTGCGCGACGGCAGTGCCTTGGCCTCGGTGGTGAAATTTACGGCCGAGCGCTTCGGCCGCGCCATTGTCATGCCGAATCTCAAGCCCGCGATTACCTCGACGGCGCTCGCGGTGGCGTATCGTTCGAGGATTATCGCCGCATTGCCGGAAGGCACTCGCTTCGAACCCCTCATGACGCTGTACCTGACCGACTCTCTGCCCCCTCAGGAAATCGACAAGGCGAAAGCCTCGGGCTTTATTCACGGCGTAAAACTTTATCCTGCCGGGGCGACCACGCACTCGGATGCCGGCGTCACGGATATTCGGCATACCTACGCCACGCTCGAACGCATGCAGGAAGTGGGCATGCCGCTGCAGGTTCACGGCGAGACGCCCGGGCCGGAGGTGGACGTGTTCGACCGCGAGACCCATTTCATCGATGCCGTGCTCATGCCGCTGCTCGAGCGCTTTCCCGCGCTGCGGGTGGTGTTCGAACACATCACCACGGCGCGCGCCGCCGAGTTCGTGCGCGAGGCGCGCGACGGCGTCGGCGCGACCATTACGCCGCAGCACCTACTGCACAATCGCAATGCCCTATTCTCAGGCGGTATCCGGCCGCATTACTACTGCCTGCCGATTTTGAAGCGCGAGACGGATCGCGAGGCGCTGATTGAGGCCGCCACCAGCGGTAACCCGCGGTTCTTTCTCGGCACCGACAGTGCGCCGCACGAACGCGCCACCAAGGAGAATGCCTGCGGCTGCGCCGGCATGTTTACAGCGCACGCGGCCATTGAACTGTATGCTGAGGCCTTTGACAGCGTCGGACGGCTCGATAAGCTGGAAGGCTTTGCCAGCCACTTTGGCGCAGACTTCTACCGCCTGCCGCGTCATCAGGAAGTGATCACCTTGACCAAGGAGCCTTGGGTGCCCCCAGTTTCTTACGAGTTCGGCAACGGCGCCCTGGTGCCTTATCGCAGCGGCGAAAGCGTTGCGTGGCGCCTTAACGTATGACCCAAATTCCGCCCATTACCATGGCCACGCGGTTTCGCGGCTTCCTGCCCGTCGTGATCGACGTCGAGACCGGCGGCTTCAATGCGCAAACCGATGCGCTCTTGGAAATTGCCGCGGTATTCCTCGAGATGCGCAGCGACGGCACCTTGGCGCGCGGCGAGACCTTCCGCTACCACGTCAAACCCTTCCCGGGCGCCAACCTCGAACCCGCATCCATGGCGGTGACGGGCATCGATCCGCATCACCCGCTGCGTCCCGCGATTACCGAGGAAGACGCGCTGCAGCGTATCTTCAAAGAAGTCCGCAACGCCATTCGCATGGCCGACTGCACTCGCGCCGTGCTGGTGGGACACAACGCCTTTTTCGATTTGAATTTTTTGAACGCTGCGGTTCTACGGACGCAAATCAAACGTAATCCCTTCCACCCTTTCACGAGTTTCGATACGTCGACTCTGGGCGGTGTGGCGCTTGGCCAGACCGTGCTCATGCGCGCGACCCTGGCGGCTGGACTCGAGTGGGATACCGCGTCGGCACACTCGGCGGCCTACGATGCGGAACGCACGGCAGATCTCTTTTGTATTGTGTGCAACCAATTCCAGACCGTGTTCGATGCCAGCCGCAGGCGCTTGGCATCCATGGGACCGCTGGAAATGGAACCCGAGGCGCCGACCGACCCCGCATTGGATGCGGATCGATCGACGTCGGGCAACTGAGGCTTTAGGCCGCGACCGCTCCGGCTTCCGCCAGAACCTGCTTCAACTCGCCGGTCTTGTACATACCGACGACGATGTCGCAGCCGCCGATCAATTCGCCGTTCACATACAACTGCGGGAACGTGGGCCAGTTCGAGTAGGTCTTGAGCGCCTCGCGCACTTCCGGATCCTCGAAAATGTTCACGTGCTTGAAGCTCGCCTTGCTGGCACGCAGCGCGCCCACGGTCTGAGCCGAAAATCCGCATTGCGGGAAGTCGGGGGTACCCTTCATGTAGAGGACGACGGGCGCTTCGGCAAGCTGGGCTTTGATTCGTTCGATAGCAGTCATGTTCAACGCTCTCCAATTAAGTCATTTGAGCCGTCACGCCGGTCGTTTGCGCGATCGGCCGCGAATCGCAGCACCGCCCGTTGTTCGTCGGCGCTCATGCCCGACCAGCGGGCTATTTCGCCTAGTGTACGATAACAGCCGCGGCAGTACCCGGCTGCCTCGTCGAATGAGCATATCTTGATGCACGGAGACGCCGGCGCGGGCTGGGACATCATTGAATTATTGGGGCCGGAACTCTAATCTTCCAGCCCCTTTTGACGGAAAACGCCCATGAAGCCGCCAATACCGGTCCCGAGCGACCTCCCCGACCAGGTCCAACGGGCCTTGGCGGAGGATATTGGCGCAGGCGACGTCACCGCCACCCTCATTCCGGCCGGCCGGAAAGGCCACGCCTCGGTCATTACCCGGGAACCGGCCATCCTCTGTGGCGTGCCTTATGTCAATGCCACCTTCCAGCAACTGGACCCGAGTGTGCAGGTCGAATGGCTTGCGGCGGAAGGCGACTCCGTCGCCAGGAATGAGGCTCTGTTCAAGTTGAGCGGGCCTGCTCGGGCGATGCTCACCGGCGAGCGCACCGCGCTCAACTTCTTGCAGCTACTGTCCGCCACGGCCACCGCGGCCCATGCCTATGCCGTATTGATCGCGGACACCGGCTGCCGGGTGCTCGACACGCGTAAGACGCTACCGGGCCTGCGCACTGCCCAAAAATATGCCGTTCGGGTGGGCGGCGGCCAGAACCACCGCATCGGTCTCTTCGACATGATTCTCATCAAGGAGAATCACATCATGGCGGCGGGCTCCATCGATCAAGCGGTGGCGAGCGCCCGCGCCTCCGGCGCCCAGGTGCCCGTCGAGGTCGAAGTGGAAACCTTGGATGAACTTAGTCAGGCCATCGCGGCCGGGGCGGATATCGCCATGCTGGATGAGTTCACGTTGGACGGCATGCGCGAGGCGGTGGCCGTGAATCGAGCTTCGGAGCGGCCTTTGAAGTTGGAAGCGTCGGGCAGCGTGACGCTGGAAACCATTCGGAGCATTGCACTCACCGGGGTGGACTATATTTCAGTGGGCAGTATTACCAAGCATGTGCGGGCGGTGGATTTGTCCATGCGGTTTGATTGGGAGAACTAGGCGACGAGCCAAGACTCGGCCACCGGCGTGTTGTTACTCATCGGCGCTTTGATGAGCCCGGTTCAGACCTGAGGGTCGGGTTGAGCGAAGGCCGCCCAGTCGATGCCAACGCGGAGCCGATATGGCATCATAGATTCGTGACGCAAATCCTGCCGAACCACAGGTATAGTTGAGTGGCGACCCAATTCGACACCATCTTCTCGGTGTTGCAGAGAACCGGTGTGCGCTATGTGGTGGTCGGGGGCGTGGCAGTGAACCTGCACGGCTACCAACGGTTCACCAAGGATGTGGACCTCGTTATTGAGCTTGTTGCGGATCGCACGCTCATAGCACTCCAAGCGCTCGAAGCCATTGGATATAAACCCACTGTGCCGGTCAAGCTTACCGACTTTGCCGATCCTGATATTCGCGCGGCGTGGATCCGCGACAAAGGAATGATGGTTTTTCAGATGTACAGCGATCGGACGAGAATGAGCATCGACATTTTCGTGCAGTACCCGCTCGATTTTGATGAGTTGTGGGATCAGGGCACAAAAATCGACTTGCCGGACACTTCACTGCGCATTGCCTCGATCGATCATTTGATTTTGATGAAACGTAAGGCGGCCCGCCCGCAGGACTTACAGGACATTGAACAACTCGAGAGGATCAAGCGGCTTCTCGAGAGCCAAGCGGATGCGCCGCCATGACTCACGAGCTTGAACCGCCGGCCGGCAGCTTTGAGGCGGCGGAGTTATATCAACTACGCATGGCGCTCAAGTCTACCTACGCACAGCGCTTACAGGATCTGCAAGACATGCTGGATTTCAACGCCGCAGCGGAGGCGAGAAATCCCCGCCTGCGATGGGCGGCGGCGCGACTTCGCCAATCAGAGTGAGTTCGCCGCCTTGAGCGCCGGCTATTTTATGGTAGCCGCCGCGGCACGATTCGACTGCAACACGACCTTCCCACTCAAATTCATGCCGTTGAACGCGCTGACTTCGAGAAGCGCTTCGAAAGGCAGCGCGGCATCCATTTGCTGCGCCAACTCGTTGAGCTTCTGTTGGCTGGTAAAGGCTTCCGCCGTTTGGCTCACCCCCTCATCACGAGTCCCCGCGATGACCAGGATGGTGTTCCCGCTGGGACCTCGAACTTTTTCGAACAATCCATAGTCGTGATACGACTGTTCCTTGCCGGTAGGTTGCGGCGGCCCCATGACCTGGCTGCCGACCTGGCTGACATACGAATGTTGCGTCTTACTGTCGATCACCTCGTCATAAGTGTCGCCGATCGCGAAGCGAGAGCCGGTGAAGACCACGTCTTGGAGCATTCCCATGCCGCTCAAGTACCCGATATAAACGATGTCGGCGGACTTGAGGCTGCTGGGCTCCACGTCCGACATTTTGGCGATGCTGATGCGCTTATTTTGCGGAGCGAGCACCACCATCACGTCGCGCAGTGCGAAAGCCGCAGAGATAGGC
>Ga0302310_10002323_pt1 | contig 15377 bp, 17 predicted proteins | sample III_Palsa_N1_2_FD_200451 | JGI IMG/M metagenome (GOLD analysis project Ga0302310, IMG submission 200451) | Peat permafrost microbial communities from Stordalen Mire near Abisko, Sweden - III_Palsa_N1_2 | ecosystem: Environmental > Terrestrial > Soil > Palsa > Peat permafrost | place: Sweden...
GCACATGCCATGTTCATCTGCGGTGCTCTGCCGCGCGACCCAGCGCCGTAGGCGCGCTAGAAATTAGCCCAGTGCGTAAGCACTGGGTAGCTGGTGTATAAGGCCGCCTAGCGCCGGAGGCGCGGCACATGCCATGTTCATCTGTGGCGCTCTGCCGCGCGACCCAGCGCCGTAGGCGCGCTAGAAATTAGCCCAGTGCGTAACACTGGGTAGCTGGTGTATAAGGCCGCCTAGCGCCGGAGGCGCGGCACATGCCATGTTCATCTGCGGTGCTCTGCCGCGCGACCCAGCGCCGTAGGCGCGCTAGAAATTAGCCCAGTGCGTAAGCACTGGGTAGCTGATGCATAAGGCCGCCTAGCGCCGGAGGTGCGACACGTGTCCCACACATATGCTCAAAATGTGATTCATGTCGTGTTCAGCACCAAGGACCGGCGCAAAACCATATCAAAGGATCTCCAACCGCGAATGTGGGCATACGTGTCCGGCATCTGCCATAAGCTCGGAATTTTCGTTCATGCCATCGGCGGGATGGACGACCACATTCACTTCCTCATCCAAATCCCGCCGACCTTGGCTGTGGCCAAGGCGGTTCTCACGATTAAGTCGAATTCATCACGGTGGGCCAACGAAGCAGGCCACAAATTCGCGTGGCAACAAGGATATGGCGCCTTCAGTGTGAGCAGTTCGATAATTCCTGACGTCGTTCGATACATTTGGACTCAGGAAGCGCATCACAAAAAGATGAGTTTTGAAGCGGAGTTTCTCGTCCTGTTGAAAAAACATAGGTTGGATTTTGATCCGACATTTGTCTTTGGTTAGGTGTCGCGCCTACGGCGCTGAGAATCGTTACGATCGGTTCCCAGCCCTTACGGGCTGGGCAAACTTCTTGCACGCCTCCGGCGTTTATTGAATCAACTCCAGATCTCAGCGGACGACAATGGAGTGGAACCCTCTTGCGACCGTTCTAGGGAAATGTGGCCGCGGACGCGCGACGGAAAATTAGCGATGACGACGCCTGCTGGGCTTGAATCGGCTGCTCCGTGAACGGGAGACGCATCGGGAGGTTGATCGCCGCGCCGAAATAACCCTTGATTTATGTTAACTACTATGATAACATGGGTTGGGGCCGTTATTCAGCCTCAGCGAGGAGCGTACATGCACGAGGGAGGCGCAGTAGAGGGACAGAGCGCGAGGCCATGCGAGCGCCTCGCATGGGCCGTTCACAAATCCAAGTGGGCCGTGGGCGCCGAGCATCGAACTTCGCCCTCACTGCCTGCCCGTCCGGCAGGCGGGTTTTCACGCCGCGAAATGCTCGGAATCGCCCCGTTTCTAATCGATAGTGACTTCGAATAGAAACGCCGCTAACTCATTCAAAACAAAGGACCGCAAACTTTCTAATCGATACTCAGAACGCCACATTTGCGCGGCTTTTTTGCCCCTGTCAAGCTCACCCTCTCGCGACAATTTCCCGCAGTTCGTGGCGCGCAAGCTCATCGATGGGAGCGCCGCGGGTTGTCATGCTCTAGGGCGAGAGGCACGGTATGATGTAGCGCGCGGCTTACAACCTGTATCGCGATTGGCGGTCTTCTGCGTGGAGGGGAGACTTCATTTGGGCGAAAACCAGTACAAGTGGGTGGACGAAATGAAGGGCGTCCTGGAGACCCTGAACCAGGGCGTGATCATCAACGACGACCGCAACCGAATCGTCTTCGCCAACCGCCTGTTCCTGAAGATGATGGGCCGTCCGGCGGAAGAGGTTCTGGGGCGGCCGGTCACCACATTCTATCCGCCCGAAGATGCCGCGCTGCTGGAGAAGCGCATCGAGAGAAGGCAGGCGGAAGGGCAGGGCCAGTATGAGTTTTACTTGCCGCAAAAAGATGGCGGAAAATTGCCGGTGCTGGTGACGGCGCGGCAAGCCGAAGATCCCGAAGGCAACAAGTTCGCGGTGATCACCGCCACGGATATCACGGAGCAGAAGAAGGCCGAAAACTCCCTGCGCGAAGCCAATGCCGAGCTCGAACAACGGCATCGAGAGATTGAAGAAGATTTATTGCTCGCGGCGCGCGTACAGCAGAGTCTCGCGCCCAGCCGATTGACCTGGGGCAAAGTCTCGGTCGAGACGTTTTATCAGCCGGTGCGAACCATCGGCGGAGATTTTGGGCTGGTGGCACCGCGCGGAGGCGAGCTCAGCCTGATGGTTTGCGACGTCTCGGGGCATGGCATCGGTTCCGCGCTGGTGGCCAACCGCATTTACACCGAGACCATGTCGCAAATCGAGCGCGGCGTAGGGCTCGGCGCGATGATGAAACACCTCAATACTTTCGTGAAAGGGAATCTGGGCAGCTCGGTGTTCTTCTTCACCATGGTGGCCGCGCGGCTGAATTACGACAAGCGCAGCCTGGAATTCGCCGGGGCCGGCCATCCGCCGGCGATGATCATTCAGCCCGGCCAGGCTCCGCGGCTGCTTGAATCGCGGAGTGCCGTGCTCGGATTGCTCGACGATGCGGTGGACAACGAAGCAGAGATAGAAGTTCCGGTGCAGCCGGGAGATCGCGTTGTGATTTATACCGACGGCTTCACGGAAACTTTCGACGCGCGGAGGGAGATGCTCGGCGTCAAGGGATTCGGTGAAATTGTCCGGGAGGCTTCGAAGTTGCCGCTGCCCGAAATGAAACGCCGCATTTTGGATCAAATCGAAGCCTGGCGCAGCGGTCCTGCAGCCGATGATATGTCGCTCGTGCTTATCGAGGTTCCATGAAATCCCCGATCCCCGGGAGTTCGGATGAGAGGACTGGCGACGGTTTGACTACGGTCAGAGGCGTGGATATACTGCGCGTCTTTGTGAGGGCAGAGCAGATTCGTGAGGTAGAATAGGCGCATGGGAGTTATTGATAACCGGTTTGAACGCAGCTACGTGCTCTCCACGGTGGATTACGTTTTCAATTGGGCGCGCAAGAGCGCGATCTGGCCGCTGACGTTTGGCCTGGCTTGCTGCGCGATCGAGATGATCGCGTCCACCACTTCGCGGTTCGACATCGCGCGGTTTGGCGCCGAGGTGTTTCGGCCGTCGCCGCGGCAGGCGGATTTGATGATCGTCGCGGGCACGGTGACGCTGAAGATGTCGCCGGTGCTGAAGCGCGTGTGGGACCAGATGCCGGACCCCAAGTGGTGCATCTCGATGGGCGCATGCTCGAGCGTGGGCGGACCGTTCAATGTGTACTCCGTGCTGCAGGGCGTGGACCGCATCGTCCCGGTGGATGTGTACGTGATTGGTTGCCCTCCGCGGCCCGAGGGGCTTTTCTACGCGCTGCTGAAGCTGCAGGACAAAATCGACCAGATGACGCTGGCGAAGCGTCCGACGGAAGTGCGGCTGCAGCCGGGGATGGTGGAAGATTTCAAGCGCGGGGTGATGGTGGCGCAGTCGCCCGCTCCGCGGTAAGGCAAGGACGATTTGAAAGGGTGAGACGATGGCCTTTGTGCGAGCGGCGAAAAAGGACGAGGTTCCTCCCGGAATGATCCGCGAGTTTCAGATCGATGGGAAGGTGTTCGCGCTGGCCAACGTTGACGGTAAGCTATTTGCAATCAATAACATATGCCTGCACCGCGGAGGACCGCTGGGGGAAGGCGAGCTGGCTGGGAAGGTGGTAACCTGCCCGTGGCACGGCTGGCAGTACGACGTGACGAACGGGAAGCTGGTCACAAACCCGACGGTCGGGGTAGAGACGTACGCGGTGGAGGTCCGGGGGGACGATATCTTCGTAGACGCCGGATAGGATTGGACTTAGCCTGCCTCTTGCTATTTGCGTAGCACACGGCAATTTTACCGGTCACAAATTTCGCCATTTTCAGCGTTTTTCCGTTATAGTGCGCGCGACACTTTTTGACGGATGACGCAACCTCCTACAAAACCAAAGCGTTGGCTGCTGGCGGTCGACCCGCGCGTCTATCACTGGGACACTCTCTTCGTTAAGGGCAAGGAGATGTGGCGGCATGCGGGGCACCGCCCTGACGCGCTGCGCCAGCTGAAGCTGGTGCACAAGGGCGACCGCGCGCTGTGCTATCACGGCAAGGCGGAGCATGCCGTTTATGCGCTGGCGGAAGTGAGCCGCGACCCCTACGCCGATCCGCACGAAAACGACTCGAAAAAAATGGTGATGGATTTGCGCGCGATCGAACGTCTGCCGCGGCAGGTGTCACTCGATGAGCTGCGCGAAAATCGCGTGCTGCGGAAGATTAAATTTTTGAAAAATACGCGGTTGACGATTTGTCCGCTGACGGATGAAGAGTACGCCGAGATTTTGCGCATGGCGGGCATCGTGGCTTCTCCTGGAATTCCTCTACCCTGACCCACAGCGACGAAACGCTAAACCCTGAAATACAAAATTCGGATTAAGATACGCGCGGCGATGCGCTGGGTGGCGTTGCGCTGCGATTGGATCGCGATGCGATGCGCGAGGGGGAGGATTGACTGATGCGAAAAGGAAGTTTCGTTCCGTTGCTGTTGGCGGTCTGCTGCGGCGCGCTCGGGTTCGCGGTGCTGCGGCTGGGATCGCAGGAAATTCTTGCGGCGCAGGAGAAGCACGCTGGTGCGGGCGCGCCGCAGGATTGGCTGCGCGGGATTTCGAGCGGCAAGACGGTGGTGGTGGACATGACCTACGCGCTCAACGGGAAATTGCCGGCGTGGCCGGGCGACGAAAGAACGTTTGAAGCACAGAACAACGCCACGCCAGAGAAGGACGGCTACTTCACGCGTAGCTTCTGGATGCTGGAGCACTACGCCACGCACATGGACGCGCCGGCGCATTTTCCTCCCGGGAAGGAGACCCTAGACAAAATTCCGGACACGCATTTTTTCGGGCCGGCGGTGGTGATTGATGTGCGCGAAGAGTCGAGCAAAGACGCGGACTACCGCTTGACTATCGCGCGTATCGAAAAATGGGAAGCGGCGCACGGGCGCGTTCCGGCGGGGGCGATCGTCATGCTGCGCACGGGCTGGGCTTCGCGCTGGCCGGACCAGACGCGCTATCGCAACATGGACGCGAACGGAGTGATGCACTTCCCAGGATATTCGGTGGAGTCGGCTAGCCTGCTGATGGAGCGCCGGGCGGTAGGGCTGGGTATCGATACGCTGAGCATTGATTATGGCGCGTCGAAAGCTTTCGAGGTGCACCACGTGGATTTGCCTGCGGGACTCTACAATCTCGAGAACCTGGCCAACCTCGACGAGCTGCCGGAAGCAGGAGCGTTCGCGATTGCCGCGCCAATCAAGCTCGAAGGCGGATCGGGCGGGCCGGTGCGGGTGTTCGCGCTGCTGCCGCCGAAATAGTTTTGGCGATTACCGCGGCTTGCGCACGATGGCGCCATTCTTCATCACGAAATCCACCTTTCGCAGCGATTCGATGTCGTCGAGCGGGCTGGCGGGCATGGCGATGATGTCCGCGAAGAGCCCTGCAGCGATGGCACCGCGCTGTTTTTGAATGCGCAGGAGCTCGGCGTCATTGGTGGTCATGCACTTCAGGATTTCCGCGTTGGGCACGCCCGCTGCGCGCCAGACGGCCAGATAGTCCCAGGTCATTTCAGCGCGGTTTTCGTCTTTGTAATCCGTGACGATGTCGGTGGCGAAAGCGAGCTTGACGCCCACGTTGTAAGCGCGGTGAAGACGATCAATGATCACAGCGCCGAGTTGGTTCGCTTTCGAGACTCCGCCCGCTTCGAAGTGAATGGCCGGGAAGTCCGTGCTGGCGAGGAAAATTCCCTTTTCTTTCATGCGGCGGAGCTGATCGTCAGTCAAAAAGAATCCATGCTCGATGGAATCAACGCCGCCGGCGATTACGTTGTCCGCGGCCTCGCCGCCCATAACATGCACAGCGACAGGACGGTCCGCGTGGTGGGCTTCCTCGACGGCCGCGCGGATTTCCTCCAGGGAATAATGGTAATCGCTGTTGTCGGCGACGAGCTTGATCAGGTCCGCTCCGTAGAAAATATTTTCGCGCACAGCTTTGCGAATTTCTTCGGGGCCGTCGGCATCGTAGTATTCGAAACGCCAGAACGGGCCGATCTCCTGGGGGATGCCGCGGCTCTGGCCGCCGTAGGGAGCGATGATCTTGCCCGCGGTTTGAACGGTGGGTCCGACGAACCACCCGGCGTCGATGGCTTTGCGGAGATCCACGGCGGCGAAGTTCGCGTCGTTGCCGACATCACGCACCGTGGTGATTCCGGCACGGAGCAAAGTCTGAGCGGTGTAGAGACCGCGCAGGGCGCGCAGGCCGGTAGCTTCGACCAGATAATTGTGATCGAGCTCGCCGAATAGCCTGACGCTCTGGGTAACGTGGGTGTGCGCGTCCATGATTCCGGGCATGACCCATTCGTTCGCGAGGTCCACGACCTGGGTGCCCGCGGGGATTGCAACGTTGGGGCCGACCTCCGCGATTTTTTTGTCCTTCACCAGAATGATCTGGTTTTTCGTAACTGCGCCGGTCGCAGGATCAATCAGATTTCCGGCGCGGATGGCGACTGTCTGGGCCCAGGCCGGGACGGCCAGCAGCAAGCAAATCGCGAGCAGCCATTTACGCATTTTGTAGCCTCGCTTTCTGAATTCGTGGAAGCGGCAGGAGTCTAACACACGCGCGATGGATTGCCTGGGCGTGTCAGGGATTCCAAGAGTGTTTCTTGGTTGTGGTACCTTTCTTGTGAGGTGCGGGATGCCGGAGTTGCCGGAAGTAGAAACGGTGGTGCGCGGACTGCGAAGAGTGCTGCCCGGGCGGCGCATCCTGAACGTGCGCCTGGGGAAAACGGATTTCATCGAAGATCCGGCGGCGCTGGAGATGCAATTGCCAGGGAGCAGAGTTTCGGGCGTGCGGCGGCACGGGAAATTTATCGTGGTGGACCTGGAAGCCGAGAACGGGCGGGCGCATGAGTCGGCGCTGCTGATTCACCTGGGGATGACCGGGCAGCTGGTTACCTGCCCGCCGGAGACGCGCGTTCTGCCGCACACGCACGTGTTTTTCGGGCTGGACGATGGGCGGGAACTTCGCTACACGGACATTCGCAGGTTCGGGCAAATGCGAATGCTCGGGAACGGGGAGCGCGAGAGCGTGCTCGGCGTGCTGGGCCTGGATCCGCTGGAAGCGAGCGAGGAAGATTTTCGCGCGCGGATCCGGGCGCGGAATGCGCACATCAAAGCGCTGCTGCTCGATCAGCGCGTTCTGCGCGGGATGGGGAACATTTATACGGACGAAAGCTTGTGGCGCGCGCGAATACATCCGAGGCGCCGCGGCGCGAGGTTAACGGACGAGGAATTGCGCAAGCTCTACCGCGCCGTGCAGCAAATCTTGAACGAAGCGATTCGACTGGGGGGATCGTCGATTTCGGATTATGTGGGAGCGGATGGGGAGCCGGGAGAATTCCAGATCCGGCATCGCGCGTACGGGCGTGAAGGGAAGAAATGCTCGCGGTGCGGGAAGGCGATTCGGCGAATTATTGTGGCGGGGCGGAGCAGTTATTTTTGTCCAGAATGCCAGCGCGCGCCACGGAAGATTCAGCGGCGACGCAAAATGCCGCGGCGCTACATTTAAACCTTGGGGACGGAGAGATAGATCAGTACGGCGCCTGCCAGGGTGAAGATTCCTGCATATAGAAAGCCCGCATTCGGGCTGACGCTTGACCACAACACTCCGACCGCTACGCTCGAAATAAGGTCGCCAACTCCGTTTACCGTGGCCAGGACGCCGAAGCCTGAGCCGCGCGCGTTCGCCGGGAGCAGCTCGGCGGCGAGCGATTTTTCGACAGACTGCTGCACGGCCACGTGAATTCCCGCCAGGCCAAAAAGAACGGCGAGAACCGGAATGGTCGGCGTTACGAAAATAAAACCCGCGTAGGTAAGAGTTCCGACGAGGTATCCCGTTGCGAGCAGGCCGCGCTTGCCGATGCGGTCGGCGAGCGCTCCGGCGGGATAGGAGGCCGCCGCATTGATGAGATTGTAAAAGGTGTAGAGGCCGACGGCGAGGGTGGCGCCTCGCGGGGTGCCGAAGCGCGGCGTAAGGATCTGGGTCGCGCGAAGAATGAGAAGCGTGGGCGCGAAGTCTCCGATGCCGTGGGCGAAGACTCCGGCGAGGAAATGCCAATACGTTTTTGAGAGTTGGCTGAAGCTTGAAATAAAACTGGGAGCGCGGCGGCCCTCGACGCTCTTTCCCGCGGGGACGAGAAGCGCGAATGCCAATGCCGCCAAAACCCCGGGAACGAGCGACCAGCGGAAGACTCCGCGCGCGCCGAGAATGCCGATGAGAGCCGTGGCGCAGAGCGGACCGAGGACGGCGCCGGCCGTGTCCATGGCGCGCTCGAATCCGAAGGCGCGGCCTTCCTGCCCGGGCGCGACGGCGTCGGCGAGGAGCGTGTCGCGCGAAGGGCCGCGGCTGCCGCGGCCGGTCCAGCCGAGCGCGCGCATAACGAGGATGGCAGGCCAGGTCTGCGCGAAAGCGTAGCCGAAGCTGGAGAGCCCGGTGGCGAGATAGCCGATGATGCCGGTGGGCTTGCGCCAGCGGGGACGGTCTGCAATCCAGCCGCCCGCTAGTTTCGCGAAACTGGAAAGGCCGTCGGAAACGCCTTCGATGACGCCGAGCGCGTAGGCCGGAGCGCCGAGGCTCGCGAGAAACGCGGGGAGAATTGAGGTCGCCGCTTCGTGGCCCCAGTCGGAGAAAAGGCTGGCGAGGCCGATGCCGAGAACGCCTCGGGTGAGCCAGCGTTTTGAGGATGAAGAGCTGATGGTAGATTCGCTCATTTTTGCCGATGTCGCGGATGCCGCGCTAAAGTCCGCGGCGCTACATTAAAACCTTAGAAGCAGCCTCGGCGAGAATCCGCTCGGCCCAGACTGAGCGGCCGCCGGCGTCGAGCCACAGGACCGGCGCGCGCACATTATTGAACGGAGCGGAGGCGAGCAACTCGACGAGCAACTCGTGAATGCGCCGCTGGAATGCGCGGTCTTCGGAGCGGAAGCCGTCGGGCGTAATGGGGGATTCGAACACGGGAACTCCGACGAGCAGCGAGTAAGTATCCATCCACCAGGCGAGCCAGGTTTCGAGCTGGGGCTGGCGGCCGAATTTGTTGACGAGGTAGCAGTAGTTATCGAGGACGGAGCGGTCGGTGATGACGTTTGGCGCGCGGCCGGCCGCTTCAAGCTCGGCGGCGATTTGCGCGTGGAGAATCCACAGCTGGCCTTCGAGCGTGGTGGCCGCGTTCACGGGAAAGGGAGAGCGGCGCGCGACTTCGGTGACGAGCTCGACGTTCGAGCCGCGCTTCTTGAGCAGCGAGCAGATTTCGTAGGCCAGGGTGGTCTTGCCGACGCCGTGCGTGCCGATGAGTGCGAGCTTCAATTTTCCGCCTTGGCGCTAGAGCCATTCGGTTCTAACACACTTTCGCTCGGGGGAAAACGCGGGCGAAACGGCAGGGAAGCGGCGCGCGTCTAGAAGTTAGCGCGAGGCGGGGCGATCGCCGTCGAGCGCTGCGTATTGTTTTCGGTTCGCGCGGCGCTTAGAATCACGAGTTCCTGACGCAGAACGAAGGAAAATTCTCGAAGAGGCTTAGCCCATGAAATCCCTAGGTATGGCTGTATGCGCTTTGGCCGCGATATTCGGAATTGGCGGCGGCTGGGTTGCGGTTCAGGCACACCAGGCCGCAGCGCCGGTGAAAGATCCGAATGCCGAGGCGGACGACAAAATCCTGGCCGAGATTCACGACCACAACGAGATCATGGCGAATCTGGAATATCTTTCGGACATGATCGGCGCGCGCCTGACCGGCACGGACAACCTGAAAAAAGCGAATGACTGGACGCGGCAGAAATTCGCGGATTACGGCTTGGGGAATCCGCATCTGGAAGCGTGGACAATTGCGCATACCTGGACGCGCGTGAGCGCGAACGGGCAGGTGGTGAGCCCGGCGGTCCATCCACTCGAGATTGCGTCGTATGCCTGGGCGGCTTCGACGAGCGGGGCGGTGCGCGGGCCGGTGGTGTACGTTCCGGCACGCACGATGGAAGATCTCGCGCAATTCAAAGGCAAACTTAAGGGCGCCATCGTGATTTCGGCGGAGCCTGCGCCGCTGCCGCCCGCGGACCAACCCGCGCCGAACCCGCAGGACATTGCGTATCAGGAATCGTTTTTGCTGGTCGCGCCGAAGCGGCCCGGACCGCCGCAGCCCGCATTTGGCCCCGGATTTCGACAATTTATGCAGGCGCGCACGGAATTCTACAAAAGCGAAGGCGTGGTCGCGACGCTTACGGATTCAGGCAAACCCGATGGATTGCTGAACATGACCGGGATGGGCGGCCGCAACTACGACATCGCGCCGATTCCGGCGGCGTTCGTTTCGTCGGAGAGCTACGGATTGATCTGGCGGCTGCTGCAGCGCGGGCCGGTGGAACTCGAGCTCAACATCCAGAACTCGATCGGGGACAAGCCGGTGGAAGTTTACAACACGGTGGCGGAAATTCGCGGCAGCGAGAAGCCGGATGAAATCGTGATCCTTGGCGCGCACCTCGATTCGTGGGACCTGGGCACGGGCTCGACCGACAACGGCACCGGGTCGATGGTGGTGCTGGAAGCAGCGCGGGCGTTGCAGAAACTTGGCTTGCAGCCGAAGCGGACGATTCGATTTGTTCTTTTTTCGGGGGAGGAGCAGGGCCTGAACGGCTCGCGCGCCTACGTGGAGGCGCACAAGGATGAGTTACCGAAAATTTCCGCGGCGCTGATTCACGATACCGGCACGGGGCGCGTGGTGAGCATCAGCCTGATGCGAAATTATCAGGACCTGGAGGCGATGGAGAAGGTCGTGGCGCCGCTGCGTTCGCTGAACCTGCTGGAATTGAGCGTGCGCTGGATGACCGGAAGCGATCACGCTTCGTTCGAGGCCGCCGGCGTGCCGGGATTTTTCTGCGTGCAGGAGCCGGCGCAATATTTCGAGACGCATCATTCGCAGGCGGATACATTCGATCAGGCGCACGAAGCCGATCTGGTGGAGGGCGCGCAAGTGATGGCGGCGTGGGCTTACAACGTGGCGCAATTGCCGGAACTGCTTCCGCGCAAGCCTGCGCCGCCGGCGGCAGCTCCGGGCGCGCCGGGCGGAAACTAGCCGAAGGAACTTATGCGGGCTGTGGTGCAACGGGTGAGCCGTGCGCGCGTGGTGGTGGACGGCAGGGTCACGGGCGAAATCGGGCCGGGGCTTGCGGTGCTCGTGGCTGTGGGGCGAGCCGACGAGGCGGCTACGGCTGCGTCGATGGCGGAGAAAATCGCGAACCTGCGAATTTTTTCCGACGAGCAGGGCAAGATGAATCGTTCGCTGCTCGATACTGGCGGAGCGATTCTGGCGGTCTCGCAATTCACGCTGTATGGCGACGCGCGCGGGCAGCGCAGGCCGAGTTTTCTGCAGGCCGCGCCGCCGGAACTCGGCAAGGCGCTGTACGAAGAATTCGTGCGGGCGCTCGCGGCGCTTGGGGTGCGCGTCGAAACCGGCGTGTTTCAGACGCACATGTCGGTGGACCTTGCGAACGATGGCCCGGTGACCATTCTTCTCGATTCCGAAAAACTCTTCTGACAATTTCTACTGCTTGCGCGGGTGATTTGGCTGGCTTACGCTTTTCAGGGAGACACGGCGATGAGCGAGATCAGGCGAATTGTGGATCAAATGGACCGCGCGTTTTCGGGAGACGCGTGGCACGGGCCTCCGCTGATGCAGGTGCTCGACGGCGTCTCGGCTGAAAACGCTTCGAAGCATTCCATCCACGGCGCGCACTCGATTTGGGAGCTGGTGAATCACATCGCGGCGTGGAACACGATCGTGGGGCACAAGTTGAAAGATGAGCCGGTGGAGGTGACGGCGGAACGCGATTGGCCGCCGGTATGGGAGGCGGACGACGTGGCATGGAAGAGGTCGCTTGAAAGTCTGGCGGAGAGCAGGGCGCGGTTGCGCAAGCTGGTGGAAAGCTTTCGCGACGAGCGGCTGGATGAAATCGTCGGGGGCGAGAATTATTCGCGCTACGTGCTGCTGCACGGGCTGGTGCAGCACGACCTCTATCATGCGGGGCAGATTGCCATACTGAAGAAGGCGCTCGGATGAAACGCCTTTTCCTGATGCGGAGCGTGGTGCGACCGTGAATTCGCCAGCCAGAAAATTTACGGGCGAGATTCGCGAGCCGCGGGCCGAGGATCACGCGCGCCTCGCCGAGCTCGCCGGGCAGCTGATGTACAAATCGTCTGCGGATGACATCGCGAAGCGGCTCGACGGCGTGCAGCGTTCGAAGGAGCACGCCGTGTTCGTGGCCGAGCTTGCCGGAGGGGAAATTGCGGGGTGGATTGCGGTCTTCGTGTACCGCACGGTGGAAGCCGACGCGCGCGCGGAGGTCAGCGGGCTGGTGGTGGACGAGCACTATCGTTCGCAGGGCATCGGGCTGCATCTACTCGCGCGCGCTGAAGAATGGGCGCGCGAAAAAGGATGCCGCGCGATCGGGCTGCGCTCGAACGTGATACGCGAGCGCGCGCACGCTTTCTACGAGAGGCAAGGCTACCAGCACGTCAAAACGCAGAAATCGTTCCGGAAGGACCTGTGAGCGGGGCCAGGCGCGAACCTCATTGATGCGATTCATTACGGATCCGGCGGCTGAGATTGCGTGCGCCGTGGTGGCGGTGTGCTGGATTGTGTTCGGCGGAATTTTTGTGCTGGGGAGAAGCGGAGCGGCAACGGAAGAGACCAAGCGCGCGGGAAAGTTCAGCCCGGGACTTTTGCTGCAGAGTCTCGGCTACGTTGTCTGCTTCGCGCTCGCACGTACTTTTTTTTCTCCAGTTTTCCCCGTGTCTCAAGGGGCGGAAGCGGCGCTGGCCGGCCTGACGATTTTGATCGCGGTAGCGTCCATTTGGTTTTGCCTCGCGGCGGTGCGAGCGCTGGGCAAGCAATGGGCGCTGGTTGCGCGCGTGGTGGAGGGGCACGAGCTGATTATGCGGGGGCCGTATGGGATCGTGCGAAATCCGATTTATCTCGGGATGTTCGGATTGCTGGTGGCGACGGGCTTGGCGGTGAGCCGCTGGGAAGGGCTCGCCGCGGGGGTTGTGCTATTCCTTATCGGCAACGAGCTGCGCATTCGCAGCGAAGAAAAACTGCTGCGCGAGGCGTTTGGCGCGAAGTTCGATGAGTACGCACGGCGCGTCCCCGCATTCTTTCCTCGTATTCTCTGAAAAAGAAAATCCGGGCAGGACTAGCCGCCCGGATCCGCTGCGCTCACGAAAGCGACTTAGACTTCGGCGGAGCCGCCGCCGACGTTGAGCTCGATGCCGGTGACGTAGGACGAATCCGAGGAAGCGAGAAAGGCGACGGCGCCGGCGACCTCTTCCGGCTTGCCCAGACGCCCCAAGGGGACGTGCGCAATGAATCCTTGTATCGCTTGATCTATCTGTTCCTTGGGCAAACCAGTGCGATCGAAGATGGGCGTTTTGATCGGGCCGGGCGCGACCGCGTTTACCCGAATATTCCGCGGGGCGAGATCCGCGGCGATGCCGCGCACAAACGACCGCATGGCGGCTTTGGTGGCGCCATAAGCAACACCATGTGCATTACCAATGTGGCTGGCGACGCTGGTATTCAGAATGATGGAAGCGCCGTCGTTCAAATGCGGAAGCGCTTTTTGCACGGTGAAGAAGGCACCCTTGGCGTTGATGTCAAATAGCTGGTCGTAGGCCGCTTCGGTGAATCCGGCGAAGGGAGCGAAGGTAGCGACGCCGGCGTTGACGAAAAGAACGTCGATCTTTCCGAATTTCGCGGCGACGGCGGAGAAGAGCTTATCGATTTCGGGAAGCTTCGCGACATCGGCTTGAACGACGAGGGCGTCCTTGCCGAGAAGTTTCGCTGCTTCGTCGAGAGTTTTCTGGCTGCGCCCGGAAATGGCGACGCGGGCGCCTTCCTGCTGGAGACGCTGGGCCGAGGCCAATCCGATACCACTATTGCCGCCGGTTACGACGGCGACCTTTCCATTGAGACGACTCACGGGATCCTCCGATGAATTATTGGGGAACGGCAGCGGACTTGGCTGCCGGCCTTGATGTGATTTCAATGATTGGATGAATATCGAGATGAAAGGATGCGGGAACCTGCATTACGACCCGGCGGCTGGGATCGCGGGAATGATTGACTGCTGCTAGAATCCTCCGCCACCACCGCCGCCGAAGCCGCCGCCGGACATGCCGCCGCCTCCAAAACCCGAACCACCCGAACTGCGCGGAGACGAGGCCATGGTGCTGCCGGCCTGCATGGACATCATATTCAAATCGTTCACAAGAAGCAGAGGCACGAAGCCGTTGCCGTAGTAGCCCTGGTACCACTGCGGCGGCTGCAGGGCGATGCCGGAAAAAGCCTGCACCCATTTTTTTTCGACGTGCAGGGCCATGGCATAGGGCAGGTATTTCTCGAAGAGCTCGGGCGTTTTCTCCAACCGATCGATTTGATCTTTTTGCGTGCGCCCAAGAAAATCCTCAAAGCCAATCACTTTTTCAAGGGCGCGTTGCCCGATGACGGTACGCGCGGACATGAAATAACCGAAGATGCAGATCACCAGGCCGGAGGCGATGCCGGCGATAATCCAGGTGACCGAAGCGATTCCAGTAGCCGCAGACAGAAAGCCATTTCCCGCGACCATGAGAAAACCGATCAAGACGCCCACGCCCATGTATCCCTGGCGAACGGTGTCCGGGCGGTGCAGGTAGTAACCGTCGGTCATGAGCGCGTCGAAGATGGCGCCGCGGATTCCCGGGAGATGGGAATAGAAATGGTTCTGCAAAGCGGAAAGCGTCACGTCTGTGGTCGCGCCGTTATCGAATAGCGCGGAGAGCATTTGCTGCTCGTGCGCGCGCGCGGAGGCCCATTCGGCGGGCTGCTTCTTCAGGTGAAAAACATATCCCTTGCTGTGGCTCAGTCCGAGCAGATGGCTTTCTTCCGTTTGTTCGATGGTGAGGTAGCCCTTCACGGCAAGATCCACGAGGGTCGCGGTGATGTCGCGCATGGCGGCTTCATTATCGACGAGCGTGCCGCACTCGCCGGGCGTGAGCTTATCCGGCGGCTCGTACTGCACGGCGATGGCCTGGCGTTCAGGGCCGCGACCGCGCGTCCACCACAGCCAGAGCATGGCGAAGAAGGCGAGCACGGGAATCAGCAGCGGCAAATTGCTGCGCAGGAAAAGGAGGAATTTGGCGGAGGCGGCCGGCGGATGCACGAACCCCTTGTCGAATCCGACCACGGCGGTCAGGCCCTCGTGGAAGGACAGCGGACGCGTGCTGTGCATGTCGATTAAATTATCTTTCACTTCCACCACCGCGTCTTGCGCGCGCGAACCCACCGCACCG
>Ga0302310_10002325_pt1 | contig 15370 bp, 9 predicted proteins | sample III_Palsa_N1_2_FD_200451 | JGI IMG/M metagenome (GOLD analysis project Ga0302310, IMG submission 200451) | Peat permafrost microbial communities from Stordalen Mire near Abisko, Sweden - III_Palsa_N1_2 | ecosystem: Environmental > Terrestrial > Soil > Palsa > Peat permafrost | place: Sweden...
CAACAGTCTTCCGCGAATTCATTGAGCCGCTGGGCGTCATCCTCGAGAGTTCGTTACGTCTGGGGCGATAGTCAAGCGCCGCTGGTTATCAATCAACAAACGCGTGCAGTTCAGGCTTCTCCTGTATTTTTGAGTCGCGCAGAAGCCTGCAAACTCTCGATTGAGATGCTGTAGACTTCTGTGACGGCGAGCGCCGAATCGTTTAATCGATCTTGCTAATCTTCTGTTCTAATCAGTCCTGCTAATCTTTTGTCCTAAGAATTTATGCGAACAATGCGCGTCGGCCTGATAATTGTGTTCCTTGCGTGGCCCTTGAGCCTTCTATACGCACAGGACAAGCCAGCGCCCACATTGTCTTTGACCTTGCGTGACGCGGTCAGGCTGGCTCTTTCACCACGGGGAAATCTAGCGGTGGATGTGGCCGATCAGTCTGTGGCGGCAGCCCAGGCGAGACTCCGGGGGGCAAAGGCCACAGATAAGCCCAACGTCGATTTTTCCTTCAACGCGATGAACGAACGGACCAATCTGGATGCGTTCGGCTTTCAGTCGATACACGCGCCGGGTTTCACGTTTCCGGAAGGGGTGGGGCCGTTCGAAGTGCTGGAGTCCCGGGTCCACATTCGACAGAATCTATTCGACGAAGAAAACCAGCATCGCAAAGATGCCGCGCGTGCCGGGGTCGTGGCCGCACAGGCGGGAACGGACGAAGTACGTGATCAGATCGTTGGGCGAGTGGCGCTTCTCTATCTTCTGGCCCAGCGCGAGGCGTCAGCTGTCGAGATGGCCCAGGCGCTGGTTGCGACGGCGGAATCGACTTTGAAGGAGACCGGCGATAACAAATCCGAAGGCGAGGCGCTGGGTGTGGATGTTTCGCAGGCCCAGGTCGAGGTCGCCGCGGCCAAACAAAATCTGTTGAAGGCTCAGTTGGAAAAGGCCCGGACCGAGATTGAACTCCTCAACGCGATGAACAAGGATCTGAACACGCCACTCAAGTTGACGGACCCGTTGACCTTTGCAGCGCAGGACATGCCTCCGGCCGATCAGGCCGTCGCGACGGCCCTGCAAGCGCGTAGTGAGATTCTGACCCTGCAAAAGAAACTGCAGGCAACGCGTCTCAGCGATGTCGCCATTCACTCGGAGCGCCTTCCCACTCTAGTCGGGTATGCGAATGTGGGATCCACGGGAACCAACCTCCCTAATTCCACGGGAACGTACGATGCCGGCGTCACACTGACAATACCGATTCTTGACGGCGGCAGACGGGAGGCACAGCGCGCGGAAGTGATCTCGTCCGTTCGCCAACAGGAGTTACAGATGGCTCAACTGCGAAAGCAGGTGGAGATCGAAGTGCGGGAGGCGTTGCTCCAGATGGACTTGATGCGCGGTAATGTGGAGGTGTCGGAAGCTCGTTTGCGCGTGGCACAAGACGAGTTGGATCACCGCCGGCGTCGTTATGCGCAGGGCATTGGCAGCCAGATGGACGTGATCGGGGCACAGGCCGGTCTGGCGAGAGCGGCAGACGGTCGCGCGGCAGCATTGCTTGACTGGAACGAAGCGCGCGTGAATCTGCTACAGGCGCTGGGAACGATTCGGACTTTAGCACAATGATGACCTTAGACCTCCACATCCACAAACAGCCGCTAGTATCGCACCGACGAACAGCCGAGAGGACAGCCTGATGAGAGGGAATTGGATGGGTAACAAGTCCATGAAGTGGGCCGGAGCGGTCGCCATATTGGTAGTGCTTTCTGCCTTTTCGGCATGGTATGTCCTGCATCAGCGGAGTCCAAAAGCGGCTCTCGCGTTTCCACCCGTAGAAGAGACGCACGCTGTCTCCTGTCTGGGGCGGATTCAACCCGAGGACGGGGTGATCCACGTGGCCGGCCCCTACATTTGGGGCGATTCCCATGCGCCACGGGTAGAAAGTCTCAAGGTGCGGGAAGGCGAGGATGTGCATCAGGGGCAGGCTCTGGCGGTGTTTGTCGGAAGGGCCAATCTGGAGGCCAGTTTGGCGGAGGCGGAGGCACAGACTACCAAAGCGCGACGTCGCGTGGAGCAAGTGAAAGCGGGAGCCAGAAAGCCCGACTTGGCGGCGCAACAGGCCGATATTGCCCGACTGGAGGCGGAGACAGAACACGCCCGGACTGAGCTTCGCCGCTATGAAGCACTGCGCGCCACCGACGACGTTACAGTCGCCGAAGTGGAGGCGCGGCGTAATGCGGTCAAAGTCGCCGAATTCGCGGTCGAGGCGGCGCAGCATCGTCTGGAGAGCATGCAGGAAGTTCCGGACATCGATATCCGTCTAGCCGAGGCAGATCTAGCGGAAGCAGAGGCTAACGAACAGCGGGCGCGCCGAGATTTCGAGGCCAGTATAGTCTATGCGCCGGAGGATGGCAGGGTACTGAAGATCAACGCCCGGGAGGGCGAAGAAGTGGGAATGCCCGGGTTGCTGGATATTGCCCGCACCAAAAGCATGTTCGTTATCGCGGAAGTTTATGAGACGGATATCAGCCGAGTCCGTGTGGGCCAGCATGTCACGATTTCGGGCGATCTCCTTGGGGCCACAATTTTGACAGGCGTGGTGGAGCGGATCGGGCATAACGTGAAAGATGCCGCAGTTATGCCAGGGGACACGGTCACATTCTCCGACAAGCGCATCGTCGAAACCGTGATCCGATTGGATCAAAATGAACCGGCAGCCAATCTGATTGGTGGCAGGGTCATCGTGGTGATTCAAACATGAAATTGACCCTCGCATGGCGTCAGTTGTTTCACCAGCGGGCACGTCTGCTTGCCGCCATTGCCGGAATTGTTTTTGCCGTCGTCCTGATCATGGTCCAGTTGGGCTTCCAGGCCGCTCTGTACCAGAGCGCTACTCTGCATTACGATCACATGACAGCGGACATCGTCCTGCTGAGTCCTCAGTATGAAGCGATCATGTACAACAACAGTGGCTTTCCTGCACAGCGTCTGAATCAGGCGTACGCAGTGGATGGGGTTGCTTCTACGCTGGCTGTGTATGGAAGCTTTGTGGCTTGGAAAAATCCTTGGACGCACAAGGAACGAACGATGTACATGTTCGGATTCAAGCCCGTTCCCGGCTTCTTCGATCTTGGCGACATCAAGGATCCAGGCCCCTTACTACGGACGGGCGACAGTGTTCTATTCGATGAGCTTTCCCGTAAAGAATACGGGGACGTGCCATCTGTGTTCAGGTCCGGACAACGCGTAGTTACGGAGATAATGGGTCACCGCGTGGAAGTGACCGGGCTGTTCAGTGCGGGCACATCTTTCGGCATCGACGGGGCTGTGATTCTCAGCGACGCGAATTTTTTTCGCCTGCTGCCTGGACGCAGTCCTGATGTGGTTAATTTCGGACTGATCAAATTGAAACCAGGCTACGACGCGGATCGAGTCCGCGCGCAGTTGGCGAAGGTGCTGCCGAACGACGTCAGGGTATTGACCCACAGCCAGCTCGACGCCGCCGAGCGGGAATTCTGGTCAAGCAATACGCCGATTGGATTCATCTTCGCGCTGGGTGTTGGTCTAGGACTGGTGGTCGGGATCATCGTCGTGTACCAGATCCTGTACACCGACGTAACGGATCATTTGCAGGAATATGCCACGTTGAAGGCGATTGGATATAAGGACAGCTTTCTGTTCACCATCATCATCTACGAGTCCGTGATACTCTCCGTCTTCGGTTACATCCCCGGTTTCTTCATCTCGCTGTTGATCTACAGGATCGCCACGAACGCAACCTTTTTGCCGCTCCAGATGACTCTGCAACGCGGCATCCTGGTCTACCTGCTTACCATTGGGATGTGTGTGCTATCCGGCGCTCTGGCGTTGCGCCGGCTGAGAAAGGCGGACCCAGCCGAAATTTTCTGAGCAACCACGTCCACCGGATGCAACTGAATGGGCGGCTCCTATGTTGTGTGGAGCAACTGCCTTGGCGGGGAAACGCCACGAACCTTTCTTCATGAAGGAGATGTACCCCATGGAAACCGGGCAGGCGCGGCAAGTCCTGACGACGCACGAGATCTTCGATCTCGTGCGTGAGGATTTACACGGCGTCGAAACAGCGATCGGTATCGAATCGCTCGCGTCCGCCGACACCGTAACGCCCATCTCGAAGTACCTACAACGGAACGGAGGGGAGCGTATGCGCGCTGCATTGCTCCTCCTGTGCGCCCGGTTCGCAGGTGGCGGCGGCAGGACGGCCATCCAATTGGGTGCCGTGGTGGAAATGCTGCACGCGGCTGCCCTGGTTCACGACGACGTGATCGACGTGAAGCAGACGCGCCGTGGCTGGCCTTCGGCCAAAGTTCAGGGGGCCAACTCTACCTGTGTGCTGGCGGGCGACTGGCTGTACCTACGGGCTTTCCGCCTGGCTCTACAGGAACGCATTTTCCACCTGGTGATCGGCGTGGCCCAAATGATGGTTATGGGCGAGCTGATTCAACTCAACCGCATCGGCTGCATCGACATCACCGAAGCCGACTGCCTGGCACTGGTGGATCTCAAAACGGCCGGCCTGTTCTCCGTCTGCGGGAAGCTGGGCGCGGTGGCTGCCGGGGTCGATACCTGGGATGGGGAGAAACTGGGCGAATTCGCCTGGAACCTGGGGATGGCATTCCAGTTGATCGACGACATGCTGGATTTCTCGCGCGAATCGACGCCTGACAAGCCGGCTGGCGGTGACCTCAAGGACGGTAAAGTCACACTGCCCATGGTCTACGCGCTGGAACGAGCAAATGTGTTTGAGCGAAATTTGGTGGCCGCCGTTCTCCGCGACCGCACCTACGACGCCGTCCCGTTCGCAAACGTGTTGGCGCTCGTGGACCGCTATGGCGGCATTCAGCGCACCCACGCGCGCGCCCGACGGTTTACTGATCGAGCCCGACAGATTGTGACCGAGTTCCCGGAAAGTCACTGCCGGCGCGCTTTGCTCGAACTGACTGATCTGTTCATGGAACGAGACAGCTAAACGTCAGAGGATTTTGTCGTTTTGGACCGGTGTGCGTCACTAAAATTTCATCCGCACGGGACTCTTAACTTGGAGGAAGGTTAAGAGGCCTGAAGCGCCATCGTCCAGATTGAATTTTGTTGGGCGGAGGCGCCTCAAAATGTCAACCCCCGGAAATCCGGCCATCGGTAACCGTTAGTGACCGCGAGACCGTCGCCAATTGGGCGCCCATCGACTGTGTGTGATGGACGTTCGATTTAGAAACCCTACGTTGCGTTGCTTCGAAATTTAGCCAGAGTTTCAACGGGAAAATCCTTCGGCTTTTTATGGTGCCTCCGCACTGCGTTGGAGCGTGTTCCTTCTAAGGGATGTAGTGATAAAAAAGAAAGCTCCCTTTTTGGGGAGCCTTCCGGAGAAATCACCACATGACGGGTTTAGAAGTTGATACGGCCACTGAACTGGATCGTGCGTGTGGGGCTGGCGTTGTTGCCGAGGGCGAAGCTGGTGATGTATCCAAATGTTCCACCGCCCACGGTTACGTTGGGGTTGCTGACAAGTTCCGCGTGGTTGGCCAGATTGAATGCCTCGACGCGAACCTGGAATTCGCTTTCACGGTAAATCTTGAAGCTGCGAGAGACGCTCGCGTTCACGTTGGTGACGCCCGGTCCGCGGAATTCATTGCGGCGGGTATTGCCAAAGTTCGGCGAGACGCTGGTGGGGTTGCCGGCCACGGTCGCGGTGGGTTCGACCGGGTTGGCGAAGGATGTCGGATCGAACCAGGCCTTGCCTCCGGAAACCATGGTGTTGCCAACTGTGCGGTTGTGGCCCCCGAGCTGATGGTAGGGTGCGATGAGCTCGGCGTACTCCGTTTCCCCATTCGCGTTGACGGCCGAAGTCGACGGGCTGACCGTAAAGGGTGCGCCGCTGATGTGGCTAAGCTGTCCTGTGATCTGGAAGCCGCCAAAGATGGCACCAGCGATGCCGTGGGTCAGGTAGCTCTGGTTGGGGCCGAATGGCAGATGATAGATGCCCCAGAACTGGAGGTTGTTGGTACGGTCATAGCCCGACTGGGCGCGGTTCAAGTTGAAGTAGCCGGGATACGCATAAGCAGGGCCGCTGGAACCCGAACCCGCGCCGTTATCTGCATCGTCAAACGCATGCGACCAGGTATAGTTCAGACCGTACTGATAATGACGGCCTACATTGCGTGACAACTGCGTCTGCAGTGCGTTGTAGTTTGAGCTGAAGATCGGCTCGTTCATTGTGATACCGCCAGTGTTGTAGCAAACATAGCCGGTGGTGGCGTTGCAGTGCTGTTGGTTGATCAGCTGGTTGGCGTTGAACGAGCACGCACCGGTGAGACCGGACGATGGACTGTACTGACCATTGGCCATGCAGGTTGTGGAAGAACTGGGCAGCGGAGCTGCATTCAACGTGACGCCGGAGAACTGGCGAACCGCGCGGGTCCCGACATAGCCGACGTTAGCGACATAGGAGTGCCCCAGATTGCGTTGAATAAATAGGTTCCAGCTTTCAATGTAGCCGCGACGCACATCTGCCGGTGTGGTGTTGGTTCCAATGGTCACAGGAAGAGAGGTAAATCCATTGACGATCGCCGGAGTGGCTGCAATGGGGATGCCTGTGGTCAGCGTAATGGGGTTGCCGTTGGGATCCAGCGACAATGTTCCGGCTGCGGTACCGACATAAGCCTGAGCGATTTCACTGGGGTACTGATCGCGCAGAAAGCGGAAGCTCTCGGGATCTGTGGTGATTCCGAATCCGGAACGGATGACGGTTCTGTCGTTCAGGCGATAGGCCACACCGAAACGCGGAACGAACTGCCCATGTCCAACATTGATGCCTGCATTTTGGGGGTTGCCACCGACTCCGCCAACGATGATGTTGGCTGTCTGCGGCAGCGTGGGATCGAGACGGAAGGCGCCATGCTTATCGGTATAGGGCGCCGGATAGATCTCGTAACGGATGCCATAGTTGACGGTGAGCTTGGCAGTCGGCGTCCATTGGTCCTGCGCATACCCTGCGATCTCGGTCCAGCGCAGGGAGTTGGGGTTGTACAACTGCTCATTCTTGGCTACAGCTATACCCGTGCCATTGTTGGGGAGACCCAGAAGGAAGTCGGCAAGAGCGTTGTAGGCGGTGACGGTGCTGGTGTTGCTCGTCAGGCTTCCCTGGAACATAAAACCGCCGCGAGGATTGCTGACGCCGGAACCGACGGATGGCTGAAAGTGGTTGAGGTCGAAGTGGTAATAGGTGAAACCGTACTTGGTAGCGTGTTTGCCCTTGGTCCAGCTCAGGTTCACGTCGCCGGTGAATTGGTTGTCGCGGAAAAGGAACGGGTTGGCACCGTCGGAGTTGCCGATCGACGAAAAGCCGGTCGTTGCGAAATATGGTTGGCCAACATAGTTGGGGCCGATTCCGTTGGTGCCGGGGATGCCAAGCACGTTTAGACCAAAGTCCCCATCGGCGATATCGATGGAAGATTGTGCACCCGTGACCTGACGTGTGTAACCGAAGTCCGCGTCGACAACCAGGTGGGGGGTGATGACATGACTGGCGCCAAGTCCGACGTTCTGGATGCGGCCCGCGTTTTGTCCGGGCTGGCCGCCGTCGATGGCAGAACCGCCGGCTGCTTCAAAGATCTGCGGATCGGTAAGGTTATAGGGCGCAATGCTATATCGCCCGAAGATGCTTGTCTTGTCGGACGGATTGTAGATGATCTTCGAGTCGTTGGTGATCCGGTTATAAGCAACGGTGCCGATCGCTGTGTAGTCGTTGGCCAACTGAGCGGACAACTGTGCGGCGGTTGGGGTGCCGACCTTCGCCGCGATGGGCTGCATGAGAGCCAGCATCTTCATGGCAGCCGAGTTCTGACGATTTGGCGTTGTTACTGCCGAACCCGGCCCCGGGATGCAGTTGCAACCGTATTCGGACATGAACGTCGGACGTGAACCGACGGGAAGGTACGGGCCCACGCCGCCCGGCTGGGGATCGTAGAGGGTTGTGGTGGCGGCTACCGCCGAGAAGTCGCCGTTGAGCATTGCGGAGGTTGCCACGGTCTCAAGTGGAGTTTGCAACTGTCGACGTGATATACGCTCAAAGTTTTCAAAGAAGAAGAGCTTGTCTTTGCCCTTATAGAGCTTTGGAATATAGACGGGGCCACCGAAGTTAGCTCCAAACTCGTTGAAGACGTTCTTGGGGACCGACCCAGTAGGGTTTGCGACGGAGATGAGGGACGCCTGGGTTGCCGTATAGGCCCGGGCGTTGATGCCGGCGTCTTGGTAGTACTCCCACGCACTGCCGTGGTAGTGGTTTGTGCCACCTTTCAGGGTGATGGCGATGGATGCGCCGCCGGCTACACCTTGTTCTGCAGTAAAAGAGTTGGTAACCACGTTGATGCTCTCGATCGAGTCCGCGGGCGGCAAATAGGCAAGCAGGTAGGGCAGCCAGCCATAGTCGTTCACTGCGCCGTCGATGCGCGTGGTGTTGGTGTTGTAGCTGACGCCGTTGACATTGACCGATAAGGCGCGGAAGGGGTTGCCGCCGATCGAGTTCTGTTCCTGAACCGCGGACGCACCCGGGATCAGGGTATAGAGGGTCTGAAAGTTGCGACCCTGCGACGATGTAATCGGAAGCTCGGAGACTTCGGCTTGCGAAATCTGAGCCTTGACTTCGGCGGTTTCCGTTTGCAGAATGGCCGGAGCGGTCGTGACCGTCACTTCGGATTTTACGCTGGCGAGCTGGAGCGTAATATTCACGCGCGCTTCCTGGCTGACGGACAGTGGCAGGTTCTTCTGCGCGTAACCGCCGAAGCTTGAGAACGGCTTGACCTCGACGGTGTATGGGCCGGCTTCGAGGTTCTGGATCAGATACTCGCCGGAGCCGCCGGTGGTGACGCTTCGGGTTTCGCCGTTGGCCTGGTTGGTCACCGTAACTGTCACGTTGGGGACTGCTGCGTTGCTAGCGTCCGTGACGATTCCAGTAATGGAGCCGTAAAGCACCTGGGCGATCGCTACGGTTGTGAAGGATGCCGTACCCACCAAGAGCGCGAGAGCAAGAGACCATACCCACATCGGTTTGCTCGTGTTCGAACTATTTCGCGATTTCCAAAGCATCTTCTGTTCCTCCGATAGAGACTTCTGACAGGTGATTCCGGAGTTGCCATAGCCGCCGGTCATCGATGCCTGTATTTTGTATGTGTCGCGAACTTTATTCGCATCGAGAGAATCCTGTCAAGAGTTTTTTCAATAGTTTGCAGAGCTGCGAGGAACACGCACTCCGACAGCCGCTTCGTCGGAATTATGCAGTGTAGAAGGGAGGTTCTACATTACAGGCACCTCTTGCGCGGTTAGGGGAATGGGCGCAGGATGGGGAGAGTGTTTTGTGGAAGCGGTTTTAATGTCTATTAAATTCGGTATAGAAACTATACAAGACGCTGCGGACTTGATCGAATCTGGCGAGTCCCCTCATCGCGAAACACTGATACACCGAAGGCATGAAGGCGGAGATAGATCAATGACGAACGGAATATCGCGGCGGAAGTTTGTGAAGACGTCAGGTGGTGCGGCAGTCGTCGCGGGATTTCCGACGATTCTGCCGTCGTCTGTATTTGGGGAAATGGCGCCGAGCAAGCGGATCAATGTCGGTGCGATTGGCGTGGGACGCATTTCGCGGGGGCATGATCTGCCGGGAATCTGGCAGTTCGACGGCGCGCGGATTATGGCGCTGTGTGACCTCGATACCAACCGCGTCGAGGCTGGGAAAACGCTGATCAACGGCGTGTATGCGAAGAAGACCGGGAAGGCCTACGACGGTGTCACCGGCTATCGCAACTATCATGAACTACTGGCAAATAAGGATATCGATGCGGTGGTGATCAGCACGCCCGATCATCAGCATGCGATTGTGGCCGTCGATGCGGTGCGGGCGGGCAAGGATGTTTATCTGCAGAAGCCTGCTTCCCTGACGATCGCGGAAGGGCGGTATCTAAGCGATACCGTGCAGGCTTCGGGACGGATAGTGCAGATCGGCAGTCAGCAGCGTTCGTGGGTGCAGTTCCGGTATGCGGCCGAACTGGTGCGGAATGGGCGGATCGGCGAGCTAAAGCATGTTGAAATTGGATTGCCAGGAGATCCGGCCGGGGGAGATCCGACGCCGATGGCTGTGCCCGCGGGGTTCAATTACGATGCATGGCTTGGGTCGACTCCTGTGGTTCCTTATACCGTTGATCGGGCGATGCCGCAAACGGGGTTCGACCGGCCTGGGTGGTTGCGGTGTGAGCAGTTCGGCGCGGGGATGATTACCGGCTGGGGCGCTCACCACGTTGACAGTGCGCACTGGGGAATGGATACCGAATATACCGGACCGGTTGAGGTATGGGGTACGGCTGAGTTTCCCACGAGCGGGCTGTGGGACGTGCATGGAAAGTTCCTGACACATGCGATTTATGCCAATGGCGTGACGATGGACATTTCCGGTGACTTTCCCAACGGCATCAAATTCTATGGGACCAAAGGATGGCTGTTTGTCACGCGCACCGAGCAGACGACACCGACCGATCCGGGAGGCAAGCCTACGGGTGGGCCGAAGGCTACGGGGCTCGACGCGAGCGATCCGAAGATTTTGACGTCGGTGATTGGGCCGGATGAGATCCAGCTTTACAAGAGTTCCGACCAGCATGGGAACTGGCTGGACTGCATTCGGACACGTTCAATGCCGATCTCGCCGGTCGAGAAGGGGCACAGGGCTTGCTCGACGTGCCTGATCCACCACATTGCGATGCATACCGGCCGGCGGATGCACTGGGACCCGGTGAAGGAATGCTTTCTGAAGGACAATGCGGCTAACGCGATGCTGTCGAGACCACAGCGGGCTCCATATACGTTTAGTTAGGCTGAGGGCCGTTCCTATCTGGAGCAGAAAAAGACTGAGTTGGTTCCAGAATCTCCACTAGAAAGGCTAGAGACAGAAACGCGGCGACGTAGAAAGAGCTTCTCATTCAGGGCCGATTTCAAACGAGGATAACGGCTTCCCGTTCAATAACTTGGCCTTGAAAATTTTTCCCTGCATCGGCAATCGGGCCTAATCCTGCATTGGTAGCAGAGGGTCGGAGTTTAAATCTCTCCGCTCCGAAGATTCGATCAACGAGTTAGGTGGTGTGGCCTACTCGCAGTCGTTGATCTTTGAGGCTTGGACGACTACAAATTTGACTACGCCAACTGCGGCTACTTTTCGAATTGGTCTTGGTATCTCGGCTTGTGAGACGTCGAAGAAATTTCAAGAAGTCACACACAAGAGCTCAACGTGATATTTTCTGCTACTCCTCTAACCACTTTGTTACGGCAGCTATCGCTTCTGCGACCTGGAAGGTTTTCATTCGTTCAGCGACCATGCCGGGGTCGTCTTTGATGTCGGTGTCGCCGGGATCTCCGCAGTGGAAGGCGGGTTGCGGGTTGTACTGCATGGCGAGCTGTCCCTGGCGTGCAACGCCGACGCCATAGAGCAGGGAGACAAGATAGAGGGCCGCATCGAGGCCTGAGGCGATACCCGCACCGGTAAGACGGTTTCCGCTTTGCACATAGCGGCGGTAGTCATCGACGACCGTGACGCCTGGAAAGAGCTTCAGCACATCTTTGAAGGCCCAGTGCGTTGTGACGGTGTATCCGTTCAACAGGCCTGCGCCACCGAGCAGCAACGCACCTGTGCAAACCGAGCAGACCCACTGCGCTCCGGCGGCCTGACGGATGAGGAAGTCGAGATAAGCGTTGTTGCCCGGATGGCCCGCCTGCAAGACAGAGACCGGGTCCGAGCTTCCGGGGACGAAGATCACATCGAGCTGAGGACAATCGTCGAAGGTATTGTCAGGGATGATGTTGACGCCCTCAAACGAGGTGACGGGAGCGCAGTCCTCGGCTACGAGATAACGCTCCATGCCTGCGAAGGTGAAGGTTTGGTAGGGGCCGATAACATCGAGTGAATCGAAGGTTGGGTAGAGCGGAATTCCGACTTTGAGAGCCGTCATGGATACCCCTATCGGTCGAGAGATGCTGGCTGCAAGGCGACCCCTTTACGATAACAAGGACTTGTCGCGGTACGAAGAATTTTAAATTGACTGGCCTTGCAGCCGGACGATACCTCTCGCGAAAAGTCGCTGATACGGCCCGGTAGGGATGGACGTTTCATGAGAGTTCCAGTCAACGATGGTCTGCAACGTCCAAATGGGTTTCAAGCCCGTAAAATACAACCCATCATGAAGAACAGAATCCGCAGGGCTTTCCGATTCATTGTCGTAGCATGTTGGATGGTGAGCTTTGCGGATGCGCAGAACGGGCATCCTACGCCCCCGCCGCCACGACCTGGCGCAAAGTCGGTGAAGTGTAGCGGGCGCGTTGTTCCACAACTTGAAGATATTACTTCGAAGACCGGCATCGCCTTCAAGCACACCTCTGACCCGGCAAAGAAATACATTGTGGAATCCATGAGCGGCGGGGTGATTTTGCTGGACTACGACCGCGACGGCTGGCCCGATATTTATTTCACGAATGCTCCGACGGTCGAAATAGCAGTGAAAGGCACGAAGAGTCTCGGGGTTCTTTATCACAACAATCACGACGGCACGTTTACCGACGTGACCGCGAAATCAGGCTTAACTACTTCGTGCTTCGGCATGGGGGGCTGTCGGAGACTATAACAACGACGGCTGGCCAGACCTGTATTTGACTTGCCTGGGCGGGAACATTCTTTACCGCAATAACGGAGATGGCACCTTTACCGACGTGACTGCAAAGGCCGGCGTGGCTGATGGACGATGGTCTACGGGAGCGGCCTTCGGTGACTATGATGGAGATGGGTTTGTTGATCTCATGGTCGTGAACTATGTGGATTTTCATCTCGATGATTTGCCAAAATTTGGGAGCTCTTCTTTCTGCAAGTATCGCGGTATTGATGTGCAGTGTGGGCCTCGCGGGTTGCGAGGGGCCGGGGATTCGCTCTTTCATAACAATGGCGACGGTACCTTTAGCGAGGTTTCGAAGGCGTCTGGCGTAAACGATCCAAACGGCTATTACGGACTCGGCGTAGTGTGGGCCGACTTCAACAACACGGGGCGGCCAGATATTTATGTTGCCAACGACTCGACGCTAAACTATCTCTACAAAAATGAAGGCGATGGCAGGTTCAAGGACATCGGCCTGGAATCAGGAACTGCCGTTAGTGATGATGGCTCGGAACAGGCTTCAATGGGTATCGCGGTCGGCGACTACAACCACACGGGCTTTCCCTCTCTTTATGTCACGAATTTCTCCGATGAAAACGATGCGCTGTACAAGAATGAAGGCAATTGGAACTTTGAGGAATCGTCGTATGCCGCTGGTCTTGCTTTGCCGTCGTTACCCTTTGTGAAATGGGGAACTGCCTTTGCCGATATGGATAACGATGGGTGGCTGGATCTAATTGCTGTTACCGGTCATGTGTATCCGCAGGTCGATACGCTGGCTTCGGGTAGCGGTTATCGCGAACCGAAGATGTTTCGCCTCAACCAGAAGGATGGCACGTTCTGCGATGCCAGCGATCTTGCCGGCAAAGCTTTGATGGAACGCCATGTTTCCAGGGGACTTGCGGTTGGAGATATGTTCAATGATGGGAACATGGATGCTGTCGTCGGCGATATCGACGGCGGTCCTATGATACTGCGCAATCGAGGGGTTCCGGGACGCCATTGGGCGAGTTTTGAACTGACCGGGACCAAGAGCAATCGGCTCGCGCTGAATGCTCGTATCTCGATTGTTGCCGATGGGATGAAGCAGACTGATGAGGTACACAGCGGCGGCAGCTACTTATCGCAAAATGATCTGCGAATACACTTTGGTCTAGCGGGCGCGACGAAGATCGATAAGGTCGAGATCCGGTGGCCGTCCGGCTTCAAGGAAACGCTAACAAATCTGGCGGTTGACCAGCATTATTCTGTTTTAGAAGGAAGCGGAGTTGTGCTTGCTGAGCGGGCGAGACCTGTGATGCCTAAACGACCATAGGCGTCTTGCACAGCTTATGCCCGAATGCTGAAGGCGGCTAAGGGCGCCCCATCGGTGCCGGTGATCCGGGCCATGAATTGCACAGCACGCCACTGTGAGATTGCATTCTTATTGTGGTGGCGTGTGGCCGATGAATTTGTCAGCCCACTGGATGAAGTACTTCATGTTCGGCGCGTCTGTGTGGCCACCGTCATGCTGGCGCCATGCAAGCTGGCCGGTCAACAGACCTTCGTTCACAGAGGGCATTTTTGCCGAGTGATAATCTCCCCCCACGTCGAGGCCATTGGCTCCGAGAAGGGTAAATACGCGGCTGGCGTCTACGGTCGCCTTAAAGCTTCCTTCGTGGTCGAGCCAGTGAGCGTCGCCCTTTTCAGGAATGCCATAGCTGATAAAGGTAAGGCGTGGCGCGCACAGAGCAATCAATTCGTTGGAATCTACTGGGATGTCTCCGGGTGTCTTACTTCCAAACGTGGCCACGGATGCACCGTATTTCAGAAAATTTCCAGCCATCCAGTAGTACTCGCCTCCGGTGAGGCTTTCGACTGCTTCTCCGTAGTTGCGGCGTAGCGGCGTTGCACCGCCTTTGCCTGATGAGCCGACGAGGACCATGGCGAAGCGTTGATCGAAGGCCATGGTCACCAAGGCGGCCTTGCCGTAGCGCGAGACGCCTTCGATGCCAATGTGTTTTGAGTCGACCGAGGTGTCGGTCGTGAGGTAATCGAAGGCGCGCCCGGCACCCCAGCCCCATGCTCGCAAGGCACCCCAGTCTTCGGGCTTGCGGGGTTGACCTTTATTGACCAGGCCGATGATTCCGCGCGTAATGCTCATGCCGTCATCCGCTTGGATACTTGCAGGGTCGAGTAGTGCGAATCCCCATCCTGCTGCAATTAACTGCCAGGTGTTTGGCGGATCGCCGTCTGCATTCAGTTGCGGAAGTTGAAGCGGCGTGTTCTTGACCGGTTGCCAGGCCGGGTGATCTGCGAAGACATTTTTGAGAGAGGGGTCCTGCTGTGTCAGAAGCGCCTTCCATGCTGCATTGATGCGGTCCAGGTCTTCGCCCCAGGGCTCGTTGGGAGCAGGGAAGCCGGCGCGGCCAAACATAATGAGTACAGGGACGGGGCCAGGTGCGTTTTCCGGCGTCACTAGCGTCATGTGGATTTTTACGCTGATTGCAGGGTAGGACGAGTTGTTTACTTGTCCGATTAGGTTTTTGGCTAGGACGTGGGTGAATCCGATCATTTCGTGGTCGACGGCGGTGACGGTCCAGGTTACTTTTGGGATGTCTTTGGGGATGCGACCGTAGACATTTTTTTCGTACATGTCGATAATCTCGGGCCGTCGTTTTTCCCACCAT
>Ga0302310_10002326_pt1 | contig 15367 bp, 12 predicted proteins | sample III_Palsa_N1_2_FD_200451 | JGI IMG/M metagenome (GOLD analysis project Ga0302310, IMG submission 200451) | Peat permafrost microbial communities from Stordalen Mire near Abisko, Sweden - III_Palsa_N1_2 | ecosystem: Environmental > Terrestrial > Soil > Palsa > Peat permafrost | place: Sweden...
CAGTGTCTGGGACAATTTTCAGTCTCGAAAACTGAAGTACCCGTGAGGGTATCGCGAGTTCGAATCTCGCCCTGTCCGCCATTCTCTCGCTGCTGGCTTTACTTGACGTGATCGAGTCTGCCCGGTCACCGGTCTTCCGGATGATCGAATAGCGCGTGGCGTTCCAATTCCATCGCATCGTGCAGCACGCGACCGACTTCGACGGTGCCGCTGCGTTCGATGCGATAGAGCACGAGATGCCGAGGGCGACGGACAGCGCCTCTCTTTCCGGGTACACGCGTTCTGCTGTGATGAAGGTGATAGCTTCGGATGCCGTTGCCCAACTCCGGCCGCGGCAGGCTTCCGGGCCGGTCGGGCTCGGCCGCGAGATCAGCCAGAGCCGCGACGAGCCGCGCTTCGTAGCGGGTCCGTGCAGCCTCGCCGAACCGCTCGTCGCTCCAGACCAGCAGGCCGAGAATATCGGTCTGTGCCGCCGCGGAAAGGCGTAGGCGCGCCACAGTTAGGGGCGAAGCCCACGCAGCCGCTCATTTGCCTGTCGTCCAAGATCCCCGATGACACCTTCGAGCGCGTCTGAATCGACTTCCAGATAACGATCTGCGTCGAGATCCGCGAACCCGATGCGGGCGGCTTCCTTGAGGGCGCTGAGCTTCGCGGCCTCGCGGGCCTCGCGTTCCTCGATCAGCCGCAATCCTTCCCGCATCACCTCGCTGGCATTTTGGTAGCGTCCTGAACGAACCAGGTCGGCAATGACACTCTCATGATGCTCTGTCAGTACAACATTCCGGGTGGGCATCCTGGCACTCCTGGGTGGACACTGGTGGGCAAGCATAGCTGATTGGCATATAATGCCAATCAGCTACTCCTGTATCCAGCGGCCTTGCGGGTTCAATGCAGCTTCAGCCTCGGCCGCACGATCCGGTTCACGTGGCCCACCAGGATGAGTGCCGTGCCTTTGAGCCAGCCGTGGATGGCGAGCAGGTGCATGCGATAGAGCGACAGATAGACGAACCGCGCCAGCCGCCCCTCGACCGCCATCTTGCCGCCGACGAGATTGCCCATCAGGCTGCCCACCGTCGAAAAGCGGCTGAGCGACACGAGCGAGCCGTGATCCTGATAGACGTAGGACACCAGCGGCCGGCCGCGCATCAGCCGATCCAGATTGCGCCCGACCGTGGCCGCCATCTGATGGGCCGACTGCGCGCGGGGCGGGACGGGGCGCTCGCTGCCGGGCAGCAGGCAATGGCAGCAGTCGCCCAGCGCGAAGATCCGGTCGTCCAGGCTCGTCTGCAGCGTCGGGCGCACCACGAGCTGGCACGACCGGGTCGTCTCCAGCCCGCCGATCTGGTCGAGGATGTCGGCCCCCTGCACGCCGGCGGCCCAGACCATCAGATCGCAGGGGATCTGTTCGCCCGACGCCAGGATCGCGTTGGCCGAGACTTCGGTCACCCGCGTATCGGCCAGGACCCGGATGCCGAGCTTCTCGAGTTCACCCTGGGCGGCGGCCGCCAGCCGCTCCGGCAGCGCCGGCAGAATGCGCGGTCCCGCCTCGATCAGCGTGACCTTGAGGCGTTTCTCGTCGAACACTTCGAGCCCGTAGTTTTGCAGCGCGGCGGCAGCATTGTAGAGTTCGGCCGCCAGCTCGACGCCGGTGGCGCCGCCGCCGACGATGCCGATCCGCACATAGGCGTCGGCGGCGGCATCGCCGCTCATTGCCAGCGACACCCGCAGGCAATGGTTCAGCAACCGATTGCGGAACCGGTCCGCCGCCCGCCGGTCGTCGAGGAAGATGCAGTTCTGCCGGACGCCCGGCGTGCCGAAGTCGTTCGCCCGCGATCCGATGGCGATGACCAGATAATCATAGCGGATCTGGTGGCGGCCGATCAGTTCGCTGCCATCCTCGTCCTGCAGCGGGGCGAGGGTGATGGTTTGCGCCGCGCGATCGATGCTTTCCAGCGCGCCGTAGAAGAACCGGTAACCCCAGCGATGGCCGTGGCTCGGATAGCCGACCTCGTCGAGGTTGGCGTCGAGCGACCCGGCCGCGACCTCGTGCAGCAGCGGCTTCCAGATATGGGTGCGGTTGCGGTCGACCAGAATGATGTCATGCGCCGTGCGGCCATACTTGGCGCCCAGCCGCCGGGCCAGCTCGAGCCCGCCCGCACCGCCGCCGACGATGACGATCTGCGTCTTCAGAGTGCCGGTCATGGTGCGGAGGCTCCCCGAGCGCGGGCAAGGAACGGGATAGGGTCGGGGTTAGACTAGTGTGCAACCGAGGCGTTTGTCGCGGGTCTCGCGGGGGGGGCATCCGACTAAAGGGACCGCCGAAGCGGTATCTTGACGCGCCTCTCATGGTATAGTTGGCGGACACAGTTCAGCGTGAGCGTTAGGCGTCGATTGTGACCTTGGCGGGAGAGAATCTTGACGGCTAGCAAATCCGAGCGCTACCGCGACATCGTGACGGGCCTATCAGTCCTCATCTCGCTTGGAGCCGTGCTCTTCACGGGACTCCAATGGTCGGAATCACGAACCCAGTTGATCCTATTGATGAAGCCATCGGTGGATTTCGATATCGAGGATGATCCCGACGAAGCTCCATACGGGATTGCCGTCACGAATGCCGGTCCCGGCCCTGCGGTCATCAAATCGGTGACCTATTACTTCGATCGCAAACCAGTCAAGGATTCAACGGACTTCATCGATACCGCCAAGCTCAAATATGGCGACACAAAGAACATGGATTTCGATATTGGCGATACCTTGGCGGTAAATGGCAAGGTCTGGCTTCTAGCCCATAAAAAGAAAGGAAAAGATGATCAAAAAGAGATCTATCGTTTTATCGATGTTTTAGACAATAATCTTGGGATAAAAATTTCGTTCTGTTCAATTGAAGGAACCTGTTGGGAAAAATGTTCAACAAAGGGGTTTTGTGACTAAGCCAGGGTTACGGTGATGCCAGTGCGCTCATTTGGTCTTAAGAGACCTCGTCAACGGCCTGAGGAATCTGATCTCGATAACGAACCGTCCGAACCCGCATCAGCCCGGAACGGGCCCCATCTCGGGATCATTGCGCACTGCAGCAAGCGCCCCATGCAGCGTGAGAAAAATCCCGCCGTAGCTGAGCGCGTCGGTAATCTCGTGCCGCTCCATATCCGCCCGCAGGAACGGGCCGACGCGGGCGAAGGCGACTTTGACCTTCAGCCGCGTCATGTCGTTCAGCAGGTCGCGCAGCGAGCGGGCCGCCGAGTAATCCAGGTCGGTGATCGCCGCGGCCTCGATGACGAACCAGCGCACCGGGGCCGGCGCCTGCGCCACCAGCGCGCGCACCTCGTCGGCGAAACGGTCGGCATTGGCATAGAACAGGTCCGCGCCGAAGCGATAGAGGATCAGCCCCGGCTCGGTCTGCACGCCCGGCACCGCGGGGACGGTCAGCCAGCCGCCGGCGGCATCGGGCTGCAGCACCATGGTATGCGGGCGGTAGCTGTGGCGCACATGTTCCATCAGCGAGAGCGCCACCGCGAGCAACACGCCCTGCTCGACGCCGGCGGCGGCGACGGCCGCGGCGGTGACCAGGGCCAGATGGAACTCGGTCGGGCTCTCGGGCCGGATCGCCCGCAGGCCGCGGATATCGACCATCTTGACCGCGATGGTGAACACGACCGCCGCCAGCACGCAGCGCGGCAGGTATTGCAACGGCTCGGTGAAGAACAGCAGGACGACCAGCACCGTGGCCGCGAAACTCATTTGGGCCAGCTGCCCACGCGCGCCGGTGCCCTCGGCCATGGCGGTCTGGCTCGGACTGCCATTGACCACGAACGTCCCGCCGAGCGCGGCCACCGCATTTGCGGCGGCCAGGCCCAGAATATCGGCATTAATCTCGACCCGCTCGCGGTAGCGGGCCGCGAAGCTGCGCGAGGTGGCGGCGCTCTGCGCGATGATGACGACGAAGCAGGAGGCGGCGATCGGCAGCAGCGTCAGGCTTTTGGTCCAGGTCACCGCCGGGAGTCCGAAGGACGGCAGCCCGCCCGGAACCGGGCCGATGATCGCGATGCCGCGGGCGGCGAAGCCGAAGCGCCAGCTGGCCGCGATCGCGGCCGCGACCACGAACATCGAGATCGGCAGGCGCGGGGCGACGCGCTTGCCGAGCAGGATCGTGCCGACCACGATCGCGGCAAGCCCAAGCGTGGGGAGATTGACCTGCCCCAACCCGGCCAGGATCTCCCAGGCCTGCACCACGCTCCGGCGGGAATCGACCGCGACGCCGAGCATATCGCCCAGCATGGCAATGCCGACCTGCAGGCCGACGCCGGTCAGGAATCCGACCAGCACCGTGCGCGACAGGAAATCGGCGAGAAAGCCCAGTTTGAACAGGCGCGCCAGCAGCAGCAGGCCGGCGGTCAGCAGGGCGACCATGCCGACCAGGGCCAGATAGTCCGGGCTGGTCGGATTGGCCAGCGGCGACAGCGAGCCCGCCAGGATCGCGGCCGTGCCCGAATCCGCGGCGACGACCAGGTGGCGCGAGGAGGCGAACAGGGCAAACGCCGCCGGCGCCAACAACGCGGTATAGAGCCCGGTGACCACCGGCATCTCGGCGATCCGGGCATAGCCCAGCACCTGGGGAATATCCATCGAGGCGAGGGTCAGGCCCGCGACCGCGTCCCGCCAGACCGCGATCCGGCTCAACGGGCCGACGCCGCCGAACAGCCTTACGCGCATGGACGCCCCGAAAACCGTCGCGGCCAATTTGCAATCATGTGCCTACCCCTGGGCGCCATTCGGGTTGCGCCTCTTACGTTTTTCTACCGACCGTGCGCCGGCGGCACAAGAGCCCTAGCGTTCGACCGCCCCGCACCAACCGGGCAGATAGTCCGCCGCTTCGCTCTTCGCCAGCTTGAGCGCCCATTCCAGGGCGGCGTCGAAATCGGCTTCGACGGTGGCCCGCTTCGTCCGCCGGCGCAGGAAATCGGCCCACAGGAACTCGCTGAACGGCGTTGTATCCTTGGCGAAGCCGCCGAGGCGGCGAAGCTCGCCGGCCAGGGACCGGAACGGATCATCGGCCAGGTCCGCGACCGTTTTCGGAATGGCCTCGTACCCGCGTCGCCGCCCCTTGTCGTCGAACGGATGCATCCAGCCCCGATTGTCGAGCACGAACCAGAAGGACTCGGTCTCGAGCCGCGACAGCTTGGCCACCACGGTGACGAGGACGCTCTTCACCCCTTCCTCCAGCAAGGCCCGGGCCAGATGATGGTGGTCGATGATGAAGCAGCGGTCCTTCGGCCCCAGAATCACCGGGATCATGTGGCGACCGAGGAATTCCGCGCCCTTGTCGCCGCCCTTGGTGCGCCAGGCTTTGCGTTTGGCTTCGACCTCGCGCATGCCGACGGTGATCTGGGTCGGGCGCAGATCGGCGATGTCGACGGGATGCAGGACAGGTTCGCGGTTAGGCACCATTGGGTATCCATCTCAAGAAACGCACGGCGCCGGCGCGGCCGGCGACAGCGGAGCAATACGACGATAACCGGTGGAAGTTTCGCATCAAAATGGCGGGCGCGCCAAGGGCGCGAACCGGCATTGGGGAAAATGCGCGGTCGCCTCCCGCTCAGGAATAGCGCTTCAGCTCCATCCGGCCGATCTGGTTGCGATGGACCTCGTCCGGCCCATCGGCGAGGCGGAGCGTGCGGGCGGCGGCGTAGGCCTTGGCCAGGCCGAAATCGTCCGACACGCCGCCGCCGCCATGGGCCTGGATCGCCCAGTCGATCACCTGGCACGCCATATTGGGCGCGGCGACCTTGATCATGGCGATCTCCTTGGCCGCGACTTTGTTGCCGACCGTATCCATCATATGGGCGGCGTTCAGCACCAAAAGGCGGGTCTGGTCGATCATGATGCGGGATTCGGCGATGCGTTCCAGCGTCACGGTCTGCTCGGCCACGGGCCGGCCGAAGGCGACGCGGCTCTTGACCCGGCGGCACATCTTTTCCAGCGCGCGCTCGGCCAGGCCGATCAGCCGCATGCAATGATGGATGCGGCCGGGCCCGAGGCGGCCTTGGGCGATCTCGAAGCCGCGGCCTTCGCCCAGCAGGATGTTGGTCGCCGGTACGCGCACCTCCTCGAACAAAACCTCGCCATGGCCGTGCGGCGCGTCGTCATAGCCGAACACCGGCAGGTGGCGCAGGATGGTCACGCCGGCCGCCTCGCGCGGCACGATGATCATGCTCTGCTGGCGATGGCGGTCCGGATTGTCCGGGTCGCTCTTGCCCATGAAGATGAACAGCTTGCAGCGCGGGTCGTTGGCGCCCGACGACCACCATTTGCGGCCATTGATCACGTAATCATCGCCGTCGCGCCGGATCGAACTTTCGATGTTGGTCGCGTCCGACGAGGCGACCGCCGGCTCGGTCATGGCGAAGCAGGAGCGGATCTTGCCGGCCAGCAGCGGCTGCAGCCAGTCGCGCTTATGCGCCTCGGTGCCATAGCGCACCAGCACCTCCATGTTGCCGGTGTCGGGCGCCGAGCAGTTGAACACCTCCGGCGCCCAGCCGACCCGGCCCATCAACTCGCACAAGGGCGCGTATTCCAGGTTGGTCAGGCCGGCGCCCAGTTCGGATTCGGGCAGGAACAGGTTCCACAGCCCTTCGGCCCGGGCCCGTTCCTTCAATTCCTCGATCAGGGCGACCGGCTGCCAGCGATCGCCCTCGGCGACCTCCGCCGAGAAGCGCGCTTCGTTCGGGAAGACATGGGCCTGCATGAAGGCATCGACGCGGCCGATCAGGTCCTGGGTCTTGGGATTGGGCTCGAAGCTCATGATGGGTCCTTCAGCGATAGGTGATGAGGGCGACGTCGCCGCCCGGTTCCAGATGGCTGTAATTGTTGAGCGTGCTGAGGCTGAGGCGGCTGCCCTGGTAGAACAGCTTGGTGACGCCGCCATTGACCAGCGACCAGTTGAGCTCGGCCACGCGGTTTGGCGGCAGATCCAGCAGCGATTGGACGATGGCCGAGATGGGGCCGCCCGAGGTGAAGACCATCAGCCGCTGGGACGCGCCGGCTTGGGCCACCAGCGCCGCCAGCGCATCGACGCAGCGGCCGTGAAAGCGCGGCCAGGATTCGCGATAGTCGGCATCATGCAGCCCGCTCATCCAGCGCGCCATGGCAGTGCGGAAGATCTGCTGAAACGCGCCGCGCGAGGCGGCGTTCTGGGCCAGCCAGCGCTTCAGTCCGGCTTCGTCCATGGCCTCGGGCTGGGCGCGCAGCAGCATCTCGCGATGGTCATATTCGTCGAAGCCGGGATCGATCGTCCAGGCGGACGGGGCGGGCGCGTCCGGCACCTGGGCCGCCCAGGCCTCGGCCGTCTGGCGGTGACGCTTCAGCCCACCCAGCGCGATGCCGTCGATCCGGAGGCCTAGCCCGGCATGCCAGCGGCCGAGGATGCGGGCCTGCTCTTCGCCCAGCGGCGACAGCTGATCGTAATCCGCGGCCCCGAACGAGGCCTGACCATGGCGTACCAGATAGATCTCGCCCATGGGCGCGGTCTCCTCCCGACTTTGTTGCCGGCAGAATAGGGCGGGCGCTACGATCGATCAAATGCATGTTTCTAATGAAGATTTATCGATATGATTCATGGTCAGCGCATCGATCTCAATCTGTTCGTCGTGTTCGATGCGATCTATCGCGCGGGCGGCGTCACGCGCGCGGCGGAAAAGCTGCATCTGACCCAGCCGGCGATCAGCCACGCGCTGGGCCGCCTGCGCGTCCTGTTCGACGACGCGCTGTTCGTGCGCCAGGGCCATGCCATGGTGCCGACGCCGGTCGCGCGCAGCATCGTCGATCCGGTGCGCCGCGCGCTGCGCGTGCTGGAAGCGACCGTGACCGATACCAGCCGGTTCGACCCGGCCGAGGCGCACAAACATCTGGTGCTGGGTCTGCACGAAAGCCTGGAGGCGACGGTGCTGCCCGGCGTGATGCGGCGGTTGATCGAGCAGGCGCCGTTCATCGACGTCACGGCCATGCCGGTCGAACGGCGCCGGTTGGAGGCGCTGTTGGCCGACGGCACGCTCGATCTGGCGCTGGATGTGCTGCTGCCGCTGTCGGGCGACGTGCTGCATCGGCCGGTCGTCCAGGACCGGCTGGTCGTCGTGGTCCGGCGCGATCATCCAGAGATCGGCGCCGGCCTGGATCTGGCGACCTACCTGCGCCAGCAGCATATTTCGGTGACCTCGCGCCGTCGCGGGTCGGGCGCGGTCGATGCGGAACTGGCCCGGCTCGGCCTGACCCGGCGCATCCGGCTGCGCGGGCAATATTATTTCGCCGCCTGCCGCGTGGTCAGCGAGACCGACCTGCTGCTGACCATGCCGGAATATGATGCGCTGCTGTGCAGCCGCGCGTTCGGCAACCGTATCCTGCCCCTGCCGATCGAGATGGCGCCGATCGAGGTGCATCTCTATTGGCATGTCTCGACCGACAAGGATCCCGCGAACCAATGGATGCGGCAGGAGCTGGTGCGGGCGTTCGAGGCTTAAGCGATCGTCGCCCCGCCATCGACCACGACGACCTGACCGGTCATGAAGCGCGCCGCCGGCGAGGCGAGGAAGGCGGCGACGCCGCCGATCTCGTCCGGCACTCCGACCCGGCGCAGCGGCGTGCGCCGGTTGCGCTCGTCGAGCAGCTTGGGATCGGCCATCAGGGCCTGGGCGAAATCGGTGTCGATCAGGCCGGGCGCGATGCAGTTGATCCGCACGTTCTTCGGGCCCCATTCCAGCGCCAGATTGCGTGCCAGTGCGAAATCGGCCGCCTTGGAGATGCCGTAGGCGCCGATCACTTCGGTGCCGCGCAATCCGGCGATCGACGACACGATCACGACCGCGCCGCCGCCGGCCTCGGCCATGCCGGGCATCACCAGATTGCACAGCCACAGGTTGCTCTTCACATTGGCGTCCATGATCTTGTCGAACGCCTCGTCGGTCAGGCTGCCGAGCGGGCCATAGACCGGGTTGATCGCGGCGTTGCAGACCAGGATGTCGATTCGGCCGAATTCCGCCCGGGTCTCGGCCACCAGGGCCTCGACCTGATCCTTGCGCGAGATGTTGCAGGCGATGACTTTGGCGATGCCGCCTTTGGCGCGGATGCCGGCCGCGACCGGCTCGCATGCCTCGGCCTTGCGGCTCGAGATCACGAGCTTGGCGCCCAGGCCGGCCATGGTCTCGGCGATCGAGCGGCCGATGCCGCGGCTCGAGCCGGTGACGATGGCGACCTTGCCGGTCAGGTCGAACGGGGGGGACATGGGTTCTCTCCTGTTATTGAACGAGTTGCCAGGCGCGATCGGCCAAGGCGATGCCGCGCGCGCCGACCGTGCCGGCCTCGACGCGTTGCCGGCCTGGGCGCGCGCCAGCACGCCTTCCAGAATCACGGCGAGACGGAACAGCGAGAAGGCGAGGTGGAACGGCTGCAGCGGCGCGGCCGTGCCGCCACGCTCGGCATAGGCCGCGACGAATTCGGCCTGGTCCGGAATGCCGAGCGCCCACAGGTCGAGGCCGGCCAAACCATTATGGGTCGCGGCCGCGGTCAGATAGGGGATGCAGCTATAGGCGAAGTCGGCCAGCGGATGGCCGAGCGTCGACAGTTCCCAGTCGAGCAGCCCGATGACGCGCGGTTCGGTCGGGTGGAACACCATATTGTCGAGCCGGAAATCGCCGTGGCACAGGCTGACCTGGTCGCCGGTCGGGATATGGTTCGGCAGCCATTCGGCGAGCCGGTCGATCGACGGGTTGCCGCGGGTCTGCGAGCCCTGCCATTGCTTGGTCCAGCGCGCGATCTGGCGGGCGAAATAATTGCCAGGCTTGCCGAAGTCGGCGAGACCCCGGGCCGCCCAATCGACCCGGTGCAGCTTGGCCAGCGTGTCGGCCATGGCGAGATAGACCGGACGGCGAGCCTGGGGCGCGAGCTCGGGCAGGTTCGGCGAACGGAAGATCCGGCCTTTCAACCGCTCCATGACATAGAATGGCGTGCCGATGACGGTCGGGTCCGCGCCATAGAGCAGCGGGCGCGGCACCGGCACGTCGGTGCCGGCCAGCGCCGCCAGCACGCGATATTCCCGGTCGACCGCATGGGCCGACGGCAGCAGCGCGCCGGGCGGCTGCTTGCGCAGCACATACTCGCCCCGGTCGGTCAGCAGCAGAAAGGTCGGGTTCGACTGACCGCCGCGCATCTGGCGCACGTCCATCAGCCGCGCGCCGAGGCCGTCGCCCAGCATCTGGGCCAGCCGCTCGGTCGCGAAGCGGTGGGCCGGCCGGACCGGGATGGTCTCGCTGTCTTCGTCGCTCATGAGGCGCGCAATTCCTTCTTCGACAGCTTGCCGACGGCGGTGCGCGGCAGGGCCGGGCGGATTTCGAGCGCCACCGGCAATTCATGGCGGCCGAGCTTGTCGGCCAGGAAAAGGCGCAGATCCTCGATCGTGAGGTCGGTGGCGCCGTCGCGCAGCTTGACGAAGGCCTTGGCCGCCTCGCCGCGATAGGCGTCGGGGATGCCGATGACCAGCACCTCCTCGACCTGCGGATGCTCGTAGATCGCCTGCTCGATCATCTGCGGATAGACGTTGAAGCCGCCGGAAATGATCATGTCTTTCTTGCGGTCGACGATGAAGACATAGCCGTCCTGGTCCATATAGCCGATGTCGCCGGTCAGCAACCCGCCGTCGGTGAAGCTGGCCGCCGTCGCCTCTGGTTGGCGCCAATAGCCCTGGGTCACGTTCGGCCCCTTGACGCGCAGCTCGCCGGTCTCGCCAAGCGGCAACACTTCGCCAGGGTCCGCCAGCGAGACGATGTCGAGCGTGATGCCGGGCAGGGGCAGGCCGATCGTGCCGGGCTTGTCTGGTCCGCCCCGCGGCAGGGCCGTGCCGGGCGACGCGGTTTCGGTCATGCCCCAGCCGCCGCGCAGCGCCAATCCGGCCTGTTTGGCAAAGCGGTTCGCGACCTCGACCGGCAAAGGCGCGCCGCCGGAGCCGCAATAGAGCAGCGACGAGAGATCGCGCCGCTCGATGCCGGGGTGATTGGCCAGCGCGATCCACATGGTCGGCACACCCGGGAAGATGGTCGCCCGTTTGATCTCGATATCGCGCAGGACGGTCTCCACATCGAAGCGCGGCCGCAGCAGGATCAGCGCGCCGTCATCGAGCTGGCGCAGCAATACGGCGGTCAGCGCATAGATATGGAACAGGGGCAGGACGCAGATCACCCGGTTCTGATCATCGGCTTCGAGCGGCTTTTCCTGCGCCTCGGACCAGACCCGGTAGATCTGCACGGCGGCGGTCAGATTGCCGTGGGTCAGGATCGCGCCCTTCGGCTTGCCGGTGGTGCCGCTGGTATATTGCAGCAGGGCGATATCCGTCGCGGCAATGTCCGGCCATGCGGCGGGCGGGGGCACGTCCGCCGTGAAGCGGCTGTAGGCTACGACGTCCGGCCGGTCCGGAACGTCGATATGCGGTACCGCGGCCGGGCCCCAGACCTCGTCCTCGCCGACGATCAGCAGGTCGATCCTGCCGGCATCGAGCAGGCGCAGCGCCATGGGCAGCAGCGGTGGCAGGTTGGTGGTGAACAGGATGCGGGCACCGCTGTCTTCCAGCTTATGGATCAGCTCGCGCTCGGCATCGAGCGGGCTCAGGTGGGCGAGCCGCGCGCCGGCCTTGGCGCCGCCGAAGAATCCGACCGGATGATAGGGCGAGTTGGGCAGGTACAAGGCGACAGGCGTGCCCGGGGTGACGCCGGCGCGCGCGATCAGCGCGCCGGCAAAGCCCTCGACCGCGCGGCCGAGGGCCGCATAGCCGATCCGGTGATCGCGATACTCGATCGCGTCCCGCTCGCCGTGCCGCTCGACCGATCGCTGCAGCATCGTCGCCAGCGAAATCGGCTCGATCGCGAGACCCCACGACAGGCCTTCGGGATAGGATTTCTCCCAGCAATGTCTGGTCATCGGACTGGCCCCAGGACAGGCCCCGGCGGCAAAGCCGGGGCCAGGCCGTTACCGAACACCGGCATTCCTGAGAGTTTCCGGGGTGAAGTCTTCTGGTGTGAGCTTGACGGAGAAGTCTGTGGGTGCGGTTTCGTTGGAGAACCCGACGGCGGTATAGCGTCCGGACTGGAGGTCGTAGATCGAGTCGACGCCGGTGCGGTAGACCGGGACCTGGTAATATTCCAGGCCGTAGCTGTCGCCGACGCGCCAGAGCTGGCCGCGCTGGTCGTAGCTGTCGGAGGTCACGGCCTGCCAGGTGTCCTCGTCGAGATAGAACACGCGCTTGGCATAGAGATGGCTGACGCCGGGCTTGAGCGTCGCCTCGACGACCCAGACCCGGTGCAGTTCGAAGCGCAGCAGGTCGGGATTGAGGAACTTGGGCTTGATCGCGTCGGCGCTTTTGATCTGGTCGGACGAGAGCTTGTAGTTGTTGTAGGGGACGTAGAATTCCTTGCGGCCGACCAGTTTCCAGTCGTAGCGGTCGGGCGAGCCGTTGAACAAGCCCAGCTGGTCGTTGGTGCGCAACCCGTCCGACGCGGTGCCGGGATTGTCGTAGGCGACGTTGGGCGCGCGGCGCACGCGGCGCTGGCCGGGATTGTAGGTCCAGGCCTCGCGGGGACCGGCGATCTGGTTGATGGTGTCATGGACCAGCAGCACCTCGCCGGCGAGGCGCGCCGGGCCGGTCACGGCCTGCAGGAAGAAGGTCTGGGTATTGCCGGTATCGAGGCCGGAGGCATAGGAGAACAGCACGGTCTCGTCGATCGTGATCGGGGTATAGTCGCCGCTCTCGGTCGGGTTGACCTGCAGGATGACCCGGTGCGAGGCGAAGCCCGAGAAATGCAGCAGATGGTTCCAGATCGCCTGCAGGCCATTGGTCGGGATCGGGAACGGGATGGCGCGCTTGGCGCCCTCGACGCCATTGCCGTCGGCGGTCAGCTTGGCGGTGCCGGCATTGGCGATGGCGGCATCCTCGATCACCTTGGGCAGCGCCGCGGTGCGGTGGGTCGGATAGACGGCGAGGAAGAAGTCGGGATAGCGCGTCAGCATCGCCTTCTGACCTTCGGTCAGCTTGTCGGCATATTGCGCCATGTTGGCGGCATTGATCTTGGCGATCGGCTTTTCACTGGCGAATGGATCGGGCAGATGGTCGCCCGGCTTGTAGCCGGCCGGCGGCGTCGCGATGCCGCCGTCATAGGCCGGGATCGTCTTCTCGGCGTTGCCGGCCTTGATCGCCCCCATCGGCGTCAGTGTCCGGCCCAGATCGGCCGCGGTCTGTGCCGCCACCGGTGTCGCGATCATCATGGCGACTACGAGCAGCGCCGCGCTATTGTTCAAAGCCCAGTTCATGACCGGCCTCCCTGATTATTATTATTCAGAACGAATATTTGATGTTGAGCGCCACGAAGTCGCGGTCGCTCAGCAGGTCCTGGCCCTTGCCGCCGAAGTAGCTCGTGTACGAGATCTCGGCCGCCCAGGCGTTCTGGTAGGTCCCGGTCAATCCGACATCGACCGCCTTGCGCCCTGCGATGAAATTGCCCGGGCTGGGGCCGGGCGAGGTGCCGTTGATGTCCTGGGCGAAGGACAGCGACGGCGAGAGGTTGACCGGGCCGATCGCGGCCAGGTAATCGGCGCTGACCCGGAGCCGGTAGCCCCAGGAGAACTTGGTCGGGAAGCCGCCGACCTGGACGTCCTGCGGCGCGGTGTTGGGATAGTTCGGGTTGGCGCTGACCGGCGTGTTCGGACCGTTGAACGGCAGGCTCTCATGGCTTTCCAGGCCCGGCACGTAATCGGCGCCGACCTCGCCCACGAACACCAGCTGGTCCGCCCCGAAATGCGGGCCGAACACCTTCGTGCCGGTGAACTGCAGCTGCTGGACGTCGTGATCCTCGTAGCCCTGCCAGGTGTAATTATAGAACTTGGTGTAGTTCGCCGCCGTGATGCCGCCGGCGCGCTTGATCAGGGCGTTGGTGTTGAGCTCGGCCAGGATCGCGGCCAGCGTTCCGGGGGCGGCCGCGTTCAGCGCCCGGCCCAGTTCGACGAAGCTCGGCGCCAGGCCCGCCTGGGTCACGTCGGCGAAGTTGATCTGCAGCGGCACGTCGAGCTTGTAGGAATATTCGCCCTGGAACGACCAGTCGCCGATCTGGGTGCTGAAGCTGACCGCCGGGGTCTTGATCGTCTGCGGATAGCTCACGAAATAATCCGCGGCGGCCCCGCCGCCCTGCAGCGTATAGGCGCCCAGGACCGAGCCGGCATTGGCCAGGATGGCGCCGGCCAGCGCCGGCTGGCCGGCCAGGATCGCCTTGGTCACGCCCGCGGTCACGACCGCATCGCCCCGGCCGAGCCCGGCCAGGGTGCCGCCCTGGCCGCCCGACTTCCAGCTGAGCAGCGGCAGGTTGCTGGCAGCCTGGATGTAGTAGAAGCCGAACTCGCTGTCGTTCAGCCAGGGGGCGGTATAGCGGAACGCCACGCCATACTGGTTCCAGTTCGTGGGCTCGCGGTCCGGCCCGCGCGGCGTCACCAGATTGCCCGGCAGCGTGAGGAAGCCCGGAATGAGCGGCTGGTCGGCGGCGAAGCGCTTGTCGGCGAAGCTGTCGCCGTTCAGCGTCTCGTAATTGCTGCCGGGCGAGGCCAGGTCGTTGGTCGAGAAATAGGTGCCGTTCGGGTCGATGTCGGTCTTCTGCCATTGCCACTGGTAATAGGCCTCGACCGACAGGTCGTTGGTGATCTTGGTCGAGAAATCCGTGACCGGGATCGGCAGGATCGCCTCGCGCAGTTCCGAGCCCGGCGAGCGCAGCGCCGTCACGTCGAACGGGTTGAACGCGTTGATGCCGCCCGGGATGAAGGTGCTCTCGCCCCAGTTCAGCGCCATCCGGCCGATGCGCGCGTCGACCCGATGGTCGAACACGTCGAAATGGCCGTAGCCATAGGCATCGAGCAGCCGGCCGCCGAAGCCCGCCTGGTTGACCGCCTCATGCGACAGCGGCTGGAAATCGGTGTTGTGCGAATCGTCGTTGATCAGGTCGATGAACTCGGTCGCGCGGGCAAAAAAGCCGAAGTCGTTCCGATCGAGCTTCAGCTCCTCGGTCGCCCGCACCGGCGCCGACACCGGGCCCTCGCCATAGTTCAGATCGCCATTGTCCTGGTTCGTGCTGGCGCTGTTGCCGCCGTTCGCCCGCCCGATCAGGTTCGGATCGCGGCCCTGCACCCGGTTGATCACACCGGCCGAAACCGTCGTGTCAAAACTGCCGTCCCAACCGCCGACCGTGAAATCCGTCGCAAACGCCGGACCCGCCGAAAGCAAAACACCGCCCGCGACCGAACCCAGCAAAACCCAACGCAGATCAATCCCTCTGCCCATCTCAAGTCTCCCCCC
>Ga0302310_10002335_pt1 | contig 15330 bp, 10 predicted proteins | sample III_Palsa_N1_2_FD_200451 | JGI IMG/M metagenome (GOLD analysis project Ga0302310, IMG submission 200451) | Peat permafrost microbial communities from Stordalen Mire near Abisko, Sweden - III_Palsa_N1_2 | ecosystem: Environmental > Terrestrial > Soil > Palsa > Peat permafrost | place: Sweden...
ACAGGAAAGCGCGAGCCAGGCTGCCGCCGTCACCGCCAGCCAGAAGGCGCTGCAGCAGGCCCAATACCGCTACAAGGGCGGCATCGTCACCTACCTGGAAGTGGTGACGACGGAGAATGCGGCGCTGCAAGCCGAGTTGTCCGCCGCCAACATCCAGGCGCGGCGTCTCAACGCCAGCGTGTTGCTGGTCAAGGCGCTGGGTGGTGGCTGGCAGAATCACCTGAACCGGGAGGCGGATGCATCAGCTCCTGCCGCGGCTTCGACGGACGCGATGGCGTCCGCTGCGCATCCAGCATCGAACTGAGCGGATACCAGGGCCAGGGCGGCGGGAGCGGCGCATGGGCATTCATCGCATCTGCATGCGGGATCACATCCGCAATGCCATCGTTTCGCGCATTCTCGATGGCAGCACCCCGCCCGGCACACGCCTGAAGGAAATGACGCTGGCGCGCGAGTTCAACGTCAGCCAGGCGCCGGTGCGCGAAGCCCTGCGCGAGCTGGAAGCCCTTGGCCTGCTCCAGTCCGAGCGCTATCGCGGCACCTGCGTGCGCAACATCGACCTGGAGGAGCTGCGCGAAGCCTACGAACTGCGCGCCGCTATCGAGGAATCGGCGGCGCGGCTGGCCGTCCCCTGCGCCAAGGCCGACCTGGACAAGCTCGAAAGCGATCTGAAGCTGATGCGCCGCGCCAATCGCGAGCACGACACCGACGCCTACATGGACAGCGCGGTGAACTTCCACCGTCACATCGTGCAGATGTCCCGCAACCGGCTCTATCTGCGCGCCTGGGAACACATGGCCTGGGACATCCGCGCCCGCATCGCCGTACAGCGCATCGGCCTGATTTCCTCATACACCGAGGAACGCAAGCAGATCGTCGCCGCCCTGCGCGATGGCGATGGCGAGAAGGCCGGACAGCTGCTGCGCTACATCCTCGGCGAACTGCTGCTGCGCCTGGCAAAGATCCAGCACGCCGCCAACATCGAAGCCGCCACCGCGGCGACAGCCGGCGCTTGAAGCGGCACTAACGCTCCGCAACATTTCCAAATCAACCCTGGCGCCCGAATCCGGACTCGAACCAGGGCGGTCCCGCGGCCGTGGATTTTAAGTCCTATGCGTATACCGTAACTTATTATATTTATTTAATAAATTTAGACGGCACGTCTGACTGCGAAAGAAAATGTGTAAATAATCCTCAGCATTTCACCTGGCCACAAGCGGCTGGATGTCGACTTTTTTGTGCCGTTGTCACTGGAGAGTCGTCAAGGGGCCAACAGCAGGCGCTCGACTGCCGATTCTCGCCGCTTGAAAGCAGCCATTCGTAAACCTACCACACCGTTCGGCGTACAGCCCTGTCATTTGATTGATGCAATCGTACCGGGCGCCGACTTCCTATCAAAAGTCTCCTCCTTGCCCGAATCCTCTGTTCGTGGGTCACGGTTTGGAAAGGCCCGGTGCAGGACCACCGGATCGACTTTCTACCTCACCCATGTCGGTCGATGATCGGCGACTTAGCTCGGCGCATCCATTTTGCATACCATTCAGCAAGAAAAGTCCTGCTTTCAGTCAGGTATGCAGCTGAGGCTGGCACCGACACTTCAATTTCCGTTCCGGCACCTTTGCGGCTCTTGATCGTCAGCTTCGCGCTCAACTTCTGCGCCCGCTCCCGCATCCCGGTAAGACCCCAGTGATCGGCGCGCACGCCGTCAATGAGAACCTGATCGTCGATGCCGGACCCATTATCGGTAATTCGAAGCCTTAGTCTTGCGGTTTCAAAGTCAAGTTCCACTTCAATCATGCTGGCGTTTGCATGATTGAACGAGTTGTAAATTGCCTCTCTTCCGAGCAGGTAGAGTTCTCCGGCGCACATGCGATGTAGCGGCCGGGACTGTCCTACTACGACAACCCGGAACTCAGACCCGTCGAGCGTGTTGAACTCCTCGCCGGCCCGGGCCAGGGATTCCGGCAATTCCAAGACCTCCGCTCCGACCTCGCGGAGATCGAGCACTAGCTTGCGGCCCTCAAGCATGACACGGTCCGATTGCTCCAGTGTCTCAATGAAAACGGCACGTGCCGGCTCATTGAAGGCGAGTTGAGATGTGGCACTATTGAATCTGAGGAGCAGCCCCTGGATGCCCTGAAAAAAGGTGTCGTGCAGATCGCGAGCGATGCGCTCCCGCTCCGACAAACGTTCAAGCATCCGCGCCTTGATCTGGCCGGCCAATTGCCGAACCCTGAACCTGTACAGCAGGTAAAGGAGCAATGCCGACGCCAAAAGGCAGCTCACAAGAAACCATGTCGTCTGGTAGAACGCGGCCCCGATATTGAAGTCCAAGGTCGCCCCGCCCTCGTTCCATACACCTTCATCGTTGCTGGCGATCACGCGAAACCTGTAGTTTCGCGGGCTAAGATTGGTGTAAAAAGCCTGCCGGCGCACGCCTGGGTCCTGCCATTCCTTATCCCACCCTTCGAGCTTGTATCGGAATCGCACCCTTTGAGGAACACCGAGGCTCAGTGCGGTGTAGTCAATCTCCAGGTCTCTGATCAGTGCGGGGAGCCTGAGGGATTGAGAAGGAGAATAATCACGGTGATCGGCCGTGACATTCTCGATATGCACGGGGGGCGCCAGGGTATTCCGTTGCAAGTCACCCGGATCGATCATTTGCACGCCGACTTCGTTCGAAAACCAGAGCGTGCCGTCGGGAGCGGTCGTTGCGGAGGGCGCAAAGTCCGATCGTCCGGACTGCGCGCCATCGAAGACATCCAGGGTTTCAACCGTCACCTCGGGAGCCGCGCTGCTCCACAAGGCTTCGAGCTGTTTAGCCGGAATTTTTGAATAGCCACAAGGCTGGGACAGCCACAGATCTCCGTTTCCCGCCATGATTAGAGAATTGACCTCCTTACAAGGCAAGCCATTCTTATCATCAAGAATTTTCCATATTCCGTTCTTCCAACCAGCGGCTCCCCCAGTCGTGTTGGCCCAGATTGATCCGTCGGGACCTGGAAGCAGACCTCCAATGCGGTAGTGATTTTGGCCAGGAGGCCACAAATCGACGGTGTCCAGCTTGCCGTCACGCAGTACACCCAGCCGACCGTCACGCAGTCCGAGGACAATGCCGCTCTGCCGTCCGGCTGCAATGACCATTGCTGGAGGTACGCGGGTAGCAGGATATTCTTCCACGACCTTGCGATCACGTACACGGAGCAGTGACTGCGGGTTGACCGTCAAAACCCATATATCGTTGGCCGAGTCTTCGGTCATGCTCACGACCATGCCCAGTTGTTCCCGCCCGTCTGGTTTCAACAACCAAAAACTTCCGTGTTCGAAGACGTAGAGCTGATTGTCGACACCTACCCATAAGACGCCGATGTGGTCTTCGAGAAGAGCAGTTAACCGAGCAGGTTTTGCATGAAAATCTCGGGGCGCAGATGGGTGAAGGTCACACCCGACCACTCGATGTAGCGCTCGATGAACTGATGCCACCCGTAGTGGGCCAAGGTTGCGGCGCTGGTCTATGTCGCCGCATTCGCACCGGATCAGGGCCAATCCGCGGGTAGTCAGGGCAAGCCCTACGGACAAACCCCGGGAGTAGCGGAACTGCGGCCCCTGGCGGACGGATTTCTGGTGCTCACCCCAAAGGGAATCCGGGATGACTTTGCGCCCGACCTGACCTCCGCGGAAAAGGAACTGCTCCTTGCAACCCAGGTTCCGACCCAAGGTGCCGCACTGGGTGGCACGGTGTCTTCCGCAGCGTGGAGAACCAAACCGAGCTGGTTCGTGATTGCGTCGAATGACCGGATGATCGCCCCTGACCAGCAACGCGACGAGGCCAAGGCCATGAACGCCAAAGTGATCAAGGTTCCAACCAGCCACGTCGCCATGCTGGCCGCGCCGAAACTCGTTGCCAAGGTGATTGGCGACGCAGCGTCAGGCAAGGCGGCACCGACTCCTCCGGGCGGCCCCTAGCACCGGCTGGTAGTCGAATCACCCCTACTTGACGAACGCCCCTCCTCCAGCCGACTTCCCCTACCGGCAGCGCTCGTCAATCTTGCCGGGTTCGGTTAACACCACAACTGGACCCGGCTTTTCTATGGGCATGCATAGGAGATATCAGATGCGTTGCCTGCGAGCGCAACTGGTCGATGCAACACACTATAGCTGCCTAGGCAGCGGGGGTGTTGCAGATGAAGTACAGAACCCGGACTTTCTATACTGCGGAGCAGAAAGCCCTGATGTGGGAACGGTGGAAGCGTGGAGATTCGCTTCATAAAATCGCCAAGCAATTTGATCGATACCACATCTCTGTGCGAGGCATCATCGCCGCGACCGGGGGCATTTTCCCGCCGAAGCGGGGCCGCTCCCGATTGGCGCTGACGTTGGCAGAGCGTGAAGAGATATCCCGATCCGTGGCGGCCGGCCAGTCTGCCCGATCGATAGCGGCAGTTCTTGAAAGGGCTCCTTCCACCATCAGCCGGGAGATCAAACGCAACGGCGGAGCTGAAGGCTACCGGGCGAATCAGGCCGATCAATCCGCCTGGGATCGAGCCCATCGACCCAAGATGAGCGCATGTACGCTCGATTGACCCACCCTATGCATAATTAACTGATCCACTCGAAAGTGGCCGGCCTGCCTGATGCGCCCTCGTGCTGACGTTCTCAGCCTGGGTCAGAATTCAACATACAAGAGGGTTCGAACCTCGCGCACGCTTACAGCCGAACGACACATCATGTACTGGGGAGTAATCTGGCCAACGAAGAAGCGCCCGGAGGGAGTCCCCCACCGGGCGCTTGACAACTCAATACACTAGCACCCGTAGCCCGTGCAGGTACCGCCGCTGCTGCTGCCGGTGGTGGTGACGGTGCGCGTGTCGATGCGTCCATACAGGCCATCGGCTTCGCCATTGATGCCGGCCGAGAAAAACAAGGTGTTATGCGGCTGATTGTCCGCATCGTTGCCAAAGGCAAGACCCCACAACCCCGGGTAAGCGATCGCCGCGCCGGTGCTGTCGCTGAGTGCGCCAATAAAAGCGCCAGTGCCCGCATCGTAGGCGTTGATCCTGCCGTCGCCAAAATTGCCGACCAGCAGGTCGCCGCTGAACGCGCCGAAGTCGGACGGCGCCAGGACCATGCCCCAAGGCGCATTGAGTGCACCACCCGTGGGGATCAGATGCTGCAAGAAATTGCCGTCGAGATCGAATACATCGACCAGGCCGAGTCCGGCGCCGTTGGCATTGTCATGATTGTCCGGCGCCAGCTGCTGCGCGAATGCGACATACAGCTTGCCGCCAAGCAGCGCGAGGTTGAACGGCGCATATCCGGCGGGCAGAGTCGGGTCCTTGAAAGTACCGGCCGGCGTCACCTTGGCAAAGCTGGCATCGAACACATCGACCTTGTTGTTGTGGAGGTCGGCGGCGTACAGGCGGTTTCCGCTTGAGCTGGTCGCTAAGGCCAGGCCCTTGTAGACCGCGCCACCGGCGCCGTCATCGTACATAATCACGGTCGCGTTCCCGGTCCTGGGGGACCAGCCGGATAGCGTGCCGCCCTCGCCGTCGTAGATAAACTCGGCGGAGCCGGAGCCCGCCGCATTGCTGATCACAAAATCGGTATTGCCCGTGTAGAGCACGACGCCGGTAGGATCGGCATCGGCGCCCTTGCCGTCCGGCCCCTGGCCTTGCGGGAAGGTCACGGTCAGGGCCTGCGCCGCGCCATTGCCGTCGTACAGGGTCGACGTTTGCGTACCGTTGTTGGCAATCCATACCGGGCCGGTGGGCTCGAAGGCAATGCCCCAGGGATTCACCAGATTGGCATCCTGATGCGCGGCGCTGATGCCGCTGGCACCATCCGACACCAGGATGGTGGTCGAATAGACGGCCGTAGTGGTCGTCGTGACTCCATTACCACTGCCACCGCCGGAACACGCCGCGAGGGCGAAAGCGCAGACACCCAGCAGCGGCGCATCCTTCAAGCCATGCTTCAACCTCATTTTGCATCTCCTTATTGCGTGGGCACATGCCCTCGATAGATGAGTACCGGCCGCGCCGAAGAACGATGCGCTTGCACAGAACCTTTCAAATGCGGGAGCCGCCGGTTCCGCAGCTCAGTCAGACTGACCGCGTTGGCGCCGATGCCTCGATTGCCCTACATGAAAGAACTCTGCGTTCATACTCGCCGGTGTACCCCATTGCATACCGCGGCGGTCTATCGGATATTCCTCGCAGCGCAATCCATATTGCTTACTGGGGGGCTGGAATAAAAAAGTGGCACCGGCGGTATACCCAGTATGGAATAGAGGGATCCGGATGAGCGACAACGGGCTGGCCAAGCGCTTCGAATCGACGGTCTCGCCGCACCTGGATGCGGCCTACAATCTTGCCCGCTGGCTTGCGCGGGACCCGCACGACGCCGACGACGTGGTGCAGGAGGCCTACCTGCGCGCCTTCCGCTTCTTCGGCGGCTTTCGCGGCGGCGACGGCCGCGCCTGGCTACTGGCAATCGTACGCAACACCTTCTACACCTGGGTGGAGCAGCGCCGCCGCCACAAGTCCGATGTGGAATATGACGACGCCAGCATCGGTCTACAAATAGCGGAGGCAAGCGGAGACGAGGCTTTGCACGGTACCGATCCTGAGAAACTGCTATTACGCGCGGCCGACCAGCAGCTGGTCGAAGCCGCGCTGCTCAAGCTGTCTGCGGAATACCGCGAAATCCTGGTTCTGCGCGAACTGGAGGAACTGTCCTACAAGCAGATTGCAGAGATTATCGACGCGCCGCAGGGAACGGTGATGTCGCGCCTGTCGCGGGCACGCGTCCAGTTGCGGCGGCAAATCGAAACGATGGATCAATGATGAACACGATGAATTGCGAAGAAGCGCTTCAATTGCTGCCCGCTTACGGCGACGGCGAGCTCGACCTGCCGCGCGTGCTGGCGCTGGAACAGCACGTCGATGGCTGCGCCGCCTGCGCCGCGGCCCTGCGTCTCCAACGCGCGTTGCGGCAGGCCGTCCGCAGTGTTCCTTACCACCGCGCCCCGGATACGCTGCGCGCCCGTCTGCGTGCCCAACTACCACTAGCGGCGGGAGCTCCGGCGCCCACCGCCGCGCCCTTGCCGCGAGCACAACCGCACCGGCGCCGCGACTGGTCCCGCTGGGCCATGCCCATCGCCGCCAGCCTGGCCCTGGCGGTGGGCCTCAACGTGATGCTGGAGACGCAGCGCGGGCAGGACGCCTTGCGCGACGAACTGATCGCCGGCCATGTGCGCTCGCTGCAGGGGGCGCATCTTTCCGACGTCGTTTCCAGCGACCAGCACACCGTCAAGCCTTGGTTCAACGGCAAGCTGGACTACGCACCGCCGGTGCGAGACCTGGCACAACAGAATTTTCCGCTGCTCGGCGGTCGCCTAGACTACATCGCGCATCGCCAGGTGGCCGCGCTGATCTATGGCTCGAGCAAGCACTACATCAATCTGTACATCTGGCCATCAACGGACGGCGAGCTCGTGCCCGGCGGGCGCAGCAGCGAAGGCTACAACCTGGTGCACTGGCGTCATGAAGGTATGGACTACTGGGCCGTATCCGATCTTAACTCCCAGGACTTGCGTCATTTCGCCGAATTGCAGATCGAAGCAGTAACGGATAAGGCCGCGAATAAGCCGAATACTTAGTACCCGCTTACGCACCAGCGATATCCGAGCTCGCCACTCACCCACCTTCGTGTGGAACTGAGCGTGTGCAACGCTAAAGGCCTGGATATTCGACTCATAGACATCCCCTATTTCATTTATCCAAACAAACAATTTCACTTTGCATCGACTGGTTCCTAGGCTGGCGTCTCTTTCACCTGGAGGAACCAATGACTAATTTAGAAACCTATCGCCCCGGCCTGGGCATGAGACGTTTGTCCGTCGTGACGATGCTGCTTTTGAGCTTGACCGACACAGCCACGGCACAAACGCTGACGCGCGACAACGGCTCGCCCGTCGGCGACAACCAAAACTCACAGACCGCCGGCCCCGAAGGGCCGACTCTGCTACAGGATTCGCAGCTGATCGAGAAACTGCAACGCTTCGACCGCGAGCGCATTCCCGAGCGCGTGGTGCACGCCCGCGGTACTGGCGCCTTCGGCGAATTCGTCTCGGTCGGCGATGCCTCGGACCTGACGAGGGCCATCCCGTTCGTGGCGGCGGGCAAGACCACGCCGGTATTCGTGCGCTTCTCCACCGTGATCCACCCCAAAGGCTCACCTGAAACACTGCGCGATCCGCATGGATTCGCCACAAAGTTCTACACCGAGCAGGGCAACTGGGATCTGGTGGGCAACAACCTACCGGTGTTCTTCATCCGCGACGCCATAAAGTTTCCCGATATGGTGCACTCACTCAAGCCCTCGCCGATAACCAACGCCCAAGACCCGAACCGCTTCTTCGATTTCTTCAGCCATGAGCCGGAAAGCACCCAGATGCTGAGCCTGGTCTATTCCGACCTGGGCATTCCGGCGTCCTACCGCGCCATGGATGGCAACGGCGTACACGCCTTCAAATTCGTCAACGCCAAGGGTGAGGTGCGATACGTCAAGTTCCATTGGAAGAGCCAGCAAGGCATCAAGACCCTGTCGCGCGAGGAAGCAGCGAAGGTGCAAGCCGAAGACTTCAACGATCTGACCGACGATCTCTACGGCGCGATCAAGCGCGGCGAGTATCCGAAATGGGACCTGTACGTGCAGGTGCTCGACGCCGACGCCCTGAACAGTGCGTTCACGTTCGATGCGCTTGATCCGACCAAGGTGTGGCCGGGTGTGCCGGAGCGCAAGCTGGGCACAATGACGCTGAACAAGGTGCCGGATAATTTCTTTGAAGCGACGGAAGAATCCGCATTTGCACCGTCGCGCCTGATCCCAGGCATCGAGCCTTCCGAGGACCGCTTGTTGCAAGGCCGGATGTTCGCCTATGCCGATACGCAGATGCATCGCCTGGGCCCTAATTTCCAGCAGATTCCGGTAAATCGGCCCCTGGCGGAAGCTGCCAACTACAACCAGGACAGCTATGGCGATCAACGGCAGCGCAAAGGCGACGTGAACTATCAGCCGTCCGCGGCCGGCGGCGCACTGGCCGAGGATGCGCAGTTCCGTTACGCGCAGACCCGACTGAGCGGTACCACGCAGCAGCGGAGGATCGCGCGGACCAACAACTTTGAGCAAGCCGGCGCCTTCTACCAATCACTCGGCAAAAAGGATCGTGACGACCTCATCGGCAACCTCGCTGCGGATCTGGGCCAGGTGCGCGATCCTCAGATCAAACAGACCATGCTGAGCTACTTCTACAAAGCGGACGCCGACTACGGCGCCCGGCTGACCAAAGCAGTCAGCGGCGACCTTGCGGACGTCCAGTTGCGTGCAGCGCGGCTGTCCGACAACTGATCCCCTGATGTGCTGCGCGCCGGCTTACGGCGGCGCGCAGCTTTTTTTTGGACGAACGACGACATGGGAACCCACAACCCCAGATGTACGTTGCACCTTCGGCTGCTCGCTGCGAGCCTGATCGCGCTGTTACTGAGCCTCCCAGCTACAGCCGATTCCCCTACGGGCAGCGCTGCTGCAGTGCCGCAAGCCGCACGACCCGCCGCGGAAATCCGCCAGCATCTCGCCGACTACCTGTTCGACGCCGCGCGGGTCGGCGACGACGATATCCTGCGGGAATTCATCGCTGCCCACTTCAATCTCAATGTCCGCACCGAGCAAGGCTATACCGCCGTGATTCTTGCCGCTTACCACGGCCATGAGAGCAGCGTTCAGCTGCTGCTAGATCATGGCGCCGATTCCTGCGCCAAGGATAATCACGGGAATACCGCCCTGATGGGGGCGCTGTTCAAAGGCGAGTTGAGCATCGCGCGCACGCTGGCCGCTGCGCCTTGCGATCCTGACGAGCGCAACAATGCCGGGCAGACTGCCGCAATGTACGCAGCCCTGTTCGGGCGCGTGGAAATCATCAAGCAGCTGAAGGACCGGGGCGCGGACCTTGACACCCGGGATGCAGCCGGAAATTCGGCCAACAGCATTAACGCCGCTACGCACTGAGGAGGCTGGGCTGTTTCTACGGCTGTGTCCGATCCTCGCGCACCAATCAAACGACCGCAACCACTCTTCGCGAGCGAGATGGCCTGAGCCGGTTCCTCGATTGACCGTCATCAGTGCAGTCGTTTCAAGCAGCCCACCGGGCGTTCTCATCGAATTTAGCGATATCGTACAAGAACGGATCCCTGCCCCAGATCGAGCGGAACCAACGCTGCGAGGCGATTGCCGCCGATGCCGACCCATGGCTCGCCATACGCGTGACGACCGCAGGCATCGAGCCAAGCCTTCTTGATGAAGCATACCGGCGCCTAATTTTCGACCGAAAGTAAATCCTGGGGCGGAATATTATGGCGGCGCTTTCGGTCATTTTAATGACAACTATCCTGCCGCGTAATTTTTTTTTGCGGCGGGAATAGCCTCGTTTGTCCGCCGGTTATGGATAGCGATGTCCCACTGCCGCGGGATCATTTGATCCTGCTAGGGAGACTGTTGCCGCTCGTATAGTGCGCGCAGTCCGCGGGAGTGGTGCATCGCTCTGATACACGAACTATCCACTACCGGGAGCGACATTTTATGAATCGAATCGTCAAGGGCGGCACACTAGCCCTGTTTCTAAACGCAGGCTTGGCCGGCGCAGCGCACGCCGATCCACAGGTCCAGATGGATAAACGGGATTCAACTTTCGATGCGGGGCCAATCAGGATCACCCTTGGGGGCTTTACGGAGCTGGCAGGAATCTATCGCAATCACGACGAGCAGGGCGACGTAGGCTCGAGCTACTACAAGATCCCATTCCCTGGATTTAGTTCCAACTATGCGGTCACCAATGCGACTTCCGCGCAGAACTCGCAGCTGTACTACGAGCCGGAATTTCGCCTTTCTGCACGTCAGAGCCGCTTTGCGGTGCTGGCCCAGTATGGCGATAGCCAGGACAAGTTGGAGTACTACATGGAGACTGATTTCCTTAGTGCCGGAACTACCTCCAATTCCAACGAAAGCAACAGCTACACGCTGCGCATGCGCCACTTTTACGGCGACTGGCAGCACGGCGATTGGTCGCTGCTGGCCGGTCAGACCTGGAGCTTTGTGACTCCGTTCAGCCAGGGTCTGGAAATTCGCAAGCAATACAACCCGCTGACCATCGACGCGCAATACGTAGTGGGCTTCAACTGGGCGCGCCAGGCGCAGCTGCGCCTGGTCAAGAGCTTCGGGAAGTTTGCGGCGGTGGGTATTTCCCTGGAAGAGCCGCAGACCGCCGGCGTTCTCAATTCCAACCCCGGCGCCGGTTCGGGCACCACCGTCAATGGCACGGGCAGCAGCAGCGGGCTTTTGAATTCCGCCACCACCTACAGCGATGACGTGGCGCCGGACGTAGTCGTCAAGGGCGCCTTCGATCCAGGCTTCGGCCACTACGAAGTGTTCAGCCTGACCCGCTTCCTGCACGACCGCGGCAATGGTTCGTCTAACACCACGCAGGAGAATCACACGACAGTCGCGGAGAGCATCGGTGCAAACGTCTTGATTCCTGTCTTGCCGAAATTCCTTGAATTCCAGGCTAGCGGGCTGATTGGTCGCGGTAACGGTCGCTACGGTTCTGGGCAGCTTAACGATGCCGTGACCAATCCGGGCGACGGATCGCTCTCTGCCACACAGGAACAGCAGGTTCTGATTGGCATCGTAGGCCATCCCACTAAACGTCTTGATACCTATGTCTATGCTGGCATGGAAAACCAGAAGGCGGCCTATGGTGACGGGGGCAAGGCCGGCGCCAACGCCGGTTGCAATGAGAATCCGGCCACTTCCGAACCTGTGACGACTCCGGCCACTCCCATAACGACCAACCTGGCTTGCACCGGTTTCGTCGGCAACGAGCGTATGGTCGCTTTCGGTGTCTGGTGGAAGGCCTACAAGGGAACGTTAGGCAACTTCCAGATTGGCGCTCAGGGCACCTATCTGGCGAACCATACGCTTGCGGACGCCAGCGGCACCGTTGGATCCACTAAAGATCCAATGGGCTTCATTTCGTTTCGCTACTACCCGTTCCAGTAAGCGCTCTATTTAAGTCGAAAGGAAATCGGGAAAGGGGCGCTGAGGATGCTTTCAGCGCCCCTCTGCAGCCGAAGCCGCTACGCCAGGCATCGCTACGCGAATCTTGGGGCGATCCTGATATCACCGAAGCTGCCAACCAGGATCCCATTGTCCACGGGTCGTTCAGTCCAGTATTCGCCGCCCACGTCCATCCCAGGTGGGCGGCGCTTTTTGGACCAATCGGATAGAGGCGCCGTAGACGTTGCCGACGCCGCATCAGGCGCGTCAACAGATCACCGACACGCATCGCGTCCGAGTGGCACTGAAACAGCTTTCTCCGGTTTCAGGTCCGGCCCCGATTGTCCGCGAGTCACTATTCAAATCTCTTTGTAACTGTCAGCCGCGCGGCGATCGGTTCGAGCGGGTGGACATGAGTATCGGCTCGGCCGTCCGGAAATTCCGCTACTTCCGATTTCAGACGATCGACGTAGGTAAATTCGGCCGCATCGCTTTTGACGTTCAGCAGGTTGTAGATGCCGAGCGATGTGCTCCAGCCTTCGCGGAAGGCATAGCTGGCGTCGAGGTTGAACTCCCCAAAGCCTTTTCCGTCAAGCTGACCCGATGTTGTCAATCCGTGAGCGACGGCGTAGGCACAGTTTGGCGCAGATGTGTTTGGACTTGGCCCCGAGCCTGGGAAATCGTTGGCCACGGAAACGTCATTGCAAGGCCCGGAGGATAGCGGGAAGTTTCCAAGATAGCGGTATTCGAGCCCACCGCTCCAGGGACCCAGCTTGATCAGATAAAGCGCCAGCGATCCGGTCGCGATCGGCGCATCGGTGATATAGGTGCCCAGGTGTCCGGTGCCGTCGTCGAAATCCTGTTTGAAGCGCGTATGGTCCGCTGAGTAGCTACCGTATAGTTCCAGCCAGCGGCGGATCTTGTAGGTGGCATTGACTTCAAAACCGTAGCGCCGGCTCGCAGGCCCGGGCGCGTCCGTCCCCTCGTCTGGATCGATGATCGTTTCGGACGATTGATCCAGGTTGTAAAACGCTAGCGTGAAGCTCAGGTTTTTCCGAAACTCGGCGCGCATTCCGAGCTCCTCGCCGATCTGGCTGGCAATCAACGGCGTACCGGGAAGGTTCAGATCCAAACTGCGGGTCTGATTGACGCCGCGAATGTCGGCACTGTGAAAGCCGCGGCCCGCGCTCGCGTAAAACTCAAGTTGAGAGGCAGGGGTGAAGATCAAGCTGCCCTTGGGCTGGGGCAGGTTGCGCTGTGCCACGCCAGAATTGGTGTATGGCGTGTTGCCGTTTCCGGTCGATTCGTGCAGGGATGCGAGAAGATCATCGTCAGCTCCGCGCATGTAGTCGTCACGAATCCCGAGTACGCTGCGAAACCAGGGAGCCCAGTGAGTCGTCGCTTGGATATATACCGCCGTGCTCAACAGTTCAACTTGATCCGCATCGCTGAAGGATGGCGGATCGTTCGCGGCCTGTCCGATCGATAGCGGAATCCGCTTTACGGAAGGCAGGCGGCCGACCTGCAGCGCGTCGTAGCGCGTCAGCACACCAAACTGAAGCTCGTTTTCGATCGTAAACAACTGTGCTGGCAGCCGGTAGCTCGCCTCTGCGCCAGTTGTATCGCGAAATTCAAACTGACCCTCCTGGTCGCCGTTGACGGGATCCACCAGAAAGTGGGTGAAGTTGTTGAAGATGTGCAACTCGTTGTGGGAGTAATAGGCGTTTGCGGCAAATTGCCCGCCGCCGAGGGTCTGGTGAACCTGAAACGACAGGATACCGCGGGTCGCCCGGATGCCATCGGAGGGATCGAGCGAGCCGAAACCATCGGGGATCAATCCCTCGGTGATTGCGCGGACCGGTATATCAGTGGTGTTGGTCGAAAGGCCGTGATTGAGCGTGCCGGTCAATGAATACCCGTTTTCCTCGTCGCCGCGGCTGTAACGCAGCGCCAGGTTCTCCTTGCGCTGATCGTCCGAAGCGTCAAAGGGACCACCATAGTGCTGCAATTCCGCCGCTGCGAGCAGCTTGCCGCCGGCCAGAGACCGCGTCCCACCGGCAAACACACGCTGGAAATCGAACATCCCGGTGGTGACTGAGACCTGATCGGGGATCACATTCAGATAGTTGAGGCGCACCGATCCAACCGCACCGAAATCGCCCACATCGGCGTTGTAGGTACCCTTGGTATACGTCAATCCTTCCAGCAACTCGGGGATCAGGATGTTCAGGTCGGTATATCCCTGGCCGTGGGCATGCGTCGGCTGGTTAATCGGGACGCCGTCAAGGAACGTAGCCAGATCGGTGCCGTGATTGAGGTTGTAACCGCGGAGTTCGTACTGATTGGCTTTGCCTTCGCCGCTATGAGAGGTGGCGATCAATCCCGGAACGGTTTCCAACAGCATGCCGGGGCGATAGGCCGGCGTGAGATCGATCTCTTCCTGGCTCACCACACCATCACTCGCTGTCTGGGCGGTTCCCAGAAGCTCGAGCCGTTTGGCGGTTACGGTAACTTCCTGCAGCGCCTGAGCCTCCCGGGGTCCTTCGGTAGAAGCGCCAGCCGGCGCGTCAATCGAGGACGCAGCATTGGACGCTGTGGGCGCAGCTGCTTCCTGAGCTAATGCTGGCCAAGTGGCGGTGAGAAAGGTCGTCGCGGCGCAAGCAATTGGAACTGACAATCCGAGAGGAATGAAGACAGTCGACGAAAGCGTTGCTGCGCGCTGGATCGCATGTGAAAGCACTTTGGGTACCCCATACAAAGTGAAGCAGAGGCGGCCAGTACGGCCGCAATTGAATAGCTGCTTAACTCAGGAGAACAGGGGGTGCCCGGGAACCTAAAGGCGGACCGCGTGGAGATGCGGGCGCAACCACGGAAGATGCTTTTGCGACAGACGCCGCGTTTGAAGGTTCTTGGGTTAAAACAACACTTCGGGTCGCCGGAAGCGCCGGCGATGCGGAAACGGCAAACGAGCATTCGCCTCTGCTGTGTTCGCCCAACTTGCCAGACTCATTCTTTTCCGGCGACTCCGCCAGATCGACCAGTCGGGTTTTGGCGCCGCCAACCGTACAGAACGCCAGTGAGATGCCGCCCTGCCCCTTCGCCGAAAAGTCCGGCATGAAGCCCAACGGCACCAAGGCCCGCAGCACGAACAAGGCGAGCGCCACGCGCCAGGTGAAGATCACCCATTGCTCTTTTCTGCTGTGGTGGCGAGATACGGCG
>Ga0302310_10002337_pt1 | contig 15326 bp, 11 predicted proteins | sample III_Palsa_N1_2_FD_200451 | JGI IMG/M metagenome (GOLD analysis project Ga0302310, IMG submission 200451) | Peat permafrost microbial communities from Stordalen Mire near Abisko, Sweden - III_Palsa_N1_2 | ecosystem: Environmental > Terrestrial > Soil > Palsa > Peat permafrost | place: Sweden...
ACCGGCTCCGGAATTTTAGCCATGGCCGCCGCATCGCTATTGCACCGAAAGATCCTCGCGACCGACATCGACCCCTGGTCCGTGCGTGTGACCCGCCAGAACGCCGCCTTGAACGGTCTCACCCCCCTGATCCGCCCAGTGCTCGCCACCGGCTGGCGCCATCGCGCGATCAAGCGCGCCGCGCCCTACGATCTGGTCTTCGCCAATATTCTGGCGCGCCCGCTATGTAAAATGGCCCGCGATCTGGCGCTCCATCTCGCTCCTGGGGGTGTGGCGATCTTGGCGGGCTTACTCGCGTCGCAGGAACGCATGGTGCTGGCGGCGCATCGGCGGCACGGGTTGAAATTGCTGGCGCGGGTGTGCGAGGGCAATTGGACCTGCTTAATTCTCAAGAAATGACAAAGTCACACGGGCTCATTCCACCCTGAATGTCCAACTGTTAAACACAAGGCACGATCGGGTCGATTGTGAGATGTCGCCCGTCGACAACCAAATCGGGCTCCGGATGCGCTGCCAAACCAACCGCGCCGTCCGCCAGGTCATTACGAATAGCGCCACAAAGATTGGAAATATAGCCCGTACTATGCCAGCTACCGGTCGCATCCTGCTCGAACACTGAGCCCCCGCCATCGTTAGACATAAAGATGATCGCCTCCGGCGCATTGGGCTGTAGAACGATAAAGCGCGCCTTGCACTTGGGAACGGAGTAAAGGATCAGACAAGTCGGCGTCGTGCTGCCCGCCCATAGGCTGGAGCTCAACTGATAGAAACTCGCCGGTAAGTTTCGACCGGCTGGATATATATCGACGCGGCCTGCCATTTGCTCAGGCGTCAACTGATACGGGCTGTTTGCTCCGACACCGTAGGGACTGATCAACGCCATAGCCAGCCTCGCGCGCGAGCTTATCATGTCCGCGTTCGGACCAAGGCGAGTTTGGCTTAACTCCGCTAGCGCCGCCGCACCCCAGCGCGCGCCATCGAACTTCAGCGACGCGAAATCAAACTTATCCGGTGCAATCCGCCCAGACTTCAATCGCGCCACCTGATCCGCCACCATCAGGCGCGCGGGATCGGCAATCGGCGTAAATAGCACGAGTACCAGCCCGAGAAACACGTAGGCTCCGATAAAATTGGTGATCTCCAAGCGCTTCATCCACGCCGGCGCGGGCACCAGCGTAAGGCCGTATCCGACGGCATAGCAAGCGCCAAGAGCAATGATGGCGGCGGCGAATATTCGTTGTTCGGTCCAACCATATTCGCCGACGCGCAGCCCCAGCGCCCAAATCGCCAAGCCCACCAGCGGGATCAACTCGACCGCCGCGATGGTACCCGCAGCACGCTTGACCCAGTTGATCGCTTGCGGCGCGGTTCCATCCTGATAGGCACAATTCAGGAAAAACACCAATGAGCCCGCCGCGATCAGCAGAAGAGTCGCGGCGAAATTGGTTTTCCACAACGGCGCCAGCGAAATGAACGGCAGGCTCACCAGAAACCCCAGCAAAATCACCGCAAGCGCCGGCAACAGCCACGAGAACAGGGTAAGGGCGAGCGAACGTGCCCCTCGGATCAGTGCCGGTTGCACATCGGTAAGATGCAACGCCACCGCGACCGAAAGCGTGATCGAAGGAAATAGAAACCATAGCCGATCGATCAGGTTCGAGAAAAACCCGACATTCAGCAATTGGAACAATCCCGCGCCAAGGGCGAGCACGAGGTGAAACACGATCGCGAATACAGCCGCCAGCACGAGCTGTACGGCAATTTTCCAGGCGGTATCGAAGTGGCGCGGATAGGAGGGAACCAACCGCCGCTCGGCGACCTGGTCGGTTACCAGCACATGGGCGACGAACAGACTCGGCATCAGAGCCCACAACAGTTGCCAAGACGGAAAAATTTGATCGCCATTACCGAAAGGCTCGACGCGAAGCCGGGCGGCGTCGAAATAGCCTAGTACTACCAGCATCAGCGTTACTACGGCAATCCATATCAACAGCGAGCGTGCGGGGATCTGGCCCAGCGCCTGCAGAGGGGCAAGTGGAACGAACAGGGCAACCAGAAATAGCGGATCGAAGACCTCCGGCTCCGTAGCCGGCCAGAAGTGCGGCGAGCCGGCGGCCTTCGCTAGAAGATAAAGCGCGGCGGCTTGAACGCACGCAATCGCCAACCTCACCAAAAAGACCGACACTTCGGGCGGCCGCTCGCTGCCCTGACTTACCGCGCTCATCACGTTTCCCTTGTTATAATTTTGCCGCCCGAAAGGAAGTCTTCTTTTTGTGAACAAAAAGAAGCAAAAAAACTTTGTCAATTAGCTCAAATCAAAACCGCCGAAAATCCCGCCTTAACCAGCTCCACGCCCCCAGCAGCATCCCCAGCACTCCCCAGGTCGCATTCTGGTTCACGATCGCGAGCGTACCCAAACTCACCGCCGCCACCGACACACCCGAAGGCGAGCGGATCAGCGTGAGCAACCCCGCATAGAGTGCCGCCGCACCCCAGCCATACCATCCCTGCAACCACAGCGTGATGTTCCTTGGTATGCAAGACAGCGGCGGATCGACCCCGACGCAGATCGCCCCCCACTCCCGCGGTTCCACATAAACCGCGCGGAACTCCATCATCAGCGCCAAAGTCACCCCTACCAGCGCCAATCCCATCACATCGCCGATAATTGGGTGCTTCTGGTGGAATTGCAGCATCATCGTCCGGTCCCTATGGTGCCCGCGTTTGATCACTTGTTCAGGAGCCGCGGTCAAGTCAATGGCCACTACGCCGAGTTTTCAGGAGATGATCCTGCGCCTGCACGAATTCTGGGCCAAGCAGGGCTGTGTGATCCTGCAACCCTACGACATCGAGATGGGCGCCGGCACCTTCCACCCCGCCACGACCCTCCGCGCGCTCGGCGAAAAGCCCTGGAACGCTGCCTACGTTCAACCCAGCCGCCGCCCCGCCGACGGCCGCTACGGCGAAAATCCCAACCGCCTCCAGCATTATTACCAATACCAGGTGATCATGAAGCCGAGCCCCGCCGCCGCCCAAGACCTGCTGCTGGCCAGCTACCGCGAGATCGGCCTAGACCCCGCGCTCCACGATTTCCGCTTCGTCGAAGACGACTGGGAAAGCCCCACTTTGGGCGCCTGGGGCCTGGGCTGGGAGGTCTGGTGCGACGGGATGGAGGTCGGCCAATTCACCTATTTCCAGCAAGTCGGCGGCATTCCGGTAGTACTGCCCAGTTTCGAGATGACCTACGGCCTCGAGCGCCTGGCGATGTATGTGCAGGGGGTCGAGAATGTCTACGACCTTGATTTCAATGGTGCCGGCGTGACCTACGGCGACGTTTTCCTACGAGCCGAGCGCGAGTACAGCGCGCATAATTTCGAATTTTCCAACCCCGACATGCTGAGTCGACACTTCGCCGACGCCGAAGCGGAGTGCCGTTCCTTACTGAATGCCAAGCTTGCTCTGCCGGCCTACGACCAATGCATCAAGGCCAGTCATTTGTTTAATTTGCTTGATGCTCGCGGCGTTATTTCGGTCACCGAGCGTGCTGCCTATATCGGCCGTGTCCGAGCTCTGGCCAAAGCCTGTTGTGAAGCCTGGCTAGCCGGCGAGCTCGCATGTGCGGTTTGATCGGCTCCCCTAAATTGATGGGGGTCTGGGGCCTCCAGGCCCCAGCGGGTCCAGGGCTGGCCCTGGCCTTCCCTTCGTTTTCGTAAGAGTTCCCGATGCCCGAATTCCTGCTAGAACTTTTCTCCGAAGAGATCCCCGCCCGCATGCAGGCGCGCGGTGCCGAGGATCTGATGCGTCTCGTCGGCGAAGCGTTGTCCCCGCTCGGCATCAGCCGGATCGAACCTATATACGGCCCTCGCCGTATTGCCTTGGTCGCCCAGGTCAACGACAGCGTGCCTGAGTCCAAGGTCTCCGAACGGGGTCCGCGGCTATCTGCCCCCGAGGTGGCGCTCGCCGGTTTCCTCCGCAAACACAATGCTGTCCAGGCGGATGTGCGACAGGAGGGCGATTTCTGGGTGCTGGATAAGAGCTCTCCCGCGCTGCCCGCCGCAACGCTGATTGCCGAACGTCTGCCCGCGCTGCTCCGCCGTTTTCCCTGGCCCAAATCGATGCGTTGGGGGGGCACCTCCGCTTTCACCTGGATTCGCCCGCTCAAGCGTATTTTGTGCCTGCTCGATGGTGTTGTGGTCCCCTTCACGCTGGCGGAGGCCGGCGACGACGGCCACCGTCTGGCGTCCTCCAACCTTACCGAGGGGCATCGCATGATGGCGCCCGGCAGTTTCGCGGTGACAGGTGCCGCCGATTGGCGCGAGAAATTAGCCAAAGGTTTCGTGGTGTTAGAGGCCGGCGAACGCCGCGCGCTGGTCGAGCATGGCCTCAACCAGATCGTGACCCGCGAGCGAAATCTTGCCATCGTCTTCGATCCCGGCCTGCTCGACGAGGTTGCGGGGCTGGTCGAATGGCCGGTTCCCCTGCTTGGCCGCATTGATGACGACTTCATGGATCTGCCCGCCGAGGTGATGCAGGTCTCGATGCGAGTCAATCAGCGGTACTTCGCGACACGCGACGCCTTCGGCCAGGCCGCGCCATTCTTCGCCTTCGTCGCCAACATCGAGGCCGCGGATGGCGGCGCCACCATCGTCGCCGGCAACGAACGCGTGCTGCGCGCACGTTTCGCCGATGCCCGCCATTTTTGGGACCTCGATCGCAAGCAGCGTCTGGAGAGCCGGGTTGCCGCGCTCAAACGCGTCATCTTCCACGCCGAACTCGGCACCCAGGATGAGCGCGTTACCCGACTGTGGAAACTCGCAGGGCACCTGGCGGAAACAATCGGCGCGAATCAGGCGCTTGCCATCCGCGCGGCAACCCTCGCCAAGGCCGATCTCACCACCGGCATGGTCGGCGAGTTTCCTGAACTGCAAGGCATCATGGGCAGCTATTACGCGCTCCACGACGGCGAACCACCGGAAGTCGCGGCCGCAATCCGAGACCATTACGCGCCCAAAGGCCCGGGCGACGACGTCCCGACCGCCCCGGTCTCGATCGTGGTGGCACTCGCCGACAAGCTCGACTCGCTGGCGCAATTCTTCGCCATCGGTGAGAAGCCTACTGGCGCCGGCGACCCGTACGCGCTCCGCCGCGCCGCGCTTGGCGTTATCCGCATAATCCGCGAAAATAATCTTCGCCTTTCGCTGCGCGACGCGATCGGGTTTTCGCTCGAAGGCCGCCGCGAGTTTGTCGCCGAAATCCTCGACTTTCTGATCGATCGCCTGCGCATCCAGCTCCGGGCCGAGGGCGCCCGCCATGACGTTCTGGCCGCGATAGGGACCGACGACGACCTGACCCGGCTGCTCGCTCGCACCGAGGCGGTGGCCGCCTTGCTCGGCACCGAAGACGGCGCCAATCTCCTCGCCGCCTACAAACGCGCCGCCAATATCCTGCGCATCGAAGAACGGAAAGATGGCGCGATAACCGGCAAAACCGACCGCGCTCAGCTCATCCTGCCCGAGGAAGAGACCTTGGCGGCCGTCCTGGATGGTCTGGCGAACGTGCCGGATCTCCTCGCTCGGGAACAATTCTCGGTCGCAATGACCGAAATGGCCGCACTCAGGGTTCCGCTTGACCGGTTCTTTGATAAGGTAACGGTGAACGTGCCTGAGCCGGCTCTGCGCACCAATCGACTGCGGCTGCTGGCTCAGGTCCGTTCTACCATTGATCAGGTCGCGGATTTTTCACGTATCGAAGGCTGAGGATTAGACAATGTCGAAATGGGTTTACAGCTTTGGCGCCGGTCACGACGAGGGAAGCGCCGAATTGCGCAACCTGCTCGGCGGCAAGGGCGCCAACCTCGCCGAGATGGCATCCATCGGCCTGCCCGTACCACCCGGCTTTACCATCACGACCGAAGTCTGCACCGCCTACACCGAGTCTGGCGGTACCTATCCCGACGAACTCGCCGCCCAGGTCAGCGCCGCTCTGCACGTGATCGAGACCTCAGTCGACCGCAAATTCGGCGACAAGCATCGCCCGCTGCTGGTGTCGGTTCGTTCCGGCGCCCGGGTCTCAATGCCCGGCATGATGGATACCGTCCTAAATCTGGGCCTCAATGATTCCACCGTCATCGGCCTCGCCGAGGGCGCCGGCGATGCTCGCTTTGCCTGGGACAGCTACCGCCGGTTCATCCAGATGTACGGATCCGTGGTACTGGGCGTCGACCACCACCGCTTCGAGGAGATCATCGAGCACGTGAAGCTCGACCAGGGCGCGATCGAGGACACTGCCCTCTCCGCCCAGGATTGGCATCGCGTGGTCGACGCCTACAAGGACATGGTCCAGGAAGAAACCGGCGCCCCCTTCCCGCAAGACCCCGAGGAGCAGCTTTGGGGTGCGATCGGCGCGGTGTTCGGATCATGGATGAACCCGCGCGCCATCACCTATCGCCGCTTGAATGAAATCCCCGCCAGTTGGGGCACCGCGGTCAACGTGCAGGCGATGGTATTCGGCAACATGGGCCATGATTGCGCCACCGGCGTCTGTTTCACCCGCGATCCCAGCACCGGCGAAAACATCTTCTACGGCGAGTTCCTGGTCAACGCCCAAGGCGAAGACGTCGTCGCCGGCATCCGCACTCCCCAGCCGCTATCCAAGGAACGCTCGAAGCCGGGCGAAGTCTCGATGGAAGAAGCGCTGCCCGAGGCCTACGCCGAGCTGTGCAAAGTGCGGCAGACGCTGGAACACCACTACCACGACATGCAGGACATCGAGTTCACCATCCAGCGCAACAAGCTCTACATGCTGCAAACCCGCAACGGCAAACGCACCGCGGCGGCGAGCCTGCGCATCGCCGTCGAGATGGCGAACGATGGCCTGATCGACCGCAACGAGGCGATCAAGCGCGTAAACCCCGCCTCGCTCGATCAATTGCTACACCCCACGCTCGATCCCAAAGCCAAGCGGATCATCCTGTCCAAGGGGCTTCCCGCCTCGCCCGGTGCCGCCTGCGGCGTGGTCGTGTTCTCGTCCGACGAGGCCGAAAGCCGCAGCCAAAAGGGCGAGCCGGTCATTCTGGTGCGCATCGAAACCAGCCCCGAGGACATCCACGGCATGCACGCCGCCCGCGGCATTCTCACCACGCGCGGCGGCATGACCAGCCACGCCGCTGTGGTGGCGCGCGGCATGGGACGGCCATGTGTGGCCGGCGCCGGCGGAATTTCCGTCGACTACAACCAGCAGACATTGTCCGCCGGCGGACGCACCGTCCGTGCCGGCGAGACCATCACTCTCGATGGCGCCACCGGTGAGATCTTTGTTGGTGCGGTGGCGATGGTCGAACCCGCGCTTTCAGGTGATTTCGCCACCCTGATGGAGTGGGCCGACGGTGTGCGCCGCCTGCGGGTGCGCACCAACGCCGAAACCCCGCTCGACGCCCGGACCGCGCGCAAATTCGGCGCCGAAGGTATCGGCCTCTGTCGCACCGAGCACATGTTCTTCGACCCCGCCCGCATCGGCGCCGTGCGTCAGATGATCATGGCGAACGATGTCGCCGGCCGGCGCGTGGCACTAGACCGCCTGCTGCCATTCCAGCGCCAGGATTTCACCGACCTGTTCCGCATCATGGCCGGACTGCCGGTGACCATCCGCCTGCTCGATCCGCCGCTGCACGAATTCCTGCCCCACGCCGAAGCCGAAATGCGCGAAGTCGCCCAGGCGCTCGGCCTCGACCTCGAGCAGATCCGCCAACGCGTTTCGGAATTATCGGAAGCCAACCCGATGCTCGGCCATCGTGGCTGCCGCCTCGGCATCACCTTCCCGGAGATCTACGAAATGCAGGCCCGCGCGATCTTCGAGGGCGCGATCGCCGTCGCCATTGAGACCGGCCTGGCGCCGGTGCCGGAGATCATGATCCCGTTGGTCGGTGCACGGCGCGAGCTGGAAGTCACACGCGCCCAGGTCGACAAGATCGCCAAAGCCGTGTTCGAGGAATCCGGCACCGAACTTACCTATACCGTCGGCACCATGATCGAACTCCCGCGCGCCGCCCTCACCGCCGATAAGATCGCCGAGGTCGCGGACTTCTTCAGCTTCGGCACCAACGACCTCACCCAAACCGTGTTCGGTCTGTCGCGCGACGACGCCGGCAAGTTCCTGCCGTTCTATGTCGAACACGGCATCCTGCCCCGCGACCCGTTCGTGTCACTCGACCTCGAAGGCGTCGGCGAGTGCATCCGAATCGCCGCGCACAGAGGGCGTTCCACCAAACCTGGATTGAAAATGGGCATCTGCTGCGAACACGGCGGCGACCCAACCTCGATCCACTTCTGCGAGGCAACCGGACTCGATTACGTCTCGTGCTCGCCATACCGAGTGCCAGTCGCGCGATTGGCGGCGGCACAGGCTACTCTTGGGGCGGGGGGAGATAGGACGGTTTAAGGCAAGGGAAGTGTTCTTTTTTGGAAAAAAGAACCAAAAAACTTTTGTCAATTAGGGGTGTAACGATCCATTGGCGGCGCACTCCATAAGGACAAATGTTTTTTGCTTCTTTTTTTCAAAAAAGATGCTTCTTCCTTTCCCGCCCCTTACCGGACCGGTACCGTCCTTACAGTGAAACGAGTTAACTCCTGGGCGGCGAGAATCCAGCCGGGACGCAGTTGCAGGGCGGTGCGGAAATCGTAGTAGGCGGCGGTCTCGTCGCCTTTGTCGTCTTCGGCCAAGGCGCGGTTGAAATAGGCCTTGGCGGGCTCCTTCATCGCCAAGCCCATCCCATGATCGATGTCCGCGATGGCATTATCGAAACGGCCCTGAGCGATCTCGGCGGCGCCTAGATCGACGTAGGCGTCGCCCGAAACCGGAACCAGGGTTATCGCGCTGCGAAAATCGCGCTCCGCTACCGCGGGCGAGTTCTCCAGATAGAGCACCCCACGGTTGACGTGAGTCGCCGCGAGGTCGTTAGTCTTCAGAAGTTCGTCGGTTAACGCCTTGTTGCAGTTGGCCACGGCGTCGCTGGATATGGCGCCGCCCTGGGCGGCCACCTGAGCCTGATCGGCGCAAGCCCTCGCATAGGAACCGGAGACCAGAGTGTCATCCGCCCGCGCCGGCAATTCAACCGACAGACCAGCCAAACAAATACCGACCAGGACGAGATTGCGCATCGGGCACCTCTCAAACGGTCCCGGATCATAGCATGGAAAACCTATCGCTTATATCGAACGGCGAAAGTTTTTTCGCGGATGTTTGGTAACGAGACGCTGCTGAGAGGCGGCACAAGTGGAAGAAGCATCTTTTTTGAAAAAAGAAGCAAAAAACTTTTGTCACGTGGAGCACACCGGCGCCGGTCGGCGCACTCCAAGTGTCAAAGTTTTTTGCTTCTTTTTGTTCACAAAAAGAACACTTCTCCTACCCCTAACCGATTGTTTTCCCTTCATTCCGCGCCCAAGCCTCTAACATCTGCCGCGCGATCGCGACCGGGTGCGGCAGATCGATGCCGAATGCCTCGGGATCGCGGATCGCTGCCACAGGAAACCAGCGCGCGTCGGTAAGTTCGGTCGCGTCGACTACGATCTCGGTGCTGGCGGCGTGGGCGGTGAAACCCAGCATGATCGAGCCGGGGAATGGCCACGCCTGGCTGCCGAAATAGCGCACATCGCGCACCAGGATGCCGGTTTCCTCGGCCACCTCGCGGGCTACCGCCTGCTCGACATTTTCCCCCGGCTCCACGAAACCCGCCAGCACGGTGTAAAGCTTGGCCGAGGGAAACCGTGGCGAATGGGCCAACAGAACCTGGGCTTCGCCCGCTTCGTCGTGGCGGTGGATCAACATGATCACCGCGGGATCAGTACGCGGAAAATGCTGAGTGGCGCAGTTGGTGCAGCGCAGGACGTTGCCGGCTTGTTCGGGTTCGCACGAGCCGCCGCAGACGCCGCAAAAACGGTGACGGCTGCGCCAATGCATCAGGGCTCGGGCGTGGCCCAGCACCGACGCCTCGCCGGCCGGGAGCAGACCCGCGACGGGGCGCAATTCGGCGAATTCGCCCAGCGCGGGGGGCAGCAGCGGGATCGGATCGTCAACCTGGGAAACATCAACCACGAACAAGGCGATGCCTTCGAGGAGGCCCAAAAACGCCCACGGACCGCCGTGCAGGCGAAATCGGCGCGCCGCATCGCCGGATAGAAACACGGCATGGGGTTGGGCAGCGCCGGCTTCAGGCAACGGGCTGTGCCGTAATAGCACTTTGCCGCGCCAGAGCGGCACGAACAAGCTTCGGTCGTCCGCCAGATGCTGCGCAATCCAGTGCGTGTCCGAACGACGTGCGCTGGCCCGATCGAGGGCATCGTGCGTCATTCTGTCGACGAAGTTTGGGGATGGGTCGGAAGACAAGTCGCTCATCGCGCCTCGCTCGCTGTTGTAGGGAAATCTTCTTTTTGTGAACAAAAAGAAGCAAAAAAACTTTGTCAATTAGCGGTGGGATGGACGTAGCTCTGCGGCCGATTCCAATCGGATAAAAGTTCTTTGCTTCTTTTTTTCAAGAAAGAAGCTGCTTTCTTCGCTGCACTCTACTGAGACCCAGTCTACTGAGACCCAGTCTACTGAGACCCAGTCTACTGAGACCCAGTCTACTGAGACAGCGAGCAGTTGCTGCTCACCTGATTGGAACAGGCCTGATAATTGTGTTGGCAGGCGTTACTGCAGTCATTGGCCGCGTAGTTGGTGATGCTGGTCGTCGTATCCGCCTGTCCGCCGTCGCCGGTAGTTGCGCTCGACGATCCGGCTTCCCCGCTGTCGGATTGGGCGGTGCCATTGGCCAACGTGTTCTCACGGCAATTACTCGCACACTCGTTGGCGGATAACGAGCAGCTCGAGCGTGCTTCGCACCAGGCCAATGAGCCCGGCCCGTTCATCTCGGGAGAGGTGGAAAGATAAGGTAGAATGGCGCTGGGTTGCGACAACGTACCTCCTCCAGTGCTCCCTCCGGGGCCTCCTACAGTCCCCTGGGTCGAGAAAGTGTTTGATCCGTTGGTCGCGGCGCTACTCTGGGTCGGATTCGAGGAGACGGTGGAGAGGTGCGAATTTGAACTGCTGCTGGAGGAGCTGGGCGTGGCGGAACTTTGGGCGGCGGCGGTCCCGGCGCCCATCGCCAAAATGCCGAGCACAAGGGCGGCAAGCAGCGGAGCCAACCCAAGGTATGTCCGGAATCGCATCGTGTTCAGCACCTTTTGCCGTTGGAAGTGAGATTGATCAAAGTCGCTCTTACCACAAAATCACCGAAATCCATCGCCACGTCGTCGGAAACGCCGTTCTGCCAATAGCGCATCGCCACTTCGTAGCTTGGCGTGTCGTCGTTCGTTCCACGCTCGAAGAAACTGATCGCAACCCGCCCGTTCGCCACGCGTTCCAACACTGGCCAGCGTGGTGTGGCCAGTGCGCCGCTAAACCCGCCCATTACCGTGAAGCTGTCCTCGGCGCCATCCTCGTCGGTGCCGTCGAACAGGGGGGCGGCCAGGAATTTGCGGCCTTTCGCCGCTCCATTCAAGAGGGCGATGGTCTGAGCCATTGGAAACAACGTGCCCGGCGGGAGAGCGACCACTTTGTCTGCGGGGGCGGTATAGTGAATTTTCCCAGTGCCGTCCGATTGGCGCGTCGCCACGCCCTCAATGTTGGCCACGACCTTCTGGTTGCTGGTCTGGTGCAGGCTGAACTGCAGCAGCTTGCCGTCTTTCTGCTCCCAGGTCACGTAATCCGAGATCATATGCGAAACGCTGCCGTCGCTGTTGGTGATGTTCATATCCAGCCGTTGGGCGGTGGCCCAGGCCTCGCACGCATCGCTGAGCTGGTAATCCATGCGGCCATCGGCGGCGATCACGGTGCCGGGGGGCGAACTGGCGAGCGCGAGACTGTAGATCGCGTGGTGCGGCATCATGTCCGCGTTGCCTACGCCCGATCTCACGACGGATGCTGGATTTGCAACCGAAGCGGGGCTTGCAAGGCAAGCGGTGCCCGCGAGGCAGACGCCGGCAAGGAGCATCAGAACTAGCTTCATGGCCCGATATTGGCAGAACGCAAGGCATAATACCAACCAACAAATATCCAGGATCGCCGGTAAATTAGTGGTTCACGCAATCGCGCCGGGTTTGCGGCTTGCGGAAGCATCGGTCGGTCCCGCATCGCGATACGCATCGAGCTGTCGTTGGCTGGGAAAAGATTGGCCGACAGTGCCGTCCTGACCGGCGAACTGCAGCACCTCGATCCCCAACGCGGCGTTGAGGTGCTCGACCGGGGATGGAAATTGGGGCTGCGCGCCGGTGCTGGGAGTTGCTGAAGCGGTTGGCCCTGCTGATTTGGGTTCGGACGCGAAGGATGCCGCTTGCCCTGTCGCGCCGATGGCAAGATTGTCTGACATGTCATTCATCTCATGGGCGAATTTGCTGCTGGCGGATGGGCGCCTTGACCCACCGCTGTTCCACTTGCCCCATTTTCGAGACATTGCCGATGGCGGTGCCTTGGGGCGGTCTGCATCGCCCACCGCTCCGGTTTACGCCGAATTTCTTAACGCTTGGTTAATCGGGGCTGCTTGATCGTGAAATCGAGGGTCTAAAGCGAAGGAAGAAGCGTCTTTTTTGAGAAAAAGAAGCAAAAAACTTTTGATGAATTGGTTCGGAGCACACCGTTCTGCAACCGGTGCACCCGACCTTTAATTGACAACGTTCTTTTGCTTCTTGTTGTTCACAAAAAGAAGCTTCTTCCTCGCTTCAAGCTATTGATTGCACAAACTATCATTCCGACCGAACACCCCCTGCCCCAACTCTTATGCCAGTGAGATCGAGCCGTGTGAGAGCAGGCTGGCAAAGGTGACGCTGACGTTTTGCAGCACTGCTATTGCGACGCCCGGACTGTCCGCGCCATTCTGATGGAAGTCGAAGATGGTCGAAGAAGCGCTGGCAGTAGTGCTGATGTAGTCAGCGATGGTGCCCAGCGTGGCGGATATCCCGTAGTTGGCGAACAGAAGCCGGAAATCGATCTGGTCTTGGTCTGTGAGCGAGAAGTTCGCGAGGCTGGTGAGCGTGCCGGTAGGTACGTGGCCGCCGAGTACAATGACCTCTTTGCCCTCGGGCCGGAAGGTCGCGCTGGTGCCGGCCGCGGCCCCGATCGTCGCGTTGGTTGGACTGAACGCCATCGCACCATCGGACAACAATTGCGCCAAGGTGATGGTGACGCCTTCCAACACTGCGAAGGGAGTGCCGACAGCGCCGGAACCGGTGGGATCGACCGACAGCACCGTGTTGCCGCCGGTTTCGGTGGCGGTGATATAGTCCTGCACATTCGACAGATTGGGCGCCGCTGTCGTCGGGTTGAGGATCCTGGTCAGGTCAAGAATATCGGCCTTGGCGGGATTGAAATTATCCACTTGCTGGGTCGCGATGGCCCTGGCGGCCGGTGCCAGGGTCAAAGTTTCCAGACCGGCATCGCGAAACATGAAGGCGGTGTCGAAGGTCGGAGAGACGGTAATAGCATCGGGGACGTAGGCGACGCCACCATCCGCGATCAATTGGGCGATCGTGGTGGTTACGCCGACCAGGAGGGCAACCGGCGTGCCGGCGTGGCCGCTGCCGGTGGGATCAAAATACAGCGTGGTGTTCCCGCCGCTCGCGACGCTGGTGATGTATTTCGTAAGGTCGGAAAGATCGGTCTTCGCTTGGGTGAGCTCGAGGACGTCGTCGAGCCCGATCAGGTCGCCGATCGCCGGGTTGAAGTTGTGCAGAACCTGTTCCCCGTGGCTGGGGCTTTGCAAGCAAACGGTCTGATGCCCGCTGGCACGGTAGGTGATGATGTCGTTGGTGCATCCCATTACCATAAGCTGGCCATCGACAGTCGTTGGCGCTGTGCCGCTTACTACCGGAGAGGGATTGTAGATGAGCGCATTATCGGCCTGTAGTTGAGCCAGGGTGATGGTGATGCCTTCCAGCACGGCGAAGGGAGTTCCGATCACGCCGGAGCCGGTTTTATCGAATGATAGCACCGTGTTGCCGCCAGTCGAGGTGGCGGTGACGAAGTTCTGCAGGTTGGAAAGGTTGGATAAAGCTGTGGTCATGTGAAGGATGGTGGATAGATCGAGAATGTCGCCATTGTTTGGATTGAAATTATCGAACTGCTGCGTGGCGATGCCGTTGGCGGCCGGCGCCACGCGCACGGTTTCAAGTCCCGAATCGCGAAACGTGAAGGCGGTGTCGAAGGTCGGGCTAGTCGTAATGGCATCGGGCACGTAGGCGACGCCGCCGTCCGCGATCAATTGGGCGATTGTGGTGGTTACACCGACCAGAAGTGCGATCGGCGTGCCGACGGCGCCGCTTCCGGTGGGATCAAAATAGAGCGTCGTGTTTCCGCCGCTCGATACGCTCGTGACGTATTTCGTGAGGTCCGACAGATCGGTCTTCGCTTGCGTAAGCTCAAGGATGTCGTCAAGCCCGATCCGGTCGCCGATCGCCGGGTTGAAGCCGACCAGCACTTGTTCCCCGTGGCTGGGGCTTTCCAGGCAGACCGTCTGATGCCCCTCGGTGCGGTAGGTGATGGTGTCATTGGTGCATCCCATCACCATAAGCTGCGTAATAGCTGAAACTGCCGTGGTCATGAGTTTTCCCCTGGATTGGTCTGAACCAGAGATGGGGGAAAAGGATTGAGGGAAGGTTATCAAATCTGAGAAAAGAAGCGTTTTTGAGACGGTCGGGTGAAAAGTTTTTTGCTTCTTTTTTCAAAAAAGATGCCTGCTACTTCTCCTCAACCTAGGGACCTCACGGTACAACTCTGGGGCGCCCGTGTTCGTCGATCGCAACGAACGTGAAAGTGGCCTCGGTGACCCTGACGGTCTCTTCGCCTTCTCGCAAGCGGCGCCACGCTTCGATGTGAACCTTGATCGAAGTTCGCCCAACGGCAATGACTTTGCCGTAAAAACTTACTTCGTCGCCGACCATGACCGGTTTCACGAAGCTCATCCCGTCCACCGCGACAGTGGCAGTGCGGCCCCGCGCCCGGCGAGTGGCGACCGAGGCGGCGGCCAAATCCATGTGAGCCATCAACCAGCCGCCGAAAATGTCGCCGGAGGGATTGGTGTCGGCAGGCATGGCGATAGTGCGTATTACTGGCTCGGTGTCGGGGGCGGATGGGTCCATGCTCAGAGCTCGCCAAAAAGGGAATGCGGGCGTAGGTTAGATAAAAGGCGGTCTTCTTTTTGTGAAGCAAAAGTGCGGGTAGTGGGTCCGTTTGAAGTCTGTACCGTCCCGCTCCCCCACCCGGCCACCCACGACAGTATGATTAATGGGTGGCCGGGTGGG
>Ga0302310_10002341_pt1 | contig 15298 bp, 9 predicted proteins | sample III_Palsa_N1_2_FD_200451 | JGI IMG/M metagenome (GOLD analysis project Ga0302310, IMG submission 200451) | Peat permafrost microbial communities from Stordalen Mire near Abisko, Sweden - III_Palsa_N1_2 | ecosystem: Environmental > Terrestrial > Soil > Palsa > Peat permafrost | place: Sweden...
TGTAGTTGCCGTTCTCATCGCTGGTGAGATTCGTGCCGTCCTCGAAGTACAGCCGCACACCCGGAATGCCGGGTTCGCCCGCGTCCTGCACGCGATTACCATTGCAGTCCACATAGACTTTGCCGACCACGCACGCCGAGGTATCGAACGCCCCGCCCGTCACTTGCACCTGAGCGGTAGCGACCGACGATGTCACTCCGTCGCCCACGGCCTGCGCCTTATTGATACCGGTGCCTCGCTCCGCGCCCGCGGCCACACGGACCCGATAGTCGATTTCGATGATCTCGGCCTTGGCGATGTTGCCCAGCGACCAGACCAGCTGAGGGCCCGGCGTGCCCTGAGGGTTCGCAGATGACGTCGGCGTCGCGCCGTTGACACCCATGAGCACGCTGCCCGGGATCAACTGGAATCCCACCGGCAGCGTGTCGTTCAGCTTCACCGCGATGACCGCCGCCGTGCCGGGGTTACGCACATGGATGCGGTATTGAATGCTGTCGCCCACTTCAGCCTGCGATTTCGCGGCCGACTTATCGATAACCAGGGAACCGCCGGTGGTGTTCTTGACAACGAGCGTGTCGGTGGCAGTGGCGCAATTGGGCGGTGTGCTCTTGTCGCACAGTTGGAACGCCAGGGAATACGATCCCGGCACCACCGCGGCACTCATGTTGACCGCGCCGGTCGAGGTGTCGAGCACTACGCCCGTCGGCCAGGTACCCGACTCAGCCACCGTCGCATTGCCCGAGACGCCCAAGGTCGCGGGTAGTCCGTCGACCGTGCCGTTCGCTGCCACGTTCACGATGGGGGTTGCCGCGGTGCCAGCCACCGCGGTGCCGCTCATCGTCGCCGGCAGAATGCTGGCGCCGACCTTGATGCTGAGCACCGCGGTCGCACAATTGGCCGGTGAGTTTTTATCGCAGAGCTGGTACGTCAGTGAATACGTGCCAGGCGCCATAGCGGCAGTCACGGTAACCGCGCCGGAGGCGCTCAGCGCGAATCCCGTGGGCCACGTTCCTACCTGCGACACGGTGGCATTACCGCTGGTTCCGAGCACCGCGGCGACTCCATTCACGGTGTCGTTCACGGCCACATTGGCGATCGGCGTCGAGGCCGTGCCCGCGGCCGCGCTGCCCTTGTACGCCGCCGGCACGATATTGGCGGTGACCACGATGGAATCCGTCGCCATGACGCAGTTCGCCGGCGGAGCCTTGGCGCACAGTCGGTACTGGAAGCTGTAGCTACCCGGCGGCACCGCGGCCGTGGTCGATACCGCGCCGGTGGAGGTGTTGAGCACAATGCCCGCGGGCCAGGTACCGGCCATGGAAACGTCGGAATTACCGTTGCTGCCCAGTGTCACGATCTGGCCGTTAACCGTGGCGCCCGCCGCCACGTTGGCAATCGGCGTGCTGGGAATGCCCGCCACCGCGGTACCCGGGTCGGGTTTGATGACAATCGAGTCGTTGATGGTCACCGTGTCGGTCGCGGTCGCGCAATTCGGCGGCGAGCTCTTGTCGCAGAGCTGGTACTGCAGGCTGTAAGTGCCGGCGGTGGCGGCCGTGGTCGTCGAGATGGCGCCGGTGGTCCCATTCAATGTGATGGCGGTGGGCCAGGTGCCGACCTGCGAGACCGTCGCATTCGCGCCCGTGCCGGACACCACCGCAGCCGCGCCGTTGACCGTGTCATTGGCCGCTACGTTAGCGATCGGCGTCGACGCGGTACCCGCCACCGCCGAGCCCGTCTCGGACGAGGAGGCGATGGCAGCCTTCACGGTAATCGTCACCGTCGCCGTGGCGCAGTCGGGAGTCGTGTTCTTGTCGCACAGTTGATAGGCCACGCTGTACGTGCCCGGCGCCAACGTCGAGGTCACGGTCACGGCGCCCGTGCCGGCATTCAGCGTGAGGCCGCTGGGCCACGTGCCGCTCGGCGACACCGCCGCATTCGTTCCCGCGCCCTCGATCACGGCGGCGGATCCGTTGATGCTATCGTTGGCCGCGACGTTCGCCACCGGTGTCGAGGCCACACCCGCCGTCGCTGAGCCGGCGTCGGCCGCCGGCAGAATCGAGGCGCTCACCGTGATCGTATCCGTCACCGTCGCGCAGTGCGCCGGCGTATTCTTGTCGCACAGTTGGTACGTCAGGCTGTACGAGCCGGGCGCCACCGCGGCCGTCACGGTGATCGCACCCGTGGCCGTGTTCAACGCGATACCGCTGGTCCACGTTCCAATCTGCGCCACCGTCGCATTCGCGGACACGCCGGCCAGCACGGCTGCCGCACCGTTCACTGTGTCGTTGGCCGCCACATTCGCCACCGGCGTCGAGGCCATCCCGGCCACCGCGGTACCCATATCGGCCACCGGCACAATCGACGCGGTCACCGTGACCGTATCGGTCGCGGTGGCGCAATTGACGGGAGTGTCCTTGTCGCAGAGCTGGTATTGCACGCTGTAGACGCCCGGCGCCACGACGGCTGCCACGGTGATGGCGCCCGTGCCGGTGTTGAGCGCAATCCCCGTGGGCCAAGTCCCACTCATCGCCACCGTCGCGTTCGACGCTGCGCCCGACAGTACCGCGACCGCGCCGTTCACCGTGTCATTCGCGGCTACATTCGCAATCGCCGTAGCGCTGCCGCCCGCCGACACCGTGCCCGTATCGGCGACCGGCAGAATGGACGCCGTCACCGTCACGGTATCCGTCACTACCGCGCAATTCGCCGGAGTATTTTTATCGCAGAGTTGGTACAACACGCTGTATGCACCCGGCGCCACCGCGGCCGTGATCGTCACCGCACCGGTACCGGCATTCAGCGCGATACCCACGGCCCACGTGGCGCTCGGCGCCACTGTCGCATTCGCGCCGGCGCCCGACAGCACGGCGGCGGCGCCGTTCACCGTGTCATTGGCCGCGACGTTTGAGATCGGTGTGGCGGCGGTCCCGGCTATCGCAGTGCCCGAATCGGCCACCGGCAAGATGGATGCCGTCACCGTCACGCTCGCCGTGGTGGTCGCGCAATTCGGCGGCGTGTTCTTGTCGCAGAGTTGGTATTGCAGACCGTAGGTGCCGGGCACTACGGCAGCGGTCGTCGTGATCGCACCCGTGTTCGCATTCAAGGCAATCCCGGCGGCCCATGTTCCCAGGGTGGCCACGGTCGCATTACCCGCGGACCCCAATGTCGCCGCCGCACCGTTCACCTTGTCGTTGGCTGCCACGTTCGCGATGGGCGTCGAGGCGGTGCCGGCCACCGCAGTCCCCGTGTCCGCCGTCGCGACGATGGCCGCGGTCACGGTCACCGTGTCCGTGGTCGTCGCGCAATTCGCCGGCGTGTTCTTGTCGCACAACTGGTATTGCACGCTGTACGAGCCGGGCGCGACTGCAGCCGTCGTCGTGATCGCACCCGTGGTAACCGTCAGAGCAATACCGGTGGGCCACGTGCCGCTTTGCGCCACCGTCGCATTCGTCGACGCGCCGCTCAACACCGCGGCCGCGCCGTTCACCGTATCGTTCGCGGCCACATTGGTAATCGGCGTGCCCGCCGTTCCCGCCATCACCGTGCCCGCATCGGCCACCGGGGTGATCGCGCCCGTCACCGTCACGGTGTCCGTGGTGGTCGCGCAATTGACCGGCGTGCTCTTGTCGCACAGCTGGTACTGCACACTGTACGAACCCGGCGCCACCGCCGCGGTCGTCGTTATCGCGCCGGTGCCGGTGTTGAGCGCAATGCCCGCGGTCCACGTGCCGACCTGCGCCACCGTCGCATTGCCCGACGCGCCCAATACTGCAGCAACGCCATTCACCGTGTCGTTCGCCGCGACATTCGCGATGGGTGTAGACGCCGTCCCCGACACCGCGGTCCCCGTGTCGGCCACCGCGGCAATGGCCGCCGTCACCGTCACCGTATCCGTCGCCGTCGCGCAATTCGGCGGCGTGTACTTGTCGCAAAGTTCGTACTGCAGCGTGTACGAACCGGGCGCCATGGCCGCCGTCATGGTGATGGCGCCGGTGGCCGTGTTCAGCGCGAATCCCGTGGTCCAAGTCCCCGCTTGCGCCACCGTCGCATTGCCCGCCGAACCCAGCGTCGCCGCGGCGCCGTTCAACGTGTCGTTGGCCGCCGCATTAGCAATGGGCGTGGACGCCGTTCCCGCCACGCCCGTACCCGTGTCGGCCACCGGCAGAATGGAAGCCGTCACCGTCACCGTATCCGTGGTCGTCGCGCAATTCGCCGGGGTATTCTTGTCGCAAAGCTGGTAGGCAACGCTGTAGGAGCCGGGCGCCACCACGGCCGTGGTCGTGATCGCACCGGTGGCCGTATTCAAGGCAATGCCCGTGGTCCAGGTGCCGCTCTGCGCCACCGTCGCATTGCCCGTCGAGCCGAGCGTCGCGGTGACGCCATTTACCGTGTCGTTGGCCGCCACATTGGCAATGGGCGTCGACACAGTTCCCGCCACCGCCGTGCCGCTGTCGGCCACCGGCATGATGGACGCGGTGACCGTCACCGTGTCCGTGGTGGTCGCGCAATTCGCCGGAGTGCTCTTGTCGCAGAGCTGGTACTGAACGCTGTAGGCTCCCGGTACCACTGCGGCTGTCGTAGTGACGGCACCCGTCGAGGTGTTGAGTGCGATGCCTGCGGCCCAAGTGCCCACCTGCGCCACGGTCGCGTTGCCCGAGGAACCCAGTGTTGCCGCGGCACCATTCACCGTATCGTTGGCCGCCACATTGGCGACGGGTGTGGAGGCGGTTCCCGACACTGCGGTGCCCGTGTCGGCCATCGCGACGATCGCCGCCGTGACGGTCACCGTATCCGTGGTGGTCGCACAGTTCGCCGGCGTGTTTTTGTCGCACAGCTGGTATTGCAGACTGTAGGAGCCCGGCGCCACCGCTGCCGTGGTTGTAATCGCGCCGGTGCCGGTATTGAGAGCAATGCCGGCGGCCCATGTCCCGACCTGCGCCACGGTCGCGTTGCCCGCGGAACCCAGTGAGGCTGCGGCGCCATTCACAGTATCGTTGGTGGCCACATTCGCGATGGGCGTCGATGCCGTGCCCGCCACCGCGCTGCCTGTATCGGCCACCGCGACAATCGTCGCCGTCACCGTCACGGTGTCCGTGGTGGTCGCACAATTCGCCGGTGTGTTCTTATCGCAAAGTTGATACACCAAGCTGTACGTGCCTGGCACCACCGCGCTGGTCGTCGTGATGGCACCCGTGGTCGTATTCAACGCGAACCCAGTGGCCCAGGTACCGCTTTGCGCCACGCTGGCATTGCCCGCCGATCCGAGGGTCGCCGCCGCGCCGTTCACCGTATCGTTGGCCGCCACATTCGCGATGGGCGTCGACGCGGTGCCCGCCACCGCGGTTCCCGACTCGGCCGCCGGCATGATGGCCGCGGTCAGCGTCACCGTGTCCGTCGTGGTCGCGCAGTTGGCCGGCGTGTTCTTATCGCAGAGCTGGTACTGCAGACTGTAGGCGCCCGGCAATACCGCGGCCGTAGTGCTCACGGCACCGCTCGTCGTGTTGAGCGCAATGCCCGCGGCCCATGTGCCCACGGCCGAGATCGTCGCGTTCGCCGCTGCGCCGGTCAGCACGACGGCCGCGCCGTTCACCGTATCGTTGGCCGCCACATTCGCGATGGGGGTCGAGGCCATGCCCGCCACCGCGCTTCCCGTATCGGCCACCGGCAGCACGGCCGCGGTCAGCGTCACCGTATCCGTGGTCGTCGCGCAATTCGCCGGCGCATTCTTGTCGCAGAGTTGGTACTGCACGCTGTATGCGCCGGGCAGCACGGCGGCCGTGGTGGTCACCGCGCCCGTGGTGGTGTTGAGGGCAATACCCGTGGTCCACGTGCCGACCTGTGACACCGTCGCGTTGCCCGATGAGCCCAGCGTGGCCGCCGCGCCGTTCACCGCATCGTTGGCCGCTACATTCGCGATGGCGGTCGAGGCCGTGCCCGCCGGTGCCGTGCCGGTATCGGCGACTGGATTGATGTAAATGACGGTATTAGGGCCAGCGCTGGCGCACGAGCCGGTGGTGGTGCAGGTGGCGCCGGGAGTCGGCGCGGAGGTGCCGCTGGTGGAATCGATGGACGCGTAATTCGTGTCGGAGGCGCCTGCCGCCGAGGCCGGTGCGCTCACCGTCACCGCGACGGTCGAGGTGCCGCCGACGGGAATGCTGCCCGAGTAAGCGCAGGTGACGAGCGAGGAGGCATTGGTACAGGTCCAGCCGGTACCAACCGCGGACACGAAAGTGAGATTGCTCGGCAGCTGATCCTTGACCTGCGCCGTGGTGGCCGGGCCGCGTCCGGAGTTGGTCACCGTCAGCGTGTACACCGAGTTGGTGCCAACCTTTAGTCCCGGGCTAGGCGCCGACTTGGTGATGGACAGGACCGGCGGCACAATGGTGTTGGTGAACGTACAGGCGATCACGTCGCCGAAGGCGATGGTGGGCAACACGTACGACGTGGTGGCGACCGCGATGGGCAATGCCGTCGTCGAGCCGGCCGTCGAATTGGTGCAGGTCAGACTCGGGCTATAGTTGGCCAGCGGGCTGACGCTGCTCGAGGACATGGCCTCGGTCAACGTCAACGACTGCTGCGTCGTGATGAAGGAGGAGGTCTGCGTGAATGGCCCGTTACCGGTGCCGGTGCTGGCCCCCGTTCCCAACGCGCTGCCCGACGAGGTCGCACTAATGCTGTAAGTAAACTGGTCCGCGGGATTGACGCGGCCGCCCACCAGGGTCTTGTTCAGTGAAATCGCGGAGTAACGCAGGGCGAACATCGCGCCTTGCAGACCACCGGCCACCAGGGTGGTCGACACCGTGGTCGCACTGGTCGACCCCACGATGTATCCGCCCACTGTTCCGGCGACGCCGGTCTCGCTGAAGGTCGTACCCGTATTGGAAATCGTCGGATACAGGCTGCCCGAGATTGGAGGCACCTTGTCCAAAATGGTCCAATTGGCGCCGTTGGTGGTAAAGGCCAGCGATTCGCCGCTGTTGGTGGACTCACCGTCGGCTGCGACGAAGGAGTACGTCGAACCGCCGGTCACGCCCGCGGGCGGCGTGAGCGTGATGCCTGAAAACGTCACCGTCACCGTTCCCGTCGCCGCGGTGTAAAGAATGGGTTTCCCGGGTATGCCGAGGAAGGCGGTGTTGCCCACCGCCGCTCCGGACCACGCCGGCGCCTTCACCGCGTTCAAGGCCGTGGTGTTGGCCGAGGTGACGTTGACGGTGAAGCTCAGCGTCGAGCCGTCGTTGAGGGTGAACGTGAAGCTCTGGCCCGCGGCCGAGCGTGCAGTCGCGTCGCTGTACGAGGAGAAATCGAACCAGCAATAGCTCGGCCAGTCAGCCGGCGCCGAACCGCCGCTGGTCGCCGGCGCGCAAGTGGCTCCCCACGCGTGGCCGCCGATGGCAACCAGACTCAGCAAGCCCAACGCGAAACGATAGTGTCCGAGGGCGGGCAAACATGCCGCCAGAAACCGCAGAATTGAATAGACGCCGGACTTGCAACTCGAGATAGAGCGGCGCGGCGGGCGCTTCAGCGAGAACACCAATAGGCTCCCGCCACCGCAACTAACTCCTTAGCGGTGGCACAGGCATTGGCATTATTCATCCGGTTCCCAGCGATCATTGCTTGGTTCCTAGGGGAAAACCCTAAGGGTTCATCAGGCAATAGATACTGGGCATTAAGGGTTTTGCTTAACGGGATGACTGTCACAATTGACCGACGCCTGCGCCTGTAAAGCCCCTTTTGCCGCCATTTCTGCGACTTAAGTCTCTAAAAGGGTGCTAAAGAATGGGGACGAGCGGACGGGGTCATCGGCGCAGGGGACGCCCCAATGTGTCAAACGGGCCGAAAGGCTTGCCTGGAGTGGCGCTCGATCAACTCACGCAGGACTCCCAGGGCGAAGGGGGTCTAAGGAGGGTTATGGATAGCAACGAGGATCAACTAGTGATTCGCGACTACGACGCGACGTGGCCAATCAGATTTTCGGAACTGACCACCAGAGTGAAGGCGCACCTAGGTGCGCTTATTACCCAGGTGGAGCACGTCGGGAGCACCGCGGTTCCTGGCCTCATCGCCAAACCGGTAATCGATATGGATGTCGTTTTGGCCTCGCCCTCCTATCTTTCAGAAGTCATTCGGCTTCTCGGAACCTTGGGATATGCACACGAAGGCGACCTAGGTATTGCAGGAAGGGAGGCGTTTCGTTGGCCTTCCGGAGAGCCGAGACATCACTTGTACGTTCTCCACCCCAGCGCGCCTGAGTTACGTCGGCACTTGGCCTTCCGCGACGCTTTGCGCGCGGACCGAGCGATACGAGACGCGTATTCTGAATTGAAGAAAAGCGTGGCTCTACAGTACTCACACGACCGCAACGCCTATACCGAAGCGAAATCCGAATTCATAAAAACAATAATTGGGGCCGTATAAGCTTTCCTAAAAAAGTTCCGGAATGGGCGTGTTTCGCGGCGAGATCCGACTAGCCGCAATCGGCAACCAGGCATTCGGCGGGCTGAACTCTTGACTCCTTAACGGACATTGCACATCAAGGTAAGCTGGAGAATCACCGGAGCGCCCATGTTCAACAAAACCAACAAAAAATATCGCCGAGAGACGCTTTCATTGATCAGTGGCGAAGATCGGGGAATCGAAATCGCTTTCGGGGGATACCCAATAAGGGTATCGGACGATGGATCAGAAGCGCGATCCGAATATTATCCGGACTTCAATTCACGGTTGATGGACGCGATCTGGATGGCCATTGGTGATTATGCGACCTTCAGCGAGCGTGCTCTAAAGCAACCGGTTTCTATGGATGTCAAAGTTTCACACGCTCCAATCTTTCAGGTTGCAATTCGCATAGAGGCGGCAAAATCGAAGCGAGAATTTACAGGTGATCTCCCAGACGCCGTGATATCTGCGCTTAAATCTGCACGCATCGGCAGATAAGTGACACGCCCCATTGCAGACAGTCGCGACCGCCAGCAACGGGTCAGCTTCGCCCGCTGGCAGACAGATCCAATTTCGAAGGTGTTAAATCCGCGACTCGAACGACAGCTCTGGCCGCCAGGTACCGGCCGCACTGCGACGAGTCCGGCCACTTTGAGTCATTCGACCACCAGAAATGCGCGCCGGTAAACTGTCATTCACGGCGCGCGGTAGACTGGTCGAATGCGGAACCAACAAGGATGCCGGAACTTAAGGTGAACCGTATATTCAATGCAATTGAGGAATTGTTCGCGCGTGTGACGCGGACGACACGCGGCAAAGTGGGCTTGGGCGTTTCAATTCTTATCGCCATAGGCATCATTGCATACCTGAGACCAGTTGGCATCGCTGACCTCCGCCCTGTTGCACCAGCCGCTACTCAGCCTGACCCGCAACAGGCTGAACTGAAGAACGGCTGGATAACGAATTGCACTGGTCCGGCGTTTAGCCAATTGACGAACGGCGAAGAGGGTAGCCAGCGGGTCAAGCGCCCGGTTTTCAAAGTTAACGATCAGCTCGTGCTGGCGGTACCTGTAGAAAATTTGCCGTCTTCTTCCAGCATTGAAGGTGAACCAGCACATTGCAAAGAGATAAGTGATCTGCCGCCGGCGGGGTATCTTACCTTTGCAATCGCGGGAAACTGGTCTGCTGGCTATAAATCGGAGGACATACCTACAGTCGGCACAGGAAAGCAATTTACACCCGACGTGGTCGCTGTCCGCATTCAACCGGAATTTGACAATTCAACCGCTGAGCAGAAAGAACACGATCAAGAGATGATCAAAGGGGCCGTAGAGCAGGAGTCCACCGGTACGCTACAATTCGGGCGCGCTACATGTTTCCTCTCGAAGTGGAGTTCGATGGACACATCGTGCTTTGGCGGCACCCGCGTCTCCGACACCGACTTTATGCGCGCGAGGTACGGAAGATATGCAGCGACTCCCTTTGTCTTGGTGATCGCAGATTATCCTTCAATCCGCTACGGGGGAATTCACGTTTTCTGGAAGGCGTGGACTTTGGACCCCTCACACATTCCTGATATCGATGAGACCATCTGGAAGTCAATTAACGAATGGAATGTTTTGAACAACTCAACTCGTTCACACGAGCCGCACTGAGGCGGATACCAGCTATGAAGGACTTTGCGAAAAAGCACACTCCCAGGGAAAGTTAGAAATTTCCCCACTCGGAAGCGGTCATCGGTGAGCGTCGGTTCAGGGTCGAGAGGACTCATTCGGCGCCGGTGGCGGCCCGACGGGCTCCTGCCGGCCACAACCGGAAGTTCAACGACCCAATTGGATTTGCAGATTACCGGCACTGGATATGCGAGCATAGGATCACAGCATTGACCGCGCAAAGGGGATTATTTGTGAGCGCGACGACGTTGAAACCTGAAGAACAACCTTGTTAGGTGTCCAATATGTTCGGGAAGCGAACGAATCCAAACGCCTTGCCAGTTCCTTCCGCTGCGGAGGCGGACCGGAGCGCAGTAGAAGTCCTGCGAGTGTGGGCGGCCCCTGGGCGGCCGCAAGAGCTCGTCCTTAAATCAACGTTGAAAGATCCGGCAGCCTGGGGTCTTCTTCTAGTCGATGTAGCACGGCACGCAGCGGAAGCGTACGCGCTTGAGGGTCGAGATCACGCCGAGGTTCTTGCCAGGATCAAAGAGGGGTTCGATGCTGAGTGGACGAGTCCGACCAACCCAGTCGAGGCCAACTGAATTCAAGAAAGGATTGAACCGTGAGTTCGTAGTTTCACTTGGAGTTCCAATAGACGGCTCCGAAGCTGACGTTCGTGACCGCCCGCAACGGGTCGCCTTTGACCGTTGGCGCAGCGGCCCAAATTCATAGGTGTTAAATTCCACTCTTCGAACGACAGCTGTGGCCGGCGGACACCGGTCATTCCGCGACGTTCCCGGCCAGTTTGCGACGTACGACGAACCGGAGTGCCTGCAATACAGCCGCCGTTCGCCGCCTAAAGTAAGCTAGCCCTACGATTCACGCATGGTCGTTTAAGTTATTAAGCATTCATTTGGGGGTCACGACATGCGTCTGAGGCCAAGTTCGGTACTTGTTGGATTTTCAGCCCTCCTATTGGCGCAATCAGCGTTCTGTCAGCGGCGACCTGATATTCGACGAAAATGAGCGGTTTGAAAACCGCCATCTTCTTCGGCCATTTTCTTCCAGCAAGTTATATTTATCGTCTTATTCATCCGAGGTGCGGGACGCGAACCGCAAGCGACGCTCCGTCGGGCGATACATCCACTGACCTGGTAGTCCGAGGCCAGCCACGATGACCGTCCGTGGCTTTGGTGTCACCGGTTTTCAAACCGCTCGATTTCGGTGGTTTCCGCGCCGCCGCTAACACGTTCGCGTGCTCGTGCATTCGGCGCGATCCCGCAGCTCTTCCAACAGCAAATGTTGTAATCCTCGCAAAGGTCACCAGGCTTGAAACGAAGCCCATCGGTGCCGGTCCTTGGAGTGTGACGATTGTTGTGGAGAAGTCGTGGAAGGGGCCGTGGCACCCGAACGTGACACTGCAAGTTCAAACACCAGGACCAAGCGGTGCGTGCGGGTTCTTCATTCAAATTGGAGACGAGATGTTGGTCTACTCAGACGACCCCAATATGATGAATTTGGGACTATGCAACACGGTGCGAGGGGAGGATGTGACGCCGTACATCCGGACTATGGACCAGGCATCCAATGGCGGTAAAACTGGCAGTCACCAGTAGATGAAGATGGTCAGAGCAATCGAGTCGCGGCGATGGCGGACGCCGGTTCCGCGAACGTCGCTGACCGGCCAAAACCAGACGATCGAAGGCCGCAAGTCGCTGCCACATAGCCGACATTTAACTGATGGTTTACGATCCAGATCCAGATCAAAGGCAGCACCCATGATCAGAGTTATCCATCAGTGCTGCCGAATACTAGGTAGGTAGACCTCAAAATGGAATCGTACTCGGTGAGATGCATCTTCCTGTGGCCTCCTCGACCTGGGTCTGCAACTTCGCATGTGTATGAAGAACGCATCACGCTGTGGCATGCGGCCGACATCGACGAAGCCATTTCACTCGCCGAAGCGGAGGCGGAGGAATACGCAAGCGATGGTGAACGATTCCTAGGGTTTTCTCAGGCGTACCGGCTGCCGGAGCCATTGTCGGTAAGCGGCTGCGAGGTATTCTCACTGTTGAGAGGAAGTGAGCTGTCACCGCAAGAGTACATCTCGCAATTTTTTAGCACGGGTACTGAGCATGAGGGCGCTTAGCCCATCGGATAGCGGGCAATGGTGACCCGCCGGTTGGGGTCGATTCCGGAAGAATGACCGTCGGCGGGATAGCTGGCAACCGCCTGCCAGTCACCGTCTCGTAGTCATCGCCTCGAAACCGGTCGCGAAGGACGGCCATTGGTCAGGAGGCGTCCGCCGTCGATGACGGAGACACTTCTCTCACTATTCGTTTCGCGTTGCTGATCTCCGCAATGCGCAAATCATAGGCCGTCTGCAGGTTCAACCACGAACGCGCATCCCCGCCGAAATAGCGCGCCAGGCGCATGGCCGTATCCGCACTCACGCCTCGCCGCTTACGCACGACATCATTGATCCGAGGTGTCGGTACGTTCAATGCCTTAGCCAAAGCATTGGCGCTCATCCCAAGAGGCTTCAGAAAATCCTCCTGCAGTACCTCGCCAGGGTGTACAGGTCGCATACCATTCTTGAACATATCGCTATTACCCTCAGTGGTAGTCCACAATTTCAACGTCGGTGGGTCCTTCGGCAGTCCAGCGGAAACACAGACGGAATTGATCATTGACGCGGATGCTATATTGACCCTTGCGATCCCCTGTCAGTGCCTCGAGTCGGTTGCCAGGTGGCGATCGCAAAAACTCCAAAGTATTCGCGGCGTCCAATTGAGCCAGTTTGCGGGTTGCTACCTTCGCCACATTCGCGAAGCGCTTGCTCTTGCCGGTCTCGAACAATGCCAGCGTATCCGCGCACCGGAAGCCTTTTAGCATGTGATCATCGTATAACGATTAACGTTAACCGTCAAATCAATGACAGGATAGCATTTTGATTGACGGTGACACCCAACACTTCCACTGCACGACAATTTTCTACGCCTGATACCGGCCGTTCGCAGATGACTGCAGAGGGTCGGTGCAGTCTATCGCTGGCAACGGACCGGCCGAAGGCCGATTGCGGCTACTCCGGCCATTAGGCCCAGCGAATTGGCTTCTCCTAAGCGGGCATTCGCGGCTGGTGGTCGATGCGCATCTCAATCAAGCGCGGCTGCGGCGCTCACCACTGGGCGGCTTTCGCGCGTACCGCGCATCCGGCGATCAGGATCGGAGGGGTCATTCGGAGAGATCTCGACAGGCCCTTCGAACACGGCCAAGATCGTGCCCACAAAGGGCATGTCTCCGAATTGGTCCGGAATGCGATAGGAGACGAGATCTCCCGGCTTAAAAGTCATGGGATCAAAATTGAATTCGAACGGGCATTTCTCACCCGCTTGACCGATGTTCTCCAAGATGTCCTCCGCATGCTCGCCTTGAACGCGTTACCTCCTTCTACAACCGACACCGCGTTTTCACGCGCCCTCTCCAGGATACGGCTGCTCACGCAATCGGGTGCGCTGCGGAACGCTGGCGGACGCTGGGACGCGCTGCCGCGGGGGAGAGTGGCCCCTAGCCGTTCAAAACCGCGCCAAGAAAATTCCGCAGTTCATCAAAATGCCGTTCAGCCGCTTCGTGGTTGTAAACCGGCAGATCCGCCATCGTCCAACCGTGCAGCGCGCCAGGCCAGATTTCGGCGCGATACTCGACGTCCGCCGCATCGAGTGCCGCTTTCACGCGCGCCTCTTGCTCTGGCAGATAGTGCTGATCCTTATCTGCCCCGATAATCAGCACGTGAGCTTTGATCTTGTCGAAATTTCTGTGCGGGCTGTCGGGCTCATCCGTCGCCAAGCCCCCGCCATGGAAACTTGCGGCGGCGGCGAAGCGATCAGGATACGCGGCCGCGACCGTCAGTACGAGGCCGCCGCCCATGCAATACCCGGTCGCGCCGACCTTTTTCCCTTTCACTTCCGGGAGGCTGTCGAGATATGCCAGAAAGGATCCCGTGTCTTCGGTAGCCAACTTCTTATTGGTGGCCGAGCGTACCATCGACATTAGCTTGTCGCGCTGCACCGGATCGGTGAAAACCGCCTTGCCATCGAACGGCTCGTAAGCGCCAATGCGATAGAACATGTCCGGCAGCAGCACCAGATAGCCGAAATCTGCCAAACGCTGGCACATGTCGTAGAGCGTAGGGCGAATGGCGACGCCGTCCATGTAAAATATCACCGGCGGCCACGGCCCCGCACCGAACGCTGGCCGGAACACGGCAGTACGGCAGGAACCGTCTTTGGTCTTGATCTCAACGTCCGCGCGACTCATCGGGCACCTCCTGAAGATTTTCGTCTCAATCAAAGCACCGATCTTATCCTGCGTCACGGTCGCGCGCCAAAACGACCCAGCACATCGGCATCTCCGGTGACGCGGCACCCGTTGCATTGATGCGCGGGCATTCCCATTTTGAACGAATGGAAATTTGGTAGCAGGTTTGGTCGCTCATGTGCGTGGCCGCTAGCGTTACCTTTGGCCGGTTCGTAGCGGCGCATTGGTCTCTGGTCGGCCAATCTGGGCCATTCGGCATACTTATCGACTCGCCTCGTAGCGGCCGCTCAGTTACCACCGCGTCGCGTGCTCAAGGTGAACACTTGCGTTTTAGCGCAACATTTCGACGTGCGAAATGCCATCTTCGTCATACGGATCGGAAGTGCGCTCGAAGCCAAAGCTGGAGTAAAACGATTCCAGGTGGGCTTGCGCGCCAATTCGGATGCGCGCTGCCGGGAATTGTCTTTCCGCATGCTCGATTCCTTGTGTAACCAATTCGCGCCCTATGCCGGTGCCCCGCACCGACTTGACGCTTAAGACGCGACCCAACGACATTTCCGGATAAGTCACGCCAGGACACACGCAGCGCAGGTAAGCAACGAGGGAGCGGTCCTCACCGTGGTTTTGCCAGCCGAGCAAATGAAACGCCCGCGGATCGATTCCATCGAGATCTGCATACACGCATTGCTGCTCGATGATAAACACCTGTTGACGCGTCACGACGAATGCATACAAATCGTTCTTGCCCAACGCTTCAAAGGAAGACCACTGCCATTCAATCATGATGATTCTCGCGTCCGGTAATACTGAAATGGCATGGGTCGCCCGTCAAAATCAAATGAGCATGTAGAATTGTCTCGTGAGCCGAGGACGCCGCATTCCTTTTGCGCGCG
>Ga0302310_10002343_pt1 | contig 15286 bp, 13 predicted proteins | sample III_Palsa_N1_2_FD_200451 | JGI IMG/M metagenome (GOLD analysis project Ga0302310, IMG submission 200451) | Peat permafrost microbial communities from Stordalen Mire near Abisko, Sweden - III_Palsa_N1_2 | ecosystem: Environmental > Terrestrial > Soil > Palsa > Peat permafrost | place: Sweden...
GAAACGGTGAATGCGTTATCTTTACTTGGCGCGCGGCGCGAGGCTGGCTAGATTTCAGCCACGCTTCTAAAGTTCAGCGCCGGCGGCCGCGGCCGTCAAAAGCAAAACAAGGGATGGAAATGATCACTCGCAGAGGCTCCGGAATGGCGGCCGGGCAACAGTGTTCCAGCCGATGATGCGCGTTTTCGCGATCCTGGCGGCCGTGTTGCTGGTAGGCAGCCTCGTGCTGGCCGCGACCGCACCTTCAGGACTCACGCTCGACGATGCGATTTCGGTGGTAAATGTGATGGCGGTGTTCCGGGTGCACCAATATGCCGCACATTATTTGCCGGATTGGGTGTGGGGGGACTTCGCGACGCCCTGGCTCACCCGGCCGGCATGGCTGGTGCCCGCAAGCCTGGGGATCATTTGCGCCGGCTTTGCGGGGAGCATGATAGGGAAACAGCCGGCTAAGCGACGCTAAAGGTAAAAGCGAGGAAGAAACATCCTTTTTGAATAAAAGAAGCAAAAAACTTTTGTTCGAAAGGATGGGAATCATTCAAAATTCTAATTTCCAAAGTTTTCTTGCTTCTTTTTGTTCACAAAAAGAAGACTTCGTTCCTCTCTATTTCGACGCCGCAGTTGCAGGTGTGGCGTCGCCACTCACCCACATGGCAACGATCTTCCCATTACGTACGCGGAACATGTTGCAGTGGATCTGACCAGCCCAAGGTGAACTGCCGGCGGCGCGCGGCCAGCCCTCGGGGATGACCATAAGTACGAGGTCGCCGTTGGTAAATACCGCGAGCTTCGGCGGACGAGACGAAGCTGGCCGGGGGACGTAGCCGTTATGCTCGAACTCCGAGACGTAATTGTCACGGCCTGACGCCTCCGCCGTGTCGTTCTGCTGGAAATCCGGCGCCAGATATTTGTCCGACGCTTCCTTGAAGTGGCCAAGATCGAAGAATTCATAATGCCACTGCATGACTATTCGCGCATTAGCCGCCTGCTGTGCCGGCGATACGTAAACTGTTTGCGGCGGGATCACACTTGGATTGCGAATTGCCGCAGGTTCGTCGGTAGCGACTGGAGGTGCGGAATAGGTCCGGGCGAACGCCGTCCCGGCTAAAAATAATAAAGCCGCAAGTCGTGCAATCTTCATTGGATAGCCCTCTCTAATTGACAAAAGTTTTTTGCTTCTTTTTTTCAAAAAAGAAGCTTCCCTTCTCTCAAGACTTATACATCAGGCTTCACTCGCCCGCCGGCGTGCGCAGCCGAGGCTGCACTCCGGTCTTACGGTCGGGGTAGGGTTTCTTCGGGCCAGCACGCCCCGGGAATTGGCCGATCAGCCACCAGTCGGTGATTTTGCCATTTTTCACGCGCACGATATTGCCGTGAACGTTTTCAGTAATGTCCAACGGATTATCGCCGGGATAGACCACCAGCACCAGGTCGCCGTCGGCCATGACGAAAAGGCGGTCAGTGGAGCGCGATGGCGGAGCCTTCTGTGATGCGGGGCGCCGGCGTGCGTTGGCCGCTACGAAGTCAGCGAATGCCTTGCCGCCATTGGGCTCGAACGGATCGTGGTTGACGAAATCAGGGGATAACCATTTCGCCCATTCGTCGGTGTGTCCATTGAAGAAGTTCGCCCAGAAATCCAGCACCAGCGCACGATTGGCCTCTTCGGTGGCTGGGTTTTTCACCCCTGATGGAATCAGGATGTTGGTCGCACGCGCATTTTGTATACATAATGCGCAACTGAGCGCTAACACGAAGAGACGGGCGGTTTTCATTTCAGGTTCCCTCCATTCGCAGTGTTCGTTGTAATTTACAGTGCCGGGCGGCGGCCAAAAGGGTGCCGCCAAACCATTGTGCGTTCCGAGCTTGCATACATCAAGTGAAAATCGCGTAGCGGCGGTGTTGCGGGCGGGCAACAGTATCCGGAATTTCTCATTTGAGGCCGATGCGGGGCGGGCTCCGCGACTTTACACTTGAAATGGATTTCACTACACGTGGGCCTGCCAAACTGGTGCTGAAAACGATCTCGAAAGCGGATCGGGGCCCTGCGGTAATCATGGCTAAGGGAGGATCCAGGCAGTGTTTCAGGCAACTCCCATCAATGTCGCCCAAGCAATGACGGCTCAGAGAAGCCGCAAACCATGAGGAACGGCCAAGTGCGAATAGATTTACTAGGTTCAGCGGCAGTTGCGCTGTGTTTGTGCGCGACGCCCGGCGCGTGGGCGCAGAGCGCCGTACCGACCGCCGGGCGCAGCGGCCAGCTGCAGGAGGTTGTGGTTACCGCCCAGCGGCGAGCACAGAATATTCAGAAAACCGCGATCCCGATCACCGCGATCAGCGGCGCGGAGCTGAAGGCGCAAGCCAAAACGACCCTCAGTGCGGTACTGATCGACGTGCCGTCGATACAGATCCAGAGCAACCCGGCCGGCGCCGACATCGTTCTGCGCGGCGTCGGCGGCAATGACACCGGCGGCATCCAGGAAGACCCGGACGTCGCCGTGATGGAGGATAATGTCTATACCGGTCAAGCCGATAGCGTGACCGGATCGCTCTACGACGTCCAGCGTGTCGAGGTCCTGCGCGGCCCGCAAGGCACGCTCTATGGAAGAAACGCGGCGGGCGGTGTGGTCAATATCCTTACCAACGATCCTGCCCCGAAATTCGGCGCCGCGCTCAATCTCGGCTATGGCAATCTTGATCTGCGGCACGCCGACGGCTACGTGAACGTTCCGATCACCGATGTACTGGCGCTGCGCGTGGCGGCCGACATCGACGCGCGGCATGGCGACTACAGTAACGGCGGCGGTGCGATCGGAAACTCCGGCGCGCGTGTCAAGCTGAAGTATACACCGACGCCGGAACTTTCTATTCTGGGACGCTTCGACTATTTTCATCAGCTTGGGCTGACCGAAACCACCGCGCCGGTCACCAATCCCGGTCTGGGCAGCGGCAATTGCGGCGGCCCGCCGTGCTTCCTGTTCGCGCCCGCAAACCCCAAAAATCCTTGGGATACCGCAGTGGCAGCCGGCTCGCCATTCGCGGTCTACCCGGTATTCAACAAGAACGACTTTTATACCTTCTCAGCGGAGATCGATTATGACCTGGGTTTCGGCACGGTCACGCTGATCCCGTCATTCACCCGTTCATCGCAGATCCAAAGCACCGCGAGTCTGTTTGCCCCCACCACGTTCCCGCTGGGGTATAGCGACACGACGGACGACCAGTGGACCGGCGAGGCGCGCATCAATTCGCCCGCGGCATCGCCGTTCAAATGGGTCGGCGGCGTCTTCGTGCTGCAGAGCAATGCCAATGAATCCGGCCCGCCTCCGGGCGCCACCACGGGTCCATATGCTCAGATCGCCAACAACGAGCGTCCTGCCAAATCCGTCGGCGGATTTGCGCAAGCCACCTATCCCGTGCTCGATACGCTCCGTCTGACCCTAGGCGGGCGCTACAATGTCGATAACAAGGCCGTCGACAATTACGGCGTCTGCAGTTCTCCCAATGGTATTAGCTGCGGCGAGGTCAACGGCGTGTACTATGCATCGCCGATCTCGAACCTGACGGCGAGCTACAGCTCGTTTACCTACAAGGCAGGCCTGGAATATGACATTACTCCAACTGCGATGGGTTACGCGCAAGTTTCGACCGGATACAAGGCAGGCGGGTTTTCCACCGCGACGGTGCCCCCAACCAGTTATCAACCGGAATCGCTGATCGACTACGAGTTGGGTTTTAAGAGCCGCTGGCTCGATAATACGCTGCAGTTCAACGCCGACGCCTATATCTACCAGTATAAGAACCAGCAGATCGAGCTGCACGTTACCGACCCCGATTCTGATTTCCTCCCTGGGGATCTCGCCGGCGACGACACCACCGATGATATTCTCGACGTTAACGCCGGCAACAGCCGCTATTACGGCGTCGAGGAGCAGGCGAAGTATCAGGTTACGCCTAACGATCAGATCAATTTCAATATCGCGTGGGAACAGGCGAACTATGGTCACTTCGTGATCGACACCAACCCGGCGGGCCAGCCCCCAGGCGGTGACTATTACGTGAATGGCGTTGCTCAAGGCAGCTACAACCTGTCGGGCCAGACCGAGGCCCACGCCCCGAAGTGGAACGGCAGCGCCGGGTACCAGCACGTGTTCGATCTTCCCGATGGCGACACTGTTACTTTCCTGAGCGATACGCACCTCCAAAGCAAATCCTACACCACGATCCAGGAATGGTTTGCTAACGGTGATACCATCCAGCCGGCCTATCATCAGACCGATCTGTATCTCAACTACGCCAGCGGCGACGGGCATTATACCGCCGGACTGTGGGTGAAGAACCTCGAAAACAACGCCGTCGTAAGCTACGTGTATCCGCTCTATAAGGAAACTCTCGATGATCCGCGGACTTACGGCGTGACCCTGGGATATACGTATTGAAGTGAAGGCAGAAGCATCTTTTTTGAAAAAAAGAAGCAAAAAACCTTTGTCACTTGGAGCGCACCGGCCACGGATCGGTGAACTCCAATTGACAAAGTTTTTTTGCTTCTTTTTGTTCACAAAAAGAAGACTTCCTTCTAACTAACGGAGTCCGATCGTGCGTCTGCTCCGAAGCATCCATCGCTGGCTAAGCATCGTGGTCGCGCTGTTCTTCATCTTGCTTGCCGGCACCGGCTTGGGCCTGCAATTCCAACCGGACCTGGGCGAGCACATCGGGCCGTCGCGCTTGTCGGATGCCCAGATCGACGCCGGCTTCGCGCGAGCCTTGGCGACGGTGCGGGCGACACATCCGGATGCGCGCATTGGCCTCGTGCTCATGAATGTGTCGATCGACGCTCCGTCGATTACCATCGGATTGATGGCGAGGCCGAAACCCGGCGAAGCTGATGCAACGCCGGGAATTCCGGGTGGCCCAGGCGATAGCTTGGTGATCGATCCCCGTTCCGGTCGGATCGTGCATCCGAAAGACAATCTGCATGGAATCTTGTTGCAGATTCACAGCAATCTGCTGCTGGGTCCGCCGGGACGCTGGCTATTCATGACGGTCGGGTTTGTTCTGCTGTATCTAACGCTGAGCGGCCTGGTTTTCTATGGCGACATGTTACGCTTACGCATCAAACGCGGCTTGCCCGCGCCATTCTGGCAGGTTCCCACGTCGAGCGGCTTGGGCAGAGCCGGGGTGTTGTGGAACATTCACCGCTGGGTGGCGCCGATTGCCGGATTTTTCCTGCTGGTGATCGCGGTCTCCGGGATCATGATGCATTCGGGTCCCACCGGTCTCGATCTTTGGGGCGGCAAAATCGGGTTGGCCGGTGCCGCGCTGGCGCCGGTGCCGGTGGTTGTGCCGCCCGATATGACCGATCGGCAGTTGGAACAGGTTTTGGCCACCGGACTTGCGCTCGGGTCGCAGCAGGATGCGCATCCCGAACGCCTGATGAACCTCGATTTCAACGGCAACGGCCCGAGCACGCATATCGCGCTCACGTACCATTCCGACAGCCAGGGGATGTATAGCCGGATCTGGGACGCGCGCTCCTGGGAAAGCCGCAAGCAGTTGGCGCCGTTCAAGCTATTCTTCTTCTTCCTGCGGCTGCACAGGGGCGATCTCTTTCACACCACCGGGACCGTGCTCAATATCGCCACCGGCATTGGGTTACTACTGCTCTCGCTCAGCGGCTTGGTGATGTACAGCGTGATGCTGGGCCGGCGCCTCGCACGTGGGGCTCGGGGGTTGTTCTGGAAGTAAAGGCACCCGGCAGCTGATTGAAATGATTTTCATCTGAACTGTGGCATTTTGGCCACAGAAAACGACAAGTCGGCACGCAAGATATTGAATACATGGAACAAACCTTCGGATACGCAGAAACGACGCGCAATATTATCCATCGGGAATTTTCCGGGCCAAATGCTAATCGGATAGGAAGAAATCCGTAGTATCTTCCATTTCCAGCCAAGCTAACGCAGCAACCTGCTGGCCGGTCTCCGCTTTTGTCATGATCGATAGGAAATGTTACCGCACACGCAGCGTATCAGATAACAAGGCGCTCAGGGCTCTCCGTATACAAAATTGGTCATACTGGTCCACAAAATTTCTTGCCAAGAGTTAACCGCGTCATTAGTGCACGAACGGAGACGATGAAAACCTATTCAACGCCACGTGTCCGTGCGGGCGCACGCCATGAAGCGGTGGACGAGTTGGAGAACAAGATTTGGGAACGGCGGTTCGCGGCACGGCGAATCGGAACGGCACCAGTAAGGGAAAGCGGCAGGGAACCAATGCAACTTCTGCAAATCCAATCGTACGAAGCGGCCGACGGATGGCGTCGCGCCGGAAAACGCCTTTTCGCCGTGCGGCAGGTGCGCGTTAGCCGTGCCTGGGTGGTTAGTTCGATGCCGCAACGCAGTGCGGCCGCATTCTGAATTAATACTGGAGGAAAATATGTCTCGTCTCCTAATGGGAACGACCGCCTTGACCCTGGCGCTTGGCCTGGTGCCGATCGCGCAAGCTCAGACTACGCCGCCGCCCCGCCAGCAACTGCAAACCGTTACGGTTACCGCAGAGCGTCGCGTCGCGAACGTGCAGAAAACCGCGATCTCGATCACCACGGTCAGCGGTGCAACCATCACGGCAAAGGGCCTGGCAACGCTCGATGCGGTGCTGGCCGATATTCCCGCACTCACGGTCGCGGGCGACGCCCACGGCAGCGAAATCTCGATCCGCGGTGTGGGTTCGAACGGCGACTCGAATTTCATCGATAACGACGTCGTCAGCATGTATGACGACGTCTATAATGGACGAGCCGAAGGTACCAGCTCGGCGATGTACGACGTAAATCAGGTGGAAGTCCTGCGTGGTCCGCAAGGCACACTGTACGGTCGCAATGCGATTGGCGGTGCGATCAACATCCTGACCAACATTCCCAACGTCAACAAATATGCCGTGACCCTCAATTTGGGCGCGGGCAGCTACAACCTTGTGCACGCTGATGGCTCCGTGAATATTCCGATTACCGACGTGCTGGCGTTCCGTGCCGCGGGCGAAGTCACATCGCGCGATGGCTATATCAGCAATGGCGGATTTTCCGATCACTCGACCGGCTTCCGCTTCAAGGGGCTCTATCAGCCGAACGATCATTTCTCGCTGTTGGGCGATATCGATTGGTGGCACCAGACCGGGCTAGGCAACGATACGGTTTCGGCCGCCGATCCGTTCACCCAGCTAGGTGGTCCGCCGTTCTTCAACTGGCCCGTCAATAAGAAAGATCCCTGGGAGCAGCTTGATAACGACCATCCGGCGGATACCGACAACTATAAGTTCGTTACCTATTCCTTGAAAGCGGTTTGGAACGTCAACGATTTGGCGGTGATCACTCTCATCCCGTCCTATTCGTATAACGATCGTTTCGAGCTCTCGAACCTGGTGGTTGGCGACACGCCGCAGATCGGCGCGACGCTCGGTGCCGGTGCTTATGCCGACAATCAGTACACCGGCGAATTGCGCGTTTCCAACGCTCCGGGCTCCAAGGTAATCTGGGTAGCAGGTCTTTATTATCTGAACGACAAGAATTACGGCACGGCTGCCGGTGCCACCACCTCGGCCACGGCGGGTGAGTGGTTCGCTCAGCAAGGCGCCAACGCGCCGACGTCTTCAAAGTCGGTGTTCGGGCAGGCGACATATCCGGTGACCGATGCGTTCAGACTTGTCGGCGGCCTGCGCTACACCCAGGACGAGAAGCAGATCGGGTTCGGCGTGTGCACCACGGTAATCAGCACGATTACCTGCACCTCACCAGGTTCCTCATATTATTACTTCCTGCCGGAGCATAACTACACGCAGAAATACTCGGCCGTGACTTATCTCGGCGGGGTGGAATATGACGTGACGCCGACCGCGATGGCTTACGCACATGTCAGCACGGGCTATAAGGCCGGCGGGTTCGATACCAATGCTTATCCGCCCGCCGATTATAAGCCGGAGCATCTGACTTCGTACGATGTCGGGATCAAGAGCCGGTGGCTGGATCAAACCCTGCAGATCAACGCCGAAGCTTATTACTATCAATATACCAATCTGCAGATCCAGTATTCGTTCAACAGCTGCCCACCGGTTACGCCCGCGATCGCCGATGCGGCGTATGCGGCCGGCGGCCGGGGGAATTTCTGCGCCGCCGATACCACCGCTTACGCACCGGGCGATCAGGGCCCGTTCCAGCAATTCGTGCTGAATGCGGCGCACAGCACCAATACCGGGGGCGAAGCCGAAGTGAAATGGCGGTTCCTGCCGGATAACGAAATCGATTTCTCCCCGGCTGTGATCCGTGCCTACTATGGTTATATCGCACCGAGCACCGGCTATGGGTTCCTTACCAATACTCCCGTGATCGAAGATCCGAAGTTCTCCTTCACCGCGGCCTACGAACATGATTTCGAACTCCCGAGCGGCACCATCGCGGCTCGTGCCGACATGAAGTACTCGACCGGCTATTGGCTGAACGTGGCTGAGAATCAGCAGCCGACCAACTTCGCCGGCGACTATCAGGGCTGCTGGTTCATGGAGAACGCCTCGGCAACCTATACGCCGCTCGAAGGCAACTACACCCTTACCATGTGGGGCAAGAATTTGACCAACACGGCAGTGAAGAACTTCGCCTTCCCGCTGGGACGCGTGATGCTGCAAGATCCGCGCACCTTCGGCGGAACCGTAAGCTTCAAGTTCTAGTGAAGGGCGGAAGCAGCTTTTTTGAAAAAAAGAAGCAAAAAACTTTTACTCGATCGGCATGCCGCGCGCCGGTGCCAAATTGACAAAGTTTTTTTGCTTCTTTTTGTTCACAAAAAGAAGATTCTTCCTATGCTTCGTACCCTTGCCCGACCCTAGCCCGGTCTGGTATTGAAAACCTGTTCACGGGCGACGCGGTTCGCGCGTCCAGCATGGCCGAAAGTCGAGACATCCGAGGAAATTCAACATGAAAAGTTGGCTTAGATTCGGCCTCACTGGCATTCTGCTGGCAGGCCCCGCATTCGGGCATCATTCCGGCGCCATGTTCGACCACAGCAAGCTTGTCAAGGTGACCGGCACCGTCGTCAGTTGGCAATGGTCGAACCCGCACAGCTGGCTGAAGGTCGCCACGCCGGACGGCAAAGGCGGCACAGTAGTGCAGAATTTCGAGACCGGCTCGCCCAACACGATGTATCGCGACGGCTGGCGCATCGACAGTTTCCGGCCCGGCGACAAGGTCACCGTGGTGGGTTTCCCACGCAAGGATTCGAACCTCAACGGCATGATGGTCACCGGCACCACCGCGGCCGGCATCACGCTTACCTGGCTCCCCGCCGGCGCGACCCAAGGGGCAGTGCTGGTCAACCGATGAGCGCGCCGCCCGGAACTCGTCCGGCCCGAAACGATGGATGAGCCCAAAAAGCACCGCCGACGAGTGACCGACAGAAGCAAGGGCGAAATCGCCCCGAGGCCGCGCAACCGGCCCAATACTGTGCTCGACGTGGCGCGCCTGGCGGGAGTTTCGCCCTCCGCGGTGTCGCGCGCCTTTATGGATGGGGCCAGTATTTCGCCCGAAAAACGCCAGGCAGTAATCGAGGCGGCGCGAAGCCTGGGCTATCGCCCCAACCTGCTGGCGCGATCCCTGATCACCGGCCGCTCGAAAATTATCGGCATGGTGGTCACTCATTTCGATAACATGTTCTATCCGTTGATCATCCAGGAATTGTCGATTGCGCTGGGGCTGCACGGCTACCGGGTGCTGCTATTCATCACCGACGTCTCGAAAGACTTCGAGCAGATCGTGGAAGAGCTGCTGCGCTATCAGGTCGAGGCCGTGATCATGGGATCGATCACGCTGTCGGATCGGTCGGCCGAGTCGTGTCACGCGGCAGGGGTTGCGGCGCTACTGCTCAACCACAAGACCGACAGCGATCATATTTCGAGTGTCACCGGGGATAATTGGAATTCGGCGCAGACCATCGCGGCATTTCTGGTGGCGGGGGGGCATCGCAGCTTCGCGGTGGTTGCCGGCCTGGGCAATACGTCAGCCAGCCGCGATCGCGAGGATGGCTTCACCAGTTATTTGCGCCAGCAGGGTTTCACATCGCCCGCCCGGGCGGTGGGGTATTACTCGTTCGAGGGCTCGCGCGCCGCGGCACGGGAGCTGCTTTCGGCACGGCAACAGCCCGAAGCGGTGTTCTGCGGCAACGATCAGATGGCTTTCGCCTTTATCGGGGTGGCGCGGCACGAATTTGGGCTCGAGATCGGCAAGGATATCTCGGTAGTGGGATTCGACGACGCCCCGATCGCAGCGTGGCCGGATTTCAGCCTCACCACGTTTTCCCAGCCGGTCGACGAAATCGTGCGAAAGACGGTCGATGCGCTGGTGGCGATGCTGGAGGATCCGCACCGGCCGGTGATCCGCGCGGTTACATTGGGGGAATTGGTGGTGCGCACGTCGGCGCGGATACCACGCTCTGGGTTAATCGAATTGAATGGCCGGACGATCTGGCGGCGCCCTGGTGGCAAAGGGCGTTAGGGAGAAGTCTTCTTTTTGTGAACAAAAAGAAGCAAAAAAACTTTGTCAATTAGGGGTGCACCGATCAGCGGACGGTGTGCTCCATTGGTAAAAGTTTTGTGCTTCTTTTTTTCAAAAAAGATGCTTCTTCCTCACTTCACGCGCCGAGGATTGCCCCGATCGCCGCGGCGCATCCGATCGCGAGCCACCCGATCGGATTGTCGCTCGGAATTCCCGCGGCGAAAGTCGCCACCAAGCCCACGGCGCTACCCAGTGCCGCGCCGGCCATCGCCAGGCCGAGTCTGATGCCTTGTTTATCTTCGCCGGCGGCGCGCACCGGATGATCACGCATCTCGGCCAGGTCAAAATCTACTCGACGGGTTTGCGGCATGGATTTTTCCGGTGTTTCCGATGTATGGGTATGGCTCACCCAGCGGCTTTGTAACCATTCGTGTAAGAATAGTAACGATCTGTCACACTGACAAGGGAAAAAGCCGTTCTCTCTAGGGCAGAAACGCGGAAATCCGTGCTGCGGTGCAGCATCTTACTGATGGCAATTTATTGCAGCGCAACACAAGCAGAGTTCCCGATGACCGAGACCACCACGACGAAGAAAACATCGCTGCCCAACCAGCTTCGCGAGCTGTTGCGCCGCTCCGGCCCGGGTCTGATTACAGGCGCCGCCGACGATGATCCCTCGGGCATCGTTACATACAGCTCGGCCGGCGCCTCGTTCGGTTACATCATGGGCTGGACCGTGCTGCTGTGCCTGCCGTTCATGGTCGCGGTTCAGGAGATTTCCGCCCGCATCGGCCGCGTTACCGGTGCCGGGCTTGCAGCAACTTTGCGCGATCACACTCCCGGCTGGTTCTGCGGCTGCATGGTGGCAACGCTGGTCGGCGCCAACGTTATCAATATCGGCGCCGACGTCAGCGCCATGGGCGATGTCGCGCACCTGATGTTCGGCGGCCCCGCCGCGGTATGGGCGGTGGCGGTGGCGGCGATCTGTGCCGGCTGCGCGATCTGGATCAGTTACGTCCATTACGTCCGGGTGATGAAATTCCTTACCTTGCCGCTGCTCTCGTATTTCGTCTTGCTGATCGTGGTGAAAACCGACTGGCACGCGGCAATGATCGGCACCTTCATCCCGCATGTGCCGACGAACCGCGGTGCCTGGACCATGGTCGTGGCGGTGCTGGGCACCACCATCAGCCCGTATCTGTTCTTCTGGCAGTCCGACGAGGAGGCCGAAGACGAGCATCTGCTCGCCGACCCGCGGCCGCTGCGTGAGCATCCCAAAGACGCCCCGGCGGAGATGAAACGCATCGGTTACGATACCTGGACCGGCATGATTTTTTCCGAGGCAGTGGCGGTTGCAATCATGTGGGGCGCCGCCGCGACGCTCCACGCGCATGGCATCACCAACATCCAAACCGCCACACAGGCGGCATCGGCGCTGAAACCGGTCGCCGGCCCCTACGCGATGTTTCTATTCGGGTTTGGCGTCATCGGCACCGGCATGCTCGCGGTGCCGGTGCTGGCAGGATCGGTCGCCTACGCGGTGGGTGAGGCGCGCAACTGGCGGGTAGGGCTTAACTGTCAAGCCAACGAAGCCCGTGCGTTTTACGGCACGCTCGCGGCCAGCACGTTCATCGGTCTGCTCATTGCGCTATCGCCGATCGATCCGGTCAAGGCGCTGATCGGCTCCGCGGTGCTGAATGGCATCGCCGCCACGCCGCTGATCATCACCATCACCGTGTTCGGCATGCGCAAGAAGGTCATGGGTCAACTCACGTTGCCCAAATGGCTGATCGCCGGAGGTTTCGCATCGGCGATATTGATGGGGTTCGCGACGGTTGCGATGTTCGTGCTGTAGGTTGAAGGAGAAGAAGCAGTCTGCTTTTTGTGAACCAAAAGAAGCAAAAAAACTTTGTCACTTGGAGCGCGTCGCCCTTAGTCGGTGCATTCAAAAGGGAACAAAAGTTTTTTGCTTCTTTTTTTCAAAAAAGATGCTTCCTTCGTTCGCTCCAATAGGGGGGTATGGAATGCAAGGAAAACCAAGCTGCCCGGCCTGTAACACGGCTTGACGGGCGTGCGGGCGGACGGCACTTCTAACGTGCGGGTTGCCTGTGGAGCAGCCGCGGGGGAATGAAATGAGTAGTCGGATCGAGATCGACCATCGCGCCCTGCGCCACCCGGAAAAGGCGCATCGGCCGGACAATCCGATCCAGCGGAAGCCGGACTGGATCCGGGTCAAGGCCCCCACCCATCCGATTTATCACGAAACCCGCCAGTTGATGCGGGACAACAATCTGCACACGGTGTGCGAGGAAGCCGCCTGCCCCAACATCGGCGAGTGCTGGACCAAACGCCACGCCACCATGATGATCATGGGCGACACCTGCACCCGCGCGTGCGCCTTCTGCAACGTACGCACCGGCATGCCCCTGGCCCTCGACGCGGACGAGCCGAACCGGGTCGGCGACGCGGTGGCGAAACTGGGTCTGCGCCACGTCGTGGTGACCTCGGTCGACCGCGACGATCTCCCCGACGGCGGCGGGGCGCACTTTGCCGCCACCATCCGCGCCATTCGCGAGGCCGCACCTGTCACCACGATCGAAGTGCTGACCCCGGATTTTCTGCGCAAGCCCGGCGGGCTGGAGGCCGTAATCGACGCGCGGCCCGACGTGTTCAACCACAACCTCGAAACCGTGCCGCGGCTTTATCCCACCATCCGGCCAGGCGCGCGGTTCTATCAGTCGCTGCGGCTGCTCGATCGGGTCAAGCAACTAGACCCGACGATCTTTACCAAATCCGGCCTGATGGTGGGATTGGGCGAGGAACGCCAGGAAATCGGCCAGGTGATGGACGATCTGCGCATCGCCGACGTCGATTTCCTGACCATCGGCCAATATCTGCAACCCACGATAAAACACGCCGCCGTGGCCAAATTCGTCACCCCCGACGAGTTCGCCGAATACGCCACGGTGGCGCGTGCCAAAGGGTTCTTGCTGGTAAGCGCGACGCCGCTCACGCGGAGTTCATATCATGCCGACACCGATTTCGCGGCGCTGCGGGATGCTCGGGCACGGTCCGTGGCCGCGGAATAGCCGTGCCGCGCCATGCCGAGGTCAGAAAGGTCGCCTACCGGCCCGACCAGATGTTCGATCTGGTGGCGGATGTGGCACAATATCCGAAGTTCCTGCCTTGGTGCGTGGGTGCACGCGTCCGAAGCCGCAGCGGCCGGGAAGTAGTGGCGGACCTTACAATCGGATTCGGACCATTCCGTGAAACTTTCACCAGCCGCGTAACACTGGATCGCCCAGGCGAAATAAACGTGCGCTACGAAAATGGACCGTTTCGCTACTTGCGCAACATCTGGCGCTTTCTCCCCGACCCCGAGGGATGCGAGATCGACTTCTTTGTCGATTTCGAGTTCAGAAACCGCATCCTGCAGGCAGCGATCGGCGCCGTGTTTCATGAAACGGTGCGGCTGATGGTAAATGCGTTCCTCCGGCGGGCCAAGGAAGTCTATGGCGCACCGGATCAAGCAAGTAAGAATCTTCTTTTTTGAAAAAAAGAAGCAAAAAACTTTTGGACGTTAGAATAGCGAATTAACCGCGATTTTACCCGTTCTGCCCATAAAGCCGGGATGGACCCACGCCCGCATATTCATCTCGCCACACCCTGCTTCGGCGGAATGGTTACGCAATCGTATATGCAGTCGATACTGCGGCTGATGCAACACGCCGCCTTGAACGGGTTCGACCTCTCGCTGTCGATGCTCGGGAATGACAGCCTGATCACGCGAAGCCGCAACACACTCGTTGCGCGCTGCCTCGATCAACCTGAAGCGACGCATCTGATGTTCATCGACGCCGATATCGGTTTCGATCCGGCGCAAGTCGAACGGATGCTGCGCGCCAACCGCGACGTGATTGGCGGAATGTATCCGCTGAAGCTGAACGACTGGAACGATGCCTCCGCCGCCCACGTTACAGCCGGTGAGTCGTTTAACACTGCCGCGCTGCGCTACGTCGGGCTGATTGAGGAAGGTGCGACGCCCGGACAGGACGGTCTTGTCCGCGGCACCTACGCCGGAACGGGATTCCTGTTGATCGCACGCGCGGCTTTAGTGCGTATGATCTCCGCCTATCCAGAAACTCGCTACCGCGCGATCCAGTCCTGGCCGCCTCGTCCGGCGAGCCCCAACCAATACGCTTTGTTCGATTGTCTGATCGAGCCCGAGACAGGCATTTATTTATCTGAGGACTATGCTTTTTGCCGGCGCTGGCGCGATATCGGTGGCGAGATCTGGTTAGATACCAAGGGCAGCTTGACGCACACCGGCCCGTGCGATTTCACCGGCCGCCCGGACTTGCGCTGGGCCTGATGCCAGCAAGTTCTCGCCACTGAGAGTTCCGAAAACAATAAGTGAATAAGTCAAGAAGAAGAAAGAATCTTCTTTTTGTGAAAAAAAAGAAGCAAAAAAACTTTGTCGGTTAGAAATTGCCAAGCCTCTGGAAGGGAACTCCGACCAAATTGACAAAAGTTTTTTGCTTCTTTTTTTTCCAAAAAAGAAGACTTGCCTTTCTCTTCATCGAGCAAACCGCAATGTAGCCGGCACCGGGTATTCCGCAATCGACGGTTTTGTCTGTGTCATGGCGGTGCCGACGGCACGGTTCGGGGTTAGCGAAAAGTCGGTCAGGCTATACCCGAACGCACGGACTGCGGGTTCGAATGCGACCACGACGTCTTGTGCGTCGGACCGCCGGC
>Ga0302310_10002344_pt1 | contig 15286 bp, 18 predicted proteins | sample III_Palsa_N1_2_FD_200451 | JGI IMG/M metagenome (GOLD analysis project Ga0302310, IMG submission 200451) | Peat permafrost microbial communities from Stordalen Mire near Abisko, Sweden - III_Palsa_N1_2 | ecosystem: Environmental > Terrestrial > Soil > Palsa > Peat permafrost | place: Sweden...
ACGGGCCGGAGCCTACTCGTTTCGGCGATTGGGAAATGCGGGGTCGGTGTATTGATTTCTAACGCTAAGGATTGAACCCGTATGCCCGTACGTGCCCGGCCGTTGTCTCCCCATCTGGAGGTCTATCGTTGGCAGATAGGCAATACCTTATCCATCCTGCATCGGATCACCGGTGTCGCGTTGGCATTCGGCATCGTCGCGCTGGCTTACTGGCTGGTCGCGATTGCCGGCGGCGAGGATACGTATGAAACCGCCCATGGGTTTTTCGCCGGTCCCTTCGGCCTCGTATTCTTGATCGGCTGGACTTTTTCATTCCTGTTTCACCTATTGAATGGCATACGCCATCTCTTTTGGGATGCGGGATACGGCTTCGAGCGCGGCCAGCGGCATATCAGTGGTTGGGTGGCTGTGCTGGGCGCTGCGGTGCTGACGGCCTGTGTCTGGGCCGCTGTGTGGCACGGAGCGCATTCATGAGCCTACGAACTCCCTTGGGCCGTGTACTCGGACTGGGTTCGGCGAAGGACGGCACCGGCCATTGGTGGGCGCAGCGAGTGACCGCCGTTGCGTTGATCCCGTTGACCCTGTGGCTGTTCTTTTCCCTGCTGCTGCTGCCGGACCTGGAGTTTTCCACGGTTAAATCCTGGTTAGGGCTGCCCATGTGCAGCTTCCTCGCGCTGCTGACCGTGGCCGTCGCGGCGTACCACTCCTACCTGGGCACCACGGTGGTGGTGGAGGACTATGTCCCCAGCGTCGGCATGCGGGTACTCACTCTCTTGTTATTGCGCTTTCTGTACGTGCTGTTCGCCGGCGCGGGCTTATTTGCGATTTTGCGCGTCGCGTTCGGACCTTAAGAACCATGACCGACTATAAATTTATCGAACATTCCTATGATGTGGTGGTGGTCGGCGCCGGCGGCGCGGGGCTGCGAGCCACCTTCGGGTTGGCCGAGGCGGGCCTGTCCACGGCCTGCCTGACCAAGGTGTTCCCGACGCGCAGCCACACGGTCGCGGCACAGGGCGGCATTTCCGCGGCGCTGGGCAATATGGGCGCGGATGATTGGCGCTGGCATATGTATGACACGGTCAAGGGATCGGACTGGCTGGGCGATCAGGACGCCATCGAGTTGATGTGCAAAGAGGCCCCGGCCGCCGTCATTGAGCTGGAACATTACGGCGTACCGTTCTCCCGCACCGAGGAGGGCAAGATTTATCAGCGTCCGTTCGGCGGGATGACGACGCACTTCGGCAAAGGGATTGCGCAGCGCACGTGCGCCGCGGCGGATCGCACCGGGCATGCCATGCTGCATACCCTGTATCAGCAGTCGCTGAAGCATGAGGCGAGTTTCTTCATCGAATACTTCGCGCTCGACCTGATTATGGAAAACGGCGAGTGCCGCGGCGTCATTGCGCTCGACATGTCCGATGGCACCCTGCATCGCTTCCGCGCGCACCAGACCATTCTGGCCACCGGCGGGTATGGACGGGCCTGGTTCTCCTGCACGTCGGCGCATACCTGTACCGGCGACGGCGGCGGCATGGCGCTGCGCGCCGGATTGCCGCTGCAGGACATGGAGTTCGTGCAATTCCATCCCACCGGCATTTATGGCGCCGGCTGCCTCATTACCGAAGGGTCGCGCGGCGAGGGCGGTTATTTGACCAACTCGGCGGGCGAACGCTTCATGGAGCGCTATGCACCGAACGCGAAGGACCTGGCGTCCCGCGATGTGGTCAGCCGGTCGATGACCGTGGAAATCCGCGAGGGACGCGGCGTCGGCAAGAACAAAGATCACATTCATTTGCACCTGGAGCATTTGGGTCCCGATGTCATCAAGGAGCGGCTGCCGGGTATTGCGGAAACTGCCCGCATATTCGCGAATGTCGATGTGAATAAAGAACCGATTCCCGTGCTGCCCACCGTGCACTACAACATGGGCGGCATCCCCTGCAATTTCCACGGCGAAGTCGTCACGCGGCATGGTGGGGCCTCGGAGACCGTGGTTCCGGGACTGATGGCGGTGGGCGAGGCGGCTTGCGTCTCGGTGCATGGCGCCAACCGTTTAGGGTCCAACTCCCTGCTGGATCTGGTGGTTTTCGGCCGTGAAGCGGCCCGGCATTGCACCCAGGTCGTCAAACCCGGCACGAAGCATCGCGAACTCAAGGGCGACAGCTCGGAAGTGTCATTGGCACGCCTGGACAAGTTCCGCCATGCCAAGGGCTCGCGGCGTACGGCCGATATTCGGTTGGATATGCAGCGCGTCATGCAAAGCGATGCCGCCGTGTTCCGTACCGGGGAGACCTTGAACGACGGCAAGCGCAAGCTGGCCGAGGTGTTCGCCTCGTTCAGCGACGTGCAGGTCACCGACCGGTCGCTGGTGTGGAATACGGATCTGATCGAGACCCTGGAACTGGATAACCTCTTGGGTCAGGCCGTTGCCACCATGCATTCGGCGGAGAACCGCAAGGAGAGCCGCGGCGCGCAGGCGCGCGAGGACTTCCCGAATCGCGACGACCAGGACTGGATGAAGCACACGCTGTGCTGGGTGGACGCCCAGGGCGCGACCACTTTCGACTATAGACCCGTGCACTTGAACACCTTGACCGACGATGTCGAGACCGTGCCTCCAAAGGCGCGCACTTATTAGGCGCTTGCGCGCCGGACTTACGGCGTCCAAGGGACGCCGTCCGATAAATGGGTAAGAAAGGAATTTTAGATGGCTGAGTTTACGCTGCCTGCCAATTCGAAGATTCGTAAGGACGGGAAGGTCTTCAAGGCGCCCGCTGGGGCGACCAATGTCCGGGTATTCAAGATTTACCGGTTCGACCCGGATTCGAACGAGAATCCGCGGTTGGATACCTATGAAGTGGACATGGACACTTGCGGGCCGATGGTGTTGGACGCGCTCATTAAGATCAAGAACGAGATCGACTCCACGTTGAGCTTCCGCCGTTCCTGCCGGGAGGGCATCTGCGGTTCCTGTGCCATGAATATCGACGGCAAGAACGGCCTGGCCTGCATCAGCGCCTGCGCGGACGTGAAGAGCGAGGTTCGCATCTATCCGCTGCCGCACATGCCGGTCATCAAGGATTTGGTCCCTGACCTCACCAATTTCTACGCGCAATATGCCTCGGTCAAACCCTGGCTGCAGACCCGTACGCCGGCTCCGCCGGATGGCGAGCGGCTGCAGTCGAAAGAGGACCAAGAAAAAGTCGATCGTCCGTCGGCCTGCATACTGTGCGCGTGCTGCTCGACCAGTTGCCCGAGCTACTGGTGGAACAGCGACCGGTATTTGGGGCCCGCGGCCCTGTTGGCGGCGTATCGTTGGATTGTCGATAGCCGCGATGAGGCCACCGGGGAGCGGTTGGACCATCTGGAAGACCCGTTCCGCCTGTATCGCTGCCATACCATCATGAACTGCACCGAGGCCTGCCCCAAGGACTTGAATCCCGCCAAGGCCATTGCCGAGATCAAGCAGACCTTGGCGCATCGACGTCACTGATGGACGCGGCTTCCTTAGATGGCGACCTCGGCAAGCTGCGCTGGCGCTGCCGGCGGGGCATGAAGGAACTCGACGTATTGTTGACCCGGTATGTCGAGGAGGACTACCTGGGGGCCACCCTGGAGCAGCAGGCGGCTTTTCGGGCGCTGCTCGACTCGCAGGATCCGCTGTTGAATGACTACTTCCTGGGGCGGGAGTCGCCCACCGACCCCATCCTGTGCGCCCTCATTGAGCGAATTACAGTCAGGCCGCTGAACGCCCGTTAATGCCGCCCTACGGCTGTTAGAATCAGCCCCGTGCGCAAAGTCACGTTTACTGTCAAAAGCCCCCCGAAATTGTCGAACTTTTCCCGATGGGGTCGGTCTATCGCGTCAGGCTGGTGGATTAGCCAGCTCGTTTGGGATCACGAATGAGTGTTGAAGAGAGTGACCTCAAACTGGTCGAAAAGGTCCAGCGCGGTGAGCGCGCGGCTTTCGATTTGTTGGTCCTGCGATACCAGCACAAGGTGCTGAAGCTGATCATGCGATACGTGCACGATGCAACCGAGGCTGAGGATATTGCACAGGAGGCGTTCGTCAAGGCGTACCGTGCTTTACAATCGTTCAGGGGCGATAGCGCTTTCTATACGTGGCTGTATAGAATCGCCATCAACACGGCAAAGAACGCCTTAGTCGCGACCAAGCGCCGGCCCATGGATTACGATCTCGACCTGCAGGACCCGGAGCAATACGAATTGCATGCACGCTTGGCCGAATCGGAGACTCCCGAAGCATTGCTGCTGACGGATGAGATTCGCGACACGGTGAACCGGGCCATCGAGAACCTACCTGAAGATTTACGCGCTGCCATTGTGCTGCGCGAATTGGAGGGCTTGAGTTACGAGGACATTGCACAGACGATGGATTGCCCCGTAGGCACTGTGCGTTCTCGAATATTTCGCGCCCGCGAAGCGATTGATAAGAAACTGCGACCCATTTTTGATGGCGGCCTTGGTCGGCCTGAGGACACATGAGCGAACAAATTCGTGAACAAGTCTCGGCGTTTCTCGATGGCGAATTGCCGAGTTCGGAGACGGAACTGTTGCTGAAGCGGTTGACTCGCGATGCGGAATTGCGCGAGAGCTTCGGACGCTATGCGCTCATCGGCGAAAGCATGCGCGGCGGCGGCCAGGTGCGCCTGTCGCAGCGCTTCGCGGAGCGCGTGAATCGGGCCATCGACGGCGAGCCCGTCCTTGCGGTGTCTCAGCCCTCGCGCTCCACGTCGCGCTGGTGGCGACCTCTTGCCGGTGCCGCGGTGGCCGCGAGCGTTGCGGTGGTGGCTGTCATCGCCCTTCAGCAGCGGGCGACCGTGCCGGGGCCGGATGCCGCGCCCTTCACCGCCCAGAATGTCGTCGCCGCCCGGGCCGACGGTGTCGCCAAGGTGACGGAACCCGCTTCTTATACGGTACCCCCGGCGGTGCCTGAGGCACCCACCGCCTTGCCGGCCGCACGGCTCACGAATTACGTATTTGCCCACAGCAGATATTCGTCCGTCATGGGCCAGAACGATGTGCTGAACGATCTGCTGTCCACCACCGATGCCGAGGACAGCGGGTCGCAAAAGGCCGCCGGTACGCGCGCTGCACCATGATGGGATCGCTGCGTAGGCCGGCCCATTGGCTCGTTCCCTGCGCCATGGTCGGTGTGCTGCTCGCGGTGTTCCCGCCGCGTTCGCGCGGCGCCGACGATCCGCGGGAATGGCTGGAGAAGATGAATCGCGCCCTGGCGACGCGTAATTACGACGGCACCTTCTTTCATTTGAGTGACGGGCATGTGGAAACCATGCGCATCGTGCACCGCGTCCGCGCCGGGCGGGTGACCGAGCGTCTTGTATCGGTGGACGGGTCGGGCCGCGAGTTCGTGCGCAACAACGACGAATTGACCTGTTATCTGCCCGACCAGCATACGGTGCTGGTGGAACCGCGCCAGGATCGGGGCCCTTTCCTGGGCTCACTGCCGCAGTTCGGCGCCGATGTGAATGACTATTACACGCTCGAGGAATTACCCGTTTCGCGGGTGCTCGGACGGCCTGCGCGGGTCATTCTGGTCAATCCTAAGGATCAGTTTCGCTTCGGTTACCGCCTGTGGTTGGACGAGAACACGGCGATGCCGTTGAAGACCCAGTTGTGCGATTCGAAAGGTCAGATCATCGAGCAAATCCTGTTTGCCCGGCTCGACATGCCGGAAAACATTCCCGACAGCGACCTGACGCCGACCGTGCATACGGAGGGTATGCGCTGGGTGCATCAAGGTGCGTCGCACGATTCGGCCTCGTCTGCCTTATCTGCGTATCGAGCCAGTGAATTACCCCCGGGCTTCCATTTGACGGTGTCCGGGGCGCAAACCCTCGGCGGCGCCACCACGCCGGCGACGCATCTCGTGTATTCGGATGGGTTGGCGACAGTCTCTGTGTTCGTGGAAGCCGAGCGCGATGCCAAGCCTGGCACGGACGATAAGCCGGCGACGCCCGCCGAGCCCCCTATGCAGGGGTTGGCGCGGGTGGGTTCGGGATTCGCGTTCTCGACCGTGGTGCAGGGGCACCAAGTCACGGCCGTCGGTGAAGTGCCGGCGCAGACCGTGGAATTCATTGCGCATTCGGTCAAGTCGTCCAGCGGCCCGCTGCCGCCGAATTGAGATTTTTACTGTACTCGCGGCCGGAGTGCGGCCTCTGCGAGGAGATGCGCATGGCGCTGGCGGCCCTACCGGCAGCGGCCGAGTTTCCGGTGGACGTGGTCGATGTGGACGACGATGCTTCGACGCGCATGCGTTTTGGCCACAAGATCCCGGTGCTGCTGTTCGCCGGAGAGTTGGTCTGCCACGGCCATTTGGACGCTTCGGAGGTACATAAGGCCATCGCATACCATCGCCGACCGGTATAATGAGGAGTTTGCCTCAGACCGGTCCTAGATGAAGAATATTCGCAATTTCTCGATCATTGCTCATGTCGATCACGGCAAGTCGACCCTGGCTGACCGATTCATTCAAGAGTGCGGCGGCCTGGATGCGCGCGAAATGCAGGCGCAGGTGCTCGATTCCATGGATTTGGAACGCGAGCGCGGGATTACCATCAAAGCGCAAAGCGTGACCTTGGCGTTCAAATCCGTCAGCGGCGAGGTCTACCAGCTCAATTTCATCGACACCCCCGGACATGTTGACTTCTCCTATGAAGTGTCCCGGTCACTGGCGGCGTGCGAGGGCGCTCTATTGGTGGTGGATGCCGCGCAGGGTGTCGAGGCCCAGAGCGTGGCCAACTGCTACACCGCCCTCGAGCAGGGACTGGAGGTGCTCCCGGTCATCAACAAGATCGACCTGCCCTCGGCGGATGTGCCCAAGGTCATCCACGAAATCGAAGAAATCATCGGGATTCCCGCGGATGACGCGGCGTTGGTCAGCGCCAAGACCGGCCTCGGTGTGCAGGATCTCTTGGAACAGCTGGTCAAGCGCATCCCGGCGCCCAAGGGCGATCCCGACGGCCCTTTACAGGCGTTGATTATCGACTCGTGGTTCGACAATTACGTGGGCGTGGTCTCGCTGGTACGCGTCAAGAATGGTGCGCTGCGATTGGGCGCCAAGATTCGCGTCATGTCGACGGGCCGCAGTCATGTCATCGACAAGTTGGGCCGCTTTACGCCGAAGCCCGTGCCGCGCGAGTCGCTGCTCACCGGCGAGGTAGGTTTCGTCATTGCCGGCATCAGGGAAATCGATGGCGCACCGGTGGGTGACACCATTACTCTGGACGCCAATCCGGCGAGCGCACCGCTCGAGGGTTTCAAACAGGTACAGCCGCGCGTATTCGCCGGCGTATTCCCGGTGAGCACGGACGATTACGAGCAATTTCGCGAGGCTCTCAAGAAGCTCAAATTGAACGATTCGGCGCTGCACTTCGAACCCGAGGTATCGACGGCGCTGGGCTTCGGCTTCCGCTGCGGCTTCTTGGGTTTGCTGCACATGGACATCGTGCAGGAGCGCTTGGAGCGCGAGTACAACCTGGACCTCATTACCAGTGCACCCACGGTGGTTTACGAACTGCTGCTCACCGACGGCTCGATCATCACCGTCGACAACCCAAGCAAGCTGCCGTCGCAGGATCGGATCTCGGAGCTGCGTGAGCCCATCATTACGGCCAATATTCTGGTGCCGCCCGAGCATGTCGGAGCCGTACTGAGCCTGTGCAGCGAGAAGCGCGGCGTGCAGAAGAAAATGCTGTTCCTCGGGAGCCAGGTGTCGCTGCAGTACGAACTGCCGCTCGCCGAGGTGGTCCTCGATTTCTTCGACCGTTTGAAATCGGCCAGCCGCGGCTACGCTTCTTTCGACTACGAATTCAGCCACTTCCAGACCGCACCGTTGGTCAAGCTCGACGTGCTCATCAACGGCGAGCCGGTCGATGCGCTGTCGCTCATCGTACATCGGGATAATTCGTACAATCGCGGTCGCGAATTGGTCGACAAGATGCAGGAGCTGATTCCGCGCCAAATGTTCGACATTGCCATCCAGGCGGCCATCGGAGCGCATATCATCGCGCGCACCAGTGTCAAAGCCTTGCGAAAGAACGTGCTGGCCAAGTGCTATGGCGGCGACCTTTCACGTAAACGCAAACTGCTCGAAAAGCAGAAAGCCGGTAAGAAGCGCATGAAACAGGTGGGGTCGGTGGAAATTCCGCAGGAGGCCTTCTTGGCTGTCTTGCAGGTCGGCAAAAAAACAAATTGAGGTTACGCAATGATGGGAGTTTTCCGTGAGTGACGGCGATACCTTGTTCATCGTTTTGATGTGCGCGAGCTTAGCCTGCATATTCGTGATCCTGATCGACGGTTGGTTCGTGCGGCCCAAGCGCGATCCCAGCGCCACCAGTACCGAAGAGCCCGTGCTGCCGAAGTTGGCGGGCTTCGTATTGGTCGGTCTCGCGCTGGTCATGCTGTGGCGCCTATTCCGGTACGAGGCGGTGGATTTCAGCCTCATGCTGGTCGCGGTCGGGGCGCTGTCCGGCATCATTTGGGCCTTGGACCGGTTGTTCTTTGCCAAAGCCCGGGGCGCCGCCGCGGCCACCGCCGGTACCTCGGCAGAGCGCGTGCGGGAGCCGATCGCGGTCGAGTATGCCCGGTCGTTCTTCCCGGTCATTCTGTTGGTCCTGGTGATCCGCTCGTTCTTGTTCGAGCCCTTTCGTATTCCCTCGGACTCCATGATGCCGACGCTATTCGACGGGGACTTCATATTCGTCAGCAAGTTTTCCTATGGGTTGCGTCTACCCGTGACCAACACCCTGGTGGTCCCGATGGGCCACCCGCAGCGCGGCGACGTCATCGTGTTTCGGCTCCCGCCCAACCCGAAAATCAACTACATCAAGCGGCTGGTGGGCCTGCCGGGCGACCGGATTCGGGTGGACACCAAGAACCAGCTGTTCGTCAACGATGTGCTCCAGCCGCAGGAGCCGGGCCCTTCCTACCGAGGTCCCAAACAGGACCTGTGGAACTACGAAAACGCGCCCACGGCGACCGAGACCTTGGGGACCAAGCGGCACCAGATCATGTTCGCCAAGGGCTATGTGAAGGATGGCGAGTGGGTGGTGCCGGCGGGGCATTACTTCTTCATGGGCGACAACCGCAACAACAGTAAGGACAGTCGTTGGCTGGATGAGCCGGACGCCCCCGGCTTCGTTCCGGAGCAGAATTTGGTCGGTAAAGCGGTGCGAATTTGGCTTAATCTTGATACTCGTGACGGACCTCTCTGGAGACGGATCGGAACTGCGATTCAATAGGGCTTAAGGACGGGGTCGCTTCGACCCCGTAGTGTCGGCGCGAAGCGCCTGGAGATAACATGTATGCAGCGGAACCAGTTAACTCGTCGTGATCGGCAACGCGGAATGACCTTCATCGGGATGCTCTTCATTTTGGTCATGTTGGGCATGTTCTTGTACGCCGGGGTCCGTTTGCTGCCGATCTACCTTAACTACATGAAGGTGGCTCGCAGCATGGATGCGGCCGCGGGGGAATTCAAAACCGAGAATCCGGACCCGGGTGCGGTGCGTGGCTCCTTGGAAAAGCATTGGCAAATTGAGGATATTTCGGCCGTCGAAGCCAAGGAAGTCGAGATCACCAAGGACGAGGGCGGCATGGTCCTGCACGTCTCCTATGACGAGGCGGCCCCGTATGTTTCCAACGTGTCCTTGTCAGTGCATTTCGACAAGACCGTGAAGGTGCAGTGATACCTCGGCATAAATCCGACGAGGTAGTAAACTGGGTGGAGACGGTCTTCGGCTACGCCTTTGTGCAGCCGGCGCTGTGCCATTCCGCGTTGACACATCGCAGCGCGGGTTCCGATCACAACGAGCGTTTGGAATTCCTGGGCGATTCCATACTCAATTGCAGCGTGGCGCGGCTGTTGTACGACGCGCATCCCGATGCCGACGAAGGTGCCTTGTCGAGGTTGCGGGCGACTTTGGTCAGCGGCGAGACATTGGCTCAGGTCGCATCGCAGCTGGGTCTGGGTGAGCATTTACGGCTTGGGCAGGGCGAATTGAAATCCGGCGGCTTCCGCCGTGCATCGATTTTGGCAGATACCTTGGAGGCGATATTGGGCGCGATTTTTCTGGATTCCGGTTTCGATGCGGCGGCGGCAGCGGTCAAGTGCATTCTCGGCGCACGCTTGTCGGCGCTCCCTGCAGCTGAGCAGTTGAAGGATCCGAAGACTCGCCTGCAGGAGGCCTTGCAGGCCCGCGGCTTGCCCCTGCCCATTTATACCCAAACCGCGGTCACCGGCGATCCCCACGACCAGACTTTCACCGTGAGCTGTCAGGTGCCGATTTTTGAAATCGCTGCGGTGGGCGAGGGCGTCAGCCGCCGTCGCGCCGAGCAATTGGCGGCGGCCAAATTACTGGACTTGCTGCCCTCCGAAATGCACCCCACGGACCGTAAATCATCGTGAGCAGCACTCCTTTTCGAGCGGGCCATGTGGCCATCGTCGGTCGTCCCAATGTGGGCAAATCCACGCTGGTGAACGCCCTGGTGGGGCGCAAGGTAAGCATCGTCACCGCCAAGCCGCAGACCACCCGCCACCGTGTCTTGGGTGTCGTCACCCGACCCGAGGCGCAGCTGGTTTTCGTGGATACGCCGGGCCTGCACGAGTCGACCCGACGCGTCATGAATCAGTACATGAACCGCGTTGCCATTTCTTCCTCGCAGGATGCGGACGTCATTCTGTTCGTCGTCGAGGCGATGAACTTCACCGACGAGGACCTTTGGGTCTGGGAACGGGTCCGGGGTTTGAAACAGCCGCTGTTCGTTGTCATCAACAAGGTGGACCGCGTTTTCCCCAAGGAAAAGCTGCTGCCCTTCCTCGAGGAAATGACGGAGCGCATCCCGGCCTCGGGGATAGTGCCGATTTCCGCGCAGGAGTCGGACAACCTGGTGCGCTTGGTGGACCTGGTGGGCTCGCGTCTGCCCGTGTCGCCGCCGCTGTTCGCGGCCGATGTGCTCACCGACCGCGACGAGCCGTTTCACGCCGCGGAGGTGGTGCGCGAGAAGCTGACGCTGAAGCTGCGCGAAGAGCTGCCCTACGGCATCAATGTGCAGATCGAGCGTTTCGTCGACGAAAACAATCGCATCATGATCAATGCGGTCATTTGGGTGGAACGTGCCGGTCAGAAGGCCATTGTGATCGGTCAGGGCGGCGAGCGGCTGAAGGAAATCGGACGTCTGGCACGCATCGAACTCAATGATTTGTGGCAGCGCTCCGTGCACCTCGAGCTGTGGGTCAAGGTCAAGGAAAATTGGGCCGACAGTGAAATGGCCCTACGCCAATTCGGTTACGATAGCCTTTGATGTCTTAAGTTAAGGCGGGAGGGCGGTCATCAAAACGTCGAACACGAGTACGCGGCGTGTCTCGTTGGCGCCGAGCTACGTCCTGCATCAATACCCCTATCGCGACACCAGCCGAATCGTCGAAGTGTTCACGGCCGAGCACGGCCGGGTTTCCTTGTTTGCGCGCGGCGCCGGCGGGCCTAAATCGGCGCTGAAGGGCGTGCTCCGGCCCTTTCAGCGCCTGCTCCTGTCGTGGACCAGCAAGAGTGAGGCGGGCGCTCTGACGGGCGCCGAAATCGATGGAACCGCGACGGCCTACCCCACGGAACGTATCATGAGCGGGTTCTATCTGAACGAGCTGCTCTTGAAGCTGACCGAGCGCTGGGACCCGCATCCGGAGATTTTTCTCTCCTATGATTCGTGCATTGCGGCGTTGTGCGCCGGCGAAGGCGAGGAAGCGGCACTGCGCCGGTTCGAGAAGCGCCTGCTGAACGACTTAGGGTATGGTCTGCAGCTCAGTATCACCGATGAAGGGCTGCCGGTGAATCCGGATGGCTACTATCGTGTCGAGGTCGAACGAGGTCCGCAGAGCTGCGTGGCCGAGGCGCCGGGCGCCGTGTATGGGCGATCGTTGACCGATCTCGATGCGGAAGTCTTCGACAGCGCGCGGTCCTTGCGCGATGCCAAGCGAGTGCTGCGCGCGGCGATAGACGCCTGTCTCGATGGACGTTCTCTCAAGTCCCGAGAAGTCATGCTCGCACTGCGGCAGCAGCCTGTCCTGCCGACTTATGCGCCGCGGGTAGAGGAGCTATGAGCGTACAAATGGCGTCTGGAATCGCGCTTGGCGTGAATATCGATCATGTCGCCACCTTGAGGCAGGCGCGGCGCGGGCAGTATCCCGATCCCATACATGCGGCGCTGCTGGCGGAGCAATCCGGCGCGGACAGTATTACCTTGCACCTACGCGAGGACAGACGTCATATTCAAGACCGTGACGTCACCGTCATGCGCGAAGCATTGCAAACCCGCATGAATCTGGAAATGGCGGTGACCGAGGAGATGATAGGCATCGCACAGCGCGTGTTGCCCCAAGACTGCTGTCTGGTCCCGGAATCGCGCGAGGAAATCACCACGGAAGGGGGGCTCGATGTGGCCGGCCTCATGGGCCGGGTGACCGATGCCTGCCGGGCTCTCGGCTCGTCGGGAATCCGGGTATCGCTGTTCATCGATCCGGATACCGCGCAGATCGAGGCCGCTCGGCGCGCCGGCGCGCCGGTGATTGAATTGCACACCGGCGCATATGCCGCCGCGGAGGGCGCAGCCCAGGCGCGCGAGTTCGAACGCCTGCGCGCGGCGTCGAAGCTGGCTGCCTCCATTGGGTTGATCGTGAATGCCGGTCACGGGCTCAACTATCACAATGTCGAACCCATCGCGGCCATACCCGAGATAGTCGAGCTCAATATTGGGCATAGCATCATCGCGCGGGCGGTGTTCGACGGTCTGCCGAAGGCGGTGCGAGACATGAAGGATTTGATGCGCACGGTGCGGCGCGGCTCATGATATTCGGCATCGGCGTCGATGTGTTGAAAGTGGACCGAATCGAGCGCGTGTTCAATAAACACGGCGAGCGCTTCGTCTCGCATTTGTTGATGCCGGCGGAGCGGGCACAGCTGCAGCTCACCAAACGGCCGATACGCTTTTTGGCCATGCGCTTTGCGGCCAAAGAGGCCATCGTCAAGGGCATGGGAACCGGCTTCGCTCACGGCGTTTGGATACGCGATGTGGGTATCGTCCAAAATGCCTGGGGTAGACCTGAGGTGGTGTATTCGGAGCGGGGCACCAAGGTGCGCGACGGACTCGGCATCGGCGACGGCCATGTCACCCTCACCGATGAGGCAGGTCTGGTGGTGGCGGTTGCCGTGCTCATGCGCCGCGAAAAATCATGAACACGCTGGTGTTCGACATCGAAACCGTACCCGACACCGGTCTGGGACGCCGGTTATACGATCTAAAGGACCTGTCCGACGAGCAGGTGGCGCAAATCATGTTCACCAAGCGCCGCCAGGAAACCGGCAGCGACTTCCTGTCGCATGAACAGCATCGCGTGGTGGCGATCTCGGTGGTGATGCGTTCCCGGGATTCCTTGAAGGTATGGAGCGTCGGGGACGAGGCCTCGTCGGAAAAAGAGTTGATCGAGCGCTTCTTCGACGGCTTGGACAAGTTCACGCCGGATCTCGTGTCGTGGAACGGCGCGGGATTCGATTTGCCGGTGCTGCATTACCGCAGCCTCTTGCACAGCGTGACGGCGGCGCGCTACTGGGAGACCGGCGATGGCGACAGCAGCTTTCGCTTCAGCAATTACCTCAGCCGCTTTCATTGGCGGCACATCGATTTGATGGATGTCTTGTCGGGATTCCAAGGCCGCGGGCGTGCCAGCCTGGACGATGTCGCGACGCTTTTGGGTTTTCCGGGCAAAGTCGGCATGCATGGCTCCCAGGTGTGGGAGGTGTATTTGCAAGGCGGCCTCGCGAAGATCCGTGATTATTGCGAGACCGACGTGCTGAATACCTACTTGGTGTTCCTGCGCTTTCAGCTGCTGCGCGGGCATTTGAATGGCACCGAGCATGCCAACGAAGTCGGGCGAGTCCGCAAGTTGCTCCAAGAGTCCCCGGCCGCCCATCTCAAAGAATTCTCCGCAGCATGGCCCGAGGGTTGAAGCTCGGGGAAATTCAGGAAGCCGACGTGCTCGATCTGGCGCACGACGGCCGCGGCGTCGCGCGCGTCGAGGGTAAGGCCGTGTTCATCGAGGGCGCGCTGCCGGGCGAGCGCGTGCGCTTCCGTATTCACAAGCGCCGAAAGCACATGGACGAGGCGGGGTTGGTGGAGGTGGTGATCCCGTCGCCCGATCGGGTCGTGCCGCGCTGCCCGCATTTTGGGCTCTGCGGCGGCTGTTCTTTGCAGCATTTATCGCCGGGCGCGCAGCTGGCAGCCAAGCAGCATCAGCTGCTGGAGAACTTGGAGCGTATCGGCCGGGTAAAACCGGAGCGCGTTCTCGACCCTCTGCGAGGTCCCGAATGGGGCTATCGGCGACGTGCGCGGCTTGGGGTCAAATACGTGACCAAGAAGGGGCGGGTATTGTCTGGCTTTCGAGAGCGCGATAAACCCTATGTCGCGGACCTGCGGCGCTGCGAGGTGGTACTCGAACGCTTTGCGACGTTACCCGAGGACCTGGCCACTCTGGTTTCGACCTTGTCATTGCGCGAGGACATTCCCCAGGTGGAGGTCGCCGCCGGTGACTCTTCAGCGGCGCTGGTATTTCGGGTGATGAAGGCCATTCCGCCCGAGGATGTCGACAAGCTGTTGGCCTTCGGGGTACAGCATGAGGTGCAGATCTTCCTGCAAACCGGCGGCTTGGAGACGGTCAAGCCGTTGCGGGATGACTATCCCGCGCTGACCTACTCCGTGGACTCCGTGAATCGCGTCACACTCGAGTTCGGACCGGTGGACTTCATCCAGGTGAATCGGGACATCAATGTGTCCATGGTTGCCGCAGCAGTGCAGCTGTTGGACCCAGCATCGAGCGATACCGTCCTCGACCTCTTCTGCGGGCTGGGCAACTTCACCTTGAGCTTGGGCGCCCGCGCTGCAAAAGTCGTGGGCGTCGAAGGCGATGCCGAGTTGGTGGCCAAGGCGCGGGCCAACGCTGTGCGCAACGGCATCGGCAATGCCTCGTTCCATGTCGCCAACCTCTTCGAGCCTCAAGGCCTCGGAACTTGGGCCGATGAACCCTACGATCTCGTGCTTTTGGACCCACCTCGCGCCGGCGCGTCTGAAATCATGGTACGTATGGCACATTGGCGGCCGCGGCGAGTCGTGTATATTTCCTGCCACCCAGGGAGTTTGGCAAGGGATGCCGCGATTTTGGTCGAGGAACAGGGGTTCAAATTGGTCGGCGCAGG
>Ga0302310_10002346_pt1 | contig 15281 bp, 11 predicted proteins | sample III_Palsa_N1_2_FD_200451 | JGI IMG/M metagenome (GOLD analysis project Ga0302310, IMG submission 200451) | Peat permafrost microbial communities from Stordalen Mire near Abisko, Sweden - III_Palsa_N1_2 | ecosystem: Environmental > Terrestrial > Soil > Palsa > Peat permafrost | place: Sweden...
TAATCCCGACCAACGGGAGGACCATTGCTCTCTGGTTTACCTCGACCAGTTAAAAAGGCGTGCGAACGCCCGCCCTCCGCGCAGGAGGCCCGTCCGGCAGGAGGCCCGTCCGGCAGGACAGGTCTAAAATAAACATATGCGCCGCATCTACATGGACGCGAACGCCACCACGCCTCTCCTCCCCGAGGTCTTCGAGGCGATGCGTCCCTTCTTCCTCGAGCACTACGGCAACGCCAGCTCGATCCATCAGCAGGGCCAGTACGCTCGCGCCGCCGTCGACCACGCCCGCGACAGCATCGCCCGTCTCCTCCACTGCCGCACCTCCGAAATCGTCTTCACCTCCGGCGGCACCGAAAGCGACAACCTCGCCCTCTTCGGCACCCTTACCGAAGGGGCCCACCTCATCACCACCAGCATCGAGCACCACGCCGTCCTCCACGCCGCCGAAGCCCTCGCCACCCGTGGTATCGAAGTCACCTTCCTCCCCTGCACCCCGCAGGGCCTCATCGAGCCGTCAACCCTCCAGGCCGCCATCCGCCCCAACACAAAGCTCGTCAGCGTCATGCTCGCCAACAACGAGACCGGCGTCATCCAGCCCATCGCCGAACTCGCCGCCATCGCCCACGCCGCCGGTGCCCTCTTCCACACCGACGCCGTCCAGGCCGGCGGCAAACTCCCCATCGACCTAAGCCCCAAAGGCCCGCTCAGAGACGTCGACCTCCTCACCCTCTCCGGCCACAAGATCTACGCCCCCAAGGGCATCGGCATCCTCTTCGTTCGCCGCAACGTCCGCCTCTCTCCCATGCACCACGGCGGCACGCACGAGCGCCAGCGCCGCGCCGGCACCGAAAACGTCACCGGCATCGTAGCCCTCGGCAAAGCCGCCGAACTCGCCAACGCCTGGCTCGCAGAATCCACCACAAATCCGGGTGCCCCATCCTTCGCGCCTTTTGCGAAGGGTGGGGTATCGCGCGAAAGCGCGACCGCTCTCCTTCAACCCGCCGAACTCACCGCCCTCCGCGACCGCCTCGAACAAGGCATCCTCGCCCAGGTCGAAGACTGCGGCGTCAACGGAGCTGGAGCCCCCCGCGTCTCCAACACCACCAACCTCTACTTCGATCACGTCGAAGCCGAAGCCCTGGTCATCGCCCTCGACCTCAAGGGCCTCTCTGTCTCCGGAGGCTCTGCCTGCCAGTCCGGCGCCACCGAACCCTCGCACGTCCTCACCGCCATGGGCCTCACCCCTGCCCGAGCCCGCGCCAGCATCCGCTTCTCTCTCTCCCGCCTCACCACCCAGGAAGAGATCGACTACGCCCTCACCCTCATTCTCGCCGCCATAGCCCGCCTCCGCGACCTGTCCCCCACCTGGAACAAGCCGACAGCCCTCGCGTCTGTATAACGACCCCAACGGCTGTCAGCGACTCGCGTCACAAAAAATAAATCCGAAAAAAGTGGCGTAGTTTTCGCCTCCGCAAAACGTGCATTTAAACACCACGTTTTCACCACGAAAACACCACAAAGTAACCACAAAAACACCACGGAAAAACACCTGTTTTTCGCAAAACCCCCTGTAAAACAGGGGGTTTACCACGCCTTATAAATACCAGGGAATATTTACCACCACAATCCTCTGATTTCCCTTCAGCAGCAGCAGCAGCTTCAGCAGCTGAACCCGCTGATTATGCAGCGCATTCTCCCACCAGTGCCGCACCACCAGCTCCGGCAGCAACACCGCCACCTTCCGCCCAGGATTATCCTTTTCCAGCTTCAGAATGTAATCCATCAGCGGATTAATAATCAGCCGATAAGACGACGGAATCGTCACCAGCTCCGGCTCCTGCAGCCCGGCCTTCTTGATCGGCCCCATCACATGCTCATCCCAAAGCTCTTCCAGGCTGCCCTCTTCATCATCCGAGTGCACATGCACCACCTTGATGTCCTTCGACAGCAGCAGCCCGAACCGAATCGCCTTTTCCGTAATCCGATCCCACCGCGCCACCGGAATCACCACCAGCGGCGACTGTAGATTCACCAGATTGATCGGCGCCATATCCGCCATCTCCCGCTTCACCCGCGAGTAATGCCGCTTCACCACCATCATGATTCCGATCAGCACCGGCACCAGCAGCGCCGTCACCCACGCGCCTGCCCTGAACTTCGCCAGCAGCACCACCACCGTCGTTATGCCCGTAGACACTGCGCCAAAGCCGTTCACAAACATGTGCCAGCCACGGCCTCTATGCTTGTCCATCTTCATCCAGTGAACGACCATACCTGCCTGCGACAGCGTAAACGCCAGGAAAGCTCCAATCGCATACAGCGGAATCAATCGGTCCGTCACACCGCCAAACAGAATCAGAATCACTGCCGTAAATCCGGTCAGCGCATAGATTCCATGCGAGAACAGCAGCCGCCGCCCCCGCAGAATGAACACATGCGGCAGATAGTCATGCAGCGCAATCGCCCGCGTCAGCCGCGGAAAATCCGCAAACGCCGTGTTCGCGCTTAACGCGAGCGCCAGCAGCACACTCCCCATCGTCACAAAATAAAACCAGCCACGCCCAAAGACCGCCGTCACCAGCAGGCTGAGCAGGCTCTGATAGCCCGTGCCATCAGGATCCATCGGCATCACCTGGTACGCCTTCGCCAGGTACGCGATCCCAAACAGCAGCACCATCAGGACTCCGATAATCACCGTCAGTGTCCGCTGTGCCCGCTGCACTCTCGGCTCGCCAAACGCCATCACCCCATTCGACACGGCCTCGACGCCGGTCATCGCCGCGCATCCGCTCGCAAACGCCTTCAACAGCATCCACGTTCCAAGCATGCCCACGGTCGCCGGCAGTGCCGGAGGAATCGGAGTCACAGGCATCGGATGCCCACCCGCATGCACCGTCTTCCACATCCCAACCACAATCAGCGCCAGCAGCGTACCCACAAAGAGAAACGTTGGCAGAATAAACGCCGTCCCCGTGTCCTTTACGCCACGCAGATTCACGAGTGCCAGAATCGCCAAAATCACCAGACATATCAGCAACGTATGGGGCTGCAGGCTCGGCACAGCCGAGGTCAGCGCCGTCACACCCGCCGAGATTCCCACCGCCGCCGTCAGAATGTAATCGATCATCAACGCTGCTGCCGCCAGCAGCCCAGGCATCTCCCCCAGGTTCTCTGTCGCGACGGTGTAGCTTCCACCCCCACTCGGATACGCCGCAATCGTCTGCCGGTAACTGAAGTACACAATCGTCAACAGAACCAGGATCGCCGCGATAATCCGCCATCCGTACTCGGTTCCGACGATCCCCAGCGGGATCAGCAGCGTCATCGCCGCCTCTGGCCCGTACGCCGCGCTCGTCAGTCCATCCAACCCGAAAATCGGTATTCCGGCAGCGACACCGATATGTTCGGCGCGCTCCTCACTTGTAGCTAAGGGCTTCCCAAGAAGTGAATCAGTTAATGACATACGTTTTAGATCGTACTGCCTCTGTCAACCGAACTCAGTCATCTTTCTATTTAAACTTCAGCTGTTCGAAAAATATTGCGACGAAAATCGCAGGACTACATCTCGACGCCCACACTTCAGCTCCGCCATTCCAGCGTCCTGACCTCGCAACCGCCCCCACCCCGGCCCATATAATCAACCAGGAATTAATAATTCAGGAGAAACCATGTCCACCGCTCCCCTCTACGACATTCCCGTTCACAAAATCACCGGCGAAGGCACCTCCCTCGCCGATTACCGTGGAAAAGTCCTCCTCATCGTCAACGTCGCCTCCAAATGCGGCCTCACCCCGCAATACGACGCCCTTGAAAAGCTCTACACCCGCTTCAAAGACTCCGGCCTCGTCGTCCTCGGCTTCCCCGCAAACGACTTCGCCGGCCAGGAGCCAGGCTCCAACGAAGACATCCAGACCTTCTGCCGCGCCACCTTCGGCGTCAACTTTCCCCTGTTTTCGAAGATCGCCGTCACCGGCTCCGACACCCATCCCCTCTACACGGCCCTCATCGCCGCCAAACCCAAAGCCACCAGCCCCGGCCGCGAAGCCTTCCGCGAAAATCTCAACGGCTACCTCCAGAAGAGCGGCGCAACCACGAATCCCGAGCCCGGCATCCTCTGGAACTTCGAGAAGTTCCTCATCGACCGCAACGGCAACGTCGTCCACCGCTTCTCTCCCGAGATCACGCCCGACGACCCCACCATCATCGCCGCCATCGAGTCCTCCCTCAAATCCTGACAACAAAAGGGCGCAGCCTGCCCGAAACCAGGCTGCGTCCTTACCTCATTCCCTTCCGTCTAACTCGTAATATCTAAAACTCCACCACATCAGAAAGAAAGCCCTTCTGCCCATGAGCAACCGCCTCGCCCTCCTGCCTTTCGCTCTCCTTACCCTCAGCGCCTCCGGCATCCTGCAGGCGCAAAAAGCTCCCATCCGCATCACCGCCGACCTCTCCGAAGCCCCCCGCAAGGTCTACCACGCCGAGATCGACATCCCCGTCCAGCCCGGCCCGGTCTCTCTTACCACTCCCAAGTGGATTCCCGGCAACCACCGTCCCACCGGCCCCGTCGACGACATCACCGGCGTCGTCTTCACCGCCAACGGCAAGGTCCTTCCCTGGCGTCGCGACGACCAGGACCTCTACGAATTCCACGTCACCGTCCCCGCCGGCGTCACCACCCTCCACGCCCACCTCGACTGCATCGTCACCGCGCGCGTCAGCCAGAAGCTCGCCGTCCTAGAATGGGAAAAGCTTCTCCTCTACCCCGCCAACACGCCCGTAAAAGAGATTCCGATCCAGCCCTCCGTCACCGTTCCCGCCGGCTGGGGCATCGGCACCGCCCTCACCCCCACTGACGGCTACGATCCACAAAGCCCCAAAGGCGGCACCACCCACTTCGCCACCACCACCGTCGAGCAGCTCGAAGACTCCCCCGTCATCACCGGACAGTACTTCCACGAGTTCGCCCTCGCCCCCGAGGTCACGCCGAAGCACTACATCGACGTCGTCTCCGACAGCCCCGAAGACTCGAAGCTCCGCCCCGCGCTCCTCGTCGAACTCAACAACCTCGTCCGCGAGACCGGAGCCGCCTACGGTTCACGCCACTACAACGTCTACCACCTCCTCCTCACGCTCTCTGACGTAGCCGGCGGCGAAGGCCTCGAGCACGGCCAGTCCTCCGATAACGGCGTAGGCGAAAAAGGCTTCTCCGACGAGGCCCACCAGCTCGGCGAATCCGATCTCCTCGCCCACGAGTTCACCCACTCCTGGAACGGTAAATACCGCCGTCCCTACAACCTCTACCAGGACGACTTCGAGAAGATGCAGCAGGGCTCGCTCCTCTGGGTCTACGAGGGCATGACCCAGTACCTCGGCAACGTCCTCGCCGCCCGCTCCGGCCTCAAGTCGCAGGAGCAGTACCGCGACATCCTCGCCATGTCTGCCGCTAACCTCGACTACAAGCCCGGCCGCGAGTGGCGCAGCACCGAAGACACCGCCATCGCCGCCAGCATCCTCCGCGGCGGCAACCCTGCCTGGTCCAACTGGAAGCGCGGCCAGGACTACTACCAGGAAGGCGAGCTCTTCTGGCTCGACGCCGACACCCTCATCCGCCAGAAAACCGACAACAAAAAATCCCTCACTGACTTCCTGCACATCTTCCTCGCCAAAGGCGGCAACACCGGCCCGCTCATCGTCACCTACAACCGTGACGAGCTCATCGCCGACCTCAACCAGGTCCTCAAATACGACTGGGCCACCTTCATCCACGAGCACATCGATAACATCAACCCTCACGCCGACCTCGACGGCATCACCCGCGGCGGCTACAAGCTCGTCTTCACCGACAAGCCCACCAAATCCGACCGCACCATGACCATGTCCGGCAGCCGTCGCGGCGGCGGCATCAACGTCTGGTACTCCATCGGCATCCGCGTCAGCGGCGAAGGCGTCATCTCCGACGTCCGCTGGGGAGGCCCCGCCGACAAGTCTCAGCTCGCCCCCGGCCAGAAGATCATCGCCGTCAACGGCAATGTCTTCTCCGCCGACGCTCTCAAAACCGCCATCAAAGAGGCCAAAGGCTCCTCCGAGCCCATCCACCTCATCCTTCAGAGCGACACCTTCGTCACCACCGCCAACCTCGACTACCACGACGGCGAACGCTACCCCTCGCTCGTCCGCGTAGACGGAACCCCCGACTACCTCGACGACATCACCAAACCCCTCACCACACCCGAGAAGGCTCCCGCAGAAAAGAAAGACACCACCAACTAACCCACTCCTCTAACCTGCGACGGCGTGGAGCTCCAGCCTTCCACGCCGTCTCCGCTTAACACGAAACCGGCCTGCACAATCGCCGGACCTCCAAAATCACAGCATCGAGGCACCACCATGATCAGCCGCTTTAGCCGCCTCATCCTCCTCGCACTCGTCTCCACCATCGCCGCCAACGCCCAGGCACCCGCCTCCAAATGGCCCACCCAGGACGGCACCTACGATATCGCCAACTTCCACTTCAAAGATGGCGAGACCATCGAGAAGCTGCATCTCCACTACCTCACCCTCGGCCATCCCCACCGCGGCGCCGACGGCCACACCGACAACGCCATCCTCCTCCTTCACGGCACCGGCGGCAGCGCCCACTCCCTCATGAACCCCGTCTTCTCCGACGTCCTCTTCGGCCCAGGCGCACCCCTCGACATCACAAAATACTTCATCATCCTCCCCGACGACATCGGCCACGGCGAATCCAGCAAACCCTCCGACGGCCTCCACATGCACTTCCCTCAATACGACTACGACGACATGGTTGCCTCGCAGCACACCATGCTCCTCGAAGGCCTCCACGTCGACCACCTCCGCCTCATCCTCGGCACGTCGATGGGCTGCATGCAATCCTTCGTCTGGGGCGAGACCTGGCCACAGTTCTCCGACGCCCTCGCGCCCTTCGCCTGCCTGCCCGTCGAACTCGCCGGCCGCAACCGCATGTGGCGTTACATGGCAATGGAGTCCATCAAAAACGATCCTGCCTGGAAGAACGGCGACTACACCACCGAACCTGTCGAAGGCCTGCGCGGAGCCAACGACCTCATCATCATCGCCGGCAGCGCACCTTTGCAGATGCAGAAGAACTTCCCCACCCGCGCCCTGTCTGAAGCCTACATCGACCACGTCATCGCCGCCGACGACGCCCACACCGACGCCAACGACTTCCTCTACTACGTCAACGCCTCACGCAACTACAACCCCGAGCCAAAGCTAAGCACCATCACCGCCTCTGTCCTCTGGATCAACTCCGCCGACGACTTCATCAACCCACCCGAACTCGGCATCGCCCAAAAGATGGTCACGCGGATGCCCAACGCAAAGTTCATCCTCATCCCCATCAGCGACGCCACCCGCGGCCACGGCACCCACACTCAGGCCATCGTCTGGAAGCAATACTTAATCGACTTCCTCGCTCAGACAGAGAAGAAACACTAACCCGCATCGCTGCGATGCAATCCGGAAAGGGGCTGACCTCGCGAGGCATTTCCTGCACATAGACGGCTGGTGGAGCCCATTGCCCCACCAGCCATTTTCTTCCGCAGGTGCCTATCCTTCGAGCAGCTTCACCATACTATCGAGACCGTGCTCCCAGCCCTTCTCGTGGCCAGCCAGCGAAGCCTCCGACCCGAACCGCGTGTGTTCGAGCGTCATCTCCGTGCCGCCCTCCACTTCCCGCAGCGAGATCGTCACCAGAGACTCCTCCGTCGGATTCCAGTCGCCGCACCACGTAAAACTCAGCCGATCATAAGGAGAGATTTCCTTATACTCCCCACGAACCGCCACCTTCTCTCTCGGAGCGTGATCGTTTGGACAGTTCTCCGGCGAGTGCGCCGGAGACATCGTGATCTCGTATCTGCCGCCCAAACGTCCATCCACCTGCACATCCTCTACCTTCCGATGCTCAGGCCCAAACCACTGCCGGATCGTCTCCGGCCGCAGCCATGCCGAAAATACCCGCTCCCGAGGTGCTCGAATCACGCGCGTCATCGTAAGCGTCAAACCCTGCTCCGCCTTTTGATCAACCATAGTCGCCATTATTCCTCTCCTTCCAGGTAGGTCTGGAGCGCATCCAGCTGACGGGTCCAGAACTTTTCGTAGTAGGCCAGCCACTCTTCAGCCGGTCTCAGAGTTGCCGCATTCAACCGAACAATCTGAAAACTCCCTCGCCTCTCCCGCGCAATCAGCTCCGCCGACTCCAGCACCTTCAGGTGCTTCGAGACAGCCGCCAGCGACATACGGTAAGGCTTCGCAAGCTCACCGACCGTCTCCGGCTTTACTGCAACAGTCCGAAGAATCGACCGCCGGGTAGAGTCGGATAGCGCATGAAATATCGAATCGAGACGAGCTGTACTAGAGTTAACCATTTGGTTGAATAGTATCGAAAGATCCCACCACTGTCAACCAAATGGTTAAATGCTTTTGGGGGCAGTAAAAAAGGCGCTGCTCCATCGACTCCATACCGCAATGGAGTCAACAGAACAGCGCGGCGTATCAGCTACCCTTACCGTCCTCTGTAGTTCTGCGCGTAGATATCCCTCGGCAGTCCTTCTCTCTTGGCCTTACCCGACAGCGCAAACGCGTCTTCTTTGCTCATCGGCCCACCCAGCGTCACCAGGTAAGGCGCGCGCCCATTCGGCGTAAACACCTCCGGCTTCAGATCGGGATGGCTCTGCCCAACCGCCGCCGCCTTATCCTTCGCCTGGCCTTCATGGTTGTACGTAAAAGCGACCACGCGCCACTGATCCCGGCCCGTCACCGCGCCCTTCTCCTGGATCGGCGGAGGAACACTCGCCGTCGAAGCAGCCGGAGCGTTCTCCACGACAGGCGTCGGCGAAGCGCTATCCACAATCGGAGCCGGCCTCGAAGCAACCTGCGGCGCACTGCTCCGATCCGCCGAACGCCCATGCAGCAGATACCAGCCAAGCCAGATCACCAGCAGAGCCGCAACGGCAATTGCGATCTTCATCCCTGCTCTCCCACCAGAGACCGATGGCTCCTCCCTCACCGGCACGCGAATTCTGTCCGCGACCCGGGGTATCTCAACAATCTTCTTCTCCGGCACAGCAGCAGCCTGCGTCGTCCTCGAAGCAGCCGCCACTGGAGCCGCAACAGCTCGCGGAGCCTCCTGCCGTGGAGCCGAAGTATCCAGCGCCCCGCCAATCCGAGCCAGTCCCCACTCCCCGCTCATCCCATTGCGAACGATCTCATCAAACGGCGCAGGCAGCGGAAGATGCCGCGCCGCGCCCTCCAGCGTCTTCTGCTGCGTCAGCGCCTGCAGCAGCACCACCGCGAAATCATGCACATCCTGCCGCTTCAGCTCGCGGCCCTCCTCACCCTCAGGAGCCTCGCGAATGCAGTCGCTCCGCAGCTTCACCACCTCGCCCACAGCCAGCACATTCGATGGCTCCACATGCTCATGCACAAAGCCGTTCTCATGCAACGCCTCCAGCGCCGCCAGCAGACTCGTTGCGATCTGCCTGGCCTCCGGCACCGTCAGCCGCTGCTGACTCAGAATCTCGCCAAGGTTAGCCTCTACCGGCTCCATCACCGCATACACCAGCGAAGTCCCATCCAGGTCCACCTGGCCGTACTTCTTCAGCTTCACCAGATTCGCATGGTTCAGCGCTGTCACTCCGCGCCAACGCGACAGAATCTCGTCATCGTCGAAGTGCGACTCGATCAGCCGAATCACCGTCGGCTCGCCCGTACCGTTCGACGTGGAAAAAAACGCACTCCGGCCCTCAGGCCGCAACAGTTTTGTCAGCGGGAAGTCGCCATCGATCGTTCTTCCTTCATATTCGGTCCATAGTTCCATATTGGTTTCCAGTCCTGGGGAATTTTTATATAAGAGAAATGCCATAAATGGCCAAATAAAACAGAGGACGTTAAAAGGCGCCCGATATACTCAGGCGTCTCTTTCAACCACACCTATTATCCTTCATTGCGCCGCACCTCTCAACGCGGCCAGGGCATCGTCCTGTGGATCGAAGACGAAATAAATCACATCCCATCAACAGCACACCAGCGCGAGCCTCTGTCGACACGCTCGCCAGCCATGCGCCTAACTACCCACCGGAATCACCAGATACTGCTCCAGCTTTCCATCCGGCTCCTCATACACCGTCACTTCCACCTGCCTGCCGGGAAACTCCACCTTAAACACCCGAAAGATCATCCCCCCGCGCTTCTCCTCATTCACCTGCGTGAAGCTGCCCGGCACTCCCAGCGGCTTCAGACTGCTGGAAAAATCATTCAGCGCCTCCTGCGTGAAGTACGCATCGCACAGCGCCGTCAACTGCGAACGATCGATCTTCCCCTCCTGCAACCCGGTAAAAATCTCCAGCGCCCGCTTCTCCGCCGCCGTCGTCGCTGCGCCACCAGCCTCCACAGCCGAAACCTTACCCAGCACCAGCGGCGCAATCTGCCGCGCCAGCGCACCCGCCGCGCTCGAAGCATCTTCGTTCGTCAGCACCGTCACCGCAGCCTTGTCATCGACGAACACCAGATTCTGCGACACAAACCCCGACACCTCCCCGCTATGCGCCACATACCGATGCCCATCCCGCACCCCCACCTGCACGCCGAGCCCATACCCCGTGCCCTTCCCATCCTTCAGCTTCACCTCGCGAAACATCTCCTCATACGAAGCCTGGCTCAACAGCGTCCGATCCATCAAACTGATATTCCACCGCGCCAGATCGCTCGCCGGCATCGCCAACTCTCCCGCGGCAAACATCCACCCCTGCCCTTCCTGCGGCGCCGGCCTTAGCGGTCCCAGCGCATGACGGTAATACCCTGTCGGATCGTTCTCCGGCAGCCTGCTCGCATCCGAGTTAAACACGCCATTCATCCGCAGCGGCCGAAAGATCCGCTCCTGCAACTGCACGATCAGCGGCGCACCTCCCGCGATCTCCGCAATCCGCCCCGCAATCACATAGTTCGTATTCGAGTACTGCCACTGCGTCCCCGGCTCGAAGTCCAGCGGCTTCTTCCCCCACCCATCGAGAATCTGCTGCGGCGTCGCCGGAACCATCATCGACGTCATCACATAGTCTTCCGGCCAGAAGTCCTGATACCCCGACGTCATCGACAGCACCTGCCGAATCGTCACCTCATTCGCCCGCGTCAACCCCGGCAAATATCTCCCCACGGGGTCATCCAGCTTCAGCTTCCCATCCTGCGCCAGCAGCAACACCAACGCCGCCGTGAACTGCTTACTCACCGACCCGATCGAATACTGCATCCCCGGCTCAGCCATCATCACCGGCTCCAGCCGCGCCTTCCCATACGCCTTCACATACGCAATCTTCCCACCCTGCACCACCGCCACCGACGCGCTCGGAACCCCCGTCGTCTCCAGCACCGTCGCCGCCGCAGCATCAATCCCGCTCACCGTCGCCGCTGGCAGCGAACTCTGCGCCACACACCCGGCAACCATCACCCAACCCAACCCCAACACGCCCGCAGCTCTTGCACCAAAATTCATCATGCACAAAAGCTTACCAGCGCTCGCGAAGCTGCCTCTCACTCCGCCATCCCCTCCAGCACCACCGGTGAGATCGCCTCGGTGCCGAACTCCCCCTCCCACTTCGCTACCACCACGCTCGCCAGGCAGTTCCCCACGACATTCACCGTCGTCCGTGCCATATCCGCAAGAGCATCGATGCCCAGAATCACGAAGATCGGCTCAGTCGGCAGGTGAAACGTCGCCGCCGTAGCCAGCAGAACAACCAGCGTAGCTCGCGGAACTCCCGCAACGCCTTTGCTCGTCAGCATCAGCGTCACCATCATCACCAGCTGCTGCCCCAGCGACAGGTGCACCCCCGCTGCCTGCGCCACAAAAATACTGGACACCGCAAGATAGAGCGTCGAACCATCCAGATTGAAGCTGTACCCCGCCGGAATCACGAACGCAACAATGCGCCGCGGAACTCCGAGCGCCTCCATATTCTCCATCGCCCGCGGCAGCGCAGCCTCGCTGGTCGAGGTAGCAAACGCGATGGTGGCCGGCTCCGCCACCGCCGCGAGAAACCGCCGCACCGGCACCCGAAACATCAGTGCCGCCGGCAACAGCACCAGCAACCCGAAACCCACCAGCGCGCCATAGAGGGTCAGCAGCAGCTTGCCCAGGTTCACCAGAACCCCCAGCCCCATCTGCCCCACCGTGAACGCCATCGCCGCACCCACGCCAATCGGCGCAAAGTACATCACCACGTTCGTAAATTTAAACATCACCTCGCTCAGGCTCTCGAAGAGCCGAAGCACGGGAGCCCGTTTTTCCTCACCCAGAGACGCCAGCGCAATGCCGAAGAAAACAGCGAATACCGCCACCTGCAGGATCTGCCCCTCGGCCACCGACTTGGCGATGTTCTCAGGAAAGACGTGCAGCAGAAAGTCCTGCCAGTGCGTCGGTGCCGGAGTCGCAATCCCCTCGCTCGCCCCGGTCGCGGCGGGCAGCGCCAGCCCCACCCCGGCGTGGCTCAGATTGATCGCCGCCAGCCCAACCACCAGCGCCAGCGTGGTTACCACCTCAAAGTAGACCAGGCTTTTGATGCCCATCCGCCCCACGCTCTTCAGGTCGCCGTGACCAGCAATCCCCGTCACCAGCGTGGCCAGAATCAGCGGAGCGACAATCGTCTTAATCAGCCGCAGAAAGATATCGCTGAAGACCCGCAGACTGATGGCCAGCGCCGGTGCATCGAAGCCCAGCTCCGCGCCCGCCACCATCGCAACAAAGATCCAGGGGGTCAGCGTTCGCCGGCGCAGGGCGAACACCGCCAGCAAAAGAATCGCGGCACAGCGCAAACCGACTCCGGCCATGTGCGGCACTGGCCCTGAGATCACTCCCAGCGCAACTCCTGCGGCCAGCAAAAACACAGCCGCAAGCAACAAAATTCGCTCAATGTTCATCTGTAACATTAAGTGCGAAGGATATCAGTCTTCCAGTCAAACTCCACTCTCAGCAAGCTGATTCTTTGGCTGGTAGCATACTCAACATGCAGCGAAAAACCATGCTCGGCCTGCTTTTCTGCACTCTTGCCCCCTGGCCTCTGGTTGCCCAGACCAGCCCCGGAGTCACCTCAATCGCCCCCGGCTTCGACGCCATCGCCCAGTCCCCCGGCGCCGCCTCCAGCCCGCTCTCCCAGCCTGCCCTCTCCCCCGGCGTTCTGCTTCTTCTGGAGCTCGACGGTAAACTCTCCCAGGCAGTCGCCGCCGGCGGAGGCAGCACCTTCGGCACCTGGTTCGCCGACGACGCTGTCACCCTTAATAACGGCCAGCCTGTTATTCTTGGCCATACCGCCATCGCAGCCCAGGCCCAGTGGGACCCAAAGGTCTACCAGCTCACCTGGACCCCCCAGGGTGCCCGGATGGGGCCCTCGAACGATATGGGCTTCACCTGGGGCCATTATGAGGGCCACTCCAGGGACAAAAATGGCGAACCTGTCGTGATTGCAGGCCGTTACTTTACCGTATGGAAAAAGCTTCCCAAAGGCGACTGGAAGATCGCCCTCGAAGCCAGCGCTAACGATGCCCCGGAGACGGGGGAATGCTGTACGCTGCCAAAGCCGTAACCTGTTGATGCCACTAAAGTAGGAGTGCGCAACTGTTTGCACATAACCTACGCTTTCAAAAGCAAGATGAATGCTCTCCTGGTCAAAGACGAAGCTTTACGGATCGAAGCCCTCAACCAATACGAGGTCCTCAACTCTGCGACCGACCCTATTCTGGATGACATCACCAGTCTGGCCGCCCAGTTGTGTGACGCCCCCGTCGCCGCCATCAGCCTCATCGGGCCGGACCGCATCTGGCTGCGCTCGCGCTTTGGCATCGACGTCCACGAACTCTCGCTCGGCAGCCTGCCCTGCGAAACCACCATCCTGGGCGACACCGTCTACGAGATCACCGACGCGCGCAACGATCGCGACTTCGCCCCCGACGGCATCATCCTCGAAGGCCGCCCCTACCGCTTCTACGCCGGCGCTCCTCTGACCACGCCCGGCGGAGTCAGCATCGGCGCTCTCCTGGTGCTCGACCATCCCACCCGAGCGCTTACCTCCGCGCAGTCCTCGGCGCTCAGAATTCTCAGCCGGCAGGTCATTACCCGCCTCGAACTCAACGGCCGCATCCGCCAGATGGACCGCGCCGCCCGCTCCCGCCAGCGCGTCGAGTCCGCCCTCACCGTCGAGCGCAACTTCGTCTCCGCCGTCCTCGACACCGTAGGCGCGCTGGTCGCCGTCTTCGACCCCGCCGGCCGCATCGTCCGCTTCAACCGCGCCTGCGAGACCGCCTCCGGCTACGACTTCCCCACCCTCGTCGGCCGCTACGCCTGGGACAAGCTCATCCCCCGCCAGGAGATCCCCGAGGCCATCGAGACCTTCGAGCGCCTCCGCTCCGGCCACTTCCCCGCTGCATTCGAGAACCAGTGGCTGAACCGCGACGGCAGCCTGCGCCGCATCGCCTGGTCGGCCACTGCGCTGCTCGACAGCCAGGGCCAGGTCGCCTTCATCATCGCCACCGGCATCGACGTCACCACCCAGCGCGCCGCCGAGGCCACCCTCCGCGAAAGCGAAGCCCGCTACCGCCAGCTCGTCGAAGGCTCCCTCGGCATGGTCTGCACCCACGACCTCCGCGGCAAGCTCCTCACCATCAACGCCCACGGAGCCGACACCCTCGGACGCACCACAGAGGACCTGGTCGGCCACAACCTCGCCGAGTTCATCGTGCCCGAGCGCAGGGCCACCCTCCCCGCCTACCTAAAGATGATCGGCGAGACCGGCGAGGCCCAGGGTCTGCTCCATCTCTCCCACGCCAACGGCGACCTGCGCGTCATCGCCTACCGCAACAAGCTCATCGTCATGCCTGGCCGCGCTCCCTACATCCTCGGCTTCGGCGTCGACATCAGCGAGCAGGCCCGCGTCGAAGGGCGGCTCCGCGTCCTCACCCACCAGTCCGACTCCATTCTCGAGTCCGTCGGCGACGGCATCTACGGCATCGACCTCGACGGCAAAGTCACCGTCGTCAACTTCGCCGCCGCACAGATGCTCGGCTACAAACAGGACGAGATCCTGGGCCGCAACATGCATCAGCTTATCCATCACACCCACGTCGACGGCACGCCCTACCCCGAGGCCGACTCCCCGGTCCGTAAGAGCCTCACCAACTTCGACACCGTGCGTATCTCCAACGAGATCTTCTGGCGCAAAGACGGTACCTGCTTCCCGGTCGAGTACGTCGCC
>Ga0302310_10002348_pt1 | contig 15263 bp, 9 predicted proteins | sample III_Palsa_N1_2_FD_200451 | JGI IMG/M metagenome (GOLD analysis project Ga0302310, IMG submission 200451) | Peat permafrost microbial communities from Stordalen Mire near Abisko, Sweden - III_Palsa_N1_2 | ecosystem: Environmental > Terrestrial > Soil > Palsa > Peat permafrost | place: Sweden...
TATTCCGGCGACGGGGACGTTCCAGGGTTTCGTGGTGCCGTCGAACTTTCAGGGTCCGTTGCCGCAGGGAGTGGTGAAGGACTCCTTTGCTGGGTTTTACAAGACGCCTTATGGGGATGTCTCTCCGAGGCTTGGGTTTGTGTGGCAGATGTTCGATCGGCCGGTGGTCGTGCTGCGCGGCGGGTTTGGGATCTACTTCGATCGCCACTCGGGCAACGTCCCGGAGCAGACGTTGGGGCAGGCGCCGTTTGCTTTTTCGCAGGGGCAGTTCGGGCCGCAGAATGGGCCAGCGACACTGCAGAATCCTTACTCGCCGCTGTTGCCGTTGATCTCGAGCTTTCCGGTGTTCAGCCCGCTCGTGCCGGGAGGATTTCCTTTCATCGAAGGTACGAATCCACATCTGCAGGATGGGAAGACGTATGAGTACAACCTCAATTTGCAGTATGCGCTGGAGCATGACTACCTGGCGCAGATTGGCTACGTTGGCACGCAATCGACGCACCGGTCCGGGCAGGTTGAGTTCGATCAGTCGCTGCTGGCTAGTCCGCAGAACCCGGTGAATGGAGAGACGACTAATACATCGAACAACGTCGTTGCTCGTATGCCCGTGCAAGGAGTAAGCCCGGGTTCGCTGTTCACGGACTCGGTATTCGAGGCGAACTTCAATGCGCTGGAGGCGAGCCTGACGAAGCGGATGCAGCATGGCTTTCAGTTGCAGGCGAGCTATACGTGGTCGAAAAACCTCGATGAAGTGAATGGCGAAGGCGGTCTCGACGTCTTTGAACTGCAGTTGCCGACGAACAATCAACATACGCTACGGCAGTCTTCCTATGGGCCTGCAAATGATGATCGCGATCAACGCTTTGTGCTGAACTTTGTATGGTCTTCTCCGAAGTTTGCAACGGCGCCGCGGGCGGTGCGCTATGCACTATCCGGCTGGCAGCTTTCCGGAGTTGCGTTGATTCAGTCGGGTGCGGCGCTGAGTGTCTACGACGGCAACGCGGGTTCTGTGTATGGCTTGCTTGGCGGTGAGGTGCGTGCGGAGGTCGCTCCAGGTGTTCGACGTGCGACGACAGGGACACTGTTTTCGCGTGTTGTGAGCGGGCCTTACCTGAATGCGAATGCGTTCCAGCGTGCGCCAGAGGTGGCGAACGGTGTGACGATCGCCGATGAAGACTTCGGTAACAGCGGCGTCGGGATCATTCGAGGGCCGGGTCAGCACAGCCTTGACCTGGCGGTGGAACGGCAGTTTCATGTGCTGAAGGGCAAGAACTTTGTGTTTCGTGCAGAGTCGTTCAACCTGACGAATACACCGCAGTTTGGCAATCCCAATACGTTCCTGGGATACGGCAATCCGCTGCTGCCTGCGGTGGCCAGCCCGGGGTTCGGGTTAATCACAGGGGAGCAGGGTGGACCGCATCCGCGCATTGTTCAGCTCGCGGCGAAGTTTCAGTTCTAACGAAGGAAAGGAATGACGATGACGGTTCTAGAGATCGAGGCGGCGTGCAATCTTGCGGAGCCACCAACGTCTTTGAGGCAGCCACTGCAGCTTCCCGCACTCACATTGGTGAAGACGTTTTATCCGTATGGGTTCCCGATGGAGATCAGGACGAATGCTGTTGAAGTGCTTGATATGGCGGAGCGCCTATGGGGTGGATTCGCACCGCAGCATGCGACGAAGCTCATCGTGTCTGAGGTTCATGTGACGGAGGGTGAGGCCCCGATACTTCCGCATTTGCCGACGTATCGTTTCGTCAGACCACTGTTCACGAGCATCGTGGATGGAGGGAATTATGTGCTCTCTGACCTGGAACGTGGACACTCCTATACCGTGATGACGCGCGGCATGCTGGAGTCGACGCTTTATGTGGAGTACTTCTTTATGATGGTGCCGCTAGGCGCGCTGCCTGTGAAGACTGTCCATGCGGCTTGCGTTGCCCTGGATGGTCACGGTGTGATGCTTTGCGGTGATTCGGGTGCGGGGAAATCGACGTTGTCCTATGCGTGTGCTCGCGCGGGGTGGGAGTATGTTTCCGACGATGGAAGTTACCTGCTCGATTGCGAGAGGCGAATTGTTACAGGGAACTCTCATCAGATAAGGCTGCGTCCTTCCGCGTCGGAGTTGTTTCCAGAGATACAAGGGCTGGGTCCGACGCCGCGTGCGGCGGGCAAACCGTCGATCGAGTTCTCGACTGTTCCTATGCAACATGTGAGGCGCAGGACCAGCGTACAGGTGGACCATATTGTTTTTCTAAACCGCAATTCGGGATCGCTGCCGATGTTGATGCCTTATCGAAAAGATGTTGCACGTCTTTATATGAATCAGACGATCTTCGGGACCGAAGAGGCGTCTCTCAGCCACGCAAGATGTATCGACCAGATGCTTGCGGCGGATGTTTATGAACTTCGTTACACGGACCTGGACTGGGCCATTGAGAGGCTTCGCAGGCTCGTGATGGAGCACCAGTGATGGAGATGGCTCCGCTGGCAGAGGAGACCGGCGGGGCCGGCGTCTCCTTTTGGAGACGACCCCTGGGCTGGTTTGCGGAGAACAACTTTCGTAGCGAGTTCTGGGTGTACTTCAGCGCCGTATTTTTCTTTGATGCGGGCTTCTGCATCTTTTTTTTCCTCTTCAACCTCTACCTTCTCGATCTGCACTTCAACGAGCAGACGATGGGCCTTATCGGTGGCGCGACCACCCTGGGTTCGGTTTTGGCTACCTTGCCGGCCGGCGTGCTGGTGAAGAGGATCGGCGTTCGCCCCATGCTTGTCTTCTGCTATGTTGCTGCGCCGTTTCTCTGTGCGGTGCGGGCGATTTGGATGTGGCAGCCCGCGCAATTTGGCATGGGATTTCTATCGGGAGCGGTGCTCTCTGCGGGAGGCGTTTGCTACCTGACGACGGTGGCGCGTTTGACCGATGAGAAGAATCGCACGGCTGCTTTCAGTCTTGTGCTTTCGGCAAGTCTTGTGACGAGTGCGTTGGGCGGCATCATGTGCGGGTATCTGCCGAAGTGGCTGGCTTCGGCCGGTAGCTCGATGCGGCCAGCGGAGATAAAGCAACTCATTCTCCTATTCTCCTGCGGCGTTGCGCTGCTTGGGGTGTTCCCGATCCTACGTTTGAGGATTCCCTCAGTTCGACGCGAAGAAGATACGGAAGCAGCTACAGGAGATGTGCGGTTCTGGCGTTGGCGGCCATCGCCGTTTCTGATGCGATATTTGCCGTTGATGTCCCTATGGTCGTTGGTGCTGGCTTCGTTTACACCGTTTGCTAACGTGTATCTCTCCACGCGGTTGCATATTCCGATGGTGCGAATCGGCGTCATTTTCTCCGTCGCCCAGGTCGTGCAGTTGTGCATGGGCCTTCTGACGCCGCTGGTCTACCGGTGGCTGGGAGTGGTGCGGGGCATTGTGATCATTCAGGCCACTACAGGAGTGGTGCTTGCGGCGCTGGCATTGGCGCATGATGTACGGCTGGCCGTCGGGCTGTATTTGCTCTTTTCCGCAGTGCAGTGGATGAGTTCGCCGGGACTCTACAACCTGCTGATGAGCCGGACGCCGGATGGCGAACGCGGCACTGCGGCGGCGATGACACTTTTCTGCAGCGCAGTCGTGAGCTCCGTTGCGACGGCGGGGTCGGGAGTCTTGCTTACGCGTATCGGTTATCCGCCGGTACTGCTAGGGATCGCGGCCCTGGCGATTGCCGTGGCGCTCGTCATGCGGTTTGTGATTCTACCTCAGCCCAGTGAACTGGCAACGCTTGCACCGATTGAGGAAGCGCAGGCTTAGAAATGGGAGGCATGTTCGATGCGTAAAAATATGGGTATAGCGATAGCTCTATTGGTCGCAGGCGCAGCGCCGGGATATACGATGCAGGCGGAGCGAGTGGAGTTGTTGTGCCATCGCACGGCGAACAAAGATGTGCCGGAGAACGCACTGGAGTCGCTGGAGCAGGCTGCGCTGCTTGGTTGCGATGTCGTCGAGATCGATCTGCGGCGCACGCTTGACGGAAAGATCATTCTTAACCATGATGGTTTCCTTGAGCGGCTAACCGATGGCAGTGGTGAAGTGGAGACTACTTTTTATGATGACCTTCGTATGCGTGATGCCGGCTCCTGGATGGGAGAACGCTTCGCAGGCATGCATGTGGTGCTGTTTGAAGATGCTCTTCACCTCGCGCGCGAGCGAGATATTCGGCTGATCCTCGACATCAAGACGAAGGGCATCGGAACGGATGTGTTGCGGATTCTTGAACGCGAGGGGATGTTGCATCGCGTGCAGTTTAACGGTGAGTGGGACGATGTGAAGAAGCTTTATCCTGCCGCGACCGATGCGGGAGAAGGAAGAGCGTGGGTGCAGCCGGGTGTCTCCGCTGTGCAGGTGGAAGCGTACCACCAGCAGGGAAAGATGGTGATCGCCAATTTCTCTGCGAACGATCACCAGATGGATCTCTTTGGAATGAAGGCCGCAGTAGCCGCAGGTGTGGACGGACTCAACGTCGACTATCCGCGGTTAGGCGCTGACGCGGCCGGAAGGCCTGTTGAGGATAAACTCCGCGCTCTCGAGCATAGCGCGGAGACTGGTGATAACGATGCGCGAATTCGAGCCATTCTTGAGCTGGCGCGCTATCGTGGGTTCCCGCTTGAGGCGCAGTTTGTGCGCTGGTTGATGGATGATAATCCCCAGGTGTCGCGTGCGGCGGCGCTTGCTTTGGTGGAGGCGCGACCACAGACGCAGCTGGCCGTATTTAGCGGGGCGTTGCAGTCGACACATCCCGATGTGCGGGCCAATGCGGCATGGGCCCTTGGGGCAATGCAGGCGCCGTCCAGTCTCCTGGTTCCTATGCTGAAGGAGGGCGATTCCAGTGTGTTGCAAGAGGCCCTCATTGCGTTGTCACACATGCCGGGTAACGTACCTGCGGAGTTGGTTGAACCGTTGTTTGCGAATGCCGATCCTGCTGTGCGTGGTGCGGCGGCGGTTGCGCTGGCTCGACATCAGCCTCAGGCCGCTGAGAAGTTTGTGCCGGAACAGTTGAGTCGCGAGATCACTGCGGAACGCGCGATCTACGCAGAACATGTGCGCGCCGGCGGGGGCAAGTTTTTGCAGCCGGAGATCGATCGAATTGTGGCGTCATATCGCTGCCAGATGGAGATGCTGCGGGCGTTGCAGATGCTGGAGGGAGCAGCGGCGACGCGTGCTCTCGAGGCGCAGACCTTTGGACCGACTGAAGATTATCTGCTGCCAAATGGCGACGTTGCGGCGTTTGATCTATGGGACAGAGTTGGTGCTGAGCCGGCAATCGTTGTGCTGGCTCTCGCTTCAAAGCAGATACAGCAAGCCGATCGTGCGGAGTGGGTGTTGATCCATGCCGGCGCAGGCGTATTACCGCAGGTGCGTGCGGAACTGCATAGCGACGATCCCGGGGTTCGCAGGCGGGCTATGCAGATCGTTGCATGGCAGGGGGATGCTGCTTCGTTGACCGCTCTTCATGCGATACAGGCTGAACAGGGACCGGATGCGCAGGTCGCTGCATGGGCGATCAAAAAGATAGAGAGCCTGCAGCCGGGACCATAGCGGTTGGCTGCAGACTCTTCTTTGAGTTTGGCGTTCGTTATGGGTTTAAGAAGTGCAACAGTTCTTGTTCGTCATGCTGGCTGAGCGACGCTCGAACACGCATGTGCAGCACGACCGTTCCTGAAATATGCGGGGAGAACCCATCGGGTGCCGTATGACAGCGCGAGCAGTTCTGCGCGAAGATGCGTTCGCCGTCGCTTTGCTTGTGGGCTGAGGTCTTTGGACTTTGTTTCGCCGGCGTAGCTGGCGGAGTTGTTGTCGATGCCTGGGGTTGTAGTGCGAGCAGAGGCGCAGTCAAAGCGCTGAGGAGAAGGGCCGGGATGAGAGATCGCATAGAAGTCGACTGGGGCATAGCTATTTTCCTTTCCATGCTGGGAAGAGAAAGCGATAGACGATGCCCGTCTCCCAGATATTGCGGTTGCCGGTGGAGGAGAACTGTCGCGCGTAGCTGGTAAGAATTCTTGTGTTATGCGGCAGGTTGTAGTCGAGACCAAAGTCGACGCGTTGCGTATTGTGAGAGGACACACCGTCGCTGGCCAGGTTATCGATGCGGAAGGTCTGCTGCATGCGGAATATGGGCTCGAAGCGGCCGACCCAGCTATCGAGTCCACCGAAGGCTTGCGTGCGGTAGTCGGCTTCGGCCCAGTAGCCCTGCGCGTGTTGGCCGCGTGCATACTCGGAGCGCAGGCGGAAAGCGGTATCTTTGGGTTCCCACCAGACGTGGGTTCCGATGAAGTTCTCCTGCGTGCCCTGCAGTAAGCGACCGTAGGACACGCCAACCTCGAGACGGCTGTCCGGGAGATAGAGGCTGGCGCGTCCGCCGGTGGAACGTTCGGAGTTGAACTGCTCGTTGCCGCTTCGTGCGGAGAAATATGCGGTGTAGTCGATCGAGTACTTGCTGCGGGAGATTACGGAGCCGCGTAGTTCGCCGCCTAAACCGCTGGCAGAGGACATCAAGCCAATTCCTGCAATCAAAGGACCGTCCTGCAGATTGTTGATCCAAACAGGGGACAGCCGCTCGTTGTAGGTGCCGAAGGGTATGAGGAAATCTCCGCCTACTACGGTGAGGTGGGGTGATGCGATGTAGTCGCCCTGCAGGTAGGTGAGGCCGATGAAGTGTGTGTGGTTATAGCCAGGTTGGTTGCCACTGTTAGGGGCAAAGGTTTCAACCAGCGCCGCGCGCCCCTCGATGAGGACATGATTGCCTATTGGCGCTGCCAGCAGTGGTTCGATGATGGGCAGGTAGGTCGTTTTGCCGCCATTTGTGCTGGTGAGGAAGCCTGCACCGCCGGAGAACAAGGGTGTGTCCTGAGCTGTGGCATGTTGTGTGGCTAGAGATGTGGCGACAGCAAGAGCGACAATCGCTGTTCGTCGGATAGATGCGAAGAGGGAAGAGACCGGACTCGACATAATTGCACCTTATCGGCGTCCCATGGGCGATGTGTCTCAGGAACATCTTCTCTTTGTCAGAGTATTGTCATTCGGGACAATTCATGTGCCAAGGGGAAGACGGTGACAATCGACTGACAGGGAGGTGACAAGCGACGCGGATGCTTTGCTTAGAGTCGGGAGTGTAAGGCTTGCAAGGGGGCGCTCGCCATGAGGACTGTCACGAGTAATCCGGAGCAATACCGCCTGAGTCGTGTGCAGCAGATACGCAAGGGGGTGCTGCTCCTGTTCGGTGACAGGTCGGAGCCCGAGGGTTGGCGTCTGCACGATTTTTCCGAGCGAGATTGGAAGAAGCTGCTTCATTGGCTGGATATAAGTGGTCTTGCACTTTACTTCTATGATCGCCTGAGAGAACTCGGTGAAATCAATCTACTTCCCGTGACCGTGCGCGAACGGTTGGAGCAGAATCTTAGCGACAATACAGAACGTGCGAGAGGCATGCTGGCTGAGCTTGACGCGATACAGAGGGAGCTGCAGCGAGCGGGAGTGGGCTATGCCGTGCTTAAAGGCTTCTCGCTGTGGCCCCATTCGGTGCCGCATCCGCAATTGCGATCGCAGCTTGATATTGACTTTCTTATTGCCGCCAGCGGGATCGAGGGGGCTGTAAAGGTCTTGAAAGACCGTGGATATCACCTCTTCGCACACAGCGGCAATAGCTGGGAGTTCAAGATAGGACAGATGCGGGAAGCATCGCTGAAGACTCTTTACAAGCCGGTCCGCTATGGTTGCGTTGAGTTGCATGTTGCTGTCGATCGCTGGCGAGCCGCCATGTTGGACCGCGCGCAGACGATGGACTATGAGTCTGTGCGTATGCCGGTGCTTTCGGATGCCGATCTATTCCTCGGCCAGGGACTGCACGCCTTTAAGCATATTTGCAGCGAGTCCTCGCGTGCGTCGCATCTGCTGGAGTTCTGGCGTCATGTAGTCGGGCGTCGGTCGGATAACGCGTTCTGGCGAGACGTGCGGCTGGTGGCAGAGCCCAATCCACGAGCATCTGTTGAGCTTGGCGTTGTATTGCTGATTGCTAGCCAACTTATGGGTGAGTTTGCCCCGGATGCGCTCACCTGCTGGACCGTCGATAGACTTCCATCTTATGCGCGTTTGTGGGTAGGACTCTATGGTCGACGTACTGTGCTGGGTGGAAGCCATGGCAGCAAACTTTATCTGCTCCTGCAACGTGAACTTGCGGCCGACGGCGCACCGGCTTTGCGCAGCGTGGGACAGGTGCTTGTACCACGGAGCCTGCCGAAGCTACTGAGCTACAACCCGGGTGGGGAGTCCCTGGCGGACCGGCTGGGGCGGTATCGTATCCAGCTTCAAGTCTTGTACTACAGACTTCGCTTTCACGTATTGGAAGATGTTCGATACCTGCTTCACGCAGCACGATGGCGAAGCCATATGGCAAGGCTTGGCCGTCCTCAAACGCAGCATCTTTTTTCGCGTAACAAAGGAATGACAATTCGCTGACGCACCTATGACACCGCGGATATCCCCGCTCTTTACGGTTATGACAGTACAGGAGAGCAACTCTCTCGTTGTGAACCGGTGATATGAATGCCTGCAGGTCAGAATCAGTACGAGTTTGTCGGTCTTCACGGCAGAGGGATAAGGCCTCTCTGGCGGTTGGTAGCGGTCGTGGGAATGATTGTAATACTCTGCGGCGTTGCGCAGGCACAAGGTGCTTTCACGCCTGCCCCTGCACAGAGCACGTCGCAAACTTCCTCCGACAGGCAGAGCGGCAACTCGACGTCACTGTTGAATGACGGGACGGGCACCGCACAGGACGGAAACAGTTCGTTGAATCTGGGCGGGACGACCACGCCCCTGCACCTTTCGTCCAACCAGATCATTCAGATTCTCGAGCAGAGTCCCGATCTTGTGGTGGAGATCAAGTCACAGGTGGCAGATCATCTACAGCAGCAGGGAACGCCAATTGATGCGAACGATATTTCGGATGAGATGCTCTATAGCCAGATAGCGACGAACGCCGATCTCCGCGCGAATATTACGACGTTTCTGCAGGCTCGTGGATATGTGTCTCAGGATGACCTTCAGGCCATGGGTTCCAGTGTGGGAGTGGCGGGTGAGGCTGATCAGCTTCCGCTGCGTTCGCCCGGCATGCGCGTTAGTAGCGGCGATAGCTTGCTTGATTTCGATGCGGGAGTGGGTACAAACCAGCTTCGACTGGATTCCTATGGCCAGCCAGTGTTACCAGGCCGGAGCATGAGCTCTTCCAGCACTCGCATGAGCGCGCGCGACCGCGAAGATACAACTGCGTCTGCCGATGCGCCCAAGGTGCTGCGCCAGCCGGCGCCTTACAACCTCGAATCGATGAGGGACCTCTATGCGCAGATTCCGGAGCAGACGACGAAGCTGAAGCGCTTTGGTTCGGAGGTCTTTACAAATCGCAACGCCTTTGCGGTGGGCACAGGCATCGCTAGCCGCGATACGCCGCTCGATGTCCCGCTGGGGCCAGACTATGTCGTCGGCGCGGGAGATACACTCACGATTAATCTTTGGGGCGGATTGACTCAGACCATCATGCGCGCTATTGGAAGGGATGGTCGTGTGCTCCTGCCTGAAGCCGGATCATTACAGGTCGCTGGCTTGTCTTTGCAAAAGGCGGAGGAGTTGATTACCTCGGCGCTTAAGCCACAGTACAGGGATGTGCAGGTGTCGGTGACAGTTTCACGGTTGCGGTCGGTGCGCGTGTATGTGACGGGCGATGTGCAGCGGCCCGGTGGGTACGACATCAGCTCGCTGGCGACACCGCTCAGTGCCCTCTATGCTGCTGGTGGTCCGACGTCAGTCGGTTCGCTGCGAGTGGCGCGCCACTATCGGGACCAGAGACTCCTCGAAGAGATAGATCTTTACGACTTTTTGCTGCACGGCATGCACGGCGTGGCCGTTCACTTTGAGAGCGGAGACACACTGCTGGTGCCTCCGGCTGGTGCGCAGGTGGCGGTTTCGGGTGCGGTGAAGCGTCCGGCGATCTATGAACTGAAGTCCAGTGAGTTGAAGCTTTCAGAGTTGCTACAGGATGCAGGAGGCGTGACTGCCGCGGCAGCGTTGGACCACATCACGGTCGACCGCATCAACGGTGACGCGGAACGCGAGACCATCACTTTGAAGGCATTCGGCAAGAAGGATGGCCGCGCGGCTATCGACGCCTTCCAGGTCAGAGACGGAGATCGCATCCAGGTAGCGCCGATCCTGCCGTACAGTGAGCGCGTCATCTATCTACAGGGCCATGTATCGCGTCCTGGGCGTATGCCTTACACCGATGGGATGAAGCTCGGAGATGTATTGCACAGCTATCGCGATATGTTGCCGGAAGCGGCGCCGCGTGGTGAGATTGTCAGACTTGTGCCGCCCGATCTGCATGCGGAGACGATCCAGTTCGATGTCCCGGAGGCGCTGATTGGAAATGACAATCCAACGCTGCAGCCGTTCGATACGATACGCATCTTCGGGCGCTATGAGGTCGATGCACCCAAGGTTTCGATTCATGGCGAGGTCATGCGGCCGGGGTCTTATCCGCTTTCCGCGGGAATGACAGCCGCGCAACTGGTACGCATGGCGGGCGGGTTCAAGCGGGACGCACTCTTAGAGAGTGCCGATCTGACGAGCTATGACATCGCGAATGGAAATACGGTTGCAGGCACGCTTGCTACTGTGCGCATTGGCGCAGCGGTCGAGGGTGGCGAATCAAATGCCGATGTCGTACTGAAGCCGGGCGACATTCTCACGATTCACCAGATCACTGGCTGGAACGATATTGGAGCGGCTGTCACGATCGAGGGACAGGTTCGCTTTCCGGGAAGCTATGGCTTTCAGGAGGGAGAACGTCTCAGCTCTGTACTGCGTCGCGCGGGGGGCATGCGCAGCACGGCTTATCCCGAGGGAGCTGTACTCGTCCGGGACCAGGTGCTTGAGCTCGAGCAGAAGAGCCGTGATGAACTTGTCCGGCAGATTGAGACCAACTCTGCGGCCGCGCGTCTATCACCCTCGCTTGGTTCAGATACTGGTTCGACAATGCAGCTCATCAAGGCACAACAGGACGAGGTGTTGTCGGAGCTGAAGAGTCATCCTCCAGTTGGACGACAGGTAGTACACCTCAGCGCCGATATCGATAGCTGGGCGAACACGCCGGCAGACATCGAACTGCGCCGAGGGGATGTGCTGACGATTCCGAAGCGGCCGAGCTTTGTTCTGGTAACGGGACAGGTTTACAACGCAACGGCACTGACGTTTAGTCCGGGCAAGACCGCCGGCTGGTATCTGACCCATGTCGGCGGCACCAATAGTACGGCCAATCGGAAGGAGATCTTTGTCATCCGCGCGAATGGCACTGTTGTCGGACGTCGCTCGGGCAGTTGGTTTGAAGGGGATGTTCTCTCAACACAACTCGACCCCGGAGATGTCGTTGTCGTACCGCAAAAGATTATCGGCAGCTCACTGTTTTGGAAGAATCTGCTGACTGCAGCACAGCTCGCTTCATCCATAGCAATCACCGCCGCGGTGGCGAGTCTGTAAAGGGGGACGCGTGGCAACGTTAGCTGCAGTTGGTTCGTCGACGCACGCAAAGCAGCCCGTTCATTGGGCCGACCGATTGCATCTGCTCTGGATGCATCGACGTATGCTCCGGCGCGTCACGATTATCTCGTTCCTGGTGAGCCTCGGCATTGCGTTTGTACTTCCGAAGCAGTACACGTCGTCCGCCAGTATTATGCCGCCGGAACCACAGGGTTCCGGTGCCATGATGCTGGCCGCGCTGACAGCTCGTAGCGGAGGCCTGGGTTCACTCGGCGGTCTTGCCGGCGGCCTGTTGGGGGAGCACAGCGGCACGGCGCTCTTTATCGACCTGTTGCGGAGTGGGACCGTTGGGGGCCATCTTGTCAGCCGATTCGATTTAATGCGCGTCTATCATAAGCGATACAGCACTGATGCTGGGAAGAGGTTGGCGAGCGCGACTGCCATTACTGACGACAAGAAGAGCGGGGTCATCACGATCAAGGTGCAGGACCGGGACCCGGTGCGGGCGCGCGATCTGGCACAGGGCTACCTGGACGAGTTGAACCGAATCGTCACGCAAACGAGTACGTCAGCGGCTCATCAGGAGCGCATCTTCATCGAACGGCGATTGCAGGGTGTTCAGGGCGACCTGGAGCATGCGCAGCTTGCATTGAGTGAGTTTTCCAGTAAGACCAACACGATAGATATTAAAGAACAGACGCGTGCGATGGTCGATGCCGGTGCGCGTGTGCAGGCAGAGATGCTGGTCGAGCAGTCGAGCCTGCAATCACTGCGCCAGATCTATGGCGATGGCAACGTGCGTGTGCGTGAGACTCAGGCTCGCATCGCGTCGCTACAGGGTGATCTCACGAAGATGACCGGCTCCAGTGAACCGCTTACTGCAGCACAGGGCGAATCTTCCAGCGCGGGCGATAAGGATGAACTCTATCCACCTTTGCGGCAACTGCCACGGCTGGCCGTCCCGTATGCGGACCTGTATCGGCGTGTGAGGGTGCAAGAGGCGGTCTTTGAACTTCTTACACAACAGTACGAGATGGCACGCTTGGAAGAGGCGCGGGATGTACCTGCTGTTCGTGTAATTGATATGCCCGGCATTCCGGAAAAGAAGTCTTCCCCGCATCGTCTGCTGTTGACGCTGCTGCTGACGTTTCTATCGTTCTCGGTTGCGGCGTTCCTGGTGCTGGCGAGGGAACATTGGCAGCATGTGCCAAAAGATGATGCGAGACGACGGCTGTTTGCTGAAGTCCTCGGCGCATTGCCGTTGAGTGTGAGGTCGCCGGCCAATGAGGAACGAGGTACTCCATGAGAGAGCACCTTTCCAATGGAGCGTATGGAGTACTCGACTATGTCTCGTATCCTTTGGGCATGCTTCTTGTAGCGCCTATTGTGATGCGCCGACTTGGCTCCTCCGAGTATGGCTTGTGGATGATCACGACGGCGGTTGTTAGCGCGGGAGGCATTATCGCTTCCGGCTTCGGAGACGCGAACATCCAGCGAGTCGCCCGTCTCCGCGGAGCAGGGAAGAAGCGGGCGATGGCGCTTACCGTGCGCAGCATGCTTGGGATCAATCTTGTTCTCGGGAGCGTACTTGCACTGGTTGTCTGGAGCGTAGCGACCTTTGCCGCACGGCATATAGCTGCGTCGAGCACGGCATCCACGACGGAATGCCTCACCTGCCTTCGCATCGCAAGTGTGCTGATTCTGGTGCGTGCGGTGGAGAGTGTAGGCATCAGCACGCAGCGCGCATTTGAACACTATCGTAGCTGCGTACAGATCAGCAGTGGCGTGCAGCTTCTCACGCTTACGTCTGCCGCGCTGCTCGCTCTCGCGGGGCTACATGTGACCAGCCTGCTTATAGCAACGGGATTGTTTCTCGTACTGGGTGCGTTCCTGCAACTCAGGCGGGTACGCATGTCTCTCGGTGGCGCCTCGCTGCGCCCTGCGTTCCAGCTGCAGGAGACGCGCAGATTGCTGGGCGGCGGCATCTTTCTTTGGCTACAGGCTCTTGGCGGAGTCGTCTTCAATCAGTTTGACCGTATTCTTCTCGGTATTTCTCTAGGCGCTGTAGCGGTCGCACCCTATGCCTTGTGCATCCAGCTCGCGCATCCCATCTTTGGAATTTGCGCCTCCGGTCTGAACTTCCTCTTCCCCTATCTCTCCGCCCGGGCCGGGAAGGTTTCCCGTGGCGAATTGAAGAAAATGGTCTTCAAGGCCTTTCTCTGCAACGCGCTTATTGTGGGCATTGGAGCGGTGCTTTTACTGCTCTTTGGGCAACAACTTCTGCGAGCGTGGGTTGGGGTTGCCGCTGCGCGAGATGCGGAGAGACTGCTTCCTCCAATCGTGATAGGAACCGCCCTGGCGGGGTTGGGTGTCACGGGGACCTATGCGATGCAGGCTCTCGGGCGATTTCGCACTACTGCCCTCATCAATCTTGGGGGAAGAACCGTGATTTTTTTCCTGATGATCTATCTGCTGCGCCATGCGGGGGTGCAGGGGCTTGCAATGGCACGCGTCTGCTACGGCGCGCTTGCGCTGCTGGTTTATCTGCCGCTGCTGGCGTCATTCAATGCACCGGAACGGAAGTCGTTACGGCTTGAAGTTATGCCGGTTGTGGCGAGCCTCCAAGGAGGTTCAAAGCTATGAAGGTGTTGGTGGCTGCGGCGGCCTTCTCGACGAAAATCTCTGGCGTTCAGCGCCATGCGCTGAACCTGGTGCGTTGCTTGTTGCAGCACAAGGAGATCTCGACGGTACAACTTGTTGTAGCACCGTGGCAGGACGAGATGCTGCAAGCCGATTGGCTCGTCCCAGGTGAGCGGCTTACGATTCATATCGCGGAGATGAAGGCATTCTCGGTCAGCCGCAACATGTGGTACTACCGGGAGCTTCCATTGCTGGCTGCGCGGTTGCAGCCTGATGCGGTTCATCTCACGTACCCCGTGCCCGTAAATCGGAGAGCGTTCGATTGTGCAACGGTGGCAACGCTCCATGATCTTTATCCGTACGAGATACCGGAGAACTTTGGCTTTCCGAAGGTATTCGTCAATCGGCAAATTCTGCAACAGTGTCTCCGAAGCGTAGATGCAATCGCCTGTGTATCAGATACCACCCTTGTGCAGATGCAGCGGTATGCCCCTCGCAGCATCTGGCGAAAGGCTACGCGAATTTACAACTGCGTGGAGCCGGAGCTGCTTTGCTCCGTGGGTTCACCCGTGCCGGGATGGCAGGGAGAACCATTTTTGTTGTGCGTTGCACAGCACCGGCGGAACAAGAAGCTACAGCTTCTTATCCGAACATTCCATCGCCTGCTTATGGAGGCTCGCGTGGATGCCAGGATGAAGCTGGTCATTGTGGGGATCGCGGGGCCAGAGACGCGCTCTATTGAGCGGCTAGTATCCGATCTCGGAGTGCAGCAAAGTGTTGTCTTTCTCTCCGGTCTCTCCGAGCCTGAACTGCAGTGGTGCTATGGGCGATGCGAGCTAGTCGTAGTGCCGTCGGAGACTGAAGGCTTTGGTCTTCCAGTTGCCGAAGCACTGCTCGCTGGTTGCCGCGTTGTGTGTTCTGATATTCCTGCGTTGCGGGAGATTGGCGCCGAGCACTGCAGATACTTCGCACTCGGATCTGGAGAAGAGGATGCCTTCGCTGATGCTGTGATTGCCTCCCTTTGCGAACGAACAAGAGCGCCTGTGGCGCTTCCTCAACTATCGTCT
>Ga0302310_10002350_pt1 | contig 15246 bp, 10 predicted proteins | sample III_Palsa_N1_2_FD_200451 | JGI IMG/M metagenome (GOLD analysis project Ga0302310, IMG submission 200451) | Peat permafrost microbial communities from Stordalen Mire near Abisko, Sweden - III_Palsa_N1_2 | ecosystem: Environmental > Terrestrial > Soil > Palsa > Peat permafrost | place: Sweden...
GGAGTGCGCGGCTTTGCCTTCGGCATAGAGCTCGACGCGGAGGGCGCCTTTGCTGGCGAGGGCGAGGCGGTTGTCGGTGGGCTCGCCGTTGATGAGGAAGCGTGAGCCGCGAGGAGTTTCGTTGGCTACCTTGGCACCGGCGGAGTCGCGTTCTTCACCGACGACGAAGAGCAGGCCGACTTTGATTCCCTGCTGGCGGAGGATCTCGGCGGCGGCGATCTGGGCGGCGATGATTCCCTTGGCGTCGCAGGAGCCGCGGCCGTAGAGGAAATGTTCGTCTTCGCGGCAGGGGCCGAGGAAGGGTGGGACCGTGTCCATGTGGGTGGAGAGGACGATGTCGGGAGTGATTCCCTCCCCTGCAAGCTCCTGGCCGACGGCGTAGATGTTGAAACGTGGGCCGGTGCCGCCGCCGGGTGTGCGGGCGAGATCGGGTTGAGGGACGAGTTGGCGCTCTACGTCCCAACCCAGCGAGGCAAGGTAGGTGTGCAGGAATTCGCCTGCCGGGGCTTCGTGGTAGGTGGTCGAGTCGATATCGACGAGTTGCTTCGTGAGTTGGATGGGGTCGATCGGCATCTTGGTTTGAGGATAACCCGAGGGCCAGAAATTGTGCCGCTGCGATCCACATACAAATACAGAGGTCTCTCCACTTCGCCTCGCATAGTGCGCGAGGCTTCGGTCGAGATGACAGTTTTTTGGGCGGTCCAGAAGAGAACGGTAGACTGGGCGGATGAGTGAACCTGTTCCTTTTCGGTCGCATGTGAAGGCGGTGGAGGACCTGCGCGGGCCGGCGGGGCGGCTGGAGGCGCATCCGCCTCCGCTGGGAGGTGGGACGATGCATAACAAGGTCGTCTATCACGCAGCCAAGGCGTTTTCGAGCTTTGGGCTGCCGGTGTTGCGGTTCAACTTTCGCGGGACGGGGTTGAGCGAGGGCTCGCATGACGACGGGCGGGGAGAAGTGGAGGATGTTCGGGCCGCGCTCGATTGGGTCACAAAAAATCTAAATCTTCCGATATTGTTTGCGGGGTTTTCGTTTGGGTCGAATGTGGGGTTGCGGGCTTGCTGTGGGGATGCCCGGGTAAAGGGGCTGGTGGGGATCGGGCTGCCGGTGCGGGCTGAGGGGCGGGATTACTCGTATGGATTTTTGCCGGGATGTGGGGCGGTGCCGAAGCTGTTTATCAGCGGCGATACCGATGAGTTCAGTCCGCGAGGGGTGTTGGAGTCGTATCTGGTCGCTGCTCAGGAGCCGAAACGGGTGGTTTGGGTGGAGGGGGCTGACCACTTCTTTGCGGGGGCCGCAGGATCGCCGACATCGAAGCTGGGGGTGATGAATGAGGCGATTAAGAGGTGGGTTGCGGAGGAGTTTGGGCTGGTGCCGATGGGTTAGAGTTCGGCGAGCCACTCGGTAATGGCGCGAGCGCACTCTGCTGGGGCCTCTTCGTTCGGTAGATGCCCGACTCCCAGCAGCGGAAGAAGCTTGGCGTTCGCGAGATGCTGCGTGAGGCCCGATGCGGTCGAGAGGGGGACGATGATGTCACGGTCGCCCCAGAGCAGAAGCGTCGGGACACTCAATGGCTGATCTACCAGTTCCCTGCCGAGTTGAGACATATCGCTATGCCAACTGCCGAGCAGGCGCAACAAGTGAGGAACGGTATCCGGTGTGCGCAAGGTGTGCAGATAGGGTCCGAGTTCGTCGTATCCGAACGACGCGCGGGAACCCGGCATTCTCTTGAAGGCGAACATGAGCGCCTGGCGCGGAAGCAATGGGAGGCAACGCGCAAAGACTCTTCCCACGGAGCTCAGGTAAAAGCGTACGAGCAAGTCTTCGTGGTTGGAGAAAGGATGTGCCGGGCAAAGCAGTACCAGCGCGCTCACCAGATCAGGATGGCTGGCACCAAGTCTGAGGACGACTGCGCCGCCGTGGGAGTGGCCAAGAAGTACGGGTTTGTGCAAACCAAGAACGAATATGGCTTTTGCAACAACATTGGCGAGGCCGGCAAAGCTTACGTCTGCTTTCAGGGGCCGCTCGGAGTAGCCGGCGCCGGGAAGGTCGAGGGCCATGATCCGGCGGTCGTTGGGCAGCTCTTGCATGAGCTTGCGAAATGTCTCACCTTCCGCGACCAAACCATGCAGCAGTACGATGGCCGGCTTTGAGGAGGACGCTGGAGCGGGTCGCTCAAGTACAGAGACACGAATGCCACACAGCGTCAGATCGGTCCGCTGCCATTCCAAAGGCACGCGCTAGACCGCTGCGGGGACGAGGGCTTCGGCTGCGTAGTGGCCGTTTGAACCATCGGCCTTCAGCAAGCGAGCCAGCAGATCGATGGCGATATCGACGTGCTCGCGCTGCAACAGGAACGAGGGCAGGAAGCGCAGGACGTTGCCCTGCACCACGTTGAGCATGACGCCTTCAGCCAGGGCAGCTTCAGCGATGGGGCGGGCGGGCTGGGTGAGTTCGAGGCCGAGCAGCAAGCCCTGGCCGCGGGCTTCTACGCCGATGGGGCTGGCGATGGCTAGTTGCTGGAGGTTTTCGAGGAGATAGCTGCCGGTGTCGCGCACCTGGGCGATGAGGTCCTCCTGTTCGAGAATGTTGGTGAACTCCAAACCGAGGCGGCAGGCCATGGGGCTTCCGCCGAGGGTGCTGCCGTGCTTGGCGACACCGAAGGCGTCGAAGAGTTTGTCGTTGACGAGCAGCGCGGAGAGTGGGATGCCGCCGCCGAGGGGTTTACCGAGGATAAGGGCGTCGGGCATGATGCCGCTGCGGGTGAAGTTGAACCATTCGCCGGTGCGGCCGAGGCCGGTCTGGATCTCGTCGAAGATGAGAAGGGCACCGTGCAGATCGGCGAGCTTGCGGGCTTCGGCGATGAAAGCTGTGTCGACGATGTGGACGCCGCCTTCGCCGAGCAGCGGCTCGAGCAGTATAGCGGCGGTCTGGGCGTTCACCGAAGCGCGCAGCTGCTCGATGCTGTTGCGCTGGACGAAGGTGACGTGGGGCAGGCCAGGGCCGAAGTCGAGGCGGTACTTCTCCTGGCCGGTGACCGAGAGCGAGCCGTAAGTGCGACCGTGGTAGGAGTCCTTCAAGGCGACGATACCGTGCTTGGCGTGGCCGAAGTTCTGCCGGGCATGCGTGCGGGCGAGCTTGAGCGCGCCCTCTACGGCCTCCGAGCCGCCGGTGGAGTAGAAGACGCCCTTCATGCCGGAGAGCTGGCAGAGGCGCTCGGCGAGTTCGCCGGGGTAGCGGCTGGCGTACTGCGGCGAAAGATGGACGATCCTGCCGGCCTGATCGGCCATGGCAGCGACCATGCGCGGATGGGCGTGGCCCAGGGCGTTGACGCCCAGGCCGGCCATCAGGTCGAGGTAGCGGTTGCCGGAGGTGTCGTAGAGATAGACACCTTGGCCGTGGTCCATGACTACGGGATAGCGAGCGTAAACGGGCAGGAGCCGATCGGTGTCGCGAGCGAGGGTTTTCTGGGCGTCGGCATTCTGCCGGAGATCAAACATGGTCTCTTTAGTTCACAGGAGATAGAGCTTGGGGTCAAGCTCTTCGGGGGTGCGGAATCAGGGCAGATGCGTCAGAATGGAATTTGCATCAAAAGAATGGAACCGCAGAATCCATAATAACGTATCTGCCTATGAATTGGTGCATCTATGTGTCATAAAACGGGGTAAGTGCCCCAAATTAGGGCAGAAAACCCTTTGGCACGCGGGTTGCTGGTAGTGAGTGATAGTACGTAGTCCTTAAAGAGTGTTCTCTGTGAAGAGTGGGTCCCAAACTCGTCTGCTGGCCGTATTGCTGGCCGTGGTGACACTGGCGGCCTGCGGTCTGGCGATTGCGAACCTGGTGCAGGAGAGCAGCTACGATCCCCCCACCGACGGCGCTCGCCTGACCGAAACGGCCGGCGGGCTGCGCGCGTATATCGTGCCGAAAGATACCCCGGCGGACCGTGCGGGGATTCGCGCCGGGGATATTCTCACGGCCATCAATGGCGTGCCCACCCCCCGCCTGGCTGTCGCCGAGCACGAGATCGAACGTACCGGCGTGTGGAGCCATGCGACGTACTCGATCCTGCGGCGGGTGGGGCCGGACAGCATTGCTCCGCTGGAGATCGACGTCATCCTGGAGCCGGCCGACCGGGCAGACTACCAGGTGATGCGGCTGATCGCGCTGGTCTACCTGGCGATCGGTTTGTATGTGCTGTTTCGACGCTGGACCGCGCCCAAGTCAACGCATTTTTATGTCTTCTGCCTGGTTTCGTTCATCCTGTATGCGTTCAAGTACACGGGCGTGCTGGATGGTCTGGACCTGGTGATCCTGTGGGCCAACGTGGCGGCCACGGCGTTGCAGCCGGCGTTGTTCCTGCACTTTGCGTTAAGTTTTTCAGAGGATGCGACGAAGCGGAGGACCTGGCGGCTGCTGTATCCGCTGCTCTATCTGCCGGGCGCCGTGCTGGTCGGGCTACAGTACATGGCGCTCCAGGTATGGTCTCCTACGGAGCGGTTGCAACACCGGTTGGACCAGACGGACTATGCCTACCTGGCGAGCTATTACGTGATTGCGGCGCTGGTCTTCTGGGTGCGCTACCGGAGCGAACAACAGCCGTTGCAACGCCAGCAACTGAAGTGGCTCTCGCGCGGGACGCTGCTGACGGTGCTGCCGTTTACCGTCTTCTACGTGATTCCGTTTCTCAGCGATGCGACTGTCTCCAGCACGCTGACGAAGGTTGCGGTGCTGTCGCTGATACTTTTGCCGCTGACGTTCAGCTGGGCGATCGTGCGCTACCGATTGATGGACGTGGATCTGATCTTCAAACGCGGCGTGACGTATACGCTGGCGACGGCGGCGCTGGTGGGTCTGTACTTCGGCGTGATTGCGCTGGCGGCAGAGTCGGCGCGAAACCGGCTGCACAATCTGGGGCCGTGGGGGCTGGTGACGGCTGTGATCGTTACCGGGCTGCTGTTCGATCCCCTGAAGAGGGCGATCCAGGCGCGGGTGGACCGTGTGTTCGATCAGAAGCGGTTCGACTACCGCGAGACGCTGGTGAAGTTCGGGCGCGAACTGAATGCGCAGACTGACCTTGCGGCGCTGGTGGGGTCGATCGTGGAACGGCTGCCGGAGACGCTGCTGCTGACGCGGGTCGCGGTGTTCCTGGCCGATGACGATGTGGCCGGGCAGAGCACGCACTTCAAGCTGATCGCTTCGCATGGTCTTTCGGCGTCGATTGCGCGGGAGAGCCTTGGGTTCGACCTGGACTTTCTGGACTTCGACCGCCGCGGCGCGGACAATCACATCTTTTTTGAGAGCCCACAGTTTATGCTGCGTCTGCCTGAGACGCAGCGCTACACCGCAGCCGCGCTGGACCTGAACTACTACGTTCCCTGCCGTGCGGCGAGAGGCGAGGGCGATGGGCTGAGGACGATTGCGGTGCTGGGGCTGGGACGCACCGGCGAGGGTGATTTTCTGTCGAGCGAAGATGTGGAACTGCTGGAGTCGCTGGCGGGTTACATCGGAATAGCTATCCAGAATGCCCAGTTGTATCGCCGTCTGGAACAGAAGATATTCGATTTTGAGCGGCTGCGCGACTTCAACGAGAACATCGTCGAGTCGATCAACATCGGAGTCTTCGCGGTCGATCTGGAGGACAGCATCGAGAGCTGGAACGCGCAGATGGAGGTGATGTATGCCACGCCACGCGCGGATGCATTGCGGCGGCCGATGCGTGAGGTCTTCCCTGTTGAGTTTCAACAGGAGTTTGACAGGCTGCGCGCGGAGGCGGGCGTTTGTACGCTGTATAAGTTCCGCCTGCCAACGCCGGCGGGTGAATCGCGTATCGCCAACATCACGATTGCACCGCTGCTAAATAGAGACTTCCATGCGGTGGGACGGATTGTGATCGTGGATGACATTACCGAAACCATCAATATGGAGAAGCAGCTGACGCAGTCGGAGAAGCTGTCTTCGATCGGACTGCTGGCGGCGGGCGTGGCGCATGAGGTGAATACGCCGCTGGCGGTGATCTCCAGCTATACGCAGATGCTGAGCAAGCGGCTGCACGCCGATACGAATGGCGATGCGAACCATCAGGCCAGCACCATGCAGCCGATATTGGAGAAGATCACGCAGCAGACGTTCCGCGCGTCGGAGATTGTGAATGGGCTGCTGAACTTTGCGCGCATGGGCAGCGTGGACTTTGCGCGCGTGGATGTGAATGCGATGCTGCGCGATACGGCGCTGCTGCTGGAGCATCAACTGCGGTCGGGACGCGTGGTGGTGGAGATGAATCTTGCGCACGACCTGCCGGCGATCCACGGCAATCTCGGGAAGCTACAGCAGGTGGCTGTGAACCTGATCATGAACGCGAAGGACGCGCTCCAAGACAAGGGAGCCGGACGCGTCAAGATTTCGACCGGGCGGACTAAGGACGGGATTGAGATACGGGTTGAAGACGATGGGCCGGGCATGCCTCCGGAGGTACTGCGCAAGATTTATGACCCGTTCTTTACGACCAAGAACAATCCGAAGGAGGGTCAGCGCAAAGGCACTGGCCTGGGACTGGCGGTGACCTATGGCATCGTGCAGGAACATAGTGGAACGATCGATGTAGTCAGCACCGTGGGCGAGGGAACGATGTTCCGGCTGGCCTTCCCCGCTGCCGATATCGTTTGTATAGGGGACGAGGGCCCAGAGGATGGGACTTCGGTAATGGCAGGAAAGGCAGTGCATGTCTAACGCAGCAGTCACGGAACCCATCGAGATCGAGGCCCCCAGGGCAGCAAGCAGTACACCGTCGCAGCGCATCCTGATCATCGACGATGAAGCGGGGATTCGCGAATCTCTGGAGACGCTGCTGGGGCTGGAAGGATTTACGGTGGAGATGGCCGCGGACGGGCAGGCGGGTCTCGACCTGCTGGCACGTTATGCGTATGACCTTCTGCTGCTGGACCTGGCGTTGCCGGGCGAGAGTGGGATCGACCTGCTGCCGCGGATCAAATCGCTGGTGCCGGAGCTGCCGATCATCATGATTACCGCCTACGGGACGGTGGGCAACGTGGTCGATGCGATCCGCGCGGGCGCGTCGAACTTCGTGCAGAAGCCATGGGACAACGAGAAGCTGCTGGCGGACATTCGCGCGGCGATCGGACGGAACAAGGCTGAGCAGGAGGTGGTGCAGCTCAAGCGAACGCTGAAACAGCGCTACTCCTTTGAGAACATCGTGGGCAAGAGCGAGGTGATGCTGCGGCTGTTCGATATGGTGGCGCAGGTGGCCCCGAGCCGGTCGACCGTGCTGATCCAGGGTGAGAGCGGGACGGGTAAAGAGTTGGTGGCCAAGGCCATCCATGCGAGCTCGTCTCGACGGGACAAGGCGTTTATCCCGGTGAATACGGGCTCGGTGCCGTCGGACCTGCTGGAGTCTACGTTGTTTGGGCATGAGCGCGGCGCGTTTACCTCTGCCGTGGCCGCGAAGAAGGGACTGTTCGAGGTCGCCGATGGAGGAACGCTGTTCCTCGACGAGATCGGCACGATGAGCATGGATATGCAGTCGAAGCTGCTGCGCGTGTTACAGGACCGCCGCTTTATGCACCTTGGCGGAACGCATGAGATTCAGGTGGATGTGCGGATCGTCGCCGCGACCAACGTGAACCTGCAGCAGGCCGTAAAGGACGGCCGGTTTCGCGAGGACCTGTTCTATCGCCTGAACGTGATCTGCCTGGAGCTGCCGCCGCTGCGCAGCCGCAAGGAAGACATTCCTCTGCTGGCAGCGCACTTTTTGAAGTTTTACGCGGAAGAGAACGGATTTCCTTTGCGGGTACTGGCCCCCGAGGCGCTGCGGGTCCTGATGGACTATGAGTGGCCGGGCAATGTCCGGGAGCTGGAGAACGCGATGGAACGCGGCGTGGTGCTGTCCAGCGGGGTGAAGATCACGCCCGAGTTGCTACCGGCGCAGATACGCGGAAACACCTACTCGACGAGCTTGTTGGAACAGAAGCCGGATGCTTCGCTGTTCGATGTGATGGAAGAGATTGAGCGGCGGATTATCGCCGACCGGCTGGAGCGCTGCAACTGGAACCAGACCGAGGCGGCTGAGTACTTCCGGGTCCCGCTTTCGACGCTGAACCAGAAGATCAAACGGCTGAGCGTGGAAGTGAAGAAGCGCGTCCGCGATTGAAGGATGCGCCGGCTAGCGCTTCGGCTTGGCGGCGGACTTCTTCGCGGGCTTGGCCTTGGTAACAGGCTTCTTTAGTGTGGGTTTGGCCACTGGCTTTTTGGCCGGAGTCTTCTTTGCCGGTACTTTCTTTGCGGGAACCTTTGACTTCCCTGCCTTCACCGGAGCCTTGGCTGCTTTTGCCGGCTTCTTCGCAGGCGCTTTAGCCGGAACGACAGTCTTTGCCGATTTGGTGACGGCCTTCTTCGCTGGAGCAGCTTTCTTCGCAGACGCAGGCTTGGTTACGGGAGCCTTGACGGCGACTTTCGCTGCAACCGGCTTTGGCGCGACGGCTTTGGCTGGGGCTGTGGCGGGCTTGGCGGCGGGGAGCTTGGCTGCGGATTCCGGCTTGGCCTTTACTGGCGGCTTGGCTGGCTTCTCGACCGCAACGCCAGGGGTCTCCAGAGCAGCAGCCGCGATGTCCGTGTCCAGTGAAGCTTCGAGCGCAGCGGCTGCGGCCTTCTTGCTGCGCGGCTTGGGCGCCTTGGTTTCGCGTTTGACCGCACGGCGGCGCATGTTGACGGGCGGCGGCGGTGCGGGCGGCGAAAACGGCTCGAGGTAGGCCTTGGTGGCTTCGATGGTGTCGAGCTTGCCGTCCATGATGGCGAAGAAGAGGTTCTCGAGCAGGTCGGCGTAACCTGGAAGATCGGGGTGGATGCGCATCTCCTGCATGATCTGGTACGGAATGCGCTGGCGGGCGGTGGGCCATTCGTTGAAGAAGGCCTGAAAACGGGCCTGGACGGGCGCGCTCTTCGTGCTGTGGGCGAGCCACAGGACCTGCTCCGGGACGGCTGTCAGCAGCATCTTCCAGGCGTCGGAAGGAGCGGCAGCAGTTTTGCTGTTGAACTTGGCGGCGAAGACTTTGGTTTCGGCGTCAAGCGCTGCAATCTGCTCGACGAAGCCTGGGCGCGCGAAGCTCTTCTTGAGGGCGGAGACGTCCTTGGGAGCCAGCTTGGCAGTGAGCAGGGGGAAGTAGGCGGCCGAGGGGTCGGGGTGGATGCCCATGGCCTCAAGCTGGCCGACCGTGTCGCGGAGACGGTTGAGCTCAGCTTCGTTGGCCTTGGCCGAGGTCCAGGCTGGGAAGAGGAACTTGGTCCAACCCTCCGATTCCAAACGGCGAAGGACACGCAGGGGGTCTTCTTCGTGGACGATCTCCTCGGTTTCGTAGCCGCTAGCAGCGGGACTGAGGGCCGAGATGTAGCCTTCCGCCTTGCCGGTGTCGTAGCGCTGGCGGGTCTTCTCTTCCATGTGCCAGCCGAGGCGCGCACCGAGACGGGCGGCACGAATCATGCGGACGGGGTCCTCGATGAAGCCGTAGTTGGAGACCAGGCGGAGTTCCCGGTTTTCAATGTCGGCGACGCCGTTGAGGGGATCCATCAGCAGGCCGTAGGAGCCTTCGTTGAGGGAGATGGCCATGGCGTTGGCGGTAAAGTCGCGGCGGCGGAGGTCGTCGAGGATGGTGGCGGGCTTGACGACCGGTTTGCCGGGCTTGGGGTAGGTGACCGAGAGGGTCGAACCGACTTCGAGACGGATGCCACCGGCAAAGTTCAGGTAGAGAGACTGCATGAGTTCGGATTCGCCAGCAAACTTGGCACCGGCGTGCAGTAATTCTTTTCTTAGCTTTAGGGCGTTTCCTTGAACCACTACATCCAGGTCGCGGATGGGGCTGCCGCTGGTAAGGTCGCGGACGGCGCCGCCGACGAGGAAGACGGTCATACCACGGGAACGGGCGACGTCACGGACTGCGGCCAGGGCTTGTTGCTGCGCTCCTGTCAAACGGGTTTGCAGCAGGTAAATATAATCGGCCATCTTGGTGTGCTCTTTGCTCCAAACGGCTCCGGGGGGAGGAACTTACGGGGCCGGGGTGTAACTTATTCCGAATCAACTGTTTGGAAGTAACCAGAGGCCCGGCACAAAACTCGATTGTACACCCGGGCAGCGGGTTTGGCTAGTTTTTGCACTATGATTGTGGCGAATACGGAGCCGCAATGGCGATAGCGCGGAAGAAGGTGGTGATTCGTCCGTTTGAGGGCGAGATTCTGTGGGGGTATCTGCCGCAGAGCGGGTTTGTGAGTGCGGGGTTAGTTGAAGTTCTGGACACTGCTGGCCGGGTTATCTCTCTTCGTTTGAAGGAGATAAAGACCATCGCCTACGTGAAGGACTTCAACCTGGATGACCGGGTAGACCCGGAACGGATGGGTCGGCGAAGCTTTGTTGGACGGCCTCGGGGGGATGGGTTGTGGGTGAAGCTGGAGTTCCGGGATGGGGAGTTTCTGGAAGGTTTGGCGCGGCTCAACCTGCCTTGGCTGGATGGTTTGCTGGAGGACGGCGGCCTCACTGTAGCGCCTCCGGATGCGCGGTCGAATACGCAGCGGGTTTTTGTGCCGAGGGCGGCGTTGGCGGCGGTGGAGGTGTTGGGGTATATCGGGATCCCGTCGAAGAAGAAGGCGATGGAGCAGGCTGGGGCGGCGGTGCAAGTGGGGCTTTTTGAGGATTGAGGGAGAGGAGAGGGTTGAGGCGTGAGGGTACGGGCTACAATTCGGGCATGAAGCTGAGGGAGTTGGCGGAGCGGCTGGGCGCGGAACTGGTGGGGTCGGCGGGTGAGGTCGAGGTGCGGGGTGTGGCCGGGATCGAGGAGGCCGGCCCGGACCAGGTGACGTTTGTGGCCAACCGGAAGTATGCGGGGCTGGCGCGGACGACCAAAGCAGCGGCAGTGATTGTCGAACCAGAGTTTGCGGAGATTGCGGCGGCGACGCTGCGGGTGAAGAATCCTTACCTGGCGTTCGCGCGGGCGATTGAGGTGTTCTATCAGGCGCCCAGGTATGCGCCGGGGGTGCATCCGACGGCGGTGATCGATGCGGGGGCGAAGATTGGCCTGCGGGCGCATGTGGGGGCTTATGTGGTGGTGGGCGAGGGTTGCGTGGTGGGTGACGATGCGGTGCTGCTGCCGCATGTGGTGCTTTATCCCAGGGTGTCGGTGGGCGACAGGTTTTTTGCCCATGCCCATGCGGTGGTGCGGGAGGGTTGCAGGCTGGGCGACGATGTCGTCCTACAGAACGGGGCGGTGATCGGGGCGGATGGGTTTGGCTTTGCGAAGGCTCACGAGGGCGACCAAGCCGGCAGGTGGGTGAAGATTGTGCAGTCCGGGCCGGCGGTGTTGGAGGATGCAGTGGAGGTGCAGGCGAATGCCTGCGTCGATAGGGCGTCGATTGGGGAGACGCGGGTGCGGCGGGGGGCGAAGATCGACAACCTGGTGCAGGTGGGGCATGGATCTACTGTGGGCGAGAATTCCCTGCTCTGCGCGCAGGTGGGGCTGGCCGGGTCGACGGTGATTGGGAAGGATGTGATCCTGGCTGGGCAGGTGGGCGTGGCGGGACATTTGACGGTGGGCGATGGAGCGGTGGCAACGGCGCAGACGGGGATTCCGTCGGATGTAGCGGCGGGGGCGGTGGTGAGTGGGTATCCGGCGATGGATAACCGGGAGTGGCTGCGGATGGTCGCGGCGGTGAAGCGGCTGCCGGAGTTGCTGAAGAAGCTGCGAGGCGGAAGCGAGTAAATGGGGTGTGCCTTCGTTCGCGCACACCAGAAACTCACCGCCGCCGCGCCACCACCAGCAACAACCCAAACACCACCAGCGGCACCAGCGCCAGCAACCCATACAGCAAAAATCGCCGCAGCCCCGGAGACTGCCGCTTCTCCCACTGCGCCTCCTCCGTGCGCAGCCCCACGCCCACCGTCTCCGGATGCAGCAAATCATGCGCGAACTCGCGAGCGCTTGCATACCTGTTCTTCGTCTCCCGCTCCAGCGCCCGGTACAGAATCTCCTGCATCTGCGGCGTGATCGCAGGATTCAAAGTGCTCGGCGGCGCAGGTTGATTCAGCAGCCTGTCGTTCATCACGGCAAACGGATTCGGCCCGGTAAACGGCACCTGCCCGGTAAGCATCTCGTACAGCATCACACCCATGGAGTAGATATCGCTGCGCTCATCTCCGCGCTTGCCGCGCACCTGCTCGGGAGAGATGTAATCCGGCGTCCCCATGCTGCGCGAAAAATTCGCAAACGTCAGCCGCCGCGCTCCTGCATTAGCCGCAATCCCAAAGTCGATCAGGCTGATCTCGTCGTCCGCGCCCACCATCACGTTCTCCGGCTTCAGGTCGCGATGCACCACGCCCTCCGAGTGGATGTACTCCAGCGCCTCGCAGATCCCCACCGTAATCCGCACCGCCCGCTCCACCGGCAGAGGCTTCTGCTCATTCATGACGCTGCGCAGCAACCGCCCATCCAACCACTCCATCACCATGTACACCTGGCTACGGTCGGGGTTGGGAAACACCTTCATCACGCCGCTATGCTGCATCCGCTCGCCGATGTCCTGTTCGCGCTGGAAGCGGTCGTACAGTACCGGGTCGCTCTCCATCTCAGGATGCGGCACCTTGATCGCTACCTGCTGCCCCGTGCCCACATCCGTCGCGCGAAACACAGTAGCCATGCCGCTGCGGGCAACCACATCGTCGAGGCGGAACTGGTCCAGCTGGTCTCCGGCTTGCAGGGTCATCAGAGCATCCGATACGGTCGTCCGCGGTACAGTCCCATGCGCTCCACCGCGAGGATGCGTATGAGTTGCACGCTGACATTATCATGCCCGGTAGCGTTGGCGGCAGCCACCAACGCCGCCGCCGCTTTGTTGAGGTCCCGGTTGACCGCAAGTATCCGCTCCATGCTGGCCGTCGACACCTCGCCATGCAGCCCATCCGAGCACAGCAGCAGCACATCGCCGGGGATAATGTTCACCGTAATCGTGTCCGCCGCTACAAACAGGTCGCTGCCCAGGCTGCGCGTCAGCACATGCTTTCTTTCGCTCGCATCCGCCTCCGACTCCGAGAGCAGATTCATCCGGAACTGTTCCGCGGCCATGGTGTGGTCGTGCGTCAGCGGAGCGCCCGTGCCATTGCGAAACAGATAGCAGCGCGAATCGCCCACATGCGAGATCACCGCCGAGTCGAAGCGCAGCGCACACACCACCAGCGTCGTCCCCATCCGTATACCCCGCTGCCTGCGTCCCTCTTCGTACACCGCCGCATTGGCATCCTGCACCAGCCGCGGCAGCAGCGACACATGCATCACACCCGGCGGAATCTTCTTGAACCCTGCCACCACGGTCTCCACCGCAAGCCGCGAAGCGACCTCGCCCTCCTCATGTCCGCCCACCCCATCCGCCAGCACGAACACCCAGCCCTGCGACCGCACCTCAGCGGCAGATGCAGGCAGCACATGGCCGAGCGAATCCTCATTCTGGTCGCGGACGCTGCCACAGTCGGTAAGCTGCGCAAATTCGAGATCGAGCATAGCCCAATCTAACGCCTCCGGGTCCAACCGCGCTATGTGTATCGCAGACAGCTAATGCTGCGTAGGCTCAACCTTGACCGTCATCAGCGGACTCTTGCCCTGCGCTTTCCCTTCGCGGAGGAAGTAGAAACCGCCATAAAGCCCCCAAACTGCCGCAATGCCAAGAGCCAGCCGAGGCTCCATCTTGGTGCCGATATTCATTGCGGGCAGAATCAAATACGCAGCCATGCATCCAAGATTCGCAATCAGTCCGAAGCCCGGAATAAGAAGGTGTCGCAACAAGCTGAACTTGGGATGTTTGTGGAAGGCAACCATGCATAGCACGCAACTCAACGCATACAGAATGAAGGTCCCAAAGTTGGAGGCCAGCGTTATAGTCAGCAATGAGTTCGGCAGCGCCGCCATCTTGTCGTGCGTCGTATAACCGACGTGCGACCAGAAGCCCGCAGGAATCGACGCGATCGCTGCGCTGGTCGGTGCGCCGCCGTCGCCAAAGGCCATGCAAACCGCCACGCAGCCCAGTACGGCGGAGATCGTCGCCAGCGTCCAGATAGCCCGGTGCGGCGTCAGGTTCTTGCCATGCAGCAGCCCAAAGTGACCGCGCACCTCCTTGTCCTTGCCCATCGCGTAGGTCACGCGGGCGCCTGTATTCATGCACGAGAGCGTTGTCCCAATCAGCGCCAGAAATACTGTCGCAGCCTCGCAAAGCATGAAGATGCGTCCTTTGCCCGGCCCGAACAGCGCATCGCCGACCATCACCATCATGTCGCCGATAGGCGCAGCCGATCCTGCCGCGCTCTGCATCGTATACCCGCTATTCAGAAAATAATTCGCGGCAAAATATTCAAAGAAATAGAACAGCACCCCCTGCACCAGCAAGGAAACAAGCACCGCGATAGGCACATCGCGCTTGGCGTTCTTCGCTTCCCCTCCCATCGCCGTCACCGACTCGAACCCAACCAGGATCAGGATCGCCACGGTAGCCTGAATGAACACCCAGCTCCAGTGGTGCGGCGCGATCACCGACTTCGCACTCTGATGCGTAAGGAAGTTGCCGCTGGCATCCTTCTCCGGATAGCTGATGTGATACGGCACAGGCTTACCCGTCGTATCCAGCTTAGGCAGCGGCACACCATTCGCGTCACGGTCGATCGTGTCGGTCGAAACTCCGGCGACAAGGGCAGTCGTTGTATGGAACTCATAGGTGTACGCCTCGCCGGAAGTCGCATCGAACTGCCACGCCACCGACCCCGGCGGATGGCTGCTGCGATAGCCCAGCGCCAGCACTGCAAAGACCAGCAGCGCCGTAATCTGAATCACATTGATGCCCAGGTTAATCGAAGTCGAAGCATTGACGCCGCGGTATGCGATATACGCCACCGCAAACGAGAACACCACCGCCACCGCCATCATGAAGAACATGCCCGGGTTCGACGCGCTCATGAAGTTCGGCCACAGCGTCCCCACCACATAGCCGCAGAACACGCCCATGACCCCAACCATCACGCCAGGGTAGATCCAGTAATAAAGGTGCGACGCCCACCCCACGATGAACTTCGAGATCCGCGCATACTTCCACGCGCGGTCCTGGTTCAGAAAAGCCTGCTCGGCAAAGTAGTAGGAGCTGCCCGTCCCCGGATAGAGCTTGGCCATCTCCGCATAACAGACCGCAGTGGACAAACAAAGCAGCAGAGCGCCCAC
>Ga0302310_10002351_pt1 | contig 15242 bp, 15 predicted proteins | sample III_Palsa_N1_2_FD_200451 | JGI IMG/M metagenome (GOLD analysis project Ga0302310, IMG submission 200451) | Peat permafrost microbial communities from Stordalen Mire near Abisko, Sweden - III_Palsa_N1_2 | ecosystem: Environmental > Terrestrial > Soil > Palsa > Peat permafrost | place: Sweden...
TAGCCGAGATAGTACCCGTCATAATCCGCCTGCCCCAGATCGATGGTAGCGTAGGTGATATTCTCCACTTCGCTGACATCCGCGCTTGCTGCGGTTTTCGCTGCAATCTGGCCACTCCAGCCGAACCACAAACCTCCTTGCGCTTTCAGGGCATCATGCATCGCGATAGCGAGCCCCCCGGCACGCCCGATGCGACTATCGGAGGAGGTTACGCGATTGGAAACGATGACAAGTCGCGACATGATGAAACCTCCGATGGCCTGTTAAAAAATCGCGAGCTTATCCTCAACCGTGCGAAGCATCGAGAGTTGACCCGCCAGCCACTCAAGCACTTGCGAGGGTCCGGACAGGCGCGCCCGGGCGTAGCTTGGTCTCTCATCCGGCCCCACCCGCACCGCCTCGCCGCCTGCCGCCAACACCGCCGCGAACCCATATTCGTCGGTCAGATCGTCGCCGAGAAAAACCGGCCGTCGGCCGCGGAATGGCGTTTCTTCCAGAAAGCGCCCGATCGCCAGGCCTTTATCGACACCCGATCGCTTTACTTCAAAAGCCTGATGCGCAGTCAGAATTTCCCAGCCTGCGACACCCGCTTCGGCGATCGCGTCACCAATCCGGCGCAGCAACTCACCGGCGGCGCCACGATAATGAACCGTAACGCTAAACGGCTTGCGCTCAAGAAAAATATCCTGGCCAGCGTCCGCCAGGCGTTCCAGCGCCAGATGCAGTTCGTCCATCCCCGCAGTCTCCACCCGTGCCACTATCGGCCCGTCAGCGCGCAACCGCCATTCCGCACCATGTTGACCCGCCGCAGGCAGCAAAACCGGACGCAACAGCCGATCGACGGATGAGATGGTGCGCCCGCTAACCACGGCCAAAGCCCCACCCAGCGCCTCCATCAGCGCCTGCAACAGCGCAGGGAGTCCTGGCGGCACATAAACCGCATCCGGGCGCGGAGCAAATTCAAGCAGGGTGCCATCAACATCCAAAAAAAGCGCCGTACTCAAATTGATATCAGGCGGCCCAATCTCGTGCGTAGTCATGCAACACTCCCAACTGCGCATGGGCGCCGCCGTGATGTTCACGAACAACAGTTTGTTGCCGCCGGATCACGGGTATCGGAGGCAACCCTCAAGCCGGCACGAAAGCTCGGTTAAACATGAGGGACCCCGAAATTTCCACAAGAATATCCGCGAGTGAATTCAATGTAATGGTTTGGACAAATACGCGACGTGAAGGAAGCATCTTTTTTGAAAAAAAGAAGCAAAAAACCTTTATGCGCCTGGAGTGCACCGCCCGCGGTCGCCGGAACTCCAATTGACAAAGTTTTTTTGCTTCTTTTCGTTCCCAAAAAGAAGACTTCTACCGCTTCCTAACCTACTGTTTTCAATCCCTGATCTCAACCACTTCGATCAGGCACCCGGCATTATCGCGCAAAAATATATTTGTGCCATGGGGGAACTTCTTGAACCACACGATATCGACGCCACGTTTGACCAATTCTTCGTGCAGGGCCTCGATATTATGGGCACGGAAGGACATATGTTTATGTCCATGGGTTCGGTTATCGGTATCGGGATTGCGGCGTGCGGGGTCGAGCGGCGTTGCGTTCGGGACCTCGAAGATCTCCAAATTCAGTCCATCGCGTGTCAGCACGGCGACGTTGGCCGGGATTTGCGGAATATGGATGCGGCGCAGCACCTTGAAATCGAAGATGCGTTCGTACCAGGCGATCGATTCGTCAAGGTTGGGCACGCTGATGGCCCAATGGTCGAACTGCACGTCAAGGCGGGGCAGGTTGGTGTCGGGCATGGTCTCACTCCCACGAGGTTGGTTTTGGCGCCGGCGCGCAGAGTGCCGCCGTTGCCAGCCCAGAGCAAGATGGGACGGAGATGAGGGGATTAAAGGTGTGGGGGGTTACCGGCCAATCCGGCAACACCCCATACACCAGGTGGGTTTTCGATCAGGCGCGTTTGTCGGCAAGAACGTAAACAAACGCCACGATAGTCACGACAATCATTGCATCTAACAGCATGGAAACCTCCAGAAAGTTGGAGGACGTCCCGCCCTTCCCTGCATTGGAATATAGCAGGCAAAGCCTCTTGCTGCACTGCAATAACAGCATTGCTGACCTATCGGCTATGCCGCGTCATACAATTCTGGCAAGTGAATTCTACGTAATTTTTAGGCCTTCCCCGGTGGCAGAATTACTACACCGTTGCATGTGGATCACACCCCGCAAGGTCTTGAATAAATTGCCAAGCCACTCGCCCCGACCGGGCTCCCCGGCTGATCGCCCACTGGTTGGCCCGCGAAATTAAAATTTCATCTGCGAAGCCCAGCCCCAACGCCTTCGCATACCCTCGTACCATCTCGTGAAAGATAACCTGATCGCAACCATGGAACCCGATCCAGAGGCCAAACCGATCGGACAGCGACACCTTCTCCTCCACCGCCTCGCTCTCATGGATCGCGGTCGAGCGCTCGTTCTCGATCATATCCCGCGGCATCAGATGCCGTCGATTGCTGGTGGCATAGAACAAAACATTGGCCGGCCGGCCCGCGATCCCGCCATCCAGCACCGATTTCAGCGCCTTATATCCAGCGTCCTCGGACTCGAACGACAGATCGTCGCAAAACAGCACGCAACGCCGCGTTTGGGCGCGCAGCAAATCGAGCAACACCCCCAGACTTCCAAGTTCGTCGCGATGAATTTCGATCAGCGCAAGGCTCTCCGGAACAACCCGATTCGCCTCGGCGTGCGCCGCCTTCACCAGCGAAGACTTGCCCATCCCACGCGCGCCCCAAAGCATCGCGTTATTAGCCGGCCGTCCCTCAGCAAACCGCCTTGTATTCTCGATCAGCAGCAATTTCTGCCGGTCAATGCCGCGCAGCAGTCCGGCATCGACCAGTGCAACATGTTGGACCGGCACCAATTTGGCACTCGCCGCGTGCCAGACGAACGCGTCCGCGCCGGAAAGATCGGGCACGACGGGTGCGGGCGGCGCCAGCCGCTCCAGCGCTTCGGCAACCCGTATCAACAAAGACGTCAGATCTTGATCCAAAACTCGCTTCTCCATATGGCAGCTTGACCAGACTGCGAAGCAAACTATGGTCCGCGGCGACTTCTGGCAAACGAAAGCCCTGACCACATGAACGCTGCGTCCTTTAGTGGAATCCAATCATTCCTGCCGCTGATCCTGATCTTCGGCGTGTTCTATTTCCTGTTGATCCGCCCGCAGCAAAAGCACCAGAACGACCTTAAGTCGCAGCTCAAGCAGCTAAAGCGTGGCGACAAGGTAGTCACCGCCGGCGGCATCGTCGGCACCGTCGCCCGCGTTCTCGACGAAAGCAGCGAGATCGACGTCGATATCGCCCCCAACGTCCGCGTAAGCGTGGTGCGTTCCACCATCACATCGGTAATCGCCCCCCGGGGCGAGAACGACATCAAGCCGAAGTAAGTCTCTGTCCCGAAAGACAATAAAAAGGTTGGAGCGAAGCAAGAAGCATCTTTTTTGAAAAAAAGAAGCAAAAAACTTTTGATAATTCAGGCTCGGCGCCCAACGGCGACGGCCCGCTCCGACCCCAACGAACAAAAGTTTTTTGCTTCTTTTTTTCAAAAAAGATGCTTCCTTCCCTTCTATTCTAACAAGTTAGCCGATGACCCTGTTTCCGCGTCCGAGGAAACTAGTTGCGGAATAGGGCAGTGGGCCTCTAGAATCCCGCCGTCTCCGGAAGTTGAAAGTCTATGGCCTCCGTTTCCCCCAGCCCAGCTTCAGGCGGCTTTGCCTCGCCGCAGATCATTGCCATGTTCCGACGCTTCGTGTCGGGCCTGGTCGGCTTTGCGCTGATCCTGACCGGCCTGGCGCTGGTCGCGGCGCTGGTAAGCGCCCACGTCACCGACCCCTCGCTCGACACCGCAACCCTCAACCCGGTGCGCAATTGGATGGGCCCCTGGGGCGCCGACACCGCCGACATCCTCCTCCAATCGTTCGGAGTCGCCGCGGGCCTCACCCCCGCCTGCATGTTGGCCTGGGGCTGGCGTCTACTCTCGCAACAAGGCATCGCGAGTCCCTTAATCCGTCTCACCGCCTGGCTAGCCGGCATGCCGGTGCTAGGCGCAGTCCTCCGCGCCCTACCCACCGGCGCCAACGGCCAACATCCCTGGCCCGTGCTGCCAGGCCTGGGCGGCGCGATCGGCGGCCGCATCGCCACTTTCCTGCTCTCCCTCGGCGGCGATCTGGGCGGCTGGGTAGGACAACTAGCGATAGTCGCACTATTCGCCGGGCTAGCGTTCCTCCTCTGCCTCCTGGCCCTAGGCCTTTCCGCCGGCGAGTGGCTAGCTGCCGGCAAAGGTGCCGCCGGCGCCGCGAAGGCGTCATACGGAGCGACCCAAGGTGCCGCCCATCTCGTCCGCCGCTGGCACCGAGCATTCGACCCGCCGTCGAACCTGGCCGATTACGAGGACCACCCCCCACCCGCCCCAGTCCCGTATCGCGTCCGCCGCAACATCGAGCCCATAATCCCCATAACCGACGACCCCGCCCCGCCACAAGAATCCCCCCCCGTCGCAGCCCCTCGCATCACCCAATCGCCCAAACGCCCGCAGTCACCCCGCCAAGAATCCCTCCCCCTCCCCGACCCAAGCTGGGCTCTCCCCTCGATCGCGCTCCTAAAACCCGCCCCCAAGCGCGCCGACCACGGCCCCAGCTCCGAAAGCCTGGAAGCCAACGCGCGCCTCCTGGAAACCGTGCTCGCCGACTACGGCGTCCAAGGCAAAATCCGAGAAATCCGCCCCGGCCCGGTCGTCACTCTCTACGAACTGGAACCCGCCCCCGGCATCCGCAGTTCGCGCGTAATCGGGCTCGCCGACGACATTGCCCGCTCGCTCTCAGTCCTAGCCGTCCGCATCGCCACCGTCCCAGGCCGCAACGTGATCGGCATCGAGCTCCCCAACAGCAAGCGCGAAACCGTCTACCTCTCCGAGCTCCTCCTATCCGACGAATGGACTCGCCCCAACGCCGGCAAGCTGGCCCTGGCCCTAGGCAAAGACATCGGCGGCGAGGCCGTAATCGTAGACCTCGCCCGCATGCCGCACCTCCTCATCGCCGGCACCACCGGATCGGGCAAATCCGTCGGCATCAACGCGATGATCCTGAGCCTCCTCTTCCGCCAGCCCCCCGACCAGTGCAAGCTGATCATGATCGACCCCAAGATGCTGGAGCTCTCGATCTACGAAGGCATCCCCCACTTACTCACCCCAGTGGTCACCGAGCCCGCCAAAGCCGTCACCGCCCTGAAATGGGCCGCGCGCGAGATGGACCGCCGCTATCGCTCCATGAGCCAGCTCGGCGTACGCAACCTGGAAGGCTACAACGAGCGCGTAAACGAAGCCCGCGCCCGCGGCGAAGTCGTGTCCCGCAAGGTCCAAACCGGTTTCGACGAAGAAACCGGCCGCCCCGTCTTCGAGGAACAGCCGCTAGCGCTAGAAAACCTCCCCTTCATCGTAATCGTCATCGACGAAATGGCCGACCTGATGATGCTAGCCGGCAAGGAAATCGAAGCCACCGTCCAGCGCCTCGCCCAAAAAGCCCGCGCCGCCGGCCTGCACGTAATCATGGCGACGCAGCGCCCCTCGGTCGACGTCATCACCGGCACCATCAAGGCCAACTTCCCCACCCGCATTTCCTACCAGGTCATCAGCAAGTTCGACAGCCGCACCATCCTGAACGAGCAAGGCGCCGAGCAACTCCTAGGCCAAGGCGACCTCCTCCACATGGCCGGCGGCGGCCGAGTAACCCGCGCTCACGGCCCCTTCGTCTCCGACCGCGAAGTCGAGGACGTAGCAAACTACCTCCGCAGCCAAGGCCGCCCCGACTACGACGAGAGCGTAACCGAAGCCCCCGACGAGGAAGCCACCGGCCCAGTCCTCTCCGGCATCGCCGGCGCGTCCGACGGCGAGAAAACCATGTTCGACCAAGCGGTAGCGTTAGTCGCGCGCGAGGGCAAAGCCTCGACCAGCTTCGTCCAGCGGCACCTAAATCTAGGCTACAACCGCGCTGCCAAACTAATCGAGCAAATGGAGCGCGAGGGCATCGTAGGACCAGCCAATCACGTAGGAAAACGCGAAGTGCTAGTGCGAAGAACCCACGAGGACGATTAAGGGGAAGAAGCATCTTTTTTGAAAAAAAGAAGCAAAAAACTTTTGGACATTTGGCTCGGAGCGCTCCGGCGTGCTTCCCTAATTGACAAGTTTTTTTGCGCACTTTTGCTTCACAAAAAGAAGATTCTTCCCTTCTTCGAACTTGCTATCCTCATCGCCATCTGGTGGCTAGCCGACCGCGCCGCCCAATTGTTACACCTGCCGCTCCCCGGCGCAGTGCTCGGATTATTCCTACTGGTCGCCGCCTTCGCGCTAAAGCTAATCCATCCCGATCGGCTGCGCCAAGGCAGCAACCTACTTCTGCGCCATCTGTTGCTATTCTTCATCCCGCCCATGCTGGTGCTGCGCGCCCACGCCGACATGGTCGGCTGGCTAGGCCTAAAGCTGCTAGCCATCATCATCATCGGCACCGTCGCGGTGTTGAGCGCCACCGGTCTCGCCGTGCAATTCATGATGCGCAATGATCGCTAACACCCTGATCTGGAGCGGCCTAACCGTCGCGATCTACGCCATCTGCCGCGCGCTCTACCTGCGCTGGCCAGTGTTTTGGACCAATCCGATCCTCCTAGGCTGGCTCACGCTGATGGTCCTGCTGATCGCCACCAGAACACCCTTTCAAACCTACCGCGACGGCACCGCGCCGTTGATCTTACTCCTCGGCCCGTCGGTAGTAGCCTTTGCGGTCCCGATCTACGACCAGCGCGAGATGATCCTGCGCCAATGGCGCGTGCTACTGGTGGCGGTCGCCTGCGGCAGCACGATCTCGGTGCTGCTCTCGTGGGACTTAGCCCGCGCGCTGATGCTATCGCCGGAGCTGCGCGCAAGTCTATTACCGCGTTCCATTTCGGCCCCGTTCGCCATGATCGTCGCCACCCAACTGGGCGGAGTCCCCGGCCTCGCCGCCACCTTCACGGCGATCACGGGCCTGCTGGGCAGTGGGATCGCCCCGCCGCTAAGCAAAGTGCTAGGTGTGACCTCGAAATTCGCCCGCGGCGCCATGCTGGGCATGGGCGCGCACGGCATTGGTACCGCTCGCGCGTTCCAATGGGGACCGGAGGAGGGCGCCGCGGCCGCAACCACAATGACCCTCGCCGGCGTCGCCAACGTGCTCGTGGCGGTGATTTGGTCGGTGATAGTTCGAAAGAGTTGAAGGGAAGTCTTCTTTTTGTGAACAAAAAGAAGCAAAAAAACTTTGTCAATTAGAGGTGCGCCGATCCGTGGACGGCGCCACTGCGGCCAGTTTTTGCCTACAGGAGATCATTAGTTCGACATCAACGCTAGGCACGCATGCGGCAGGAGAATCGCATTCGTAATGCTGGCGCCCGCGAAGTCAGTAGCAGCCCCCTCTGAACCCGGTGGTGTCTCAGTTTGAATTTCCGCCCTGGAGGGAGGGGTGGCGGAACAAGTCTGCCTCTGCTGATTCAACATCCACGAACAAACCCGTGATCGGCTCATAATCGAACTGGTAAGGCTGGTTACAATCCTCGTAAGGGTTGTCATGATAGGCTTGAAAACTGCCGTCCGGCCGCTGTCGGATTGAGAATCGCGCTTTTCCCTCCAATCCGCCAGTATAACGTCTGACAATCACGACCGACATAACCAACCTTTCACCGCTCGCCTCTGGGTCCTTTAGGTATCGGGGTACGCTTCCATGTCTGCAATCAATACGTCCAAATCGGCTATTATGCGACGCAAATGAGCGGCGTTAGGATCGCTGACCTCTCGCCATCGTACCAGACCAAGTTGGCGGATCGGCAATGACTGCACTCGGATATTATCGCCTGCAGGGGGGAATTGCATCGATGGCAGAGGCCCTGTTTTCGGGTTATATGGAATGATAAGGCTTTGGCTTCTCTTAGATTTAGTCCAATTTGTAAGGTTGCACCCCGCACCCACTTCAATGGATTTGCACGCACTTCGTTCGCAATCTTGATTCTTTGACAATCGGTCAGATCGTCTGGCCAGACCACTTCCGCCCGGCATTTCGGACAATATTGGTCAGGGCGTCCATTTGGTTCGATCAGCGCCATAAGACATTGCAACCTTTGCAGGTTCAGCCACTAGACCACCAGTTTCTCAGTTCGGTTGGAGCGCCGTTTCTCCGCCCCGGCCTGCGCATTCAGAATGCGGCGCGCGGAGCGGCTGTCAAGGGAAGCGCGGAGCCGCGCGGAACCACGCGCAGCCGCCCCTTTGCGGCGAGCATGGTGAGCACGGCGAGCACTGGACCTTGACAGCCGCGAGCACGGTGCAACGCTTGAGCAGTTTGGGAGCTACTATCCTGCCGGTTCATGGTGGGATGAACTTGAATTCTCGCCCAGCTCGCAAGCAGCTCACTCATCACCCTCCCCACCGGCCGTCCCTGCAATCAATGTTAGCTTTTCCAACTAACATATGCTATAATCGTCCGTTTCCCCCGCCCCCGGCAATCGTTACAATTTCCGCACCTTGCACATCTTGCACACCATAAAAAAGGACTAAGTTCCTAGGCGTCCTGCCCGAGACCGGCAAAGCCTCCAGCGTCCGCGTCCGCTACGCACAAATATCGCCAGGAACGGCCACCAGGGTGGCCAAGATCGGCTCAGCTTCGTGCCGCGCAGACGTCAAGATACTCCGCTGCGATGTTTGTTGTCCCGCCGGTGGCGACGTTTTGCTGGTCATAGAGGCTCTGCAGGTCCCGCCGCGGCGCCGCCTAGCCAGTATCGGGGATGCACTCCACCGAACTTGGCGTCTTGGTGATCCACTTCCCCGTAGTCTGGGATGCGCGACCACAACGCGCCACAAGTCCCAAAATCTTTCCCAATTGATGCTCGGCCCATGGCCGGCGCGCCCCATCAGACCAAAAGTTTTTTGCTTCTTTTTTTCAAAAAAGATGCTTCCTACCTCAACCTTACTGTGGCGGCGGCCCAGGAGGCGCGGTCTGGTAATTACCGGGAGGCGGAGGTGCCGCGTAACCGGGCGGCGGCGCGCCGTATGGCCCATTCACGATATCGCCTTTTGACGACATGCATTGGCTATAAGCGATGTCATAATTCTGCTGCGCTGAATACGCACCGCCCTGGGTCTGGTTAGCCGCGACCGCCGACCCACCGAGCAGCCCGAGCCCGGCGCCGACCGCGGCCCCTCCTCCAGCGTTCCCGCTAGCAGCACCGAGCAGTGCGCCCGCGGCCGCACCCAGTGCGGTACCTGCGACCGCGGTGCCGACCTGGTTATTCTGTTGTTGCTGGGGCGACTGCGTGCCCGAGCGATTGACCGCGTATTGGCGGCAGACCGCGTCATCATTATTGAACTGGTTCAGGCTTTCGCCTGGCGCGGGGCTCGCCGGGTAGCTCGGACCCGCGGGGGGTGCCACGGCACAGGCCGACAACGCGGCCAAAGCCATTACCGAGAGGCTAAGTTGAAATTTAACGCGCATGGCGGAACCTGTCTCCTGTTGGAGCGAATTGTTTGTTTGGGACGATCCACGACCCCGCTAGGTGGGTGTGGGCTTGCCGGAACTGCTTTCGCTTCGTAAGGATAAATTATGGCGGATGTGGCGCGCACTTCCAAGAGGATGCGCGATAACCCCGGAATTAAGTACGCGCAATATCACGGAATTTGGACGATGAGACGTCGGTTGCTGCTCGGCCTGGTGCTTGTCCTGGTGATCGTCGGCGCCTTGTGGTGGCGCACCCGCCCCGTCGGCGGCACGGTTTGGCAGGGCTATGCCGAAGCCGATTATGTCACCATCGGACCAACCGAACAAGGCAAGCTCACCCAGCTTCTGGTCGCGCGCGGAGATCACGTCCCCGCCGGCGCCGTCCTGTTCACCCAGGACAAGGTCAACGACGAAGCAGCCCTGGCCCAAGCCCAAGCGGCGCAGGCGCAAGCCGAAGCACAACTGGACAATTTGCGGCAAGCCCAAAGACCGCAGGAGATCGCCGCCGCCGAGGCCAACCTCGCCGGCGCGCAGGCCGCCGAAGCCAAAACCGCCGACGATCTGCGGCGCAACCAGATGCTACTCCGCAGCGGCTTCGCCACCCAGCAACTGGTAGCCCAGGAAACCGCGGACGAAGCGACCGCCCAAGCCCAAGTCAAGTCGCTCGAAGCAACGCTGGAACTGGCCAAAGCCCCTTCGGGCCGCGACGACGCGATCATGGCACAAGAACAGCAGGTAGCGGCACTGCAAGCCGCAACGAAACAGGCGCAATGGATGCTGGATCAGCGCACCGGCCGCGCGCCCGCCGCGGGCATAATCGCCGACGTCGTGGCCCAACCCGGCGAGACGCTGGACGCCGGCGCGGAGGTAATTTCCCTGCTCCCCCCCGAGAACATTTTCGTGCGCTTCTTCGTCGGCGAGACCGAACTAGCCCACGTACACCTCGGCGATCAGGTAAAGCTGGTTTGCGATAGTTGCCCCACCAACCTGGTAGGCACAGTGTCCTTCATCGCGCCGGAGGCCGAATACACCCCCCCGGTGATCTACAGCGACAGCCAGCGCGAAAAACTAGTGACGGAGGTGGAGGCGCGCCCGCCGCTGGCGCAAGCGGTGCTGCTAAACCCCGGCATGCCGGTAGAAGTTTCGCCGATGGCCACAGGTAAATGACCGAAGCGCCGGTCATCGACGTAGTTGGTCTGGTCAAGCGTTTCGGGGACCGCACGGTAGTGGACGGCCTGGACCTATCCGTAGCGCGCGGCGAGATCTGCGGCTTCCTAGGCGCCAACGGCAGCGGCAAGACCACCACCATCCGCATGTTGTGCGGCCTTCTACACCCCGACGGCGGCCGCGGCACCTGTCTCGGCCACGACATCATCACCGAGGCAGTACAAATCCGGCGCGAGGCCGGCTACATGACCCAGCGCTTCAGCCTGTACGACGACCTGACAGTGTTCGAAAATCTAGATTTCGTCGCCAGCGTCTACCTGATGCCGGGCAAGCGTGCCGCGGTAGACGCAATGATGGAGCGAATGGGCCTCGCCGATCGAAGAAACCAACTAGCCGGCCAATTATCGGGCGGCTGGAAGCAGCGCCTGTCGCTGGCAGCGTGCGTCCTACACACGCCCAGGTTATTGCTGCTGGACGAGCCCACCGCCGGCGTAGATGCGAAAGCGCGGCGCGAATTCTGGGATCTAATCCACGACATGGCCGGCGAAGGCCTCACCGTGCTGGTTTCAACCCACTACATGGACGAAGCCGAGCGCTGCAAACGCGTAGTGTATCTAGCCCAAGGCAAGATCGTCGTACAAGGCACCGGCGCAGAAGTGGCGGCAGGATCGGGTTTGATCACATTCGAAGCCACCGGCGGCGACGTGGATCTTGCCGCCCGCGCACTCCGCCGCGAGCCAGGTGTCGAGGCCGCCGCAGTATTCGGCCGCTCGCTCCACGTCGCCGGCACCGATCGCGCGGCACTTCAGGCCGCGATCGCCCGCGTGACGGTTGAAGGCCTCACCTGGACTGAAGTGCAGCCGAAACTGGAAGATGCGTTTATCCACATGCTGTCGGCAAAAGGCACAAAACAATGACCGGTTTTTCGTGGCGGCGACTGGTCGCGTTACTGCGCAAGGAATCGATCCAAGTCACGCGCGATCGGATGACATTGCGCTTCATCATCGTGCTGCCGATCATGCAACTGTTTCTGTTCGGCTTCGCAATCAACACCAACCCCAAAAACCTCCCCACCGGCCTGTTGGCAGCCGACCCCTCCAAATACGAGCGCACCATCGTCGAGGCGATGAAGAACACCGGCTATTACGACATCCGGCTCCTGCACAACGAGGCCGAAGCCGAGCGCGGCCTACGCGAGGGCACCCTCCTATTCGTCGTCGAAATGCCGCCCAATTTCGACCGCTCGGTAGACCGCGGCGAAATGCCAAGCATCCTGGTCGACGCCGACGCCACCGACCCCACCGCGGTAGGCAACGCCACCGGCGCCCTGCAGGGCATCATTCCAGCCCTCACCCGCGACCTTCCCCCCAACCGGCGACCAAAGATCCAGAACCCGGCATTTCAGTTCGTGGTCCACGCCCGCTACAACCCCGAGCAGCTGACCGCGTTCAATGTAGTGCCCGGCCTAATCTGCATCGTGCTCACCTTCTCGACTTTATTCGCGACCACGCTGTCGATCACCAAGGAACGCGAGCGCGGCACGATGGAGAACCTGCTTTCGATGCCGGTGCGCCCGGTCGAGATCATGATCGCCAAGATCGTGCCCTATGTGGTGATCGGTTACATCCAGGTGATGTTGATCCTGGTATGTGCGACGCTGATGTTCGGCCTGCCATTGGAGGGTTTCTTACCCTTACTACTGGCAGCTTTGGGAATATTCATGGCCGCCAACCTGGCTTTGGGTGTGACGATTTCCACTCTATCGGCCAATCAGATGCAAGCGACGCAGTTCGCGCAGATGCTAATCATGCCCTCGTTTCTATTATCGGGCTTTATTTTCCCATTCAGTGGCATGCCGTTCTGGGCCCGCTTTCTAGGCCAAATCTTCCCGTCAACTCACGCGATGCGGATCGTACGCGGGATGCTGCTCAAGGGAAATGGCCTGGCGGAAATCGCGCCCGAGCTCTGGCCGATGGCGCTATTCGCGGCAGTGATGATCGCGATCGCGGTCTATTTTTATCGAGAAACGCTGGATTAGAGAGAAGAGAAGGGAAGTCTTCTTTTTTGAAAAAAAGAAGCAAAAAGCTTTTATTCGTTTTGTTCGGTTACTGGACCCCGGGTTCATGCGAGACGCCAAATTGACAAAAGTTTTTTGCTTCTTTTTTTCAAAAAAGAAGACTTCTTCCGCTTCCCTCACTCCTCCCCCGCCACCAGTTTCTTCAAATCGTCCAAATCCACCGCCCCCGGTATCATAGAATTCCCAATCACGAATCCTGGTGTGCCGGTGATATTCAAATTGCTCGCGAGTGTCAGGTTAGCGTTGATCGAGGCTGTCACCGCCGGGTCATTCATATCGGCCAGCAATTTCTTGGCGTTCAACCCCACCGACCCGGCCAGCGTGGCGATATTATCCTCGGTTTCGGTACCGCCTTGTTTCAGGAACAGCGCCTGCAGACGCAGATACCCCCCTGCCGATCGGCCGCGATCAGTGCCTTAGCCTCCATCGTGCTGCTCGGCCCCAGGATCGGGAAGTCCTTGTAAACCCAACGCACTTTCGGGTTCGATTGCAGCAGCGCGTCGATTTCGGGCACCATCTTGCGGCAATACGGACACCGAGTGTCATAGAACTCGACCACCGTGACCGACCCTTTCGGGTTACCCGCCACCATGCCGGCGGAGCTCGCCAGTATCTCCTGCCGGTACTTGCCGATCGCAACGGTTGCGGCTTTGGCCGACTTGGCGTCATCGTCCGCCTGCATCGCCGTCACCGCGTCGCGCAGGATCGAGGGGTCCTTTTGCAGCGCCTCCCGGATGATCTGGACGATTTCAGCGCGTTGCGCGGGCGTGAAATCGTCCGCCCGTGCCGACATCCAACCCGCGCCGACCATCATCGCCGCCAAAATCCAAGCTTTCACGAACAATCCCCTATTTCCGGCCGCGCAATCTGCCGGAACTTCACACCTTTGCACAAGAGACCGTCCTCCCCGAGGTTGCGACCCACCGCGAAGACCTTTATGCCAACGCCTCGAACGGGAATCACGAAAGGGTGGAGTTTGGTGCGACAGGATAAGACCCAAATGGGCAGGACGGCGCTGCATCGGCTTCAGGCTTTGTGTTTGCTGGCACCCGCGCTCGCGTTGCCAGGCTGCTCGGCCGTCTCAAGCGTCAAATCGGCCGTGCTCGGCGGCAGCAGCACCGGACCCAAGATCGAGAGCGGCTTCATCGGCGGCTCCGCGGCAGACGAGCCACGCGCGGCACTGGCTGCGCGCGACGTTCTCGCAACCGGCGGCAATGCTGCCGATGCGGCGGTGGCGGCCGCATTCATGCTCAGCGTTACGCTGCCGTCGCGCGCCTCGCTAGGCTCTTCCGGCGCCTGTCTGGCATACAAGCCCGGCGACGCCTCGCCCCAGGCGATTCTGTTCACAGCGACGCCCGGCGGCACCGGCGGCGATCGCCCGGCGGCGGTGCCAATGCTGGCGCGTGGGTTATTCTTGCTCAATGAGCGTTACGGCTCGCGTGATTTCGGCTCGCTGATCACCCCGGCCGAGACCGCGGCGCGCGAAGGTGTACCGGCTTCGACCGCGTTGGTGCGGGATATCAATGATGTAGCGGCGCCGTTGCTCGCCGATCCCGGTGCCGCGGCGGTATTCGCGCCCACCGGCTCGCCGCTTGCGGTCGGCGACACTCTGATCCAGCCCGATCTGGGCGCGATGCTGGGGCAAATCCGGGAGTTCGGCGTGAGCGACCTTTACGGCGGCGCGCTCGGCGCCAGCCTGATGGCCGCGGTGCAAAGCGCCGGCGGCGGCGCTGTTTCGGTTCACTCCATGCGTGAGGCTCTCCCCACCGTCGTGGCGCCGATCACGCTGCAACAGGGCCAGAACACTGTGGCGTTCATTCCCGGCGACGGCGGCGCTGCCGCGTCCGCGGCACTAGCCTCCGGAGCCACCGTCCCCGCTCAGCTTCTGCCGGCGTCGGCTTCGCTCGTCGTGGTGGACGGCAAGGGCGATGTGGTGGGCTGCTCTTTCAGCATGAACAATCTCTTCGGCACCGGCCGCATAGCCCCGAACACCGGGATCGTCCTGGGTGCGTCACCGGCCCATAAGCCGAACCCGCTTATCTCCGTGGCGATCGCCTGGAGCCCAACTCTCAACGCCTTCCGCGCCGTCGCTGCCGGCACCGGCCAGACAGCGGCCCCGATCGCCGCGGCCGCAGCGATCAGTGCTGCGCTAAGCGGCAGCACATCCCCCACCGTCCCAGAGCCAGGCCGCTACAACGTAGCCAGTTGCGACCAATACCTGCCAGGCAACAACAAGTCCTGCCACTTCGCCACCGACCCCCGCGGCGCAGGATTGGCAACGGCGAGTGATTGAGGAAGTGAGGAAGTAAGGCGAGGGCTCTGCCCTTCGAACCCGCCAAGGGCCGAGAGGCCCCTGGACCCCGGGACTTTAGGTTTGGGGGAGGGCGGCGTAGTTGGGAGAGCAACGCGTCGCTCTCCCAACT
>Ga0302310_10002355_pt1 | contig 15225 bp, 15 predicted proteins | sample III_Palsa_N1_2_FD_200451 | JGI IMG/M metagenome (GOLD analysis project Ga0302310, IMG submission 200451) | Peat permafrost microbial communities from Stordalen Mire near Abisko, Sweden - III_Palsa_N1_2 | ecosystem: Environmental > Terrestrial > Soil > Palsa > Peat permafrost | place: Sweden...
CTGGGATAACGAATACCTGGAAAACCTCTTCAAGTTCGACTGGGTCCAGACCAAAAGCCCGGCCGGCGCCCTGCAATGGACCCCGTCCAACCCCGACGCGCCCAAGACCCCAGACGCCCACGTGCCTGGCAAGATGAACCCGCTCATGATGATGACGACGGACATCGCGTTGAAGGTCGACCCCGAGTACCGCAAGGTCTGCGAGAAATTCCTCGGTGACTTCGACGCCTTCACCCAGGCCTTCTCCAAGGCCTGGTACAAGCTGACCCACCGCGACATGGGGCCGCGGGAACGCTACCTGGGCGTCGAGAAGAAGTTCGAGGACGATCTGCTCTGGCAGGACCCCATCCCGCCTCTCGACCACGACCTGGTCGACCAGGCTGACGTGACCGCGCTGAAGCAGCAGATCCTGGCCACGGGCATCTCGCCCTCGGACCTCGTCTTCACCGCCTTCTCGGCCGCCGTCACCCACCGCAGCAGCGACAAGCGCGGCGGCGCCAATGGCGGGCGCCTCGCCCTCGCCCCGCAAAAGGACTGGGCGGTCAACCGCCGCACCCTTCCGGTCATCGCCGCCCTGCAGGGCGTCATGGCCGACTTTAACGGCAAGCAGGCCGGCGGCAAGAAGGTCTCACTGGCCGACCTCATCGTGCTTGGTGGCTGCTCCGCGCTCGAAAAGGCCGCTCATGACGCCGGTGTGGAGACCGAGTTGCCCTTCACCCCCGGCCGCCGCGACACGACGCAGGAGCTGACCGACATCGAAATGTTCGAGTGGCTGAAGCCCGTCGCCGACGGCTTCCGCAACTATCTCGACGACCGCTTCGACGACATTTCCCAGGGCGTCTCGCCCGAAGAAATGTTCCTCGACAAGGCCCAGCTCCTCTCGCTCACCTCGCCCGAATGGGTGGCACTCGTCGGTGGCCTCCGGACGATGAACGCCAACCACGACGGCTCCAAGCACGGCATCTTCACCAACCGGCTCGGCGTGCTGACCAACGACTTCTTCACCGTGCTCACCAGCATGAACTACGAGTGGAAGAAGGCCGATCCGAAGGGCATGACTTTCATGCTCGACGACCGGGCGACCGGTGAGACCCGCTTCACCGCCACCCGGTCCGACCTTGTCTTCGGCTCAAACAGCCAGCTGCGCGCCGTCGCCGAAGTCTTTGCCGGCAGCGACGGCCACAAGCGCTTCGTCAAGACCTTCGTGAAGGCCTGGAACAAGGTCATGATGCTAGACCGCTTCGACATAAAAGGTTGAGGCCAATACAGCCGAACATTGGCACGGGAACTCGCCAGCGCTGGCGAGCGCCTCGTCCATCCATCCCCGTAAGTCGATCTGCAACGGGCCCAACACAGTGATGTCCGTAGCCTTTGAGGTGTTTGCTTTCACGCCCCGCGCCCTGGCGCGACAGGCGGCAGCCGTGGGCGCCTGGCGGCTTACCAGTCGATTGGTAAACGTCTGGTTCGCGGCACGTCCGGATCGGCGCGGATCGACCTCCTTGGATCGGAAGCATCGGTCGTGCGCTGCCACCCGCGGCAATGCCGGTCGGTTGGACAGCATCCGGCCGACGGCGTGATCCGCGCGCCTTGTGACGGCCAGATCCAAGCGGAGCTCGTGAGTTCCTGCACCTTGCAAACTAAATTAAAATCCGAATAGCGAGATGCAATGACCAAGATGACCGAAGCCAAATCTCTGCGAATCGAGGCCGCCAACTCCCGGAAGTTGGCGAAAACGATCAAGGACGAACAAGGACGCCGAAAGCTCGTGTCTCTCGCCGAGGGCTATGAAATCCAGGCGGCCGCGCTCGAGGTCCCGCAACCGGTCTAAACAGATCTGAAGGGTCAGGCTGGTTCGCAGACGACTGCGAACTTCACCAGGATGGTCGGCCCAAAGTTGGTGCTGATCGCGATATCGGCAGCGTCCCGACCACGCGCCATCAGCACGCGTCCGGTCCTCGGAGAATTATTGCGCGGATCGAACGTCTCCCACCTTCCGCCGATGTAGGCTTCGAACCAGGCGCAGAAATCCATCGGCGCATCGGTCGGCGGCAGATTGACGTCGCTGATGTACCCAGTGCAATAGCGCGCCGGAATGTTGAGTGCCCGGCACAAGGTCACGGCCAGGTGGGCATAGTCGCGGCACACGCCCGAGCGTTCGTTGTAGGCCTCCCACGCGGTCCGTGTCGGCCGCGCGTTGCCATAGCTGAAGACGATGTGATCATGCACCCAGTCGCATATGGCCTGGACCCGCTGGAGCCCGCCCTGAAGGTGGCCGAACATCTGCCACGCCATGTTCGACAGCAGGTCGGTCTCGCAGTACCGGCTGCCCAGGAGAAAGACGAGCGTCTCATCGGGCAGGTCTTCAACCGCGTCCTGCCAATCGCCGACCGGCATGGTCTCGTGCACTTCGGGGACGTCCAGCACGGCCTCGGTCGATAGCGCGATCCGACCCGGCGGTGCGACGATCCGGCTGCAGAGATTGCCGAAGCCATCCCGATACTGCGACACCGGGACGGGCGGGTTGGTCCGAAGCACGTCGGCGCTCACAACGGCCTCCGCACGCGAATGATGGGTGTTGAGCATGAGCATCATCGGCGTCGGGCTCCGGCATTCGTAGACGAGTTCGTAGCCGACACGGAGCTTCATCTGACCGGACCTTCTGGGGTTGGCAACCTTCTGCGGTCCCCCGCTGCGGTGTCGTTATCTGAATGCCGCACGATCAACCCGGATATCGGTCTGTGGTTCCCCACCGGATCCCTCTCAGCCCCATACGGCGCGTGCGCGGCTCGAATCACCATCCTGATCATCTATCACTCGATTTTCGGCCGCCGGCCGATCGCGCCCCTAGCTTTTAGTCTGCTCAATCGTTCCTGCTTCCTCGCGGTTGGGTCCCGAAAGGGCGAGCAACGAGCACTAAAGTTCACCCAATCGCCTTCGCCATAGGAACCCGATTTGCCCGGCCGGGTTTCATCAGTACTCCCGCGGCATCCCGGGCATTTCTTCGTCTAGCAGCTGGAAGCTTCCTTCAGTGCCGATCACGAAGAAATAGAGGCTGGTCGAGGGGACGTAACACGTCTCCGGCACCATTCATTCGTCCGCGAACATTCCCGCCTTGGCCAGGGCCTTCCGAGAATTCGGGAGGGGTTTCAGCCATCCGTCACTGCGCGGAACTAGATATTTGAGGAGACTTGGGTATGCACACCCTCGACGAATTGATCCTGCACTTCATGCAGGACATCTACTATGCCGAACGCCAGATCATGAAGGCGCTGCCGAAGATGGCAAAAGCGGCGCAGAGCCCAGAGCTGAAGCAGGCATTCCTCACCCACCGAGAGGAAACTCAGGGGCAGATCGAGCGCCTGCAGCAAGCGTTCGAGCATCTCGGCAAGCGCGCCAAGGGCGTCACTTGCGAGGCGATCAATGGTTTGATCGAAGAATGCGAGGAACTGCTGGAAGAGGCCAAAGAGCCGAGCCCGGTGCGTGATGCGGGCCTGGTTGCATGTGCCCAGGCGGTCGAACATTACGAGATGGCCCGCTACGGCTCGCTCATTGCCTGGTCGAAAGCCAAGGGTCTGACCGACATAACTGCCCTCCTGCAGCAGACGCTCGACGAGGAAAAGAAGACGGACATGCTGCTGAGCAAGCTCGGCATCACCGATCTCAACAAGCAGGCCGCCAAGGCCGCCTGATCGGGGCGCGGCGGTCGAATTGAACGTCGGCCGCCGTTCCTCGAATTCACCATGGAGGAACTCATGAAACCTATCCTATTGACCGCTTTCGCGGCTCTTGCATCGGTCGGTGCTGGCACTGCCTTCGCGCAGACCGCGCCCGCGAACAATTCCACAACCCCACCGGCCGTCACCCGCAGCGGCGCCGACAGCAAGACGGCCGCAGCGCCCGTGTCTGGCAAGAACAGCTTTACCGAGGCCCAGGCCAAAGATCGCCTTGCGAAGCACGGCTACACCGCCGTCAGCGGGCTGAAGAAGGACGACCAATCGGTCTGGCGCGGCACCGCGACCAAGGACGGCAAGTCGGTCGGCGTCGCCGTCGACTACCAGGGCAATATCGTCGGTCAATAGCCCTGAACGGATAGGCGGCGCTTTGCGCCAGCCAAACGGGAGATGAATGATGACACGAACGCTCACGGGACTTTTCGACAGCTACGAAGACGCCGAAGGCACTGTCCGCGATCTAGAACAGGCCGGTATCTCTCACCAGCAGATCAGTATCGTCGCAAACCGCAGCGTTGCCGGCGAACGCGTCAAGGAAGGCAATGAAGCCGGTCCTGGCGCGGGCGCTGGGGCGGCCGTAGGTGCGGTGGTGGGTGGCGCCGGTGGTGTCCTGGCAGGGCTCGGCATGCTGGCGATCCCCGGCGTTGGCCCGGTCGTCGCCGCGGGCTGGCTGGTGGCAACCGCAGTCGGCGCCGTTGGGGGTGCCGCTGTCGGCGGAGCCGGCGGCGGACTGATCGGTGCCATGGTCGGAAACGGCGTGGCCGAGCAGGACGCGCATGTCTATGCCGAGGGCGTTCGTCGCGGCGGCACCCTGGTCACCGCCAAGGTCGAGGAAGCCATGGTCCCGACCGCTGAGGCCATCCTAAAGAAGCATCGCGAAATCGATCCGCGCTCGCGTGGGCAGGCCTATCGTGCCGGCGGTTGGAATCGCTTCGATGATAATGCGGCCGCCTACACTGCGGAGCAGCTCGCAGAAGAGCGCCGCTTCCACGCTCCTCCGGCGTTCTGACAATGAGGCCCGGGCGAAAGTTCGGGCCTCATTCATTCCAGAACCTTTCGAACTGAGCGCGTCGGCCATGCAGTAGATCGAGATCGCCGCCCGAGACTGCTTTGGCGGTCCCGCTCACGGGGCAGGCGTGGCGTTCTTGCCCCTTATGTGCGTTGGAGTGACCGGTGGCGCCTCATCTGAGGCCTTCTCGGGGGGCTCGCCCGCTGAGTTGGGGCTCCCGGCGGGCTTCTCTGCCTCGCGGGCGTCTGGGCCCGCCACGACCGGGCCTCTTCTGCCTTTGCGGATCGCCGTAGCGTCAGCGTCGTGCCGGTCTTCGGTCATGCATAGTCTCCATTAGCGCTAGGTAGATCACGTCAACGAGGTGGAGGACAAAATGACGTCAATCGGACGCCCAGAGGTGAGAGCAGTTGACCGCGCATCTCTCGTCCTCCTCGACGGATGTTGCGGTGCTTCGGGACTCGAGCGAGGATGCGGTAGTTGATGTCATCAAGGTAAAGGTGTTGTAGCCGGGGTTCGTTCCACCGGCGCACTCTGATCCGCCTTCGCCCGCATGCGGTCACGCCGGGTCCGCCGTCTAAGGAGGAATTTGCCCCGGTGGGATTTTCTTCAAATGAGCGTGAAGCCTAGAAAGTTGAAGGTCTTCGGTTTGCCAAGCCCGCGCTGAGCGCGTCTGGGCGCGGCGAAGCGGCCGAACTCGATCAGGCGGGTCTTTTCCGGATGCAGCGGCAGCGAGAACTCCTGTCGCTGCTAGCGCTTTTGGTGCCAAAAGCGCCAGATATCGGCTTCGTGTTCGAAACCGACCACGATATCGTCCGCATAGCGCACGAGGATCATGTCGCCCTTGGCTTCCCGCCGTCGCCAGCGTTCGGCCCAGAGGTCGAAGGCGTAGTGAGATTGAGCATCGGGCTGCAGCCACATAGGCCATAACTCTTGGGCAGTCCGGCGTTTTCCTTCTTCAGTTCGTCAGTCGTCAGGTGAAAGGCCGGCGCTTCGCCCAGTGGATCGTTCTTAGACGTTGAGAATTGTCTCACCAAAGGGAGTGGGATCAACCGTCATGGATGACAAAGAGTATATGCGACAGGCGCTGGATCTCGGTCGCAAGAACCCAGGCTCGCCGATCGGCTGCGTTATCGTTTTGGACGGCGCCATCGTCGGCGAGGGACACAACGAGGTCGATGGATCTCACGATCCAACCGCTCATGCGGAGATCGTGGCGATCCGGCGCGCGTGCGAGCAGCTGAAGACCCAGGATCTCCATGGCGCGGTTCTGTATTCGACGTTGCAGCCGTGTGGGATGTGCAGCATGGCAAGCATCTGGGCAGGTATCAGTCGCATCGTCTACGGCGCCGGACGAGCGGACGTCCATGCGATGTATTTCGAGGATCGGCATCTCGGCACGATGGATTTCATTGTCGATGCCTATCGGCACGACCTCTCTGTCAAAGGTGGCGTGCTGGGTCACGAATGCGCCTCGCTGTACTATCGGCCAGACGACAATCCGCCTGTCGAAGAGCAAGCCAACCTCTGACAATTCGCGAATGAAACCCGCGCAGGAAATTCGATCTCAGGGTGATCGACCGATCCATCTCGGGGCGCGACCCTATCTCTTATTGCCGCCTCACGGATTTCACGTCCCGATCCGTGACCAACGGCGCCTGATTGCCCCAGCTGTTGCGGATCAGATTGACGATGTCGGCGGCATCCTGATCGCTCAGGCGATCGCCGAACGGCGGCATGGTGAAGGACGAGGGTGCCGTCGCCGTCGCCGGCAGCGTCGAACCCTTCAGCACCACCGAGATCAGGGCCGTGGGATCTTTCTGCAGCACCGCCGGATTGCCTGCAAGACGAGGGAAGACACCGGCATAACCCATCCCATCGGTCCGGTGGCAGGCGGCACAACTATCCACGTACGCTGCCGCACCCGGCCGGCCCAGGTCGCCCGCATGCAGCGCCTCGGCCGTCTTGTCGGCGACGATCGGTTCGGCCAAGGGAGCATCCCCGGCCGGCGGGAGTGACTTCAGATATTTCGCAATGGCCTGCAAATCCCCATCGCTCAGATATTGCGTGCTGTGCCTGATCACGTCGGTCATCGAGCCGAAGACGGCGGCATGGTCGGTCCGGCCGGTCTTGAGCAGCCGAGCGATCTCCTGCTGGCTCCATCCGGCGAGCCCCGTTCCCGCCTCGCCGCGCAGACTGGGCGCAATCCAGCCGTCGACCACCGGGCCGCCCGCCAGGAACAGAGCGCCCCGATCGTCCAGCGCCTTTTCCTGATCGCCGATGCCGCGTGGCGTATGGCAAGCGCCGCAGTGTCCCAGCCCTTCGACCAGATAGGCGCCGCGATTCCAGTCGGCGTCCTTAGTCGTGTCCGCCTCGAACGGCTTGCCGGAGAAGCCGGCGTCCCACAGCGCCAGCGGCCAGCGCATGCTGAGCGGCCAGATCACCCCATTCTTTCGGTTCGGCTGATCGACGGGTGCCACACCCTTCAGGAAATAGGCATAGAGCGCCCGCATATCCGCCTCGGTCAGCTTGGCGAACGACGGATAGGGCATGGCCGGATAGAGATGCCGGCCATCGGGTGCCACGCCCTTGCGCATTGCCCGATCGAAATCCTCGAAGCGATAGGTGCCGATCCCGGTCCTGGCATCGGGGGTGATGTTGGTCGAGTAGATCGTTCCAAACGGCAGGGCGAACGGCAGGCCGCCGGCCATGTCCCTGCCGCCCGGCGCGGTGTGGCAGGCGACGCAATCGCCGGCGCGCGCGAGATAGGCGCCGCGCTCGACCTCGTCCGCGGGCGGTGCCTGCGCCCATGCAGGCGCCGCCGATAGCAGCCCGGCAGCAAGCAGCGCGCCTCGGGTTCTCTCGAGCGATGGTGCGCGGCTCAAACCGGCACCAGCGGGCCAGGACTTTTCAGATAGTCCGTGCGAATCGCATGAGCCGAAAAATACGCGAGCGCCGCCATCATGCCTGTCGGATTGTAGCCGGTACCTTGCGGAAAGGCGGAGGACCCGATGACGAAGACGTTCGGCACGTCCCAACTTTGCAGAAATTTATTCACAGCACTGGTCCTCGGATCGGCGCCCATGATCGCCCCGCCGACGAGATGCGTCGTCTGATAGTTCCGCACGTCGAAATGATCGCCGAACTTCTTGACGCTGACCGACACCTCCTTCGGGTTCATCGATTTGAGGATCTCGGTCAGTTTGCCGACGACATAGCGGGTCATCTTGATGTCGTTTTCCTTCCAATCGAACGTCATGCGCAGCAGCGGCTGGCCATGAATGTCGCGATAGGTCGGGTCGAGATCGAGGAAGCAATCCCGATAAGACATGTTGCTGCCGTGGGCATCGGCAGAGAGCGTATGGGCGTAGTAATCCTTCGCCGCCTTCTTCCAGGTGGCGCCCCATTTGGGCGTGCCCTCGGGCAGCGCCAGGCCGGCGATCGGTTTCACGCCGGATTGATTGACCCAGCAGGGCGATCCACCGACGAAGCCCAACGGCCCGTGATCGAAATTGTCGGCATTGAAATCGTCGATGGCCTGGCCGCCGCCGCCGGTACCGATGAATGGGTTGGTGTGGACGTCGGGCCCGAAGAACGCCTTCACAGTGCCCATGTTCTGATAGGCGAAATTTTTGCCGACCGTGCCCTCCCCACTGGCGACATCGTAAGGTTTGCCGATGCCCGAAAGCAGCATCAGCCGGACGTTGTGGAACTGGAACGCAGAAAGGATGACCAGGTCGGCCTGCTGTTCGATCTCACGGCCCTGGGCATCGACGAAGGTCACGCCGGTCGCCCGTTTGCCGGTGCCGTCGAGATTGACCTTCAGCACATGAGAGTTGGCCCTGAGCTCGAAATTCGGCTTCAGGCGCAATGCCGGCAGGATGTTCACGTTCGGCGAGGCCTTTGAATACATGTAGCAGCCGAACCCGCCGCAATAGCCGCAGAAGTTGCACGGCCCCATCTGCGCGCCATAGGGATTTGTATAGGGCCCCGACGCATTGGCAGCGGGCAGCGGATAGGGGTGGTAGCCGAGGTTGGCGGAAGCTTTGGCGAACAGTTCGGCCGAGTAGACGTTCTTCAGCGGCGGCAGGGGATATTCGTCCGAACGCGGGCCCTCGAAATGATTGCCCCCGCCGACGATCGTTCCGTTGATATTGTTCGCCTTGCCCGATGTGCCGAAGACCTTTTCCGCCTTGTCAAAGAACGGTTCGAGCTCGTCGTAGGTCACCCCATGGTCCTGAACGGTCATGCCGTCGGGGATGAAGCCCTTGCCGTACCGCTCTTCATAGTGAGAGCGCAGGCGCAGTTCGTCGGGCGTGATCCGAAAATGCACGCCCGACCAGTGGGCGCCGGCGCCGCCCACCCCGTCGCCAGGATTGAAGGCCCCAAACTGGCGGTACGGCACCGCCCGGTCGCTCGGCGCATGGCGGATCGTGACGGTCTCGCGCGAAAGATTCTGAAACAGCTTGCCGCGCACGGCATAGGTCAACTCGTCGATCACCTTCGGATAGGCGAAATCCGGGTACGTGTCACGATTCTGGCCACGTTCGAGCGCGACGACATTCAGCCCGGCTTCGGTCAATTCCATAGCAAGGATCGAGCCTGCCCAGCCGAAACCCACGATGACCGCATCGACTGGCTTGGGCGTCGCGGCTGCCATGGCTAACCCCTCGTCCCGGAAATGCCGACCGGGCCGATCGGATAGGGTTTACCGTATTGATCGACCCAATCCATGAAATCGGCGCGCGCACCCGGAAAGCCGATCATCTTCCAGCCGCCCATCTGTTTGTTGCCGCCATGGATCGGGTCGCTGAAATAGCCTTCCTTCGTGTTCTCCAGCAGCATGCCGAAGAACAGGTTGGCCGGAATGTCCGGGAACTCGATCTTCTTTCCTTCCATCTGGCTCAGCAGATCGTCCTGGGTGGCAGCGTCGAGTTCGGCAAAGCGCTTGCCGCCCTTGTTGTCGTGGACCCAACGATCGGTGGCGGCGATGCCGAGGCGATAGATGTCGCGGGGCGTGAACTTCATCTGGTAGCCGAGCTCAGGCGGCGCCTCGTAGAATGGGCCCTGCATGTACCAGAGCGCGCCCTGGGCATAGGGCGTGTCCATCTGGCGATCGATGAATTCCGGCACGCCGGACTCGACGGCACCCGGGCCTTCCGCGTCGGGCGGGATCAGGCGATCGACGGCCGCACGGAGAAACGCCCACTCCTCGGCAATGAAGAATTTGGGTCGATAGGCCGGAGGTTCGGCGGCCGCGCCCGGCCCGCCGACTGCCATTCCAGCGCCCAGCGCGACGGGCAGCGCACCCAGTGAACCTCGCAGGAAATCGCGCCGATCCAGTGACTTGCCGGAAGAGGACATTGCCGTTCTCCTGTTGGGATACGCAGGGCAAATCATTCCGCGAACGCTGGCGACGCCGGGGTGTCACCACCGAACGAAATCTTTTCCGGGGCGACACGCGGCGGAGAGCACCACCGGCGAAGCCTCGTCGTGGAACACAACAAGACCGCCGCCAAGTTCCATCGGGCTGCTGCCGAGCAACGGCGTCGACTTGCACGAGGGCGCGGTCAGATCGGGAGCGATCGAATACGAGACGTCAGCCTATGACTGCTTCCGAGCAACCCGGAAACTCCACTGAACGACAGCAATGGGCGCAGTGCCGCCCGTCGGCTTTGATTTGAGTATGCGAACAGCGAGAGGCCAGAACTCCTCGACGCGAGCGTCGAGGAGTTCGTCGGATGTTAGACTTCCATGCCCTCAGCAAGGGTAAGCGCATCCTCGACGTCGACGCCGAGATAGCGAACAGTGCTCTCAATCTTGGTATGGCCGAGCAAAATCTGCACGGCACGGAGGTTGCCGGTCTGCTTGTAGATGATAGACGCCTTGGTCCGACGCAGCGAGTGGGTCCCGTAATCTTCTGGTCGCAACCCGATTCCGGTCACCCACTCGTCGACCAGGCGGGCATACTGGCGAGTACTGATATGCTGGGCGTGATCGATCCGGCTCGGGAAGGCGAAGTCGTCTAACGTGCCGCCGCGGCAGTTGAGCCAGGCCAACATGCTGGCGCGGCTCGGCCCAAGGAGCTCGAATTGAACAGGTCGGCCGGTCTTCTGCTGGATGACGATCGCGCGCGATCGAATTTGACCGCCAGAGACAAGCTCCCCGATCTTGACCTTCACGACGTCACACCCGCGTAATTTGCTATCGATGGCGAGATCAAACATTGCACGGTCGCGTAGCCGCTGTTCTCGATCGAGCCAGAACCTGATGGCCCAGACCTGCTGCGGTTTAAGTGCCCGTTTGGCGCCAAGCTTGCGACCCGCGTTCCACGGACGCCGGTCCTGCATCGCAGGATCGTATTCGGAGTGTCCCATAGTCTCCTCCTTTGCCGGCTCACCTTTGGCCGGGAAGAGAACAAGACACCTGTCGTCCAGCGCGCGAAAGACCGACCCGTTTAGCCGAAGAGCAGCCGGGCGGCCCTGCGCCCACTACGGCCGTTCCAGGGCATTTCGGGACTGCTCCAAAGCGGTCTTTCGCTATTGAGGCCCCGGCATCCTAGATCGGCTCGAAGCGGATCGGCTGCGCCCCGTTCCAAAGGACCAGCCGGCCGAGTTCCGGTAATTTCTCGAGGCCCGAGGTCAGCGTGATGAAATGATTGCCGGCAAGCTGGCCCATCTTGCTGGCAAAATGGACGCCGCCATAGGCGAGCAGGATTTCCGTTTCGCTGATCCCGCCCGGATAGAGCAGGATCTGGCCCGCGGCCGGAAAGCTGGTGTGATTTTCATAGCCGACGCCGAAATCCAGATCGCCGAGCGGAACCCAGACCGCCTCGCCGCTCCAACGCACATGAACGATCTTGCTTTCGAACGGCAATCGCTGGGCGAAAGCCGCACAGGTCTTCGGTGCGCGCTCCTTCTCAAGCCGGGCATCGAAAGCGAAAGGTCCCGCCGATACGCGGAGGATCGTCATGGCACCTCCAGATGATGCTCGGTGCTCGGCACCGGAGCGGTCGCCAGGAAGCATGGATCCCGGTCGGGCCGCAATGCGCCATAGCTAATGGGTGCATTAGGATTTGAAATTAGCGTTCAGCCCCCAAATCCGCTGACATCCATCCATGATCCTGCACCTCGAACCTAGATCTTGACCGGCCGCCGGCCGATCAAGTCCGACGGAGGGGCCGCGGATCTGGTCAATTTCCTTCGGTGTTTCCGGGAGGGACGGAAGCGCCAGAATCGCGAGCTACTTTCGCGATGATTTCCGGCATGGGGCCCGATCATACGACCGCGAAGGCGGCGAGATCACCCATCCAACCATAAATGAAGACGCTTCGATTTGCCGGCAGCCCGGCGAGTTGAACGCCGGTCGCTACGCCTAGATCAAAAAAATAATGCCACGGCCAATGCCGGGCGTCCGCATCTTACAGGGGCTTCGAATGAACGATACTCGGGAAGATCCATATCGACTTTATTGGCGGCGCCTCCTCTGTGGCGTGGCCGCTGTCGCGTTGATGGCTCCGTCGGCAAACGCCCAGACGACTCCAGCGGCGACAGACGCTGTGGCCGGAAGCGACGCGCAATCGCCGTCGATGGAGGAGATCGTTGTCACAGGCAAGAGCGGCAGCCAGGCCGTGCGCTCTATCTCGGGCTCGGTCACAGCTCTGACTGGAGCCCAGCTGGACGCCCTCGGGGCTCAGAGCTTCGAGGATTATCTGACGCGGACGCCGGGCGTCGTCTTCAACGCCGGCATCCCCGGGCTGTCGAGCGCCACGATCCGCGGCGTTTCGACCAGCACCAGCGTCACCAACGGCCAGGGAACGACCGGCTATTTCATCAACGACGTGCCGATGACCGACCCGTTCAATTCGGCGGGCATCCCCGACATCGATACGTTCGACGTCAGCGACGTCACGGTGCTGCGCGGGCCGCAGGGCACCCTGTTTGGCGCGGCATCGCTGGGCGGTGCCATCAATTATCAGGCGACGCCGCCCAACCTTTCCGGCTATGAGGCCCATGTTCAGACCACGGTCGAGGGCACGGACGGCGGCGGGGTCGGATCCTCGGGCAAGTTCATGCTCAACGTGCCGATCGTGAGCGACATCCTGGCCGTGCGCGCGGTCTATTCCCTGCGCAACGACGCCGGCTACATCGACAATATCGGCACAGGAAAGAAGAACGCCAACGACACGAGGACGGATGGCGGCCGGATCGAGCTGTCGTGGAAGCCGACCTCGACGACGAAGGTCAACTATCTCTTCCTCGACCAGTCCGAAGACACCGCCGACGTCGGCGATCAGGAGCCCGTGTTCGGCAGCCTGAAGAAGAATACCCTCATCGCCGAGCCGGTCGATTTCCGCACGACAATCCATAATCTTCGCGTCGATCAGGACCTGGGCTTCGCGACCCTGACGGGGACGGCGACCTATCACGAGAAGACCTCGTCGATGGTCATCGACTATACCGCACCGACCGCCGCCCTCTTGCCCGGCATCTCGCCCGTGACCGAACGGGAGTTGCTCAACACCGAGGGCACGACGTTCGAGGTCCGCCTGGCCTCGCCGCTGGACCAGCGCTTCGAGTATCTGGTCGGCCTCTATCACGACGATACCCGCGAGCATAACGACGATACGTTCAACGCAGCCAACGCATCGGCGCTGATCGAAAGCACCTACGGTCCGTTGTTCGGGGCCGGCATCGGGGCGGCGACGGCACCCGGCGGCACGTTCTTCGAAGGCGTCGGTCCGTTCCGCGGCGTCGAAACCGCCGCCTTCGGCGAAGCGACCTATCACTTCACCGACCAGTGGAAGTTCACCCTCGGCGGCCGGGCGTTCTACGCCAAGACGAGCAATTCGACCACGGAAGAGGATTTCTACGAGCTGGCGACGGCGGGCGTCCCGTCACTCACCACCGTGGGCGGGCAAAGCGACCGCAACATTGCGCCGAAGGCCTCGCTCACCTGGACGCCCAGCGACACGTTCATGACCTATGCGCTGGTCGACAAGGGGTTCCGGTTCGGCGGCCCGAACCTCAGCCCGTCGACCAAGGCCTTCGCCATCCCGCCGAGCTTCGCCACCGACTCGCTAATCAATTACGAACTCGGCGAGCGCTCGTCCTGGCTCAACAACCGGCTGCAGGTCGATGTTTCGGCCTTCTACATCGACTGGAGCAAGATCCAACTCGAGTTCGAATCGCCGACCGGCTTCTCCTATGTGACCAATGCCGGCAAGGCGAACAACTACGGCGCCGAAGCCACCGTGGCCTGGAAGGTGCTGCAGAATCTGACCGTGCAGACGAACGTGACTTATCTCGATGCGACGCTCGCCTCCGCCTATGATCCCGGTGCCGGCGCGGCGATCATTCCGAAGGGCTCGACGCTGCCCGGCGCTTCGAAATGGCAGGTTTCGAACAGCCTGTCCTACTGGAGCGACGGCCTGTTCGAACCGGATTATGTCCTGTCGGACCGCTATATTTCGAGCGCGCCTGGCGCACTCGGCAGTGGTACCTCGCAGGGCAACTACAACATCGTCGACGCCCGTGCGACCTTCCATCTAAAGCAGTTCGAGGTCTCGCTATTCGTCGATAACCTGTTCAATTCCCATGGCGTGGCCACTGCGACGCAAACCGCGGGCCTGCCGCTGCAAGAATATATCATCCGGCCGCTGACCGGCGGGATGACGCTCGACTATCGGTTCTAAGACAGGGTCAGCGGATCCATTCCAAAGGAACGACCATGTGCATGAAGAGCGGACCGGCTCTCCTGGATGACCACCCGACCGGCAGCGGATTGCCTGCCGCTGCCGCCGATCACCATCTGCATATCCAGGGGCCGGGCGTGACCGCCGAGTTGCGGCGGAAGGCGATCCGGTCGCCGGAAATCTTCGCCGAGATCAGCCCGGAGCTGCTCAATCCCCATTCGGGCGAGGATGCGCTCCGGATGCTGGACGAGGCCGGCATCGCCGAGGGCGTCCTCCTGTCCGAGGCCTATACCTTCGCCTCGCCCACGGCGACGCCCGGCATCGATGTGGCCAGCCTCACGCGCGAGGAAAATCACTATAACGTCGATGCGGCGCTGGCATCGGGCGGCCGGCTGACAGCCTTCATCGGCGTCAATCCCTTCTCGACCCTCGCGGTCGAAGAGCTTGGATATTGGGCGCCGCGCGACGGCGTCTCTGGCATCAAGCTGCATCTGTCGAACAGCGGCTTCAATCCGGGTTCGGCAAACGATCTCGCCAAATTGGCGGGCTTCTTCGACGCCGCCCGGCCGACCGGCCTGCCGATGATCCTGCACGTCAAAAGCGCGTTCAAGTACGAGCCGTCCGACACAACGCGCTTCATCGACCAGGTGCTGTCCCGCGCGGGCGACGCGCCGATCCAGATCGCCCATGCCGGCGGCGGTGGCGGACTGGACGAACCGACAGTTTCCGCCCTGTCGCTCTATGCCGAGGCGATCGAGCGCAAAGCGCGGGGAACCCAGAACTTGCTGTTCGAT
>Ga0302310_10002357_pt1 | contig 15209 bp, 9 predicted proteins | sample III_Palsa_N1_2_FD_200451 | JGI IMG/M metagenome (GOLD analysis project Ga0302310, IMG submission 200451) | Peat permafrost microbial communities from Stordalen Mire near Abisko, Sweden - III_Palsa_N1_2 | ecosystem: Environmental > Terrestrial > Soil > Palsa > Peat permafrost | place: Sweden...
CCATTGGCAAAGACTTCGGCCAATCGGTTCCTAAGATGCTCGCCGCTTCCTGGGCCACGCTCGCGTTGCGTCCGGTCGGTGCATTCCTCTTTGGAGGCATCTCGGACCGCTTTGGCCGGCGTCGTCCGCTGATCATCAACCTCTGCGTTTTCTCCGTTGTCGAGCTAGCCACGGCATTTACCCACAGCTACACCCAGTTCATCATCGTGCGCGCGTTATTCGGCATCGTGATGGGAGGCCAATGGGGTCTGGGTGCGACATTAGCGATGGAAAAGGTGCCCGTCCGGTTTCGCGGACTGCTCTCCGGCCTCTTCCAGCAGGGTTACGCCATTGGCTTTCTGCTTGCCGCTGCTGCTTACTTCACGCTTTTCGACCGCTACGGGTGGCGGCCATTGTTCTTCGTCGGCAGCATTCCCGCGCTCATCACCGCGGCCTTCGTCGCATTTCGCGTCACTGAGCCCGAAAGCTGGAAGCAAAACCACAGCGAGAGCTTCCGCAAGCTCGGTCGCACATTGGCCTCGCATTGGAAACTGTTCCTTTATTTCACTGTTTTCATGATGGCGATGCACATGAGTTCGCACGGCACGCAGGACATGTATCCCACGTTTCTGGAAAAGGATTGGGGAATTATTGGCAAGCAAAAGGCCGCGCTTACGGCTATCGGTAGTGTTGGCGCTATCATCGGTGGCCTTTCCATCGGATGGATCTCTGACCGTATCGGTCGCCGCCTCGCGATGAGACTCGCGATGCTTGGCGCTCTTCTTGCCATTCCTCTATGGGCCTTCTCGCATACGCTGCCCATGCTTGTCTGCGGTGCAGTATTAATGCAGTTCTGTGTGCAGGGTGCTTGGGGAGTTGTTCCGGCGCATGTCGTAGAGCTAAGCCCGGATGCAGTTCGCGGCACGCTCCCCAGCATCGGCAACCAGGTGGGTGTTGTGTTGTCCGGGAGTGTCGCATTCATTCAGGCGCTCATCGCGCATAGCGGGAAAAGCTATGCAGCTGCCATGGCAATGACTGCCGCAACGGTCTTTTGCCTCGCTGGATTCCTCACATTTGCGGGTCACGAGCATAAGTCAAAGCAGTTCGGCGTAAGGGAAGGGAAGTAAGAGATGATGTTGGCTATGCAAAATGTTGTTTGCTGGAGGCCGCGCTTGCAGCGCTTATCACTGGCCACTCTCGTTCTCTTTCTGTTTTCGTTGGCTGCATACGCGCAAACTACCGGCACCATCTCTGGTGTAGTCACGGACAAAGCCGGCGCGCTCGTTCCCAAAGTTCGGGTTTCAGCGCGAAATATTGCCAGTGGAGAAATTCGCACTGCCCTTACGAACAGCTCCGGCGAGTACAGCTTCCCCTCGCTCGCACCGGACGACTATGAGATTACGTTCACACTACCTGGTTTCAGCACGATCGTCGAAACGGCCACGCTCAATGTTACCGAGCACATCGCCGTCAACACCACGATGCAGATATCGAACGTCAGCACTACGGTAGAGGTAAGCGTGCGAGAGCCACTGCTTCAAACGGAAAATACAACGGAAGGCGCCATCATCACAGGGCAGAATGTTTCCGAGCTTCCGCTTGCGAGCAACAACTTCACGCAACTTCTAGCGCTCTCACCCGGCGTGCTCGCGCCGCTGAACGATGCGACCGGTCTTGGCCGCGGCACGCAGAATGTCAACGTCAACGGCGCGCGTACCAGTTCAAACTCTGTCTATGTCGATGGCGTTGATGCGGTCAATGTGCATACAAACAGCGCAGCGAACAACAACTTCGCGTCCAACAGCGTCATCATTCCTCCGCCGGATGCTATTCAGGAAATCAAAGTCAGCACCGCTCTGTTCGACGCGACAACAGGCCGTTCGGGCGGGTCAAACGTTGCCCTCATCACCCGTTCAGGTGCTAACGGTTGGCATGGAGATGTGTATGAGTTCTTCCGCAATACAATTTTTAACGCGAACAGCTATTTCCTGAATCGACAGGGGCAGCGTCGTCCTGAACTGAATCAAAATCAGTTTGGTGCCTCCATCGGCGGCCCCGTCCTCAAGGACAAGCTCTTCTTCTTTTTCAACTACCAGGGCACGCGACAGATCAACGGCTATCCCGGCATCACCTCGGTGAACCTTCCCCAGATACCGGCGGACCGCTCGATCGCGTCACTCGGCGCATTCGGCAATTCGCTCGGCAAGACTTCCTACACCGGCCCGACAATCGCAGCGAACGGCTCCAATCTGAACCCCGTAGCCGTGGCGCTGCTGCAGTTGCAGTTTGCGAACGGCAACTATGTCATCCCGTCGCCGCAAACCGCAAATACCACCGGGACGAACTATGCGGTATCTACACCGTCGACCTTCGATGAAGATGAGTACACTGGCTCGACAAATTATCAGATTTCCAAAAAGGATAACGTCGCATTCCACGTCATTGTTGCAGAACAACCACAGTTCAACTCGGTCTTCTCAACGCGGTTTCTGCCCGGCTTTGGCCTCTACCAGCACCTCAAAAGCCGCTTGTACTCCGTCGAAGAAACGCACATCTTCTCGTCGAACGTTGTCAACGAGTTTCACTTCGGCCTCAATCGAGCCCTCGGCAAAACTGGTTTCCAGAACCAGATCCCGCTCGCCACGATCGGCATGTCTCGCTTCAACTCAGGGGATTTTCCCGATATTCCAGAGCTGGAATACTCCGGCTCGTTTGAGATGGGCTATACCGTCAGCACGGACCAGCAGGACACCGAAAACACATGGCAGTACTTCGACAATGTGAGCTGGCTCAAGGGCAGGCACAATATGAACTTCGGCTTTGAGATGCGTCGTTATCAGGACAATTACTACTCCAATGACGACATGCGTGGCACGTTGGATTTCATCAGCTTCCAAAACTTCCTTCTCGGCTTGAGCGGTGCGCCCACTGCACAGGGTGGCAACGGCACCGGACACAGCGATATTTATGAAGAGACCGTCGCTTCCGGTATCGTGCAGCGCTATGACCGCATACGCGATGTCGCATTCTTTGGGCAGGACAGTTGGCATCCCACATCGCGAGTCACCATTAACGCCGGCCTGCGCTGGGAGTACATCGGTCTTCCAACGGACCTCTACGGCCGCAACGGCTCTTTCGATCCGCGCCGTTATGTGGCGCCGACCGGAACCAATCCCTCATCGCTTGGCTTCGTGCAGGCGGGCAATGCACGGAATCCGGTGCCCGGCATCGCAAAGGTTTCCAATACGCTTACAGACACCGTTGACAAACTCAACTTCGCTCCGCGTCTCGGTATCGCCGTGCAGTTGAACAAGCGCATGGTGTTTCGCGCGGGCTATGGTCTTTTCTATGACCGGCTTTCAAACCAGCTCGGCTTGCTTGAATCGCTGTCGTTGCCCAACTACGAAAACTCCAGCGCTTTGAACAGTGGGGGCGCCACGAGCTATTTCAATCTCAATGGCTCGCTCACCACTCCATTTCCCAATCTCCCCACACGCAGCCAGTTTCCGATTTTGCCGCAGCTATATGCGCAAAACGTTACAGGAGCTCCCGCACCAATCGGCATTGATGCGGTCGACCCCGCGCTTCGCACACCGTACTATCAGCAATTTGGCGCGAATATTCAGACGCAGCTTTCTCCCGCGTTCCTTTTGCAGATCGGCTACGTTGGCGCCCGTGGCGAGCACCTTCCGGTGCAAACCGAAGCAAACCAGGCGCTTCTGGCTACTCCCGCAAATCCCGTCTACGGTGTCACCACGGACAACACTGGCATCATCGATTCCACGGAAGCGCGTGCACCTTATATTGGCTTTTCGAACAGCGGGTTCTTGTTTCTGCAAACCAATGAAGAGTCAAACTTCAACTCACTGCAAACAACGTTAACCGAACGTATGGGCAGCGCCACGTTACTGGCGACGTACATGTATTCAAAGAGTCTCGATACCGGTTCCGGTTCGACAGACGGAACAGTCTTTACCGGCTCCAGTGGCGATCAAACGAGCCGGCTCCAGGCGTATGGACCTTCGGATTTCGATCGTACTCACCATATTGCCGTTCGGTTCACACAGCCAATCCCGGCTCCGCATTGGAACTTCGCAAAGAAGGGCTTCGGTGCTCGCTTATTCAGTGGCTACTCATTCGCCGGCACGGGCATTCTCCAAAGCGGCACTCCGTTTTCGGTTGTTAACGGCAGCGGCGCTGCGTATTACGGAACGAACACCAGCCGAGCTAGCTATTACCTCAACGGAAGCGCTGCACAGGCAGTCAAGCACGGTCGCGTAGAGGATCGTTTGAATGCCTACTTCAACAACGGAATTTACAGCACAACTTCTGGCACGATTACCCAGAACGACACAGGCACAGGAGCAGCTCCGGTCTTCGCCACCGCAGGAAACTACTACGGAAATACTGGACGCAATATACTGCGCGGTCCATTCCAGCGCGACCTCGATATTCAGCTTCAGAAAGACACAATGATTCACGGTGGATATGTGGTCGAGTTTCGCGCGCAGGCCTTCAACATCACCAACACACCAACATTCGCGAACCCCGCCGATGACGTGGGTACCGCAAGCAGCTTCGGTGTAATTACCGCTACAGTTGGCAATCCACGCATTCTGCAGTTTGTTCTCAGGATTAAGTACTAGGTTCACCGGTTCGTCTCAAGGATGGTCGTCATGGCAACCCGCTTCTCCTCATCTCTGCTGGTAACTCTCGCACTTGCGCTCACCGCCGCGTCGCGGGCGCAGACTATCCCCACGGCGTTTCCTGTGCCATTCACATCGGCTATCGCGGGTCTCGGCTCGACGGCATCATCCACTTGTAGTGCGAATATCCTCGCCACGGACGGTACGAACTACGGCGACGGCTGCATTGGCGCGCTGGCACGTCTCTCTTCTCCGCAGGGCGCTGCTGTCGATAAATACGGCAACGTCTATATCGCTGACTATAGTGATAGACTCGTGCGCGTCGTCTACAACGGAGGCTTGGCGCTTGCCAACGCCATCACCGCAGCCAATAGCGGCTATGCCATTTCCTCCACCCGAACCGCACCGGCCACTGTTCCAATCGTGGGAAACATCTACACACTCGCGGGCGTGGGGGCCAATCTCACCGCCTTTACTGCTACCGCGACCGACGGCAATTATGAGTGCGCAGGCTATGCCACGACAGGACAGCCGGAAGCGTCGTCTCCTTTTGGAGACGGTTGTCCCGCCGCCGCCGCAATCGTCGGGGCGCGCGACGTCAACGTAGATAACGACGGCAATCTTATCTTCACTGACTACACCAACAGCCGAATTCGCATCATGTGCGTGAACTGTTCGAGCACGGCGCTGGCCACTGCACTAATCAAGTTGCAAAACCCGAACGTAACGCCTGTCAACGGTGATATCTACACGGTCGCCGGCTATAGCGGCCCCAACGGCGCCTCCGCCACCGTTGGCTATCGTGATGCCTATCCTGGCTATGGCAACGCCAACACTGTGCCTGTCACGCCAATACCGACGACACCATCGACCGGCGTCGCTCTCTTTCGCAGTCCCACCGCATCCGCCGTCTCCTCATCAGAAGACATTTTCATTGCGGACAATCTCAACAATGCAGTTCGTGTTCTTTACAACGGAGGCACGGCGGCTAAAAACATCCTTACCGCCGAAGGCTACACCCCACAACTTGGCTACGTATATACCATCGCGGGTTCAGGGTGTGTCTCCGCAGCCACAAACAAAACCGGCTCCGTGGCAAGCGCGAACTCCTGCCTTACGACAGCAGGCTCCGACACTGCCGAGTTTGGCACTGTGCCTGGCGCCTCAAATACGACAGCGACCACTGGAGTAGGTATCGGCGTGGCATGGACGGTTTATCTCGACGCCAACGGCAACGTCTATTACAGCGATGCCGGCAATGGCCGCATCAAGGTCATCTACGCCGGTATTGCTTCACCATTGACGCTGCCCAACGCAACATACACCACCTTGAAAACCGGCTACACCTATAGCTTCGCTGGGCAGGGCACACAGACAGTCAGCGGTCTCGCTCCAAGCAAGATCAAGCTCACATCTCCGCAAGGCGTAGGTGGCGATGCGAATGGCGACATCTTCTTCATCGATTACAGCAGCGTGCTCTTCTATGAAACCTACGCGCAGAGCGGAGTCACGGCGGTCATCGGTGGCAGTAACGGCATTGCCACTCCTACAGCCGGCGCGCACTGCAACGGCGGAACGACAGGTCCCGCTATGACGGACACCGCCTTTGACGGCTGTCCGCTGACACAAACAACATTTAGCAGCCCGCGCGGCCCACTCGTTGCTGACACAAACGGCAACCTCTACTTCGGCGACTCGCCTGGATACTACCTGCGTAAATTCAGCTATAACTCCGTCTTCCCAGCGACAGCCGTCGGTAGCACTACTGCATCGCAGCCGTTGGCGTTCACAGCCGCAGCGATCGTTGGCACTGGTGTTATTTCTGAAGGCAGCACGAGAGGATCCGACTTTTCTGACGCGGGCGGAGATACCTGTCCGACCACCGCGAATGCGACCACATGCGTCATCAACGTGGCATTCAAGCCCTCCACTCCCGGAATTCACGATGGATCAGTCTCCACCGTGCTCTCATCTGCCACGCAAGGGTACTCGCTCCTTAGCGGGGTCGGCACCGGATCGGCACTTACCATAGACCCGGCCACCGCAACCACGACTGGCACGACACTCACACCAAACGGGATCGCGATAGACGGTTCCGGCAGCGTTTATGTTGCAGACACCGTTAGCAAGAGCGTGCTTCGTTACACCGGAGGCACTCCCACTACCGTCGCTACCGGCTTTACCTTGCCCTCCGGCGTTGCGGTCGATGGAGCAGGGAACATCTTCGTTGCAGACAGCAGCGCTAACACCATTACGGAAGTTTCTGTGCTGGCGCCCGGCACTCCCTTCACCTTCGCATCCGGCCTCAGCAATCCTCACGGTCTTGCAGCGGATGCCGCAGGGAATCTCTATGTCACGGACACTAGCAACAATCGCATACTCATTTTTCCGGCCGGCGTCGCACCGGGTACCGACACTGTCGCGCCATTCACAGGACTCAGCTCGCCGCAGGATGTCGCAGTCGATCGCAACGGAAACATCTACGCGATCGATGGGTCTCATATCGTGAAGCTCAGTTCTTTAGGCGTGCAGACTACCATCGCCGCCACCGGCGGGACGGCGCTTGCTATCGACGCGGCCGGCAACGTACTTGCCACCACGAGCAACATGCTAATCGAGTACCCTGCTTCCGGCACGGTCTCGGTGACGCTGCCAACGTCGCTCACCACGCCGGTTGGTCTTGCCCTTGACGGCATCGGCAACGCCTACATCGCAGATACCGGCCTCAAGGGCTACTACGAGTTGCAGCGCACAGCCGGTTATTACAAGTTCCTGAACAATCCTGATAGCACCACCGTTGAACTCTCGAGCATCGGCACCGCTGCGGTCAGTTCAACCGCCTATACGCAAACGGACACAATTGATTACTCACTTGCCGCCGCGACGACCAATGGCTGCAGTGGCGCGCTTGCCGCTGGCAACGCATGTGCCCTGACAGCGAAGTATGCGGGTACAAGTCCATGCGTCGTTCCCGATAGCGTGGTGTTCACAGCTCCCACCAACAATGGCGCGCCGAGTCTCACACTTACTTCCGTCTCCGTTGTGCCATGTGTGTCGATAACAGCTCTGCCCGCCAGCATCACATACGGCAATACGGAAACACTCACAGCGAACGTCACTGGCCCCAGTAACACGAGCGGCACGGTCATCTTTTACAGCGGCACCTCGCAACTGGCGGCCCAGCCGGTTAACTCAGCAGCCACGGCTACTTATAGCTATATTCCCGTCGTCAATAAATACTCAATCACCGCGACATTCACGCCCACCGGCGCCACGACACCCACAATCACATCGGCTCCAGCCAGCTTCTCTGTCACGCAGGCGACGCCTTCCATCGGTCTCACGGCATCCGCCAACAGCGGCTACACTACCACAAGCTTCACGTTGACAGCCTCCGTGACCGCGAACTATGGCACGCCAACTGGATCGGTGAACTTCTACTCCGGCTCGACGCAGATCGGAACCGCGACACTCGCAAACGATACCGCATCCATCAGCGTCAGCAACCTCGCTGTCGGCACGGATTGCATCACCGCCACGTACGAGAGTGATTCGAACTTTGGTATGGTCGCCACAAGCTCCTGCATCAACCTCTCCGTTGCTCCTGGCTTCGGCGTCACCGCTTCATCTACCGCGCTCAGCTTCCCATCCAACACATATCAGGAAGCGCAGGCCTACCTCACGATTCAGCCCGGAGGAAGAACAGACACGCTGAGTTTTACTTGTAATGGTCTGCCTGCCAAACTGAGCTGCGCATTCGGTCCTGCCACTATTGCACTCTCCGGTCTCACTGGGGCGCAGTCGGTACAGATGCTTGTCTCGAATTCCAATGCGAACGCTGAAGCGATGCCTACTCCCGCAATACACCGCACGGTGAGAGCTATCTCATTCGCCGCTCTGCCCATCGCCGCATTGCTGCTACTCGGCTTCCGCCGCCGCCGCCCTGCGATGCTGTTGCTCGCGCTGCTTACACTGGTGGGAGTGGCCATAATCACTGGCTGCGGCAACTCACCGACAGCGATCGATCAAACAGGCGGTAACTATAACTTCTCGGTGGTTGTAAGCAATGGAACATCCACGCTTCAGACCCTTAACTTTACCCTCACAGTTCCAAACTAATCTGAGGTGAAACTGTACATGCGTCGCGTCATTTACTGTGTTCTCTCGCTCTGTCTCGCCGCACCGTTCGCTCTTTGTGCGTCGGACGACACAGCGAACAGCGATAACCCCGTGAAAGTAATTGCCGATCATCTGTTGCCCGTCTCAAGTCCGCGCGGTACGGGCAATCTGCCGCTCTATATGTCGGTCGATGGGAAATCCATCGACTTGGCACAGCCGCAGCCCAATGTCACTCGCGCTCTCATCATATTTCACGGTAAGCTGCGCAACGCCGATGTCTACAACGAGTCCGGCCTTCACGCCATCAAGACCGCTGGCCTCTCCGCGATGACAAGTACTTTGCTCATTACGCCACAGTTTCTTGGCAAGAATGATATCGATGCATTTCATCTATCTGCTTCTGTACTCCGCTGGGCGCCGGAAGCATGGATGGGAGGCATGAATGCCATTGATGCCACGGGTGCAGCGACTGGCCCAAGCTCATTCGATGCGATCGACGCCATTCTCATGCGTCTCGCCGATCGCAAGATTTTTCCAAATCTCAAAAACGTCGTTCTCGCCGGCCATTCCGGCGGAGGTCAGGTGATGCAGCGCTATGCTGTTGTCGGCCGTGCTGGCGATGTTCTTCTCCGTGCCGGCATTCATGTTCGCTATGTTATTGCGAATCCATCATCGTATGTTTACTTTTCACCCGATCGACCGGTACTGAGCGCGAAAACGGACTTCACCTTCGGCCTACCAGCTAGAACCTGCTACGGCAAGTACGACAAATGGAAATACGGCATCAACGAACCTCCACCCTATGTTGGCGATGCCAACTTTGAGGTGCTTGAGTCGCAGTTCCTCCGCCGCGATGTGATCTACCTCCTGGGCACGGACGACATAGATCCGAACCACCCCGCGCTCGATAAAACCTGCTCCGCCGAAGTCGAGGGGCCGTACCGTTTCTTTCGCGGTAAAGCGTACTTCCGTTACATGGAACTGCGCCATCCTGAACTGGCCACTGATTCTGCCTCACAAAAGCTCGAGTTTGTTCCTGGCGTGGAACACGACGGTGACAAGATGCTCAACTCCTCCTGCGGCCTCAACGCGCTCTTCAACACCGGAGCATGCACGACACGCGTTCTCGACCCCAGGCCGTAGAATCATTTCCGTATGAAGACCATCGTTCGGCTCACGCTCTTCGCCTCGGCGCTGGCATTCGCGCCCTCTTACGCACAGCAGGCCGCAACTGCCGCGCCGGCCCCTGCTGCAACGGCTTCATGCTGTGGCGTGATAACACCCGAAGGTCACCGCCTCGAAGCCCTCATCGACTCAATGGATGTCGGGCATCTGTGGCTTGCACATGAGCATGTGAATTGGGAGACCGGCGCGCCCGACGAAAGTGCGGACTACGAAGGCTCCGGCCGATCCACGCACTGTTCGGCCTTTGCCGCCGCTTTGGGCGAGCGTCTCAACGTATACATGCTCCGCCCGCCAGACCACGGCCAAATCCTGCTCGCCAGTGCACAAGCGCATTGGTTTCACGATGAGAAGGCTATTGAGGATGGCTGGAAGGAATTGCTGGGCAAGGACCACGAGCGTTGGGCGCAGGAGCTCGCAAACCAGGGCAATCTGGTCGTCATTGTCTATGAAAGTCCGGACGCTCACAAACCCGGGCACATTGTCATTGTGAGGCCATCCGAAAAGTCAATGGATGCGTTACATCAGGACGGACCCCAGATCGCCCAGGCTGGCACGCACAATTACTCCAGCTCAGTCGCGGCGCGCTCGTTTACGAGCCATCCAGGAGCGTGGCCCGATGGCGTCCGCTATTACTGGCACTTCGTGGACTGGAGCGCGGTGAAACCATTAGATGCCGGGATGAAGCCCCCGGAATAGTGGGTTAGCTTGTCTCAACCGCTTCCTGTCTTATTGAAAAGAGTGGTGATCAGAGGCAGGGTCGAACCGCCGACAATCTAGCTTTCAGGGTGGCTGGTTGTGGCTACGAAACGTTGGTGTAGATCGGATTGACCGATTCTGCGTGTGTCTCCGATAACGACTGTGTTCTCTAACGCTGAAATTCCTAAAGTCTCCCAAATCTGTACTTAGAAAAGCGGGAGCAGTTCACTTCTATTTAGGGGCAAAGCGACTTCTCTACAAATCTGATAGACACAGCAATATGCAGGATTTCCAGAGGAAGTTGCTGTTTTCTGAAGTTTTCCGCGAGACCGTGATCGGAAGCAAGACGAAATGGCGGAGGGAGAGGGATTCGAACCCCCGTAGCCCGTTAGGGCTAAGCGGTTTTCAAGACCGCCTGTTTCAACCACTCACACATCCCTCCGCAGGGCTGCCGGGCAGTGGTTTCTCTACTCCAAGGGTAGCAGGATTTCAGGCCGCTGCCTCGTGCGGCTCCGGCTCCATCCACAACTTGCCCACAAGGGTGAGGACCACGAGCATTGCCGTGCATAGCCCAAAGACGCCGCGCACGCTGATGTGCTCCGTGAGTACGCCTGAAAGGATCAGCCCAAGAATCTGCGCCGAAAAGACAGCCGACATCACAGTAGAGCCGACGCGCCCCATCATCGCCGGCGGTGTCTCCTGCGCGATCAGGGTCTGCGCGGGCACAATGATCGCGGCCGCCGCGAAGCCGATAAAGAAGAGCCCGGGGATCGTGGCGTAAAGGTGTGGGAACAGCGCCAGCAGCAGCGTTCCCACACCAATGCCGCCGAGGCCGTAATAGACCAGCGTGGCCGCCTTCTTGCTCTTGGAAAGCTTCACGATAAGGTTCATACCCAGCACCATGCCCAGCGGAATCATGGGGCTGGTCAGGCCGAACGTGCCCTTTGACCCGTGCAGGTTGTCGCGCACATACACAGCGATCAGCGGACCGAAGCAGCCGAGCACAAACATGCCCGCCGCCAGTGACATGATGACGAAGAACACCGCGGCATGATGCACGATAAAGCTGATGCCCTGTTTCATGTCGCTGCCGATCCGGCGCAGCCCTGTAAGCTCCTCTTGGATTGCGCTCGAAGCATGTGCCGCCTGCGGTGCCGTAGGCAGCGAGATCGCGAGCGTAGCGATAAGGGTCGCTGAAGCGATGAAGCTGAGGGAATCGATGCCGTAGCAGAAGCGTGGCCCGAGCACCGAAACCAGCCCGGTCGCGATGGGACCGCCGATGATGCGCATGCCCATCATCACCTGCTGCATAAGCGCCTGCGACGAGCCCAGCCCATGGTGTGGAACCGCGGAGCGCAGCGCGACGCCTTGCGCCGGACTGAAGAAGCTTGAGACAACGCTGATCGCCGCGAGCACGAGGTAAAAGCCCCATACGCTGTGTACGAAAAACAACCCAAGACAGAGCGCGGCACGGAGCAGGTCGCTCGAGACCAGCGTCGGCTTCACCGGCCAGCGGTCGACGAACACGCCGCTCAGAACGCCGAGCACCGCAATAGGCAGCATGTAGGCGATCTGCACGCCGGTGATCTGCTGCGCATTGGCGTGTAGGTTGAAGGTCATGACGATGATGACCGCAAAGAGCGCCAGAAAGTCGCCAAAGACCGAGACAATTTGCGCGTACCAGAGACGCCGCATCAACGGGATGCGCAGAACCTCGCCCATCGTGAGGGGGGTGGGTGCAGCGACGGGCACGGCTTCGGTGGCTTCAGTAGGCATGGTTTGGAGGTAGGGCGGTCGAACCGCCTTCTACATTAACGTGCGAGCACGGTGGATATTGTATTGAAGCTAATCGACAAGCTCGACCAGCAGTACCTGCTCGTCATTGTCGATCTCCCGCAGCTTCACCTCGATAATCTCGCGGCCGGATGTTGGCACGGTGCGGCCGATATATCTCGCCTCAATCGGCAGCTCACGGTGTCCGCGGTCGATCAAAACCAGCAACTGCACGCTCTTTGGGCGGCCATAATCGAACAGCGCATCCAGCGCCGCGCGAATCGTCCGTCCCGTATAGAGCACATCGTCCATCAGGATGATGTCGCGGCCCGTCACATCGAAGCCCAGCTCGCCCTTCTCCACTACCGGCCGTGGACCTGCGGTAGAAAGGTCGTCGCGATAGAAGCTGATGTCCAGCACACCCGTATCTACCGGGGCTTTCTCGATCTTTTCAATGATCTTCCCCAGCCGTTCAGCCAGTGGAACGCCACGCCGCTTGATGCCGACGAGCCCGATATTGGCCGCGCCATCGTTGCGCTCCACAATCTCGTGTGCCAGCCGCACCAGCGTGCGCTCAATCTCGGACGCGGACATCAGACGGCCCTTTTCGCGCAGTCGCGACGACCGTGCTGCGGGGGTTTTCTCAGTATTTGCGGGGGTAGATTCGTCACTCATGATTGTTGTTGATGATACCAGCGTCACCCGCCCGCCAGCCAACGCCCGGCATCTACCGCGCCGCCGCCCGCGACCGCATATACCCGGAAAACGCCCCGCCCGCCGTCGAAAGAACCAGCAGCGCCGCCGTAAGCATTGCCAGTCCGGCCAGGAACAGCCCCACACGGAACTCAGGGATATTAAACTGGTTCAACCGAGCCGCCGCCTCAGCTCCCGATTGCGCCAGCACCTGCGCCTTGATCTGCGCCAGCTTCGCACTGATGGTGTCATCGAACTCATTGCCTTTATGCAGCGCGAACCGCAGTGCCAGCATCTGCGCCGCGGTGGACACGGTCATCCCAAAGCTCGTCAGAATCCCGCAAACCAGCCCGATGCGAGCTCCCACGGCCGTCGTAATGTGGGTCTCCTTATGCCGCGCACAGTAAATAGAGAGCACGATAGCGGGCACTGTCCAGGCCAGCAACTCCAGCGGAGGAAGAAGCACCGAGGCCACCGAGAGAATAAACGCCGCCGCCGCCGCAATCCGGATAATCGACTTCCACACCACCATCAGGTCCGGCGGTTGCGCGGCCAGCCGAGCGACCCGTTCGGCCTCGCTCTCCGTCTCACCCTCGCCCCGCCCCGCCGCACTCTCTCGTTGCGCCTGCCCCTGTTCCTGCAGTTCCTCGGAGAGCGTTACCTGCGGCGCTCCGCAGTTCCAGCAAAAGACAAGAACTCCGTCCTCTTCGACATGGAGGACAGACTGGCAGCGGTGGCAAAGGCGTTGCATCACCTTACGAAGCTACCCGACCCAGCCCCATACAGCAACCCGCGGCGTTATTCCGTCTCCTTGGAATCCCGCGAGTGAAGCTGCGACGGCAGATTCAGCAACACCATGCCAATGCGCGTCCCACCGTCCTTTGACTTGATCCCAACCACATGCACCCGCGTCTGCGACCCAGCCTTAAGCTCAATCTCATCCTCCGAATCCACGTTCACGCTGCCGTGAACATGCCCATGAACTTCCTTGTCATTGCACGTAAGCCCCTGCGAAGTCCGCGTCGGCGTACCGATTGCATTGTCACCCTTGCACTCGATCACATCCCCATACCGCCCCAGGTCTTTGCGATAAAAATCCATCACCTTATCGGTCGAATCGCCCGTCTGGAAGCTAGCCGCCTTCACCCCCAGGTGAAAGTCGCCAAAGCTCATATTCACATCGGCGTTGTTCTTGTCGTCGCCCTTGTCCTTCACCGGCGTAGCTCCCGGATAGACGGTCAGCCCAATCCCCGAAGCATCCGCGCTATCGTTGGACTTCACACTCATCGACCCAAACGGCGTGGAAATATCCACGTTATCGTTCTTGCCGTCCTTATGGTCGACCACCCGGCAACCGGATAAAACCAGCACGGAAAGGGAAGCGGCAACAGCGAGCGAACGAAACGAGTTCATCAGGTCATCCTTCGGGAAACATCGGATCGCAGGCAGCCGAAAACGGCAACCGCGTCAAATTATAGAAACAGAATACGCGCGCCGTAGGCTGGCAGTTCCACGAATCGCCCCTTACCTGGCATTTCTTTTGAAGGTAAAGAATGATATCGTGAGGTAAAGGATGGAGGTAAAGATGGCCGCAAGCAGCACGATCAGTAGCAAGGGCCAGATCACACTACCCGTGGAGATCCGCAATCGTCTGGGCTTGCATCCTGGCGACCGTGTCGAGTTCTGCGTCGAAGGTGGCCGCACCATGCTCCGCCCCATTCGAGAAGAAGGCAATGTCTTCGAGCAGTTCATCGGAGCGCTTCCCTACGACGATCCAAATACCAAGGCCGTCAACTTCTGGCGAGAGATGCGCGGACATAACTCCAAAGAAGAGGACGATCTTTGAGAACCGCCCTCGACACCAACATCCTCTCTGCCGTTTGGTCGAATGAACCTTCTGCGCGGCAAGTAGCCAAATCTCTCTCCGCGGCAAATCGCGATGGCGCCATCATGCTGTCCGCATTTGCCTACGCAGAGTCCCTCGCGCATCCACACGCTTCAGCGAAGTTCGTTCAGGAATTCCTCTACGCCAGCGGCATAAAAGTGGAGTACGCATTCCCGCATGAACTCTGGTCTATGGCCGGGGAACGCTTTGCACAATATGCGGATCGCCGTCGC
>Ga0302310_10002361_pt1 | contig 15193 bp, 16 predicted proteins | sample III_Palsa_N1_2_FD_200451 | JGI IMG/M metagenome (GOLD analysis project Ga0302310, IMG submission 200451) | Peat permafrost microbial communities from Stordalen Mire near Abisko, Sweden - III_Palsa_N1_2 | ecosystem: Environmental > Terrestrial > Soil > Palsa > Peat permafrost | place: Sweden...
CCGGCAGCTTCACACCGGACCGTTACCAGTCCCGCATGTGCCGGTAGGCTACTGACGACGGAACATCAGGTTCGATTCATGAATTACCTCCTTTCGAACAATTACTTAGACGACCTCACGTCGCACTCAATAATCTGGCGTATGCGGTGCGATTGGGACTTTGGGGTGAGGGCACAGCCTTTCCGGATCGGACGTCCTTCATTTCCCGCATCCGCGAGGGCGGCATCGCCGCAATGGAACTCGTTGCGCGCGAATTGAAAGCCATGGGTGTCTATACTGCGCGAGCGCTGTCCTACGCAGGCGTCGAGTACGATATTCTGGAGCATACGCTGACGCCGCGCCAGATTGCCGATTTCGACACGTATGCTGATGCTTGGGCCATCATTCATCGCAATCTAGAGGCCGCGCTCGGCGCCGCTGGTGTAATTGGTCCGCTGGAGGGCAAAACGCTCAATGGACAGGCGCTGTCCGCCGCGCGGTCGCGGTTTGAGGGCTCGAAGCAGCGCTTTTTTGGCCAGTTGCTGCTGTCGATGAAGTTGCCGTCGGTGCTACCGGCCATTGAGGAAGCGTTGGCAAATGAGCAAAGCGTAGTCGTTCAACTGGTCTCAACCGCAGAAGCCCTGCTTGATCGGCGCCTGGCGGATCTTGACGCTGAGGATCGCGCGGAGCTCAATCTGGATTTGTCACCCAGGGAGATCGTACAGGATTTTCTCGCCAATGCGTTCCCGACCCGCGCCATGGAAAGCTATTGGGATGACGACGGCAACGAACGGTCGAGCCCGATGTTCGATGCGAACGGCAACCCTGTCCACTCCGAGGAAGCGCTCCGGATCAAGGCCGAGACGATCGAACTGCTGGGCGCTTTGCCGCCCATCGTTCCGGCTCTTGATGCCATCATTGCGCGGTTTGGAACCGATGCAGTTGCCGAGGTAACCGGACGCACCCGCCGACTGGTGAGTCTGCCGGACGGAGGCCAGCGGCTTGAATCCCGCACGCCAAGCCAGACACTGGCTGATGCCAATGCCTTCATGGGGCTCGGCAAGCGCATTCTGGTATTTTCCGACGCTGGCGGGACCGGGCGTTCCTATCACGCCAGCCTTGATTGCCGGAACCAGCAGCGCCGGATACATTTCCTGCTCGAACCGGGCTGGCGTGCCGATCGCGCGATTCAGGGGCTGGGGCGCACCAATCGCACCTATCAAGCTTCGGCGCCGGTGTTCCGTCCGGTCACCACCGATTGCAGGGGCGAGCGGCGCTTTATCTCGACCATTGCCCGGCGCCTCGACAGCCTCGGTGCGTTGACCCGTGGCCAACGCCAGACCGGCGGGCAGAACTTGTTCGACCCTGCCGATAATCTCGAAAGCGATTATGCCTGCGAGGCGTTGATCCGCTGGTATCGCCTGCTGCACCATGGAAAGCTCCGCAGCATCGGCTTTGCGGACTTCTGCGAGCGAACCGGGCTCAAACTCGAACACGAAGGCGCGCTGGCTGACAATCTCCCGCCGATCCAGCGCTGGCTCAACCGCATTCTGGCCCTGCCAATCGGTTTGCAGAACGCAGTGTTCGATGAATTCCTTGGCCTGGTCGAGGCGCGGATTGACGCAGCGCGCAAGGCTGGAACATTCGATGCTGGTGTCGAAACCCTCGTTGCAGATCAGCTCACGATCGTTGAGGAGCGCTTGCTGCGCGAGGATGCCAACGGCGCCCAGACCCAGCTTCTGACCATCAAAGCACAATGGGCGTCGAAGATCACTTCGCTGGAGGTTATTCGCAAGCGTATCGATGTGAACACCCGAATGCTGTGGAACGGTCGGTCATCGCGAGTAGCCTTGCTCGTGCCCGATCGTGCGCGATTGATGGACGATGGAACGCCAATGGCCAGCTATGCGCTTTATCGGCCGGGCGGTCGGAGCCTGATCCTGGCTGACGAACTCGCTGAAAGCCATTGGGACGATTGCACTTTGGATGCCTTCGAGCAGGCGTGGCTGGCCGAGGCTGCGGATCTTTTGACCCGGCCTTTTACCGAGCGGTTCTTCCTCGCGACTGGCCGACTGCTGCCGATCTGGAATCTGCTCGGCGATGAAGCTCAGGTGCGACGCCTCGTCACCCAGGATGGACGCTCCCTGCTCGGGCGCATCGTGCCGGCTGACGCGGTGAACATGCTGCTCGACAAGCTTGGGCTTGGCGATCGCATTGCCCTGTCCGCCGATCAGATCGTCGAGGCGGCGCTCAGCGGCAAGGTTGTGTCGATCGATGCGGCTCTTGGCCTTAATCTCAAACGTTCGCGCGTGAATGGCGAGCAGCGCCTCGAAATCCTGGGCTTCGACCCGCGCTCTCTGCCTTCATGGAAGGCGAGGGGCTGCTTCACCGAAATTATTGCTTATCAGACCCGGCTGTTTGTGCCGGTCAGCCAGGCGCAGGATATCGTCGCAAAATTGGCGGCGTGATTGTCGGGCGTTACGCTGGCATGGCGTAGCGACTGATCACTTTCTCCTCATTCTCGATACGAATTTCGAGGACCTCATTGATTGGATCATCGGTGGCCAACTCAAAGATTACGGCTTCGAAGAGTTCTCTCTGTAAGGCCGGTTTTACCTGAGGGATGATAATCACCAGCCCGGCATGCATTTCCTCACGAGCGTAGAGATTGCGGAAATCGGCCGCATTGTTGGTGACGAAGGTGAAGCCATCCGCGAGGATACGCTGCATGAGGTCCCAGTCGGTTTGCCCGCCAAGCCCAAGCCAGACCACATGGTGCCCCTCGTGCCCGCACTCGATGGCCACCTCCGCCAGGGAAGTGTGCAGGCACTCATCGATAAGGAATTTCACCGGGAGATTGCCGAACCCGGTTCAACCGGCACGGGCTTGAGTGCAATGCGCTTCGACGTTTTCAGAATAAGGCCATCGTCCTTCATAGGCTTGGGACGCCCTCTGCGCGGATGCGCCGCAGTCCAGACGCCCGCAAGTGACAATTGGCGAGCGTTGAGCTTGGGGTAACCCGCCAAAATTTCCTCAACATCCACACCGTCAGCGATCATGGCCGCGATCAAGCGCACCGGGATGCGAGTGCCATCGAATACGGGGTCGCCACCCATTACTGATTTCTGCTGGGAAACCATGGCCTCGGCTTCCTCAAGATCTTGAACACGCGCTGCAATCTGCTTGCGGGCCTCGGCAACGTCGATGATAAGCAAATCATCGGCTCGTACTTGACCTGCTTCGGGTGTCTGGAGAATGGCTTCAAATAGTCGTTCGCGTCGTTCCTGCGACAGGACTCCACCGACCTGGTACCAGAGTTTAAGACGCAGCAGATCGTCTGCGGAGAGCGCGCGCACGAGCGACTTTGCACCTGCTTTTCGGGGCTGAGTGACCGTCGAGACGATGCGCTTATCGATCGCATTGTTGACCGCTTTGACCCCGATCCCGGAGACCACCGCAGCCTCGGTGGGCGAATAGAAGCGTGCAGCGGCGATCATAATTATTCTCCATGAGGAGAAGATATATACGATCTGCCGCGGGACGTAAAGGGCGAGCCTTGATCGCTTGGTCGCGATCATAGGCTGTACGCCGAGTTATGCGCTCCGTTCTTCGCCGGAGAGGGGAGGATGAAGGTGGGGGACGAGGCCCCCTGGGAGACCAAAGTGTTCCCATGACCCGGGTCTCGGCATTGGTCCGGGAGACTCCAGATGCAAACCACAACGATTCCATACGCGAAGCTGCGCCTGTCGGAAAGTAACGTCCGTAAAGCCAATGGCGACGCTGGCCTTGAAGCATTGGCCGCAAGTATTGCTGAACACGGGCTATTGCAGCCGCTGATCGTAAGCCCAGCCAAGGGCCGGAAGACCCTGTTCGATGTTTATGCTGGCGGTCGTCGTTGGCGCGCGATCGGCCTGCTGATCGAACGCGGCGCGTTGGCGAAAGATCACGCTGTCGATATCCGGCTTTGCGAAAGCGAATACGCCGCCGCGCGGGAAATCAGCCTTGCCGAAAACTTGATCCGCGAAGCGATGACACCGGCTGACGAGGCGCGCGCCTACAAAGAAATTCTGGCCGAAGGCGCCGATGCCGAAGCCGTGGCGCGGCGGTTCGGCGTCACCGTTCGTCATGTGCAGGGCCGATTGCGGCTTGCAGATCTCGCTGAGCCGATCTTCGCCGCGTTGGCCGCTGGGGAGATCACGCTTGATGTCGCGATGGCTTATGGTTCGACCGGTGATCGCGACCGGCAGGCTGCGGCCTGGGAGCGGATGTCAACGAACTGGCAGCACGATAATGCGCAGGCGATCCGCCGCGCGATTGCCGACACAGCACTCGCGGCAAACCACCCGATCGCGCTGTTTTTGGGCGAAGCGGAATACATGGCCTGCGGCGGTCGTATCGATCGTGATCTTTTCGCCGGGGAAGGCGAGGGCCAATGGCTCGATGGTGATCTCGCGATCGAACTCGGGCTGAAGAAGCTTACCTACGAAGCCGAAATCGCAGAACTGGGCGGCCGCCTGGGCTGGGTAAAACCCAGTCTCACAACATACGTTTCCCACGACGAGACCAAGGATCTTCACGCATATTGGCCGCGCCGTGCTGAAGTGAGCGCCGAAACCGCCGCGCGCATGTTGGAAATTTCACAACGCATCGAAGAAATTGGCGATATCCTTGGCGATATTATAGATGGTGACGATGCGACTGTCCTGGAGGCGGAGCAGGATGCACTCGATGCGGAATACCAGCTCCTGTCGGACACAGAACTGCTGATCCCCGACGAAGACAAGCCCAACGTCGGTACGTTTCTCGTGCTGGGCAAAGATGGAACTCCACGCCTTCTCGACAACCTGTACATCACAACCAAGCCAGCACGGACTGGCAGTGCCAGCAGCGAACCGAGCCCCACAAGCGGAAGTGAAGGCGAGTCCGCACCGTCGGCAAGCCTGCCGCGCTCGCTCGAAGAACAGATGGCCAAGGATCGTCGCGATGTCCTGGCGCTTCATCTCGCCTATGATCCCACGCTTGCGCTCGATCTGGCGATTTTCTCGCTGGCGCGTGACTATGCCGGGCATTTTGGTGCCAATGACACCGGCTGCACCATCCGCATCGGCGATCGTCATGAACCATCAGGTCTCGCGGGCATTCCGGTCGGCCTCGCTGCAATGGAACTCGAAACGATCCGCGCGTCACTGCCGCATGATTGGGCGCGTGAAGAAGACAGCTTCACGTCATTCCTCGCCTTTCGCGCGCTGGATGATGACGTGCGTGCCAGCTGGCTGGCTTACGCGGTCAGCCAGAGCCTGAAATGGAGCCTTGCAACCGGCTCGTATGCGTCGCCGTTTCAAAGCCAACTCGGCGATCTGATCGGCATCGACATGCCCGCTAACTGGCGCCCGGGCGCAGAAAACTACTTCGACCGGATCAAGAAAGCGCAAATCCTCGGCATTATCGGGCAATTCGATCCTGAACTTGGCTCGCGTTACGCGACCGCGAAGAAGGCGGAACTGTCGACTGCCGCGGCACGCCTATGCGCCGGCGACGTAATCGTCGAACCCGAGGTCAAGGCACGAGCGCTGGCCTGGGTTCCTGACGCCATGCATTTCGGCACAATGGCCGGTGAGGACAGTGGCGATAGTGCCGCCGATCCCGCGCCTGACACGATTGATGAGGTTCCAGCATCAGAATTCGATGCGGCCAATCAAAACGATGCGAACGGCGCGGCCCTCGACGCCGCTTGAGGCGACCCACACGCCTATGACCTGATGCGGGAGCTGGTCTGTCCGGCTTCCGCATCACCCAAATCGTCTGCCTCCCGCGCCCAAAGTGGAGGGGGGTGTTCTGAGCGCAATTGCCCTCGGACCAAAGGAGACATGCCGATGAAACCCCGTCACGACATTTACGCAACCGTCACTGCTCAGCTTATTGCGGCCATTGAGGCCGGTGCGGGCAATTGGCGAATGCCCTGGCATCATTCGGGCGCGCCCGTCATGCGCCCGACCAGTGTGGCCAGACGTCGATACTCGGGCATCAATCGGCTCGTGCTTTGGGCCACCGCCGATGCTCATGGCTATGCGTCCGGCACTTGGGCGACTTATCAGCAATGGAAGACAAGCGGCGCGCAAGTTCGCAAGAGTGCGACCGGGACCCACGTCATTTTGTGGAAGAAGCTCGAACGTGCTGATGCAGCACCCGCCGCGTCCGAAGTTGGCGAGGGCCGTGCACGGTTCTTCGCGCGCAGCTTTGTCGTTTTCAACCGCGACCAGGTTGATGGCGCCGACGATTGCGATGCCAAGGAGCTTGCACTGGTCAGCACGTCCGTCGCCGATGCACTGGCTTTCCTTGAAGGTGTCGGTGTACCGGTGGAATACGGTCTCTATGACGCGCATTATCGCGCTGACCTCGACAAAGTCTTCATGCCGGATAGGCACGCGTTTGATACCGATCTCGATCTTGTGTCCACACTCGCACATGAAATCACGCACAGCAGTGGACATGTGGACAGGCTCGCTCGTGATACGCTGCGTGATTACCACAAGGAGCGCAGCATCAGGGCGCGCGAGGAACTCACAGCTGAGTTGGGCGCCAGTTACCTGATGGCCGACCTCGGCCTAGCCTATGCCCCGCGTCCCGATCATGCTGATTATCTCGCAAGCTGGCTTAATGCGTTGCGCCATGATCCCAAAGCCATCTTCAACGCTGCCGCGCAAGCGCAAGCTGCGGCCGACTGGATCCACGCTGCGGGCAAGGCTGCCGAGCCGACTTCTCTCCCATTGGCAGCGTGAGGCGCTGATGGCCCCGAACGTTCTGAACCTGTTCGAACGGATCGCACATGTCCTCGACATGAGCGATCCGGACCATCCACATTTCGCGGACAGCGCAGCAGATTGTCTTGATGCTTTGCTCGAAATCGGGCCGGAAATTAGCAGCATCCTTGCAAACACAATATGCGGCGCGCCCGCGTAGCCGTGACCGTTACGCGGTTTCGCTGCTCTCGACCGAAAGAACAAGTTTCTTGCGTCGTGGTGCCTTCGTTTTTACCGGCGCAACCACGGGAGCAGGAACCGGCGGCGCCTTACGGCCCAGCCCGATCTTGAGTGCCAGTTCCTTGCGTTTTGCGGCATACTCTGAAGAAACAATAGGATAGCTAGCTGGCAAGCTCCAGCGGGCCCGGTACTGATCTGGCGTCAAATTGTGGTCGGTCAAAAGATGGCGCTTGAGGATCTTCAGCTTTTTGCCGCATTCAAGACAGGTGATCGCGTCAGATTTAACTGACGACCGAATCGAAACTGCTGGCTCCAGCTTTTCTTCGACTGGCTGCTTTGCTTCGCCAAGTTTGGCGAGCGAGCCGTAAACTGATTGAATCAACGTAGGCAGATCATTGGCCGACACTGAATTATGGCTGACATGCGCTGAAATGATGTCGGCAGCGAACGTGAGTAACATGTCGTCGGCCATAGCAGAATTTGTCCTTCGGAATTCGATGAAATCACTCCTTACTATGATCCGTCCATTTTGGCGAGAGATGGTCATCTCACCTTTTGGCCAACGGCGATCGAGCGTCGCTAACGCTTATCGCGATTGGCTTGAGTCAGTTAAATGACCTTCCTAAGTGTTCAATATACTACCGAATTTATTCCAAATCGTCCGGGCATTGCCAACAGTGCGGTCCATCTGCAAAGGGGGCTGATGACTGTCGACCTGCTTCACCTTCCGCTTGGCGATGATTGCCGCGAGACGCAGCAAGCGTCGCTCCAGGGCCGCGCATACTGAGATGTCAACGATCGGGGCCACGGGAAACTACCGCCGTATGATCGGCGTGCTGCGATTGGCAGGGCATAGCGCAATGCTCGAGACCAGCGATGACCGGATACTGCGCCTGGTCACGTCAGAAGATCTGACGAGCTTTGATGGTGCGTCAGTTGTTGTCGAAGGCAATCGGATCGGGCCCGACCGCATCCTAGTTGAATGGATCGGTCGTCGAACGTCGTAGTTCCATGAGCAATTCCTGATTGCCTTCATGGCCGATAGCAATCAGCCGCAATTTTTACCGGACCCCTTGCGTTAGCCAGCGTATGTAAACTGAACGCTGGCAGAAAACGACCAGACCACGTCATTGAGCAACAGGGCCGCGCCAAGCAGCTTCTGACAGGAGCCGCCGTTCACGTCCAATAGAGCGGACGATCGGCAATCGCCCAATCCAAGCGATACGATGCGTTGGGTTCCGATCCCGTAAGCGACCGTTGAGTATTCCATCGCCTACAGGAAGCGACGGCAGGCAAAGGCGTTGATCGCATTGTCGACGTCAATCTTGTCGCGAACCTCGACCTCGATCTCGCCTGTATGGCTAACGGCGGAGTCATCAGCGCCTATGCGATGCGTGACGCGACGGATGAAAGCTTGATTCCGCTGATGCGGGCGATGATCGGTACGCGTCCGTTGAGGGTCGCCTTGCCCATGGCGTTAAGGACCGCTCTTAAGTTCGCTCTTGAGAGCGGTCGTAGGAGCGGTTTTGTGGGTCAGATGACGGTTTTCGGTGGGCCTGAGCGTCGGCGACGCTGGCGTGAGGACGAGCGGGCGAAGATTTTGGCCGAGGCCTTCTCGCCCGGTGCTTGCGTGGCCCGTGTAGCCCGGCATTATGATGTGTCGACGGCGTTGGTTTATACGTGGCGCCGGAAAACTGGAGTGCGGGCCGCTGCCGCGCCTGCGGAGGTCGGCTTCGTCGAAGCTATCGTGGTTGACGACGAAGGCAGTCACCAGTTGCCGGCAGTGCCAGGTGTTGTGGTGGATTTGCCTGGCGGACGGCGCGTGAGCATTTATGCATCGGCGTCGCCGGATGTAGCCGCTGCTGTTTTGAAGGCGCTGATCCGATGATCCCGGTCCCAAGTGGCGGCAAAATCTGGCTCGCGTTAGGCCATACTGACATGCGTCGCGGGATGAGATCGCTCGCCTTGCAGGTTCAGGAGGTCTTGAAAAAGGACGTCCACGCTGGCGATCTGTATGTCTTCCGGGGCCGGAGCGGATCCCTGTGCAAGATATTGTGGCATGACGGCCTCGGGATGTCGTTATATGCGAAACGTTTGGAAAAAGGGCGTTTTGTGTGGCCCGCCGCAAAGGACGGGACGGTCGCGATCTCGGCTTCGGCGATGGCTTGCCTGCTTGAGGGCATAGACTGGCGCAACCCCCAGGAGACTTGGCGCCCGACGCAGGTCGGCTGATCGCCAGCGGGAGCAATACTGCCCGTCCGGGCTTTTTGGCGGGGCCGAAATCTACGGAGAAACTGGCTTAAAACCTGAGGTTTCTGGCATATTCGTGCTATAAAAATAGCATGGCCTTAAGCGACCCATCCGATACGCTTCTCAAGCTGCGCGCTGAACTTGCCGTTGCTCGTGAACAGGCAGATCAAGCCCAGGCCAAAGCGCTCGAAGCCGAGGCACGGCTTGCCAAAGTCTGGGCGATCAATGCCGACCTGCTGGCCCGCAACGCTCACCTCGAACTGATGAACGAGAAGATGCGCCGCGACAAATACGGCGCGAGCTCCGAGCGCAGCCGGCGCCTGCTCAATCAGCTCGAACTGACCTTCGAGGAACTCGAGGCCAATGCGAGCGAGGCCGAACTGCTTGGCCATATTGCCGCTGCCAAGACGACCGCAGTCGCAGCGTTTACCCGCAAACGATCCACCCGCCGCGACTTTCCGGCCGACGTGCCGCGCGAGACGGTCGTTATCGCGGCGCCAGAGCTATGCCCATGCTGCGGCTCGGACGACCTGAGCCATCTTCCCCCGGTGATTACCGAAACGCTTGAGCGAGTGCCGGCCCGCCACAAGGTGATCCAGACGGTCCGGGAAAAGGTCTCCTGCCGTAAGTGCGAGAAAATCAGTCAGCCACCTGCGCCCTTCCACGTGACCCCGCGCGGGATGTTCGGGCCACACTTCCTGGCAAACCTGGCCTTCCAGAAGTACGGCCTGCATCAGCCCCTCAATAGCCAGCGCGATCGGATCGAGGCCGAAGGCATCCCCTTGAGCCTCTCGACGCTCGCCGATCAGATCGGCGCAATCTGCGTGGCGGTGAAACCTCTGTTCCTGCTGCTGGAGGCGCACGGGCTTGCCGCAGACCGCCTGCATGCTGACGACACCACCGTTCCACTTCTGGCCAAGCTGAGAACCAGCGTGGCGCGGATATGGGACTATGTGCGCGACGATCGCCCGTTCGGCGGGCCGGCGCCGCCAGTTGCGCTGTGCTACTACTCAAGCGATCGCAGGGGCGAGCATCCTCGCGCCCACCTGGCCGGCTATACCGGTATTCTCCAGGTCGACAGGTATGCCGGCTTCAATGCCCTGTTCGAGGAAGGCTGGGCGGATAAGCCCATGACGCGCGCAAATTGCTGGGCTCATGCACGCCGGGAATTCTTCAAGCTCGTCGACCTGCGCCAGCAGCTCAAACGAAAGAAAAAGGGCACCGCGCCGCTCATCTCGCCGCTGGCGACCGAGGCGCTTGCAATCATCGACCGGCTCTTTGCCATCGAGCGCGACATCAACGGCAAACCTGCTGACGAGCGCCTCGCCGTTCGCCAGGAGCTGTCGGCTCCAATCATTGCCGAGTTGGAGACCTGGATGCGTGAGACACGCGGCAAGCTCTCGCGTCACGATGCCGTGGCCAAGGCCATCGCCTACCTTCAAAACGACTGGGCGGGCTTCACCACGTTCCTCGCCGATGGCCGGATATGTCTCTCGAACAACGCAGCCGAGCGCCAGCTCCGCGCAGTAGCTCGGGGAAGAAAAGCCTGGTTATTTGTGGGCTCGGATCGCGGCGGCCAGCGCGCAGCGATGATGTTCAGCCTCTTTGGCACTGCCCGGCTCAACGAAGTCGATCCGCTCGCCTGGTTCACCGACGTTCTCGCCCGGATCGCCGACATCCCTCAGAACCGCCTTCACGAACTCCTGCCTTGGCATTGGAAAGCTGCTCAGCAGCAGGCCGCCGAGGAACTCGCAGCCTGAACCGCCGGCATCCGCGACAACCTCGCGCCTGCTATCGGATGCGTACGATGATCGCAGGTGCTGTCGTCCGGTTCGTCTATATCTACACCGTGCCGTGGTCGGCTAAGAAAGCCGCCATCGTCGACATCACCGCGAGCCTTGAAGCAGATGCATACAAGCCCGCGGTCGGCCTGATCGTGCCGCTACACCACACGGCAAACGCGCATGTCGCTCTCGAACAGGGGGCAGTGATCGGCAAGGTGCTGGTTCAGGCGGTTGACTGATAAGGCGGCAAGGTAGCTTCGGTTGATCCACACCGAACAGCGGTCATTCGGCAAACCACCACCGATCGCCGTCGAGCTCCTTTCCGGGTGACAATCCTGCCCGGAAGCCGACCGGCAGCTATCGGGGGAAAAATCCGTCGGGCAGGATTCGCCCGCTTGGAGATAATCATTTGGTATTTGTCACAGGGTTTGGTTCGACTACCGATTGGGAAGGTGCCGGCATTCGACTGCTCTTGATGTAAGCCGGATCAGCTCTGTCCAAAAGGCTATCGCATATTGGAGGCATTTCCGGCGACGCTGGAGGAAAATTGCGCTGGGCCGATATCGGCAGGCTCATCGCATTGCTGAACCTAGGCACCGTCCTGCCTTCAGCGATGCTGCGCAAGCTTGCGGCCTACGAACGCCAGAATCAGTTCGACCTCGCGCTTCGCAAGATTGGCCGCGTTGAGCAGATCTTGTTCATGCTGGATTGCTGGAAGTCCGGCCATAACCCGCCGATGACAGGCGAATACGGGCGTCGAACTCTTTAGTGCGCCCGTTTTCATCCATTCGCGTTGCTCGGGAATAATATCATTCTGAAAACAAAAGTTGGCTGTCGGCGGTTGACCAGCGGGCGCAATCACCACCCTTGAGAACTGGCGGGCTGCAAATCCCGAACCATGTCGAGTAGTGCCCGCAGAGCTGGCGGAACGCGGCGTTGCCCGGAATAGTAGAGTGTTAGTCTCTCACTCGGGGGACACCAGTCATTCAGGACAGTGCGCAGTTTGCCCGAGGCGAGATGCTCCCTGGCCGCCAGGTCGATGACATAGGCGATCCCTGCGCCGGCTGCCGCGGCCTCAATCATGAGGTCCTGATCGTCAAGAACAATGCTGCCGGCCACATCAACGGCGATTTCACTGCCGTGACGTTCGAACTCCCAGCGGTAAATCTTACCGCTCGGCATTCGGTGGCGAATGCATCGATGGAACTTAAGATCCTGCGGCGACTTCGGGTCAGATCGTTCATCCAGATATGCGGGTGAGGCGACGCAGATAAAGCGGCGCGTTCCGCCTAATGGCACGGTGATCATGTCGCGAGGAACAGCATCGGCAAGCCGCACGCCTGCGTCGAAGCCTTCTTCAACAATATCGACCAAGCGCCCTTCAGTCACAATATCCACCGTGATGTCGGGGTGGTGAGCGAGGACTTGCGGCAGCAGCTGCGTCACAAGCAGCCGTGCTGCTAATCGGTGCGCATTGATCCGAACAGTCCCGGTTACGCCGCTTCTGAACGAAGCGAGCGCCTGCAGCGCGGAGTCGATGCCGCCGAGTGCCGGCACCAGACGGTCAATAAACTCTGCGCCGGCTTCGGTAGGAGACACGCTGCGGGTCGTGCGATGAAAGAGCCTTACGCCAAGCTGATCCTCAAGAGCGCGGATCACATGACTAAGCGTCGAAGGTGCCACACCAAGCTCATCGGCAGCTTTCCGAAAACTTCGATGCGAAGCGACCGCGAGAAGCGCGACGAAGTCGTTGAGGCTCGGCTTGTCCATTAGTGGCATGCAGTACAGCAAGGCATGTCGATAATCGAGCCTTATCCCACCATAACCGAAACACTATCTGACAAACATGGCTGAGCAGAAAGCAGGATGTATGACGAAAACATGGTTTATTACGGGAGCCTCAACCGGGTTCGGGCGTGGCCTCACCGAAAAGCTGCTGGTTCGTGGCGACCGTGTCGCTGCGACAAGCCGCAAGGCTGACGCGCTTGACGATCTGCGCAAGCATTATGGCGACCGACTGTGGACGACCCATCTCGATCTTCGTGATCTCGAACAGGTCCGCCTGACGGTCGATCACGCCTTCACTGAGCTTGGCCGCATCGATTACGTGGTGAGCAACGCTGGTTATGGTCTGCTTGGCGCTGCCGAGGAAACCACCGACGAGCACCTGCGCGACATCGTAGATACTAACCTGCTCGGCTCAATCGCGCTGATCCGGTCGGCCCTGCCGCATTTGCGCGCGCAAGGTGGTGGCCGCGTCTTGCAGGTTTCGAGCGAAGGCGGCCAGATCGCATATCCGGCATTCAGCCTCTATCATGCGACCAAATGGGGTATCGAGGGCTTTGTCGAGGCCGTGGCTCAGGAAGTCGCCCCCTTTGGGATCGGGTTCATGCTCGTCGAACCGGGACCGGCGCGCACCAACTTTGTCCACGGCCTGGTACAGCCCAAGCCGATTGCTGCTTACAACGGTACGCCTGCCCACAACATCCGTGATGCGGCGCTGGGCGGCGACTGGGTCATCACCGGCAACCCTTACCGCATGGTCGATGCGATGATCACTGCCGCTGATGCTCCCGACATGCCGCTGCGCCTCGTGCTCGGCGGAACATCCTACTCGGCCATCCGCGCAGCGCTGACCGGGCGCATCTCGGCGCTTGATGCCCAACGCGACATCGCATTTTCGACCGACTACACTGCTGAGGAACTCGCATGACCATGGATTATCTGCATCTCTCGTTGATCTCGACGTTCGTGAAATCGTCGCGCAGTTCCCGCCTTGGTTACCCACCGTCGAGACACTGCCGGCGCTACGCGAGGTGGTGATCGGGCTATATCCTCCAGCTGACGGCCCCTATGAAGAGCGCTATTCCCTGGCTTGAACGGCGCGCAGGACGTGCGCCTGTTGATCCATCGCCCTTCGCCGGACGTGAAAGGGCTGCCGGCGATCCTTTACTGCCATGGCGGCGGCTTCGTCGCTGGAACACCTGACATGATGGCCGTTGCCAGCATGAAGCTGGCCAGCGAGCAGAATGCGGTCGTGATCGCGATTAAATATCGCCTCGCTCCCGAAACCCCTTTTCCTGGTCCGGTCGAAGATTACTTCGCGGCACTCAAATGGATGGCAGCAGAAGCCGACACGCTTGGCATCGACGTCGCCCGCATCGTGAGCTTCGGCCAAAGCGCCGGTGGCGGCCTGGCGGCAGCGACTGCGCAAATGGCCCTGGATAGAAACGGACCTGCCCTTAAAGTGCGGTTCCTGCTTTATCCAATGCTTGATGCCCGCACCGGGACAGGTGAGGCGCCTATCGACAATCCCGTTACCGGGACTTTTGGCGGGGGCGAGAGGCCAACCTGTTCGCCTGGTCGGCCCTGCGTGGCAAGGTGGGATGCCAGTGGAAAATCTTGGCCATTTCTCGCCAGCCGAGGCGAGTTCGCTGGAGGGCTTGCTGGCGACCTTCATCGCGGTTGGATCGCTCGACCTCTTTCTTGAAGAGAACCTTGCTTACGCACTGCGACTGTCGCGCGCCGGCGTTCCCGTCGAAGCGCATGTCTATCCTGGCGCCATCCATGGCTTCGAGATGTTCTCCGGGGACATCACAGACGCCTTCAACAGCGCCTTCGCGGCCGCCATGCGTCGAGCGCTCAATCGCTGAGCCCTAAAGCCTTGGCCGAGGCGTGCCGCCCATCATGCGGCGTCTCGGCCGGCAGGTTTGATCTGTGACGGGCCAGTGCCTCGCCAGGCGCATGGCCGGGATCGAGCCATAAAGAGCGAACCGGCGAACTACACACGAGCAAAACGAACGGCCGCATTTCGGCCGTGCCTGCTGGCTGCTACGATCGGCTCTGGTCGCGAGCAGCGGACTCAGAAGGCTGAAGCGGACCGGCTGCTATGGTGATGTGTGCTGACAAGAGCGGTCTGGAAGGTATCCACCAGTTTTACGCGTTCCGCACCGTCGATTGATCGAGATGGCTATGACCGCTCCAGGTGAAAACTGCCGTTGGCGTCCGCAGACGGAAATGGCGGCTTCGTCCCAGTCGTGAGGTTGGCCCCCGCTGACGGCGAGGAGCCAACGTGTGGCGCGACAATCTGGATCAGAAAGCCCGACAATCAGGATCAGAATCCGTGATTGCGATGTTGCTATTGTGTTCTTGTTGTTTGTCGCTGGCAAGCGTTATGTTTGAAGTTGATTGTCGCGGCGC
>Ga0302310_10002362_pt1 | contig 15185 bp, 10 predicted proteins | sample III_Palsa_N1_2_FD_200451 | JGI IMG/M metagenome (GOLD analysis project Ga0302310, IMG submission 200451) | Peat permafrost microbial communities from Stordalen Mire near Abisko, Sweden - III_Palsa_N1_2 | ecosystem: Environmental > Terrestrial > Soil > Palsa > Peat permafrost | place: Sweden...
ATCGGCGACAAGATGTATGCGCAGCTGGTCAAGCATGCCGCCCACATCGGCATGCCGGTATCGGCCTGCGATCCGTTCCGCTCCTGGTTCTGCGCCATGACCCTGGAGGTGTTCAGCTACCGCAAGGCCGGCTTCAGCGGCGACAACGGCATCGACCGGCAGATCTACGGCTGGGCCCATGAAGACGGCAAGGACGTGCGCTGGCTGGAACAGCCGGCCGTCCATGTCGGCCTGTTCACCACCATGAGCGATGCGCTGTCGCGCGAATTCCTGGCCTCGGCGCTGGACGACTCGGGCGGCGACGCCGGCGACGATCCGGGCGAGCTGCTGCGCGCCTGGAAGGACAATGACGTCGACGCCATCGAGACGCTCGACAAGCAGCTCAAGGCCGGCTATCCCGAGGTCTACCAGCACCTGCTGTCCGAGCGCAATCGCAGCTGGATGCCGCAGCTCAAGCGCCTGATGGATGGCGCCGCCCCGCAGCTGGTGGTGGTGGGTGCCGCCCACCTGGTCGGGCCGGACGGGCTCGTCGCCCAGCTGCGCGCCCGCGGCTACAAGGTGCTGCCCTACGTCGCCATCGATTCGCAGCTGATGACCATGGACCGGCCGCCGCTGCTGAGCACCGCGCTGCATCGCCGAGCCCGGCTGCCGCGCCGCTGGTGACGTGCCAAGGACAGGTAGGATGTGCTGAGCGTAGCGAAGCGCATCAATCGGGCATCGTTTCGCGGTAAACGATGCGCTTCGCTACGCTCAGCACATCCTTGGCGCATGCAACACGCTGATGTGCCAGGCAATCCATCAATAAAATGCAGGGAAACGTCAGCCCTAACCCTCTCCGCGCGTAGCGCGGAAAGGGGAAAACCTGAATGCTCTAGTTATGTGGCATCAGGGAGGTGATGGAAACATCCGCCACCTCCCCCTTCGTCATCCCGACCGATAAAACCGCCACCTGCAGCAGCCGGCCATCCTCGATCTTTTCGAATTTGACGCGCCAGTCCGAGTAGTACTGCGAGCCGCTGGTGTAGTGATAAAGGCTGGCGACATAGAGGCGGCCCCAGTTGAAGTACGGCAGGCGCAGCGGACTTTCTTCGGTGAGGGTCGATGGATCCAGGCCATCCGGTACGCTCGCCGCGCCCTGATCGCCATGAGCATCCTGGATGGCGCCGTAGTATTCGACTTGCTGCTCGGTGGAAAGCCCGGCCAGCAATTTTTTCTGGGTCCCGGCCGGATCCCTCTGCACGTCCTTGGCCAGCCGATAGGATTCCACCCGCATCGGCTCGCATTCGTAGCCGCCGTTGCAGGAGTTGTCCCAGTCCTTGAGCAATCGGTAAGTGAATCGCGGGACAAACGAGAAGCGCACCTTGCAGGCCGCGGTGAACTGGTCGGTGCCCCAGGTCGCGACCTTGATGCTCGATTCCATCAGGGGGCCCGCGTCAAAGCTCTCCTCGAACAGAGCGGGGGTGTTGTCGATGGTACCGTAGGCGCGATGCGCCCCGCATGAAGCCGCGTCATCCTCGAAGCCCGGCGGCGGGGCGGCCCGCTGCGCCTGTCCGTCCTTGACCGCGAAGTAGACGGACTCGATGCACTGCGCCTCGCCCCGCACAGTGCTGATCGAGTAGAAATTGGCGTTCGGCAGTTTATCGATGGTTCCGCTGCTGAAGTCCACAGCCTGGCTCAACTCGTCCGCAATGGTGAACGGCGGCTGTTGCGCGCCGGCCCAGTCGGCCAGGCCGGCCGGCAAGCCGTTGATGGCGCCCGAGGGAGCGGCCAGCGTGACGCCCGAGTCGGGATTGGCCACGGCGCCGAGCGGCGTGTCCAGGGGATGCAGCTCGGCGATGTCGCGGTAACGATCGGCAATGAGCTGGCAGCTGCCGACGGCCGAGCGGGAGGCCGCGTCTTTCACCAGGCCGTTCAGCTCCGCGATGCGCGAGCGATAGGTGCCGGCAAGGCAGTTGTACAGGGCGTCCGCCGCATCGCCGCGCTTTTTCCTGCACTGCTTGGCCAGGGTGGAACGCCAGCGGCGCTGATCGGACGTCAGCGCAATGCCCTGGTCGGGCGTCGCGGCCAGCGCGCTCTTCAGCACGCTGGCGAGCGACGCGTCCAGCTGGCCCAGCGACGGATCCGCACAAATGGCGCGCTCGATGGCGCCGGATGTCTTCTTGCATTCGAGGGTCTGGTTCTGGGCCTGGGCCAGGTTCTGAGCCTGGGCCGGCCGGGGCAGCAACAGGCAGCCGATCGCCGACAGCAGACAGACCCCGACGATGCCGGCCCGGGCAAAACGGAAATTGCCGCCCGCGAGATGTTGCGCCATCGATTCCCCTTGCCGCGCAAGTCGCCCAAACAATAATGTAGCTGCAATCGTCCCCCATTGCCCCCGTCGCCCCTAGTTGCTTTGTCCGGTACAGGGTCCACGCAGGGGTGACGTATCATTCCGGGGCATGTTCCAAGCCCGCCTGTTCCTGCTCTGCTGCGCCCTGTTGGCGAGCGCGCCCGCGCTCGCCGGCGTCGACGTGCGCGTGCCCGGCCTCGGTTCGGACGAGGAGGACAATGCTTTCGCCCAGCTGCGCATCCTCGACTACGCCAAGGGCATCGACGCCAGCAAGGCTCCGGACAAGCTCCAGTACGATCCGGAGGAAGTGGAGCGGCTGGCCAAGCAGGGCGAGGACGACATCCGCAAGGCGCTGCAACCCTTCGGCTGGTACAACCCGGTGATCAGTTCCAAGCTGGAGGGCAAGGAGCCGAACTGGACCGTGACCTACCAGGTCAACGCCGGGCCTGAAACCGACATCGCCAAAATCGACATCCAGATCACCGGCGAGGGCAAGGATTTCGCGCCGCTGCTGAAAATCGTGGGGCGGCCGCGCCTGGCCACCGGCCAGCGTCTCAAGCATGAGGATTACGAGGCGCTCAAGGTACGCCTGATGCAGGCCGCCAACGCCGGCGGCTACCTCGATGCCACCTTCAGTCGCCGCGAGCTGCGCGTCGATGTCGACAACAACAGCGCCGAGGTGCTGCTGACCATCGACACCGGGCCGCGCTGGTTTTTCGGCGAGGTCACCATCCGGCAGGACGGTAAGCTCAAGGACAGCATGCTGCGCCGCTATATCAAGATCGTGCCGGGCGATCCGTTCGACTCGGCCAAGGTGCTGAAGACGCAGTTCGCCCTGTCCGACCTGGACTATTTCAAGCTGGTCGAGATGGAGCCACAGAAGGGCAAGGCCGGCGCCGACCGGCGCATCCCCATCGTCATCCACACCACACCCAAGCAGCCGCAGGCGTACAAGCTCGGCGCGGGCTACGGCACCGACACCGGGCCGCGCGCCCTGGCCGGCGTCGAGTTCCGCCGCCTCAACGAAGATGGCCACAAGCTGCGCCTGACTGTGCAGCCTTCGGAGAACATCAGCACCGCCATCGCCGAATACCGCATTCCGGTCGGACACACGCCGGGCGATGCGGTCAGCTTCACCGGCCAGGGCCTGAAGCAGAATTTCGAGGGCATCAATGAAAACCTGTGGTCGGTCGGCACCGCCTACAACCAGCAGGACGGCGACTGGCAGAAGCGCTACTACCTCACCTACACCAACGACGAGTACAACCTGCCGAACGAGGACGGCCAGACCAGCAGGCTGCTCACCCCCGGCATCCAGCTGAGCCGCACCCAGGTCAACGATCCGATTTTCGCCAAGCGCGGCTGGTTCGTCTTTCTGGACCTGCACGGCGGCGCCAGGACCGCGCTGTCCGACACCGATTTCATCGAGGGCCTGCTCAAGCTGCGCGGCGTCTACCCGCTCGGCCCCACGGTGCGGCTGCTCGGGCGCGTCGAGGAAGGCGCGGTGCTGGTGTCCGGCTTCGACCACCTGCCGCCGTCGCAGCGCTTCTTCGCCGGCGGCGACGAAAGCGTGCGCGGCTATGCCTACCACTCGCTGGCGCCGCTCGACGCCTCGGGCAATCTGGTCGGCGGCCGCTACCTCACCACCGGCAGCGTGGAGATGGACTGGGACGTGTACAAAAGCTACGGCCTGGCCGTGTTCGGCGATGCCGGCGGCGCCGACGACGCGCCCAACGTGCGCCTGCACTACGGCGCCGGCATCGGCTTCCGCTACCGCCTGCCCTTCGGCGCCGTGGCCATCGACCTGGCGCATCCCTTCGATCCCGGCGATGAAGCCGTGCGCCTGCATCTGGGCGTGAGGGTGGGCTTGTGACGCGCCGCATCGTGCGCTGGAGCGCGGCGTTGCTGGCATTGCTGCTGGTGCTGCTCGGCCTGCTCGCCGGCGGCGCCTGGTGGAGCCTGCGCAGCGACGGCGGTCTGCGCGAGCTGGCCGCGCTGGCGCAGCGCCTCAGCGGCGGCGCCCTGCGCATCGGCACCACCCAGGGCCGCCTGCTGGGCGAGTTCGTCATCAGCGATTTCCATTATCAGGGCGGCGACGGCACCCGCGTCGATGTCGAGCGCCTGCATCTGCGCCTGCGTCCGCACGAGCTGCTGTCGCGGCGCCTGCACCTGGAAGTGGCCGAGGTGCAGGGCTTGCAGGTATGGCTGCCGCCGCCCGCGACGACACCCTCCTCCGGCGAGACGCAGCTGCCGAGCCGGCTGCCGCTGGACCTGATCGTCGATGCGCTGAGCCTCAAGGATTTCCAGCTGCACCAGCCGGGCGAGACCGAGCCGTTTCGCATCGCCAGCGCCGCGCTCGCCGGCAGCTGGATCGGCGAAGACATCGGCGTCGCCCGGCTCAGCACCGGGCTGGAGCAAACCGGGCCGCTGCTGCTCGCCGCGAAAGCGCGCATGGCCGACGATCGCATCGCCTTCAGCGCGCTCAGCATCAAGGGCCCCGGCGAGATCGACGGCAGCGGCACCTTCGCCTTCGGCAAGAGCGCCAACGATCTCAAGCTGAGCTGGAAGGACCTGCGCTGGCCGCTCGACGGTGAGCCTGCGGAGCGCCTGCTGGGCGGGGTCGATGGCGCGGCCACGCTGAGCGGTCCGCTCGATCACTACCGCTTCGAGCTGAGCACCGCCGCGGTACTGCGCAAACTGCCGATCAAACTCGCCGCCAATGGCAGCGGCGATTTACAGCAGGTGCAGATCGCCGATCTGGGCCTGATGGCAGACAAGGGCTCGGCCCATGTGCAGGGCAAGCTGGCCTGGGCGCCGCTGCTGCGCGCCGATCTCAAGGGGACCATCGCGCAGCTTGATCCGGCCTTGTTCGCGGCGGACTGGAAAGGTGCCATCAACGGAACCTTCAACACCCAGACCTCCGTGCAGAACGGCCAGCCCGATATCGTCTTCACCGCCACTATCGACAAGTCGCAGCTGCGCGGCTACCCGCTGAGCCTGTCGGCCCAGGGCGATACCGATACGCGCGGCGTGCGGCTCAAGCAGTTCCTGCTGCAGTCCGGCAAGGGCAGCCTGTCCGCCACCGGCACGGTCGGCTGGGAGCCAGCACTGCGCGCCGACCTCAAGGCGCAGCTCGCCAACTTCGATCCCGCACAGTTCGTGGCCGGCTTCAACGGTCTCATCAACGGCAGCATCGTGACGCAGACCACGCAGCGCGCCGGCAAGCCCGACATCGCTTTCGCCGTCAACATCGACCATTCGCAGCTGCGCGGCAACGCGTTGACCGTGGCCGCGAACGCCGACTGGAACAACGGCACGGTGATGGTGCAGAAGCTGGCGCTGGCCGCCGGCGCCACCCATGTCGACGCCAGCGGCCAGGTGACGCCGCCGTTCGATGTCCAGGGCAAGGTCGACAGTCCCGATCTGAGCCAGCTGGCGCCGCAGCTTGGCGGGCATGCCGCGTTCGACTTCAGCCTGCAGGGCGCGCTGGACGATCCGCACCTGGTCACCAAGGGCAACGCGCAGGGCCTGCGCTATCTCGCCTACCGCGTGGCCAGGCTGGACTGGGATGCGGATCTCGATCCGGCCAAGCCCTCCCATCTGAGCCTGAATGCCAGCGAGGCCCAGGCCGGTGTGCTGATTCACAGCGCCAAGCTGAACGCGACCGGACAGGAGACCTATCACCATGTGCAGCTCGACGTGGTGAGCGAGCGCGGCGATGTCAGCGTGGCAGTGGATGGCGGCTTCGACCGGCGCAAGCTCGAATGGGGCGGCCAGCTCAGCTCCGGCCGCCTCGCGCCCAGCGATCTGCCGCCATGGACGCTGGAGCACGCCGCCGGCTTGTTGCTTGGCGCCAGCCGGCAGAGCCTGGAGCCGGCCTGCTTCTCCGGCGGCGGCGGCCGCGCCTGCCTGCGGCTGGAGCAGAACGTGACCGCGGCCGGCCTGCGCCTGTCGCTGGACCTGGACAAGCTGCTGCTCGCTGCCTTCAAGCCGGTGCTGCCGAAGAATTACGATCTCTCCGGCGAGATCAGCGGCAGCGGCAACATCGAGATCGCCCACGGCGATATCGCGGCCATCAACGCCGACCTGCACACCGGCGGGATCCACATCCAGGCGCCGAGGGCACCGCCGGTGGACATCCAGCCGAGCACGCTCAAGGCCGACCAGCAGAACGGCACGCTGCACGCCCTGCTCGATCTGCACCTGTCGCAAGGCTCGATCAGTGCCGATGTGACCGCCGCGCCCGGTGCCGACTTCCAGGCGCGTCCGCTCAGCGGCCACCTGCAGGCCAGCATTCCCGATCTGGGCTTCGTGCAGTCCTTCGTGCCCGAGCTGCAATCGGTCAGCGGCTCGATCAGCGGCACCCTGGAGTTCGGCGGCACCGTGGCGCTGCCGCGGGTGCAGGGCCAGATTGCCCTCAAGGACGGCCATGCCAAGGTGGCGCAGGCCGGCATCGAATTGCAGCAGGTGCAGCTCAGCCTGACCGGCCAGGGCGAGGGCCCGCTGGCCATCGACGGCTCGCTCCAGTCTGGCGGCGGCACGCTCGCGATCAATGGCACGCTGGATCCTTCCGTGTCGCCGCCGCACGCCGATCTCAGCGTCAAGGGCGAGAATTTCCAGGCGGTGGCCTCCGTCGATGCGCGCATCTGGGTGACGCCGGATCTGCACCTGCTGAGCGATGCCGACGGTCTGCACCTGGAAGGTACGCTGACCGTGCCCAAAGCCGAGATCACCCCGCAGGGCCTGGGCAATAACGGCGTGCCGGTGAGCCAGGACCAGATCATCGTCGGCGCCGAGCCGACCGCCGAGGAGAACCCGCTGAAGTTCTACAGCAAGGTCACCATGACGCTCGGCGATGCGGTGGACTTCAAGGGCTTCGGCCTTACCACCCGGCTGGGCGGCAGCGTCACCATCAGCGAGGAGCCGCAGCGCGTCACCACCGGCGTGGGCGAGCTGCAGCTGCTGGACGGCAAGTACAAGGCCTACGGCCAGGACCTGACCATCGAAACCGGCCGCCTCATCTTCACCGGCGGCGACGTCACCAAGCCGGCGGTGGACCTGTATGCGACGCGCCATCCGCAGTCGGACATCACCGTCGGCGTGAGCGTGCGCGGCACCCTGGACAAGCCGCTGCTGACCCTGCAATCCGAGCCGGCCATGTCGCGCGAGCAACAACTGTCGTGGCTGGTGCTGGGCCGCTCGCTCGACACGGCCTCGACCAGCGACGCCAGCGCCCTGTCGCAGGCCGCCCTGTCGCTGGGCCTGGGCAACGACTACACGCAAAGCTTCGCCAAGCGGCTCGGCCTGGACCAGATCGGGATCGTGCAGCAGGGACCGGGCACCGATTCAAGCGTCGCCGCCAACGCCGCCGCCATCCAGGGTTCGCAGGTGGCGCAGAACGCCGGCACCGCCAGCGACCCCAACAGCTCACAAGTGGCGCAGCTGACCCTGGGCAAGTACCTCACACCCAAGCTGTTCATCAGCTACGGCGTCAGCCTGTTCCAGCCCGGCCAGACCTTCCGCCTGCTCTACGACCTCGGCCACGGCTTCAAGCTGCAGACCGAATCCGGCGTGGCCAGCGGCGGGGACATCATCTATACCTTCGAGCGCGGGCATTGATCGCGGACGACCGCGTTTGATGTCGTGGGTCGGCGCCCTTCCGCCCGCTCCCGCACGCGAGTGAAGGCGTTTTCAAAGCGTGCGTGGCTTGAAGTTACCAGGAGTTCTTCTGATGCGTTGCCTGATAGTTCAGCTTTCGCTATTCGTCTCGCTGTTGCTATCGCCGATCATGGCGCTTGCGCAACAGGTCTGGTTTGCCCCGCCGGATAACCTGCAACGTGGAAACAAAACGCCTGTCAATCAGGATTTTCCGCATCTCTTCGACCAGCCGCCCGCATGGAGCGTCCAGGCGGATGTCTTTCTGATCTCGCCGTTTCTGGGCACCGTCGCCGGGCCGGAAGCCACGCTTCGTACCATCAACGCATTCCTGACGCAGCGTCATGTGGCTCTTGGCGTTGGAATCGGCGCGGCCCAGGTAGACAACGAGAATCCGGTTCCCGGGGAATGCGGCTTTGGAGTCGAGGGGATGAACCGGCCCAAACGCAACGCCATCTATTTCAAGCGACTGAAAAGCCTTGGGGTCGAGATTCAATATGTTTCGATGGACGAGCCACTGAGCTTCGCGCACTACTACGACAAGAAAAATGCCTGCCGGTATTCCATTGAGGAGACAGCCCGCCGGGTCGCCGTAAGCATCGCGGAAATCCGCCAGTTCTATCCCAATGTAAAGGTGGTTGATGTGGAAGCGCCCAACATCACCAACCCGCAACAATGGAACGCCGACTTCCCGCAGTGGCTTGCGGCGTATCGACAGGCTACCGAGACCCCTCTCGATGCGGTCGTGTTCGATGTCGACTGGCGCTTGCCGTGGACGAATTGGGTCGCGCCGAGCACAGCCGTCCTGCATCGAAACAGCGTGCACGCCGGAATCATCATTGACGGCACCGGACCCGGCACTTCAGATCAGGATTCGATCGCTGCACGCCAGCAGAATGCACTATCCGTGCGGAACTCAAAGCTGCCATTCGACATTGTGGAGATTGCGAATTGGACCCCGCACCCCTCGCAAAATCTGCCTGAGTCCAATCCGGACACCCTGACCGGGTTCCTGCACTGGTATCAAACCAGCCGGAAATAGTTTGCATTCAGTCAAATTGGAACTAAAAGGGCCACGCTCGACATATTTAGACGAATTCCAAATATGTCGAGCGTGGCCCTTTTAGTTCCGTTTAATTCCTTGAAGCGGATCCGATATCGCGCCCGGCATCTGTCGGTTCCGGGCGCGATGCGCCCTTGAACCGACCTACAGTTCCTAAACACTAATCACCAGCCCGTCCCCACCACCGGCATCCATCTGGCAACACCCTGCGACCGGTTCGCAACATTTCTCTCGATAACAGCTTGTTCGACCACTAGCATCGTCTGGTCGTAAGTCAGACCCTTTCCAGGAAATGCCATGCTTTATCGTCAGCTTGCCGTTAACGGTGCTTTGCTCCTTGCACTACTCGGCGCGGTACTCGCCACCCCGTTGCTGGCCGCCGCGGCGGACACCTCGATCCAGGTGCCTTTCACGGCAGATCGATGGCGGGTGCAGGGCGACGCGCAATTCGTCAAGAAAGAAGCTTTTCCACAAGGGCTGCTGAGCTTGAATGGCGACAGCATGAAAGAGTCCGCGGCGCTGAAGGATCTGTTGTTCGGCAATGGCACGATCGAGTTCGACATGAAAGCGATCGGTGAAGACATGCCGGGCATTCGGTTTCGTCAGCGCGATGCCTATACGGCTGAAGAATTCTACATACGTGTCGGGCCGGATTGCCCCGCCGCACAGGACTGCCTGCAATACACGCCGGTTACACACGGACGCATGTTGTGGGACACCTATATCCAATATCAAAAACCCGCGCCGTTCCTGGAAAACCAGTGGAATCACCTCAAGCTGGTGATCTCCGGGCGACGCATGAATGTTTACGTCAACCGTCAATCCACGCCATCGCTGAGTGTGGGGCGGTTGCAGGGGGATGCGCTCGCTGGCGCTATTGAGCTGCAAGGCCCGGCGACATTTGCCAACTTGACCGTGACGCCGAACGCGGTCGAGGGTCTGTCGCCCGAGCCGATGGCTGATCCCAGCGCCGGCGATCAACGGTATCTGCGCGTTTGGGAATTGGCATCCCCTACGCGGCTCGCCGAAGGCGGAGAAGCGGATGCCGCCGCCATACCGCCGGCCTCGGCGGACTGGACCGCGATCCAGGCCGAAGCAAACGGCTTGATCAATCTGGCTCGGCGCTACGGCGCCAATAGCGATCGCAAGATCCCGGAGATCGCATGGCTGAAGACCCGTCTGGAATCCGATCGCGATCAAACCAAACACGTATCGATCGGCTGGTTGCGCGAAGTGTGGGTGTTCGCCAATGGCGAACTCGTCTACGCCGACAAGAACCTGTACAACACACCGGGGCAGCGAAAAGAACCCGATGGCCGCCTGTCGATCGACAACGGATCGTTCGACCTGCCGTTGCACAAGGGTGTGAACGATGTGGTGATCGCGATCCGCAGCAATACCCCGGACATGTCGGATAAATATGGCTGGGGTGTCGAGCTGCGCCTGGATGACCTCAAGGGCGTGAAGATCGCCCCTTGAAGCCGGCGCGCCAGTTCTGGCACGCGGCAGATCGAAGGTCTATGGTGTTCGCCATGGAAACATCTCCTTCCCAGACCGTTGCGCCGCCTGTCCGGCAATGGCATTGGTTGATCCTGGCCATCGGCTTCTGGACCGCCGTGGCAGGCGTCTTCGCTTTGTCGCAGCGGGCGCAGGGCGGCGAGTGGCGGCATGTATTGTTATCGTCGCTGGCGCAGTGGTGGTCATGGGGATTGCTGGCGCCGCTGATCAACACTCTGGATAGACGGCTGCCGTTTAGCGGCAGTCAGCTGGGCTATCGCATCGTCGCCCATCTGCTGCTGGGGCCGCTGCTGGTGGCGGCGTATGGGTATGCGTCTGCCGCCATCGCGGCGGCGCTGCAGCTGCAGCCGTGGTCGAGACTGCTGCATGTCGAGGTGCTGCTGGGCGCCATCCACGGCATGTTCTGGAGCATGTTGGTCTATGGCTTGATCGTGGGCGTGTGCGAGGCCTACGCCTATCAGCAGCGCTACGTCTCGGCTGCATTGCAGGTGCAGCGGCTGGAACGGAATTTTTCGGAGGCGCGCCTCAACAGCTTGCGCATGCAGCTGGATCCGCATTTCCTGTTCAACGCGCTCAACACCATTTCCGCGCAACTGGAGCGCGAGCCTAAGCTGGCGCGCAGCATGATCGAGCATTTGGGCGATCTTCTGCGTCTTTCCCTGGCGCCGCAGAGCAGGAAAGAAGTCCCCTTGATGGACGAGCTGGCGTTTCTCGATCACTACCTTGCCATTCAAAAGATCCGCTTTGGCGACAGCCTCAGGCTGGATCTCAGCGTTTCCGACGAGGTGAAACGGGCGATGGTCCCCAGCATGTTTCTGCAACCGCTGGTGGAAAATGCCATTCGTCATGGACTATCGCCCCGCGCCAACGGCGGAACGGTCAGCTTGCTTGCCGAGCGGCTTGGCCAGCGGCTGCATATTCAAGTGATCGACGACGGCGTGGGGCTTCCGCCGAATTGGCCCAAGGGCAGCCGGCAAGGCCTGGGTCTGTCGATCACCCGCGAACGCATCGGCGGCTTTGCAGACGGTTCCAGTCGTTTCGCCATTCATCGGCGCGCGCAAGGCGGCACCGAAGTCGATATTCTGTTTCCACTGCGCATTGAGCAAGCCAGCCATGATCGGCAAATCGCCTGAAACTCTCCGCGTACTGGTCGTCGACGACGAGGCACCGGCTCGCCAGCGCCTGATCGATGTGCTGAAGCAGGATGCCCAGGTGACGTCGTTGATCGAAGCCAGCGATGGCCTCCAGGCGATCAGCCGCATCGAGCAGGAACGGCCCGACCTGGTGTTTCTCGATGTGCAGATGCCCGAGTTGGACGGCATGGGCGTCATCCGGACCATCGGGCCTGCGCACATGCCGCTGACCGTTTTTGTCACGGCCTACGACCAGCATGCGATTGGTGCCTTCGAATCCAATGCACTGGACTATCTGCTCAAGCCTTTCAGCGATGAGCGTCTGGAAGCGACCTTGGCACGGGCAAAGACCCGGCTGGCGGAACGACAGTCACAGGCCTTTGGCCAGCGTGTGATGCGGATGTTTTCGGAGCGCGCCGGGTCGGAACGCTACCTCGACCGCCTGGTGTTGAAGTCGAACGGTGTGACGCATCTGGTTCGCGTTGCCGATATCGACTGGATCGAAGGCGCCGGCGTCTACGTCAACCTGCATGTCGCCGGACAGCCGATCCTCCATCGGGCCTCGCTCAATGAGCTGGCGGAGAACCTGGATCCCGAGCTTTTCGTGCGCGTTCATCGCTCGTCGATTGTCAACATCGACAGCATCCTGCGCATGGAACAGAGCTCCCACGGCGAGTTCGATGTAGTGCTCAAGCATGGTGGCCAGACACGCGTGAGCCGCACCTACCGTTCCGCGCTCGAAAGGCGTTTAGGGCAGTCGCTGTAGCGGCCTGCGCTGATGCAACGCGCCGTTCGCCAGACCATCGAAACGGGAACAGGCGTTTTTACCGATGCGGCAGTGGTGCGTGGTTAGCAAATTAAATGGGCCAGGTTCGATATCCCGCGATATCCCAGCCGGATGCCGGCTGGTTTTGCTGGTACCCAAGGAAAGACTTGAACTCCCAGGAGGGCTTGCCTCGGCGGATTTTGAGTCCACGGCGGGCAAGCTCAATCAGATTGAGCCACTCACCGGCGTCCACTTCGCCACACGCCGCGCCATGCGCTGCTCCAGCGTCTCGCCCTCGTAAACCACGATCGGCGCATCCTGGGTCAGCATTTCAGCCTGCTCGAAGCAGTTGGCATTGAGCGTGGCGTAAGCCTTGCCGCCGACCTCGATCAGCGCCGCCAGATACGTCCCGCATTCCGCGCAGAGCAGGAAATCGGCGCTGCGCAGGCCGAAGCGGTAGCGGCGCAGCGCGGCCGGCTCGCTGATCTCGAAGCGCACCGAGCCGGCCGGATCAGTGCAGGTGCGTGCACCGTGGCGGCGGCAGAAGGAGCAGCCGCAGCGGCGCAGGGGCAGGTCCTGCGGCGCCAGCGGGGTATCGAAACAGAAGCCGATCCTGCCGCAGTGACAGCTGGCGCGGATCGTCGTCGCCTGGCTCACGCCAGCCGCGCCTGTATCCAGGTGGAGATTTCCGCGATCTCTTCGGGGCAAACCTGGTGCTGCATCGGGTAGTCGCGCCATTCCACCTGGCAGCCGAGTTGGCGCAGGCCGTCGCGGCTGCTGCTGCCCAGGGACAGCGGCAGCACGTTGTCGTAGAGGCCGTGGCACATCAGGATCGGCGTGGCGCGGCCGGCGGCGGTGAGTTCGCTGAAGATATGGGTGTGCAGCGGCAGATAGGTGGACAGCGCCAGGATGCCGGCCAGGGGTTCGGCCTGGCGCAGGCCGGCGTGCAGGGCGATGGCCCCGCCCTGGGAGAAGCCGGCCAGCACGATGCGCTTGCGCGGCACGCCCGCCGCCACTTCGCGCTCGATCAGGGCCTGCACGATGGCGGCCGAGGCGCGGATGCCGGTCTCGTCCTGCTGGTCGCTGCGCGTCAGGCTGACGATGTCGTACCAGCCGCGCATGGGCATGCCGCCGTTGATGGTGATCGGCCGCACCGGGGCATGCGGGAAGACGAAGCGCGCCGAGATCGAGGCCGGCAGGCGCAGCTCCGGCACCAGCGGCACGAAATCCTTGCCGTCGGCGCCCAGGCCGTGCAGCCAGATCACGGCGGCATTGGCCGGGGCCTCGGGGTCGAGCTGTACGGCTGCGGCGGATTCGGTGACTTTCATTGCTTGCATGGGGTTGTCATGGGGGCGATTGTGCCGAGGCCAAGGCTAGTGGGGCAACCGCTGTTAAACTGCACCATGAATTTCCCGGGCCTGCCCTCCCACCGGAACGAGACGATGAAACGCTGCATCCTCTGCCTGGCCGCGCTGTCGCTGGCCGCCTGCGGCGCTTCCGGGCCGCTGTACCTGCCCGGCCACCAGAAGGCCAAGTCCAGCGTGCTGCGCAAGGAGCAGAACAAGACCGGCCCCTCGTCTCCGGCGCCCGCGCCGGCCGCCAGCCCGGCGGATGCCCCGGCTCCGGCCCCGCCGCAGCAGCCCCAAGCGGGTGCGCCCGACGCCGGTGCCGCACCCAAGCCGGCCGCTTCAAACCCCCCTTCAAGTCCCACTCCGAACAGCGATTCGACGCCGCCGCCGCAACCCTAATGGATCATTTCAACTACAAGAACGGCGAACTCCACGCCGAAGACGTGCCGCTGTCCGCCATCGCCGCGAAGTACGGCACGCCGACCTATGTCTATTCCCGCGCCACCCTGAGCCGCCACTACCTGGCGTTCGACGAGGCCCTGGCCGGCCTCGACCACCGCATCTGCTACGCGGTGAAGGCCAACTCCAACTTGGCGGTGCTGCAGGTGCTGGCGCGGCTCGGCGCCGGCTTCGACATTGTTTCCGGCGGCGAGCTGCAGCGTGTGCTGCGCGCCGGCGGCGATCCCCTGAAAGTGGTGTTCTCCGGCGTCGGCAAGAGCGCCGCCGAGATCACCCAGGCGCTGGAAGCCGGGCCGCAGGGCATCTTCTGCTTCAACGTCGAATCCGAGCCCGAGCTGCTGCGCCTGAGCCAGATCGCGGCGCGGCGTGGCCAGCAGGCGCGCATCGCCCTGCGCGTCAACCCCGATGTGGACGCGCGCACCCATCCCTATATCTCCACCGGCCTGAAGGAAAACAAGTTCGGCGTGGAGTTCGCCGAGGCCGAGCGGCTCTACACGCTGGCGCAGGGCCTGCCCGGCATCGAAGTGCACGGCGTGGCCTGCCACATCGGCTCGCAGCTGCTGGAGCTGTCGCCCTTCCTCGACGCGCTGGACCGCGTGCTGGCCCTGATCGACCGCCTCGCCGCGCGCGGCATCCGCCTGCAGCATATCGACGTCGGCGGCGGCCTCGGCGTGCGCTATCACGATGAGACCCCGCCCGAGCCGGCGCAGTGGGCGGCGGCGCTGCGGCCCAAGCTGGAAGGCCGCGGCCTCACCGTGATGACCGAGCCCGGCCGCGCCATCGCCGGCAACGCCGGCATCCTGCTGACCCGGGTCGAGCTGCTCAAGCCGACCGCGCACAAGAATTTCGCCGTGATCGACGCGGCCATGAACGACCTGATCCGCCCCGCCTTCTACGATGCCTGGCACGAGGT
>Ga0302310_10002366_pt1 | contig 15179 bp, 13 predicted proteins | sample III_Palsa_N1_2_FD_200451 | JGI IMG/M metagenome (GOLD analysis project Ga0302310, IMG submission 200451) | Peat permafrost microbial communities from Stordalen Mire near Abisko, Sweden - III_Palsa_N1_2 | ecosystem: Environmental > Terrestrial > Soil > Palsa > Peat permafrost | place: Sweden...
CAGCGTCTGCACTCATAATGCCGGGGTCGAGGGTTCGAGTCCCTCTCTCCCCACCAGTCGTGTAAGTCATTGATTTCAATAATAAAAAATGACGTTGCGCGGGAACCAAATCGAGCAAAAAGGGCCTGAATCGGCTGATTGAGGCGCCGACGTGCGAACTCCTGAGCTGCAGCACACGTTCTCTGGGGATTACTTTGGGGATAACTTTCTGCCACAACGCCGTTCCGGCGGCGTCGCTTTGGTAGTCGGGAAACTGCGTCCGATGTTCGGTAAGCGTCCGCCACCGCCAAGATTATCCGCGACGCGCTACGGATGAAGTCCAAGCGGTCGCGTACCGGGCCGGCGCACGCCTAAGATGCCTATGCGCATATTATCATTGGCTTAACTAATATTTTGCACGGTAACGATAAAGATGTTATCGTGCCATTTATATGTTAGAGCAACCGACCGTAATTCAAGCGCTGGCGGTCAAGGTCCAAGCATATTTGCACGAGACACTCGGCACGAACGCGCGTGTCCATCCCTGGAATGGAGTGCAAAGCCTCCCATATTTCCTGCAGGATGCATTTGATATCCACGAACTCCGGTTGGGTGACAAAGACATTCTGCTGGCCAGCGCACGCAGGCTGAGACTGCCGCTGTTGCGTACTCTGCGCACCCAGATGGACAAGCTTGCACAGATCGCCAATCGACCCGTCGTGTTTGCCACGAACACGCTTGCGTCGTATGAGCGGAAGCGGTTGGTAGAGCAAAAAATCCCGTTCGTCGTGCCGGGCAACCAGCTATATCTGCCCGATCTTGGTATCGATTTTCGGGAGTATTTTCGCCAGCCCTCGGAAGAGGTGACCAGTTTTGCCCCCGCGACACAGGCGCTATTCATTGCTGCTTTGCTCCGCAAGGAATGGGAGAGCCTATGGCAGCCTACTCATCTCGCATCTGCGTTGGGCTACACGACTATGACCTTGAGTCGCGCAATTCGCGAGCTCGCTGGGGCGGGACTCATTACTACTCGTCAGGACGGAGGAGCACGCCGGTTGCAGGTGAATCATCCGCCAGCTCAGGCTTGGGAGCACGCGACTCGATACTTGCGGACCCCAGTTAGGCGTACTGAATTGGTGGATGGTGCACTCGTTAAGGATTTTCAGGCGCCCGCGGCGGGTCTGAGCGCACTAGCGCTCTATTCGATGGTGGCGGAACCTCCTTACCGTATCCAAGCCACCAGCGCCGCGCAGTGGAAGCGCGCTAAGGAGGGCGGGGTTCGACACGAACTGGTGCCGGCCCCGAGTGCAGTGCAGTGGCAGGTATGGAACTACCCGCCGCGCCTCTTGCACGACAGTCAAGTAGTCGATCCCCTGTCGCTCACCCTGAGCCTGAAAGAGGAAACGGACGATCGTGTCCAACAGGCTCTTGATGAACTACGGGATAAGTTCCCATGGTAAAGGGACTTGACGTCTTTCGCGAGCACTTCGCCGGGTATGAAGATCAGTACGTACTCATCGGTGGAACCGCCGCGACGCTCGCCATGGCCGAGGCGGGGCTCGAATTTCGCGCGACCAAGGACCTCGACATTGTGCTTCACATGGAAGTGCTCACTCCCGCCTTTGGTGCAGCCGTCTGGACATTCGTGGAACGGGGTGCCTATGAGATCCGACAAGCTAGTGAAACGGGCAGGCCAGTTCTGTATCGTTTCCAGAAGCCGGCATCCGCGGGGTTTCCGACGATGATAGAGCTGTTTTGCCGCGCGCCGGAAGGGATCAGGATCGCCCCTGGCGCTCATCTGGCACCAATCTCCTTTGACGAGGTGGTGGCAAGTCTCTCCGCGATTCTCCTAGACGATGATTACTATCGGTTCATCATGGACGGCCGCCGCAACGTCGATGGCCTACCCTGGATCGGCGCCGAGCAACTGATTCCCTTGAAAGCGCACGCCTGGCTGGACCTCACCACACGCAAGGCAGTCGGCGAGGAAGTAGACACGAGAAACATTCGCAAGCATGGAAACGACGTAATCCGCCTGATGCAGCTGCTTGCTCCGGATATGCATCTCCGGATCGCCCCGAGAATCGCGGATGATCTCGACACATTTCTGACTGGCCTTATGGCCGATGGAACATACGACCCAAGCAAGATCGACGTCGAATTGCCGCTTGCCGAGGTCGTCGACCGCCTTCGACGAGCCTATCGTCGTTCGGGGACGGGTGATGAATAGGAGTCAGAGTTAACTCAATTATTCATTGCGGGCAATTCACCCGTGGGAACTTGAATTAGGATTGAGCTCCGGCCGGGAGAGGTGGTTTCGTCTCGAAGTTGCCTGCGAGTACCTCGCGGTTGTACAACGCTGGCAATATAAAAAGCACGCGTCGATAAATCGATGTTGGGTTCGGCCCAGCGAATACGCCGCAGTTCGGGGAGGCTATCACCCAAAGGGCATTAAATTTGCGACCGCTCTTTTTTGTAGACCTTCCCCGCCTGCTCCACGAGTTTCTTCCTGAGCCAGATCAAGCCGGGATCGTGGTCTTGATAGCGGTGCCATTGTATAACCTCGCGAAGGGGCGGGACTTCGGCGGGGCATGGCAAAATCTTCAGCGGCCAGCGGCGCGTGAGCTCGCTGGCAAGCGTCGCGTGTATTGTTGCTATGCGCGCCGTATTTACGATCATGGCAGGGATCCATAGAAGGCTCGGCACGGTGACTTCCATCCGTCTCTTCACCTTCAATCGCTGGAGGTGAAGCTCGTCGTAGGGATGACCGACCATAGTGTTATCAGCGATTCCGACGTGGCCTGCACTCACATAGGTCTCCAAGTCAAAGCTCCGTGCCGCAATCCGATTGGTCTTGCACGCTATGCAGACGTACCTTTCATCTAGAAGCCCCTCCATCCGATGTGAAGCGGAGGCGAAGGTCTCAGGGATAACCAGCATATCCACATCGCCACGATCGAGGTCTTCATGGTAGTGGTGGCGGCTGCTAAAAACTGACACGACTTCGAAAGATAGCAGCGGAGCCTCGCGCGGCGCCGCCGCCAAGATTGGCGCTAGCATCACCGTGGCAATGAAATCCGACGCCGCGATGCGAATGGTACGCTGATAAGTGGATACCTGTGTCGATGGCCGCATCCGTGTCAAGCCCTCGGCGTTCAGCAGTATATCCCGCGTTGGTTTTGCCAAGCTTTCGGCAAATGGAGTCGGGGTCATCTTGCGGCCGGACGCGACGAACAAGGGGTCATTGAAGAAGGTTCGCAAATTTCGTAACGACGCGCTGACCGCCGGTTGCGACACATGCAGTCGGGCTGCGACTTTGCTCGGACTTCGCTCCTCTAGCAGCATGTCAAGGATCATGAGCTGATTCAAATCCAAGCGATTGAGGCGCATATATGGATAATAGAAGTTTATTCATCGCATAGAAACAAATAATTGGATTTATGCATCGCTCATGTAGATGCTCTCCGCACAGGCTGGCACCAATGGAGTTGGTATGAGCGGAGTCAAGATTTCAATGATCGCAGGGGCTCGAGCGGCCGGTCGACGGCTGGCCGATCGGATGACCCCATTCATCTTCAACGAATGGTATGTGGCGGCACATTCGAAGGAAGTTGGCAGAGAGCTGCTGCATCGCACCCTGTTAGGGAAGTCCGTGGTTTTCTTTCGCGCCAAAGACGGCACCCCTGTCGCGTTGGACAACCGATGTCCCCATCGATCGTACCCATTGTCATCAGGGACTCTGGTTGACGATACCGTTGTTTGTGGCTATCACGGAATGCGGTTCAATGTAGACGGCGACTGCATCGATCTTCCGGCGGTTTCACCCTGCCCTAGAAATGTCGGTGTAAGACGATACCCAGTGATCGAAAAGGGTTCTTACTGCTGGATATGGATGGGTGATTCGGCGATGGCCGATGCAGCGTCGATTCCCGCGCCAGCATGGACGTCGTCGTCGGACTGGTTGGGCGGCGACGGTTACTTCCATATGAAGGGAAGTTACGTGAGTTTGCATGAAAACCTTCTTGACACCTCGCACTTGAGTTTCATTCATGCGAAGTCCATCGGTTCGCCAGACTACGTTAAGGCGCCGATTACAACGGAAATCCATCCTGGTCGCTTTGCGCTGAATCGGTTGATGTATCCGACGAAATTGCCCGAGTCGCTCGCGACGCTTACAGGTTTGCGTGGGGACGCCGATGTAGCGCGGGCCGTTCGAAACGAGTTTTTGTCGCCGGCATACTACGAGGCGACGACTAGGATATACGACACTCGATTGAATGAATCGGGGAGGAAAGAGTTTGTGATACGGGTGGCTCACATGCCGACGCCCGAGTCCCTGACGAGCACTCATTACTTCATTCAGGTGGCCCGAAACTTTGCCCATGACGATGACGCCTCACGCCATGCGATGGTGACGCACCTCCTGTCAGCGTTCGAAGAAGACGTCGTTGCCTTGGAATTGCAGGAAAACATGCAGCGGGCGGCGGGTGAAGAGCTGTTCGAGTTGTCCTTTCCCAGCGACGAGTTGACCCTCGCCATGAGGCATTATCTCAAGTCTCGAGCAGACGTTGAGAGGCGTGCGGCTTCCCCGGGGTTAAGTGTAGTCCCAGAGGGAGTTGAAGAGGCGTGATGACCCAGTTCGCCGCCAAAATTACCAGCGGCCGCGAAAGAAAGTCCGCCTGTTTCTGATTATTTCCCTCCAGAGCAACACGGTCGTGAGGGCGGATCAAAGCCTCGAGAGCCGCCACGATGGCTCCACGATCCTGGAGTTTGCCGAGCGTGAAGGCGCGCACCGCGGCGATGCGTGCGACCTTACCATCTCTCAGCGTCGACCAAGAACGAGGAGCTGTAGGCTGGGAATGCACGAAAATCCTCTTTATGTCGTGTGGTACGCGGTATCGCATTGCGCTAGCCGCAGTGAGAGTGGACGACTGTCCAAGTCATAAGTCAAGCGTGCCTTTATGGTCGACTGCCGGACCTTTCGCGATTAGCGCTTGACTTCTATTTTGGACGGACGTACAAAACATGTGAGGCTGGTTTATATATAAGCGATGACGCGCTCGTGGCGATGCACAGACGCGAGCGCTCATTCGGGGTCGATGAACAGATGAACAACACCGGGATTGGCCAATCGGCGCGACGGATCGAGGACGAGCGCTTCGTCACTGGCCGCGGACGATATGTGGACGACATCGTCGTACCGCGCATGGCCTTCGGTGTCGTTCTTACGTCCCCGCATGCGCATGCCCTCATCAAATCGATCGATGTCGATGCCGCCCGGGCCGCTCCGGGAGTTCTATGCGTTCTTACTGGCGTGGATGAATTGGCCGCAGGGTTGGGGGGTATGCCGCCCCTATTCCTGCCCGAAGATATGGGTGGCCCTAAGGGCTACCGGACCTATCGGCCAGCGCTGGCTCAAGGCAAGGTGCGCTTCGTGGGGGATCGCGTGGCGTTTATCGTGGCTGAAACCGTCGACGAAGCGCAGGACGCGGCCGAGTTGGTGGAGGTGGATTACGAGATGTTGCCGGCGGTCGTGTCGGTCGAAGCTGCGGTGGCGCCGGGCGCGCCACGAGTGCACGAAGACAATGATGGCAATCGGTGCTGTGCAGTCATGTTCGGCGATGCCGCGACCGCCGAGGCGGCATTTGCCGCTGCACCTCGTAAAGTTGCGCTGCGACTCGAATCGAATCGATTGACCGCCTGCTCGTTGGAGCCGCGCACCACTCTCGGCGAGTACAGCGCCGCCGACGACGAATATGTTCTGCACACAAGCTCACAAAACCCGCATGGCGTGCGCCAGATGCTGGCGGTTCACGTATTCAAGGCACCTGAATCAAAATTTCGGGTGATATCGCCGGACGTGGGCGGCGGATTCGGTATGAAGGCCGATGCATATCCCGAGGATGCCTTGGTTCTGTGGGCCGCCAAGCATTGCGGGCGCCCGGTCAAGTGGGTGGCAACTCGTTCCGAGAGCCTCACCGGCGACACTCATGGGCGCGACCAGGTCGTGCACGGTGAAATGGCGCTCGACGAGTCGGGCAAGATTCTCGGAATCCGTGTGCGTTCAATGCATGCTTTCGGGGCCTTTGTCGTGTCAGCCGCCGTGGCGCCTCTGACATTCTCGATGCGCCTAGTGCCCAGTGTTTACGATGTCCGAGCATTTCATGCGGTAAATGTCGGCGTGTTCACGAATACATCTCCGACGGGCCCCTACCGAGGCGCGGGTCGGCCCGAAGCGGCCTATCTTGTCGAGCGGTTGCTCGACGAGGCTGCCGCGGTGTTCGGTATCGACCGCATCGAGATTCGGCGGCGCAATCTCATACGGCGTGAGGCCATGCCTTATCACACTCAAACTGGCTTTGTTTTCGACAGCGGCGACTTCGAATCATTGCTGAAACAATGTCTCGAGCTGGCAGATTGGGAAGGTTTTGAGGCGCGCCGCGCCGACTCGGAGCACCGCGGTTTGCGCCGTGGCCGCTCGGTGGTGTTTTTTATCGAGCAGGGCGGCATCTTCAACGATCAGATGGGCCTGCGCTTTGATCCAAGCGGCACGGTGACTATTCTTGCCGGAACGCATTCTCACGGGCAGAGCCACGCCACCGTATTTTCCCAGCTCGTTGCCGAATGGCTCGGTGTTCCTTTCGCCGCCGTGCGTTATCTGCAAGGCGATACCGATAAAGTGCCCTTCGGTCGCGGCACTTACGCCGCGCGCAGCTCTATGATCGGCGGCTGCGCCTTACGCGTAGCCGCAGACGCCATCATCGCCAAAGCGGTCGTGTTGGCGGCGCATTTGCTGCGAGTCGAACCCGGTCAGGTTACCTTTGCAGAAGGCTGCTTCACGGCGTCCGCCACCGCTGCATCGATCACGATGACTGACGTGGCGAAGGGGTTTTATCAGAAAGCGGGACTTCCAAAAGGAATTCCGCTGGGTCTGGAAGCCACGGGGACGTGGGCCGCCGACCCGCCCAATTTTCCGAATGGCTGCCACATCAGCGAGGTGGAGGTCGACCCCCGCACCGGCGTGGTTCGGGCCGACCGCTACAGCGCGGTCGACGATGTGGGCAACGCCTTCAATCCGATGGTATGCGAGGGGCAGGTCATGGGCGGCATCGCGCAAGGTATTGGTCAGGCGCTCCTCGAGAAGATCGTCTATGACGACGTTTCCGGGCAGCTGGTGACTGGCAGCTTTATGGACTATGCAATGCCGCGCGCCACGGACATGCCCGAGTTCCGTCTGAAGCTAGCCGAAATTCCGTGCACCACAAACCCACTCGGCGTCAAGGGTGTGGGAGAAGCGGGCACCATTGGAGCACCGGCCGCCATCATCAACGCGCTCTTGGATGCGTTGCGTCCGCTGGGCGTCAAACATATTGACATGCCGGCCACGCCGCAACGCGTGTGGTCGGCCATTGCGGGAGCGAGAGCATGACGGGCGTAGTGGACAAGACGGTACTGATAACGGGCGCCGGCGGTGGCTTGGGTCGGAGTGCCGCGGAGCAATTCGTGCGCGCAGGCGCACGTGTGGCGTTGACCGATTCGAATGCGGAGTCGCTGGCGGCGACGGCAATGAGCATCGAGGGGATGGGTGGCGCGGTCGTGAGTCTCGCGGGGGACATTGCGGATGCCGCTACCTCTAAGCGGCTCGTGTCGATCGCAGAGGAACGGTTCGACGGACTCGACGGAGTCTGCAATATTGCAGGAGTCTTGAGTACCGGCACCATCTTGGATGCCTCAGCCGCCGAATTCGACCGCGCCATGCACATCAACTGCCTGGCGCAACTCATCGTCATTCAGAATGCGCTGCCGGCACTAAGACGCAGCGAGCGTGCCAGCATCGTCAATGTGGCGTCGGTGGGTGCGCTTGCCGCGTTGCCGCTGATGAGCATCTACTGTGCGTCCAAAGCCGCCGTGCTCGGGCTCACCCGCGCGGTCGCCGCCGAACTTGCCCCCGCGATTCGCTGCAATGCGATCTGCCCCGGTGGCATCGATACGCCCATGTCGCGCGATCTTTTGGCTGGATTCGATCCAGAGGAGCGCGAGGGCATGATTGCGAAGCTCACCGGGCGCCAGCTATTGAAGCGCTTCGCGTCTGCGGCGGAAGTGGCTGCGGCCATCGTGTTTCTCATCGGCGATGAGGCATCGTTCCTCACCGGAGCGGTGGTGCCCGTGGACGGGGGGATGAGCGCATGGTAACCGTCGACCGTCGGGGGGCAACCGCCACCCAGGGTACTCCGCATCCATGAGGGAAACGCTCGCCATCACGGTCAACGGCACAGCGCACGAGTTGCACGTTGAGCAACACGCACTGCTCTCCGATCTGTTGCGCAAGACACTTGGCCTTACGGGAACGCACCGTGGGTGCGACACGGGCCAGTGCGGGGCCTGCACGGTTCACCTCGACGGCCATGCCGTCAAGTCGTGCAATGTGCTGGCCTGGCAGGCCGCGGGTCACGAGATCACGACCATCGAAGGCCTCGCCCGCGTGGCGGGGAAGATGCATCCCATGCAGGAGGCGTTTCGAGAATGTCATGCCTTGCAATGCGGCTTCTGCACGCCCGGAATGATCATGAGCGCGATTGACATCCTCAATTGCCATGAATCAGTGGACGAGAGGCTCGTGCGCGAGGCGCTCGAAGGCAACCTCTGCCGGTGCACCGGATACGAAAATATCGTGAAGGCCGTAATGCGCGTTGCGCGCGGTGACAGCACATGATCGGTCTGCCATGCGCGCACTGAGCTATCTGCGGCCTAAGTCATTGGCGACAGCGCTTCAAGCCCTGTCAGAGGATCCGCAGGCGAAGTTTCTCGCGGGCGGACAGACCTTGCTGCCGGCGTTGAAACTGCGCCTCGCCGCGCCCACCCGGTTGATCGATCTGCAGGCGATCGCCGAACTGCGTGGCGTATCGGTGGCGGCCCGCCACCTTCAGATCGGCGCGATGACCACGCATGCCGAGGTCGCGCGCGACGCTGACGTGTGCCGCCTGCTTCCAGCGCTGGGTGCGCTGGCCGGCGGCATCGGGGATCGGATGGTGCGCAATCTTGGCACCCTCGGCGGATCGATCGTCAACAACGATCCGGCTGCCGATTATCCTGCCGCGTTAGTTGGTTTGAACGCGGTTGTTGTTACGACGCGGCGCCGTTTGCCGGCATCGAAATTCTTCCGCGGCCTGTATGAAACGGCGTTGGACGCCGATGAGCTCGTTACTGCCGTGGAATTTCCGGTCGCACGCCGTGCGGCGTACGTGAAATTCAAGAATCCGGCGTCTCGCTTCGCGATAGTCGGCGTGCTGGTTGCCGAGACCGACGAGGGGCCGCGGGTAGCAGTGACCGGCGCGGGCTCGGTCCCCTTCCGCGTCCCCGCGTACGAACGCGCCTTGAGTCGCAATTTTTGCGCGCAGGCGCTCGAGGGAGTCGTGACCGAGTTCGGCGCGTTGAACTCTGATTTGCATGCGTCCGCCGAGTATCGGGCTCACCTGATACCCGAAATCACGCGCCGCGCCGCCCTCGAAGCGGCTCGCGTCATCAAACGAGGAGAATAAGCGAGTGGAGTTTTTTGTAGGAACCGATGTCGGCGGCACCTTTACCGATCTTTGGGTCGCAGCCGGCGATGGCCGCAGCGGTCTGTTCAAGTCGCCCACGACGCAGGATGTTCTGGGTGGGGTCATGGCCGCGATCTCGCTGGCCGCCGATCACTTCGAATTGTCTTTCGATGACTTCTGCAGCCGCATCGGCCGCTTTGGTCACGGCACCACCATCGGCCTCAATGCCCTGCTCACGGGTCGCGGGGCAAAAACTGCGATTCTGGCCACGCGTGGATTCGCCGATACCTTGGAAATCGGGCGACTGCGACGCCAGACCGCAGGCTTAAACGAAACCGAGTACACCGACGCCTATCTGCGCGGTCGGTTTGGGCCTCTGGTGCCTCGGCACATGATTTTCGAGGTTGATGAGCGGGTCGACGCGTCGGGACAGATTGTCACTCCGCTGGAGGAACGGCAAGCTGAGCAGGTCATCGCGAGGCTGGCTACGGACGGGACGGAGGCGGTGGCCATCTGTCTTCTGTGGTCGACACAGAACCCGGCACACGAGAAGGCGCTACGGGCGTTGGTGCGCGAGAAGCTGCCTGCTGCCTTCGTTAGTGTATCGCATGAAATCTCGCCCGCAGTGGGCGAATACGCCCGTATGTCCACTACCGCGGCCAATGCGGCGCTCGGTCCGATCGCAGGCCGTTACCTCGGCCGGCTGGAAGCCACTCTACGGCAGGCTGGCATGAAGGTTCCGGTGCTTATGATGACGTGCGCCGGCGGTGTACTGCCGACGTCGGTACTCAACGACCGGCCAATTTTTGCGCTGTTCTCTGGACCTGCGGCGGGCGTTATGGGCTCAACCGCCATCGGCGCGCAGATCGGTGCCGAGAATCTCCTCACCACCGATATCGGGGGCACGAGCTTCGATGTCGGCGTGGTGGTCAAGGGCAAAGCGATCTCCCGCTCCGAAATTGTGGTGGCAGGCGCGGATCTGCGCGTGCCGTCCATCGACGTGGCATCGATCGGCGCGGGCGGCGGCAGCATCGCCTATGTCGAGTTCGGCGAATTGCGAGTAGGCCCGCGCAGTGCCGGCGCGACGCCCGGTCCCGCCTGCTACGGTCGTGGCGGAACGCTGCCGACGGCTACCGACGCCGATCTGGTCCTCGGCGTGCTCGACGCAAAAAATTTCCTTGGCGGTCGGATGAAACTTGATATCGAAGCGGCCCGACGCGCCATTGACGTGCATATCGCCCAGCCGCTCGCGCTTTCGATTACGGCGGCTGCCTGGGGCATTCGCGAGGTGCTCGACAATAAGATGGCCGACCTGCTGCGGCGCGTGACCATCGAACGCGGATACGATCCGCGCGATTTCACACTCCTCGCAAATGGCGGCGCCGGGCCGTCTCATGCCTGGGTGTTCAGCGAGGAACTCGGCTTGCCGGGGTTCGTGGTGCCCGCCGTCGCAACCGCCATGTCGGGTTTTGGCACCGGCAATTCAGATCTTGGCTATACGGTCGAATGGCCCGCTTACACGCGCGTGGCTGCGGATAAATCCCCATCAGCGGATCAGCTCAAGGCGCTAACCGCAGCCATGCGGGGTGCGCGCGAGGAAGTTGTTCGGCATTTAGGACTGGTCGCCGCCGGCGGCGTGGTGAACGTGGAAATCCTGCTGTCCCTGCGCTATCGCGGACAGAGTCACAATCTGGATATTGCGTTGACGAAGCCGGATCTCGACCTCGATGGCTACGCTGAGGTGCTCGAGGCCTTTCGCCTTCAATACGAGGCATTGTTCGGGCGCGGTGCTGCCTTCACCAGCGCCGGTATCGAGATCAGTTCGGTGCGCGCGGTGGGTACGGCAGCGCTGCCGCCGCCCGCGCGGTCGGCGCGCGGCACGCCCATCACCGCCATCGGGAGTCGCGAGGTCGTTTTTCGAGATCCTGAAAAGCCGCTTAAGACCGCGATTTATTCCACAGTTCATCCGCGCGAAGGCGAGTCCGCCAATGGGCCGGCCATTATCGAGTTTCCGGGTCAGAGTTTGGTGGTTCCACCGGGGTCCGTGGCCCGGGCGGACGCCTTCGGCAACCTGCATGTGAGGAGCGGCGTATGACGCCAACAATTGAATTGAGTCCGGTGGTGTTCGAAGTCGTGCGCAACCGCTTCGTGGCAGTAACTGAGGAGATGCGCATTGCCTTGCAGAGCGTGTCGGGATCGCCGACGGTTACCGAGGCATCGGATTTCTTCACCGGCATATTCCTGCCGGATGGCGCGGTGGTTTCCATGGGCTTCCAGGTGGCGCTGCAGGCGCCGGTGTCGGGCACGGTGATTCGGCACATCAACAGCCGAAGCAACATTGTGGTTCGTGACGGCGATATGTTCGTGGGTAACGATCCGTTCATCGGCGCGCTGCATCAGAACGATGTGCAGATGGTCGCTCCGATATTCGCCGGCAACAGCATCCTCGCATGGGCGGGCGTGCAGGCGCATCAAACGGACGTCGGCGGAATGGATTTTGCAAGTTGGTGCCCCAAGGCCAAGGATGTCTATCAGGAGGGCATACGCATTCCGTGCGTCAAGTTGGTCGATCGCGGCGAGCTGCGTGAAGACGTCCTTGAGATGATCACCACCGCGTCGCGGCTTCCTGCACAGCTTGGCCTGGATATTCGGGCGTTCCTGGCCACGATCAACGTGGCGCGGCAGCGAATTTCCGACCTGGTGCAGCGCTATGGCGATGAGACTGTGTCGCTCGTGATGCGCAAGATGATCGCCTCGTCGGAGGCAAAGATCCGCGCGCGGCTGCGCGAGCTGCCCGACGGCGAATTTCATGCCTGTGATTTTCTCGAGCACGACGGGCACCAGAACCGGCTATACAAAGTGGCCGTCTGCCTTCGCAAGAAAGGCGATGGAATCTCGTTGGACTTCAGCGGATCGAGCCGACAGGCGCCGGGCTTCATCAACGCGACGCGCGCTGGTCTCGCCGGCGGGGTGGCGGGTGCGGTGTTGCCGACACTGGCCTTCGACATTCAATGGAATCAGGGCGCGCTTTTGCCCGTGGACATCATCGCCCCGGACGGCCTCATGTGCACGGCGCAATTTCCGGCGCCAGTGGGGGCCGCTACGGTCGAGACCATCTGGGTCGTGGCGAATACTGTCTCGCTCGCACTCAACAAGCTGCTCGCGACTTCCGCAGTCTATCGGCATCGCACTCAGGGAGTTAACGATGGAACGATGGCGACCTTCAATCTGGGCGGCATCAACCAGTACGGCGAGCCTTTCGGTTTGCACCTGATGGACCCATTGGCCGGCGGCTCGGCGGCCTTTGCCTCGAAGGATGGCATCAGCGCCGGCGGTCCCATTACCTCGCCCGTCTCCGCCATCGCCGACATCGAGCGCAACGAGCAGGTCTCGCCGCTTTTCTATTTTTACCGCCGTCTCGCGCCGGACACGGGCGGAGCGGGTCGCTTTCGTGGCGGTCTGAGCGGCGAGGTTGCCTTGACGCTTGGTGGAATTCGACGCGCGGATGCGCTGATTATGACCCATGGCGCGGAGGTGCCCAACAGTCAGGGACTTGGCGGCGGTTGGCCCGGCTCGACGGTCGCACAGCGTTTCGGCCGTGACGCTACCATTGACGGACACCAGTCGGGCGGCCAATGGGAAGAGTTGGGGCCGAAACCCGGCCTCATGGCCATGACCGATCACGACGTTTTCGCGGTGTCCTGGCAGGGTGGCGGGGGCTTGGGTGACCCGCTCGATCGTGCACCCGACGCAGTCATTCGTGACGTGCTGGCCGGCAACGTGTCCGCCGAGGCGGCACACGGGATTTATGGTGTTCCCGCGAGTGCGGTGTATGCGGACGGGCGTGCGCCGGATTTGACCGAGATCGAGGAGACAAGAGCGGCGATGCGCCGCGAGCGAATTGGCGGCGCACGAGTGGACGCCAAGCCGCCGGCACAAGCTGTCTGTGTGGGTGCACTGGGCGACTCGCTCAGGCTTTTGAAGAATCAGGCTGGAGTCCATGTCGTTACGCCGGCTGGCCATATCCTGTGCTCCAACAGCACGCGTTGGCGAGCCGGTGCCGTGGCCAGCACGTGCACGGAGGCGCCGCCGCTGCATCGCATCACGCTGCACGAGGGCCTCGCGATCACGCGTTTCTTCTGCCCAGTCAGCGGCACGCTGCTGGCTGTCGATGTGCACGAACGCGACAAGGTACCGGTCGATGATGTCGTTCTCGACATGGACGGGCCCACGTGGAACTAAAGAGCGAACAGCGAATTGAATTGGGACGGCGTGAGGTCTGGGAGGCCCTGAACGATCCGGAGATCCTCAAGCAGTGCATTCCATTGTGCGACAGCTTTGAAAGACTCAGCGACAGTGAGTTTCAATTCAGCATGGTTGCGGCGGTGGGCCCGGTACGCGCCAAGTTCAAGGGCAAGATTACCTACACAAAGGTTAATATTCCGGTGTCCTGCTCGATGACCTTCCAGGGACAGGGCGGTGCAGCCGGCTTCGGCAATGGCGACGCCGACGTGGTGTTGGCCGACGAGGGCGGGGCGACGCTCCTTTCGTATCAGGTTCGGGCGCAAGTCGGAGGCAAACTGGCGCAAATTGGCTCTCGGCTGGTTGATGCCGGAGCCCGTAAAATCGCCGATGAATTCTTTGCGAAATTCAACGATGTGGTTGTACGCGCACATCCGCCGGCGGAATTGGGGACCGAGGCCGCTGCGCCTGAGCCCCAGCTATTGGCTGGCGGCGGTTCCCGCCAGGCCCGGGTGACATTATTTTGGATTGCCCTGGGACTGATCGGGGCCGGCGTGGTTTACTTCGCAATCGGAAAATTGTGAGATGACCAAAACGGGGGTTGCAACGATCGTGGGTAATGCCGCCGACACTAAAGAGAAACTGCTCGACGCCGCGGAAGGACTGTTCGCTGAGGTCGGCTATGACGCGGTATCCATGCGCGACGTCGCCAAGCAATCGGGCACCCTGCTAGGACTCATCACTTACCATTTCAAGACCAAGGAGGCCTTGTTCGAGGAGGTAATAGCACGTCGCGCCGGCGAGTTGAACCGCAGGCGGCGCGAGGCACTGGCGCGCCTGGTGAATCCCAGTCTTGAGGAGGTCTTGGAGGCATTTCAGCGTCCCTATCTCGACCTGATGCTTACCGGCGGCGAGGGGTGGCACAGCTATGGCCGTCTGATCGCGCAAATCGGACAAGCACAACGATGGGCAAAGTTAAGCGGAAGGCATTTCAGCAAGTTGGGGCATACCGTGATCAGCATGATCATGGAAGCCGAACCGCAGCTGACGCGCCCTCGCGCGGTTCATGGCTACGTGCATCTAGTCTCCGTCATGTTCGGTGTTTTCGCCGACAGCGGTTTGCTCGATATCTTCTCGGACGGCTCGCTGCATAGCACCGATATCTCCGCCGCTTACAATTCGATGATCGGCTTCGTGGCCGGCGGATTGCGTGCATTGGCCGCGGAGGAGAGCAAGCCTAGAGTCGTTCGGCCGAAGAAACGGCTACGCCGCGCCGCGCCGTCCTTGCGGATCGCGCGCTAAAGCAATGCGACATTCAACAGCAGACGGTGCGAACTCGTGCTCGCCTTTGAATTGGACGATTGTCTAAATATTGAGCGCATTTGTTGACATGGCATCACGAGGGCAAGTCTCAGCCGG